>WNFL01121046.1_pt1 | contig 14278 bp, 15 predicted proteins | sample 5400361 | NCBI WGS metagenome assembly WNFL01 (sample SAMN13153351, study PRJNA577476) | soil metagenome | isolation source: 40 cm soil on Douglas fir-dominated hillslope | place: USA:California | collected 2013-09-17
CACCGGCGACACGGTGGGCGATCCGTACAAGGACACCGCGGGTCCCGCGGTGAACCCGCTCATCAAGATCATCAACATCGTGGCACTCCTGATCGTGCCGCTGCTCTAAGAGGCGGGCGACAACCCCGAAAGGGCCGCATCTCGCGGCCCTTTCAACTTGGAGATCCAGCAAATGGCGAAGAAGAAAGTCGGCGTCGTGGTGGGAAGCATCCGGACCGGGTCGTTCACGCGCATGGTTGCGAAAGCGATGTGCGGGCTGAACCCCAATCTCGACTGCGAGATCCTGGAGATCAAGCAGTTGTCGATGTTCAACCAGGACCTGGAGAAGACACCGCCTCAGGATTGGCTCGACTTCAAGCAAAGGGTCCTGGCGTGCGACGCCATTCTCTTCGCCACCCCCGAGTACAACCGTTCCATTCCCGGCGTGCTGAAGAACGCGATCGACGTGGCCTCGCGTCCCTACGGCCAGAGCGCGTGGTCGAAGAAACCCTGCGCGGTGGTGAGCGTGTCACCGGGTGCGATCGGCGGATTCGGCGCGAACCATCACCTGCGCCAGTGCCTGGTCTTCCTCGAGATGCCGGCGCTGCAGATGGAGGCCTATGTCGGGAATGCCGCGAAGCTCTTCGATGCGAACGGCAATCTCGCCGCCGATGACCCCCGGGTGTTCCTGAAGAAAATCGTGGACGCCTTTGCCGCCTGGATCGACGCGACGGCGGTGAAGGCCTAGAAAGGCGTTCGCGCTAGAACGGCAAGCGCGTGATCGGCACAGAGCGTTGGACGTTGCCCACCACGAAACTTGCGACGCCCGTTTCACGGCTGTCGCGGATCCCCACGGTGATGGCGCCTACACTTTCGAGCGCGTGCCGGGACGCGTCGTACGAAACGCCGATCCACGGCGAGCCGCGCGGCCGATAGAGACCCCCGAGCAGGCCGTCGTAGTACGACTGTACGTTCGGCGCGACATACCACGTGGCATCGCCGTTTGCGTCGTAGGTGTACCAGATCGCGAATAGCGTGCGATGCTGCTGAGCGATCACCAGGCCCCAGCCGTTTTCCTCGACACCTCCCCACCACAGATCGTCGAGGCGGGCCGTGGGGCTTGCGGTGGGAGGGCCAAAGGGGATGCGGCTCAGCTGCCTCGAACCGCGAGCGCCATCGATCACGTAGTCGAGGCGCATCGCGTCGAGGGATGCGGGCGTGAGCGTGAGCGTGCCGACCGGTGCGCCGATCGCGAATCTCGAGGCGTCGTAGGTCGCGGCGAACGGCGCGCCGCGCGGGCGATACACGGCACCGGTGAACGCCGTCTTCGCCGCGTTCCATTGCCCCGACGGCATGACGAGCCAGCGCGCCGTCCCCTGCGCGTCGTAGATGAAGAGCTCGCCGAAGAGGGCGTCGCGATGCTGTGTGATGCTCAATCCCCAACCGTTTTCCTGCGGGCCCGCCCACCAGAGGTCCTGGTACCGCCCGCCGACCGCGGAATAGGTCGGAACGCCCAGCGCGATAGTCGCGAGGATGCGGCCGTCGGGCGTCGTCGCGTTGTCGCCGCTGCCGCCGTCGACGACCTCGAAATAGGCGCTGCGTCCGCTCGCGGCCGTGCGCAGCTCGTACCAGTGCGGCGTCGCATTCTCGGCGGTCGGGCCATAGGCCCATGCGACTGTCCCCGGCGGCAAATCCGACTCGCGTTCCACGAGCAGGCGACGCGCGACCGGCGTTGTCAGGCAGGTCTGTCCGGGGAGGGTGTAGCAAATCGGCTGCCACTGGCAATTGGTCGATTCCGTCGAGAACAGCGCGGATATCGATTTAGCGTTGGGAGGGGCTTGCGCGGGCCAGCCCGGCGCGCCGAATGTGCCGACCCGCGCCAGCAAATCACACTCGCCTTTGTAATTGTTGTAGATCGGCGAGCTTGCGGCGAGCTTGAGCGTGCCGCCATCGGGTAGCGGTGCCTCGAAATGCGGCGCCACCGAAATGTCCACCATGGACGAGGTCGCGGCACCGGTATTCGCGTTCCCCGAGAACTCCGCGGCTACACGATGCGTGCCGAATCCCAACTCTCCCAGCGTGTTGGTGCCGGCAATGGCTGCCCATCCCCCAGGAGGATCACACCGGGCGACGACGACGCTGCGGGATGACGCCGGACCCAAGGCGGTGCCGTCGGACAGAAACCGGAACGTGCCGTAGATGTCCGCGTTGAGCAGGTTGAGCGGGCACTGCGTCCAGTAGAACTGCGCCGCCGCGCCGATCCTGACGGCCTCGCCGTAGTACAGCGACGCCTTTGATACCTCGAGAGAGACCCGCGCCTCGGCATCCGCCGCTTTCACAATGGTCGTGCCGCCCCAAAGCGGTGTGGTGACAAACGCGACGGACAGTGCAATGGCGGGGCGATGGTCACGTCTCATGCGACGATTCTGCCACGCGGGGATGAAGTGTGGAACCTACCCGCGGACGTGGGGAATCCCGATTAGAATCCCGCACTTTCCCATGAAAGTCCTCATCCTCGGAGCCGGAGTCGCGGGCGTCGCCTGCGCGTACTACTTCTGGCGCGACGGCCACGAGGTGAAGGTGATCGAGCGCAACGAGGGTGTGGCGCTCGAGACGAGCTTCGCGAACGGCGGCCAGCTCTCTTACAGCTACGTGGCGCCGCTCGCGAGCCCGTCGGTCATCCCGAAGATTCCGCCGTGGCTCCTGCGCCGCGATTCGCCGCTGCGCTTCCGTCCCGAGCCGGACATTGACCAGTGGCGTTGGATCGTGGAATTCCTCGCCGCTTGCAACGACGATACCGCGCAGCTCACGACCGAGCGCCTCCTGCGGCTCGCCTTCTGCAGCCGCGACCTCATGCACGAGCTGGTTCGCGCGCACGAGATGGACTTCGACTACGTGCAGAACGGCAAGCTCGTGGTACACACCCATCCGAAGTCGTTCGAGTCGGCGAAGCGGCTGATGGAGTATCAGCGAACTCTCGGGGCGGAACAGGAAGCATTGGATGCGGGGCAGGTTGTGGAGCTCGAGCCCGCGCTGGCGCACATGTCGAAACGCATTTGCGGCGCCATCCATACGCCGAGCGAGGACGCGGGCGACACGTACAAGTTCTGCAACGAGCTGAAGCGCATCATGACGACGGGGCCGAATCCCGTGACCTACCGTTTTGGCGTCGAGATCGAGCGCCTCTTGCCGTGGCGCGGCCGCCTCATGGGCGTGGAGACGAATCACGGCATCATGGAGGCGGATGCGTACGTGCTGGCGCTCGGCACCAATGCGCCGTACCTGCTGAAGCCGCTCGGCATTCGCGTGCCCGTGTATCCGCTGAAGGGCTACAGCCTGTCGCTGCCGATCACCGACGAGCGCGGCGCGCCGCGCATCAGCGTCACGGACTTCAAGCGCAAGGTGGTCTACGCGCGCCTGGGCGACCACCTGCGCGTCGCCGGAATGGCCGATCTCTCCGGCAAGCGCGCGGTGATCGACGGCGAGCGCGTCGACCAGCTCGTGACGGAAGTCAAGAACACGTTCCCGACGGCGAGCGACTTCAGCAAGCTGGGTCCGTGGTGCGGCATGCGGCCCGCGACGCCGAAGGGCACGCCGGTTATCGGTGCCACGCCGTACGCGAACCTGTGGCTCGACGTGGGCCACGGGGCGCTGGGCTTTACGCTCGCGCTCGCGACTGGACGCATACTTGCGGACCTGGCGGGCGGGCGCCCACCGAGTGTCCCGCTCGACGGATTCACATTGCACTGAAGGAGAACGCGATGGCGCTGGATTTCTATCATGGACACGGGTCGCCCTTTTCATGGCGCGTCTGGCTGGCACTCGAGGCGAAGGCGGTGCATTACGACCTGAAGGTGCTTTCGTTCCAGGACGAGGACACGAAGAAGCCCGAATTCATCGCGATCAATCCGCGCCATCAGGTGCCGACCATCGTGGACAACGGGTACGCGCTGTGGGAGTCGATAGCCATCCTGGAATTTCTCGACGAGCGCTTCACTTCGGGCGTCAAGCTCTATCCGGGGGACACGGCGAATCGCGCACGCGTCCGGCGGCTCGTGATGGAAGGCGAGGCGTACCTGTACGGCGAAGGCATTTCGCCGATCGTCGACGAGCTCTTCTGGTCCGGCGACAAAGGGCCGAACCCGCAGATCGTTGCGAAGGCGCGCGAGAAGCTCGCCGCGGAGCTCGAATACTTCGCGAAGGAGTTGAAGGGCAAGTTCCTTGCCGGCGATGCGCTCACGGCGGCCGACTGCGTGGTCGCGCCGCTCATCCAGTACTGCAAGCGCATCACCTTCCGCAAGCCGGAAACGAAGCTGGACGAAGTGATCCCGCCGGCGCTGCGTGATTACAACAAGCGTATCGAGTCGCTGCCGTACTTCGACAAGACGTACCCACCGCATTGGCGTTGAAATTCCTGGTCACGGCGACCGACGGCCCCGCGCGCCGCGGCGCGCTTACGCTCGCGCACGGCACGGTGCAGACGCCGGCATTCATGCCCGTTGGCACGTACGGCACCGTGAAGGCGATGAGCCCGAAGGAGCTGGACGAGCTGGGCGCCGAGATCGTGCTCGGCAACACCTTCCACCTGTGGCTGCGGCCGGGCCTCGCGGTGGTCGGGAAGCACGGTGGCCTGCATCGGTTCATGGGGTGGTCGAAACCCATCCTCACCGATTCGGGCGGGTTCCAGGTGTTCAGCCTGGGCGAACTGCGCAAGATCTCCGAGGAAGGCGTGGCGTTCCAGTCGCCGGTGAACGGCGATCGCCTCTTCCTCACGCCGGAGGAGGCGATGCGCATCCAGCGTGTGCTCAATGCGGACGTGGTGATGGTGTTCGACGAGTGCACGGCCTATCCGGCCACGCGCGAGCTGGCGGCTCGCTCGATGCAACTCTCGCTTCGATGGGCCGAGCGGTCGAAGCGCGCGCACGGCGACAACGCGAACGCGCTCTTCGGCATCGTCCAGGGGGGCATGCACGAGGACTTGCGCGACGAATCGCTCGCGGGACTCTCGGCCATCGGCTTCGACGGCTATGCGATCGGCGGCGTCTCCGTGGGCGAGCCCAAGGAAGACATGGAGCGCATCGTGGCGCACAGCGCGCCGCGGCTGCCCGAGCAGGCGCCGCGCTACCTCATGGGCGTGGGCACGCCCGAGGACCTCGTGGCGTCGGTCTCCCAGGGCGTGGATATGTTCGACTGCGTGCTGCCGACCCGAAATGCCCGCAACGGCTGGCTCTTCACCCGGCACGGCGACATCAAGATCAAGAATGCGCGGCACCGGGAAGACACGGGACCCCTGGACCCGGATTGCGCCTGCTATACCTGCCGCAACTTCTCCCGGGCCTACCTGCACCACCTGCACCGCGCGAACGAAATCCTCGGCGCCCGGCTCAATACCCTCCACAACCTGCACTACTACCTGGAGCTCATGGGCCAATTGCGGGGCGCGATAGCGCAGGGCGGGCTCGCCGCCTTCCGGGGGAAATTCGCCTCGGAAAGGTCGCGGGAAGGGGCCGAAGAATGATAAAATTCAAGACCCTCCGGAATCACACAGACACTTTCCATGATCAGTAACGCATTCGCGCAGTTCGGCGCGCAATCCTCGGGCGGCGGGGACACGTTGATGGGCCTCCTTCCCATCGTCCTCATGTTCGTGGTCATGTATTTCATCCTGATCCGGCCGCAGATGAAGAAATCAAAGGAAGTGAAGACCATGCTCGACTCGCTCCAGAAGGGCGACGAGGTGGTGGCCGTGGGCATCCTGGGAAAGATCGACAGGATCACCGACAACTACGTGAGCCTTGAAATCGCGCCGAACGTCAGCATCCAGGTGCAGAAGCAGGCCATCACGATGCTGCTCCCGAAGGGCACGGTAAAGGACGCGCGGTAGCCCCATGAACAGGTACCCGATGTGGAAGTACGCGATGATCGTGATCGCGATCGTGGTGAGCGCGCTCTATGCCGCGCCCAACCTCTTCGGCGAGGTGCCCGCGGTCCAGGTGGCGGGCGCGCGCGCGTCCATCAAGGTGGACGATGCGCTGCGCGCCAAGCTCGATGACGCGCTCAAGGCCGCGAATGTCGCGGTGACCAACGTCGAGACGGAGAACGACGCGCTTCGCTTCCTGGTCGCGAACACCGATACACAGATCAAGGCGCGCGACGTGATCCAGAAGAACGTCGGCCCGAACTACGTCGTGGCGCTGAACCTCGTGCCCAATTCGCCGCGCTGGATGCAGGCGATCGGCTCCAAGCCCATGTACCTGGGCCTCGACCTGCGCGGAGGCGTGCACTTCCTGCTGCAGGTCGACATGAACGCGGCGAAGAACAAGTTCGTCGAGCGGTATCTCGGCGACGTCCGCTCGAACATGCGCGACAAGAAGATCTACTACTCAGGCCTCACGCGCGAAGGGCAGGACCGCATCGTGATCCGCTTCCGCGAGGCCGAGCAGAAGGCCGCCGCGCAACGCATGCTCGCCGACCAGATGCCCGACCTCGTCGTGCGCGAACAGGACATCGGCGGCGAATCGGCGCTGGTGGCCACGATCAAGCCCGAGGTCGTGAAACGCGACCAGGACACCACCGTCCAGCAGAACATCCAGACCCTGCGCAACCGTGTGAACGAGCTGGGCGTGGCCGAGCCGATCGTGCAGCAGCAGGGCCTGGACCGCATCGTCGTCCAGCTGGCCGGCGTGCAGGATCCCGCGCGCGCGAAGGAGATCCTGGGGCGCACGGCGTCCCTGGAAGTGCGCCTCGTGTCCGAAGAGCAGATGAGCGGGCCCGGCAGGGATGCGTTCTCGCAGTACAGGGACCAGCCGGCGCCGTTCGGAACCGACAAGTTCCTGGACATCGAGGGCAATCCGGTGCTGGTGCGGAAGAACGTCGTCATCACCGGGGACCGCATCAGGGACGCGCAGCCCAACTTCGACCAGCGCAATGGCGGGTCGGTGGTCGTCGTGAGGACGGACGATACGGGCGGCCGGATCCTGCGCCAGGTCACGCGCGAGAACGTGAAGAAGCACATGGCGATGATGATGGTCGAGAAGACCGGCACCACCGTCCTCACGTGGCCCGTGATCCAGGAGGAATTCGGAGCCAACTTCCAGATCTCCGGGATGCCGGACGCGCAGGAGGCGAAGAACCTCGCGCTCCTGCTTCGCGCCGGCGCGCTCGCGGCTCCGATGGACATCATCGAGGAGCGCACGATCGGCCCAAGCCTGGGCGCCGAGAATATCCAGAAGGGCTTCCACGCCGTGATGTGGGGCTTCGTCGCGATCGCCGCGTTCATGATCGTGTACTACATGGTGTTCGGCGTGATCTCGGTGCTCGCGCTTGCGTGCAACCTGCTCTTCCTCGTGGGCATCCTCTCGATAATGCAGGCCACGCTCACGCTGCCGGGCATCGCGGCTATCGCGCTCACGCTCGGGATGGCGATCGACGCCAACGTGCTGATCAACGAGCGCGTGCGCGAGGAGCTGCGCGCGGGGATGACGCCGCAAATGGCGATCCAGGCGGGCTACGAGCGCGCCTTCGGGACGATTCTCGACTCCAACGTGACGACGCTCATCGCGGGCCTGGCACTCCTCGCGTTCGGCTCGGGTCCCATCCGCGGCTTCGCGGTGGTGCACTGCCTGGGGATCACGACATCGATCTTCAGCGCGGTCGTGGTCTCGCGCGGCATCGTGAACCTCATCTACGGCGGCGGCGGTCGCGGCAAGAAGGGGACCAAGCTCGCCATCGGCAACGTCGACTGGCACCGCGACCGCAACCAGAAAGTGGCGGCCTGACCATGGAATTCTTCCGTATCCGCCGCGTCATCCCCTTCATGCGCCACGCGCTGGTGTTCAACATCATCTCGCTCGTGGTGTTCGTATTGTCGGTAGTGTTCCTCGCCACGAGGGGCCTGCACTTCTCCATCGAATTCACCGGCGGCACGGTGATGGAGGTGAGCTACAACGACGATGCCAACGCGGACAAGATCCGCTCCACGCTGAACACGATCGGCCTCACCGATGTCTCGGTGCAGTCGTTTGGCACGTCGAAAGACATGCTGATCCGGTTGCCGCTGAAGACCGTCGAAGGATCGAGCCAGAACGTCGAGATGCAGAAGCAGGCCGATGCCGTGCTGAAGGCCCTGAAGTCGCAGGACGCCAGCGCCGAGCTGAAGCGGGTCGAATTCGTGGGCAGCCAGGTGGGCAAGGAGCTCGCGAGCGACGGGGGCCTGGCACTCCTCTTCGTTTGCATCGGCATCATGATCTACCTGGCGTTTCGCTTCGAGTGGCGCTTCGCGGTGGCGACCATCCTCGCCAACCTGCACGACGTCACCATCATCCTGGGCTTCTTCGCGTTCTTCCAGTGGGAGTTCTCGCTGCCGGTGCTGGCCGCCATCCTCGCGGTCTTCGGCTATTCGGTGAACGAGTCGGTGGTGGTATTCGACCGGGTGCGCGAGAACTTCCGCAAGATGAGGAAGGCCTCCGTGGCGGAGATCATGGACGCGTCGATCACGGGCACCATCTCGCGCACGATCATCACGCACTTGTGCACGCAGATGATGGTGCTGTCGATCCTGCTCTTCGGCGGAGCCACGCTGCACTTCTTCGCGGCGGCGCTCACCATCGGCATTCTTTTCAGCATCTATTCCTCCGTGCTGGTGGCGTGCCCGCTGGCGATGTACCTCGGGGCCTCGCGGGACGATTTCCTTCCGCCCGCGGACAAGAAGAAGGCGGCGCTCAACCCGGCGCCGTGAACCTCCTCGACGTCGTCCTCCACCTCGACGTCCACCTGCTGAAGCTGGTCGCCGAGTACGGCATCTGGATCTACGCGATCCTCTTCGCGATCATCTTCTCGGAGACGGGGTTCGTCGTGACGCCGTTCCTTCCCGGCGATTCGCTGCTGTTCGTCGCGGGTGCGATCGCGGCCTCGGGCGAGATGAACGTGCACTTGCTCGTCGTGCTGCTCGCGGCTGCGGCGGTGCTTGGCAACACGGTGAACTACGCCATCGGGCGGTGGCTCGGAAAGCACTTCTTCAACGACCGGGGATCGCGCTGGCTGAACCCGAAGCACCTGGACAAGGCGCACGAGTTCTACGAGCGCCACGGCGGCAAGGCGGTGGTGCTGTCGCGCTTCCTGCCCATCGTGCGCACCTACGTGCCGTTCGTGGCCGGCATGGCCCTCATGACGCCGCGCCAGTACACGATGTACAACGTCGCGGGGGGTGTGGCCTGGGTGGGCACGCTTTGCTACGCCGGCTACTTTTTCGGCAACATCCCGTGGATTCGCGGTAACCTCACGGCGATCATCGTGGGGATCGTCATCGTGAGCCTCCTTCCGCTGGCCTACGCATTCCTCAAGTCCCGCATGCGGGGCCGTTCCGAATGACGCCCGATAACGTGCCGCTCAATGCCATCTACCACGCGATCCAGCTCGCGATCGCGCCGGTGTTCCTGTTGACGGCGATCGGCACCTTCCTGAATGCGCTCACGGGACGGCTCGCCCGCTCCGTGGATCGGCGGCGTCACCTCGAGGAGCTGTTGCCCGCCTACGATGGCGAGAAGCGCGAGAGCATGGAGCTGGAGCTGAGGCAGGTGCGATTCCGCACGGTCCTCATCATTCGCGCCATCGCGGCCGCCGTCATTTCCGCGCTCCTCGTCTGCCTGCTCATCGGCACCGCGTTCGCCGACGCCTTCAGCCGCTGGGACCTGGCGCGCATCGTGGCCTGGCTCTTCGTCTTCGCCGTGATGGCGTTCACGGCGTCGCTGCTGTTCTTCATGCGCGAGGTGTGGCTCGCGGCGCAGAGCGTGCACCCGAAGGCGCTGCCTTACCCGCCCTTCCTCGGCGATCGCAGCCAGATCACCGCCGCGAAGAAGTAGGCCAGCGCGAGCGCGAGCTCCGCGGCGGCCAACCCGGCCGACTTTCCGCCGTCCGTGTACATCCGCGTCGCGCCTTCCGCCGCATAAGCCCAGATGAGAAGCGTGCTCCACTGGAACGTGTAGCGTCGCTCGCGCAGGACGCCGAAGAGCGGCGCCAGCAGCGGCAGCGCTTTCAGGGCGAGCCACGAGCCGCCGGGCTTCAAGGGCGCGAGGAAGATCTCCCACGCGAGACAGAGAAAGATGAGTGCCACCAGGCTCGCGCACGCGGCGAGCCACGCCGCCGTAGCGCTCACGCGGCGAGTTTCCCGGCGATCGTCGCGAGCCGCTTGCCGAGCGCGAAGGCGAGCTTCGTCTCCTCGTCGCTCACCGGCCGGTCGTTCGCCGTGCCGGAGACGTGCGTCGCGCCGTAGGGCGTGCCTCCGGAGCGGGTCGAATTGAGCTCGGGCTGCGTGTACGGCAGGCCCACGATCAGCATTCCGTGGTGGATGAGCGGCAGCATCATCGACATGAGGGTGGCTTCCTGCCCGCCGTGCATCGTCGCGGTCGAGGTGAACACCGCCGCGGGCTTGCCCGCGAGCGTGCCGCGCGTCCACTCGGGTCCGAGGCCGTCGATGAAGTACTTGAGCGGCGCGGCCATGTTGCCGAAGCGCGTGGGCGAGCCGAGTGCCAGCCCGGCGCATTCGGCGAGGTCCTTCGCTTCGACGTATGGGGCGCCTTCCGGGGGCACGGCCGGCTGCGCCCGCTCGATCACGGGCATGACCTTCGGCACCGTTCGCACGCGCGCGTGCATGCCGTCCACGCTCTCGATTCCGCGCGCGAGCGCCTGCGCGAGGCGCTGCACCGATCCCGTCGCGCTGTAGTAGAGGACGAGGATGTCCGCCATGGCGCGCTATGATGCCACGGCGTGTCCCACAAGCTCCGCGACTATCTCGGGTTCCTGCGCTTCGTCCTGAAGCGATGGGCCGACGACCGCTGCCCGCAGATCGCGGGCAGCCTCACCTATACGACGCTGCTCGCCATCTTCCCCATCTTCGGCGTGGTGGTGGCCCTCCTTTCGCAGTCGCCGATCTTCGAGGATGTGATGTCCTCGATCAAGATCTGGCTGCTGCTCAACTTCGTGCCGGAGATCGCCGGAAAGATCATCACGGTCTACATGGGCGACCTCGCGCAGCACGCCGCGCGGCTCACGTACTTCGGCATCGGCGTGGTGCTGGTGCTCGCCGTATGGACGATGCTGCAGATGGACCGGTCCTTCAACACGATCTGGCGCGTGAAAGGCCGCCGCTCGCATCTGCTGCTGAGGCTCCTGGGCTATGTCGCGGTGCTCGTGGTGGGTCCGTTGCTCCTGCTGGCGAGCGTCACGACGACGACCTACATGCTGGCGCTTTCCGAGGACGTTCCCGCCTGGGCCTCGTACGCGCACGGCTTCTTCCCGCATGCGATTCCGGTGCTGATGAGCACCGTCGCTTTCTTCTTCCTCTACCGGGTCGTCCCCACTCCGAGCGTTCCCTGGATGCACGCGCTCCTGGGGGCCGTCGTCGCGTCGATCCTCTTCGAGGCGGCCAAGCAGGTCTTCGGCTACGGCGTGCGCCATTCACCGACCTACGGCATCGCCTATGGCGCGTTCGCGGCCTTCCCGATCTTCCTGATCTGGCTGTACATCTCGTGGATGGTGGCGCTCTTCGGCGCGGAGCTCACCGCTTCGGCCGCGTACTGGCATGGCAACCAGTGGAAGCACGCCGAGGCGCCTTCGGTGCGCTTGCGCGAGGCGCTCGCGATTACCCAGGCGCTCATCGCCGCCGGATCGAAGCCGATGAAGTTTCGCGAGCTTCAGGAGGCGACGCGGCTGCCGCCGCGCGAGCTCGAGCAAGTGCTGGAGCAGATGACCGACGGGAGCGTGATCCGCAAGGAAAGCCACGAGTACTCGCTCGCGGAGGCCACGCGCGAAGTGCTCGCGACGAAGCCGAGGGACCACCGCTTCCCGCGGAAGCGGAAGGTCAGGAAGACCGGAAGTGGAAGAGCTCGAAGCGGGGCGTCTTCTCGATGAGCGAGGACGCGCGCACTTCCCAGTTGTCGCCGTCGTCGTCCAGGGAGTACGTCCTCAGGTCCTCGTAGAGGCTCGGCAGCGTGAGCAGCGTCGGCTCTTCCCCGTCGCCGCCTTCGAGCACGAGGCCCTGCTTCATCTGCGGGTTGGCGGAATCCTTGGGTTTGACCCATACGGGGCGCGCCGCGAAGGCGAGGAACTGGACGCCGCATTCCATTCCGCCTTCGTCGAGCTGCGTGATCCAGCGCGCCACGCCGATGGCCCAGCGCCCCTTTCCGATGAACTTGAGGCCGACGACATCTCCGATCCCGACCGGCTGCAGCGCGGTTTCCTCCCGGCGCAGCTTGGCGCCGCCGGCGCTCTGGTTCACCACATCCCACTCGTACACCGGGAATTGCTTCGAGGTCTCGTCATCGGGCACTGCGAGCAGCGGGATCGTGATTCCCGCCTTCAACGCCGCCGCCTCGGCCCTCGTGTCGATCTTCGGCTCGTGGGCGACGAAGTGGGTGACGGACTTCAGCCCCACGCAGATGGCGACCTGCGTGTCCATGGGATCGCGGCGGTGCGCGCGTTTCGGCGGATCGCCCCACAACGTGATGAGGCGCGCGTTGAGCGCGAGCTGCTCCGGCGTGAGCGTCTTGGCGAGCGCGGCGGAGACCTGTCCGGTGTCGAACGCCTGCTTGCGCTGGCGCAGCTTGTCCACGATCGGATTCGTGTCCAGCAGGCGCCAGTTCGGCCCGCCGGTGTCGTCGTTTGCCGAGAGCATCGGCTTGGGCCCGCGGTCCGTGTCGCATGGGACGATGAAGTGGCCGCCGGGCTTCGTCGCAGGGCGGGAGCGCCCCAGGGTCGGCAGCGAGCGCACGGCGCGGACCTGCGCGACGATCCTGTCGACTTCGCCGCTCGCGAGGCGATAGGGATCCACGAGCGAGAGCAGCAGCGCCTCGCAGTAGACGTCGTGCACGGTCGCTTTCGTCTGCGCATCGCCCGGTTCCGTGGCGAGCTTCTCGCCATCCGCGAACACGTAGAGCCGGTGCATCTCCTGCCAGAGCCCCTGCGGCAGGGGTGAATACGCCTTGTAGCTCGCGCGCAGCTCCGCGCCCAGGAACTCCATCGCGCGCAACGCGAGCATGGGCTGCTGCTTCTTCCCGCCGAAGCCCAGGAGCTTGCCGCCGATCTCGGAGAGCGCGATTCGGTAGCCCACGGCGAGCGCCGAGGCGAGCGACCGGCTGGCATTGAGCGCTTCGCGCCCACGCGGCCCGAGGGGCATAGCCCCCTTGCCGAAGATCGCCTCGAGCTCCTCGAGGACGGTCCCGGCGTGGGCGCGGTACATTTCCAGGATGGCGGAGCGGTCATCCGCGGGCACTTTCGCGCGATTGAGGCCCTCGAGGTGCGTGCACATCTTGCGCGCCGAATCGACGGTTTGCGCGAGCGGCAGCGAATCGATCCAGGCCTTGACCTGCTTGGGCCTGATTTCGAGGTCCTTCGGGGGCGCCACGCGTTCGGCCGGCACCCGGGGGCTGGCAAGGGGAGCATTCATGGGGGTCTATCCAGTATTCTTCTCGATAGAGCATAGACGAGGGGAGCGCATTTGCAAATCGGGCGTTTCGGTCGGGCCGCGACCCTGTCGGCCGCGATTTTCCTCCTCGCGCCCGCGAGCGGAGCGCGCGCATTCGACCTCACCGACACTTCCGGGAAACCCCAGCGCCTGTCCGACTACAAAGGGCGCTGGGTCGTCGTCAATTTCTGGGCGACGTGGTGCGTGCCGTGCATCCAGGAGATCCCGGAGATCTCGGCCTTCCAGCGCGATCATCGCGAGGTCGTCGTGATCGGTGTCGCGGTGGATGCCGAGGACGCGGCGAAGGTGCGCGCGTTCGCGAAAAAGGTTGGGCACGACTATCCGCTCGTGCTCTCCAATGACGCGGTCGAGAAACAGCTGGGCGAGCCCAGGGCGCTGCCCACGACGCGCATCTATGATCCGTCGGGAAAGGTCGTGTACGACAAGCCGTCGCGCGTGGATCGCAAGATGCTCGAATCGATCACGCAGCGCGGACGCGCGTAGCCGTCAGGCCGGCACCGAGAGCGCGTAGCGCTCCTTCCACGCACGCAGCACGTGGTTCGCGTAATCGCGCTGGCCCAGCGAGCCGTTGTAGCGCGCGAGCGCGTTCGACATGTTGCCCTTCTCGCGGTCGAGGTAGTGGCGCAGGATCACGCAGCCGTAGCGCAGGTTGGTGCGTTCGGTGAAGAGGTTGTCTCCCTTTCCACCGATCTGCTCGATCCAGAAGGGCATCACCTGCATGTACCCGCGCGCGCCGGCCTTCGATACGGCGTACTTGCGGAACTTGCTCTCCACGTCGATCACCGCGAGCACGAGGTGCGGATCGAGGCCGGCGCGCAT
>WNFL01007347.1_pt1 | contig 14277 bp, 17 predicted proteins | sample 5400361 | NCBI WGS metagenome assembly WNFL01 (sample SAMN13153351, study PRJNA577476) | soil metagenome | isolation source: 40 cm soil on Douglas fir-dominated hillslope | place: USA:California | collected 2013-09-17
CCGCTGGCCGGAAATCTGGTACAGCTTGCGGCTGGTCTCGCTGACCGCGCGCTCCGAATCCTTCAAGGCATCGGCGGCTTCCGCCTTCGAGCTTTCGGATTCGGTCAGTTGTTTGCGCAGGGTTTCGATGCGGCCGCGAATATCCTTCAGTTCATCCTGCGGCCCGGCCAGAACTGCGGCCGAAACGGCCATCGTGATCAGCGCTGCGAACGCAGCCGAAAACAACCGAAGGCATTTGTGTTCCGCGCTCAAGACTTGCCGCGCGCCTGCGCCGCCACGGCGGCTGCAGCCTGCTTTGCCTTCTCCTGGTCGCCCAGATAATAATTTCGCAGCGGCTTCAGATCATCGTCCAGTTCGTAAACCAGCGGGATGCCGGTCGGAATGTTCAGTCCCACGATGTCCGTTTCCGATACGTTGTCGAGATATTTCACCAGCGCGCGGATGGTATTGCCATGCGCGACCACGATGACGCGCTTGCCGGCTTTGACTTGGGGCGCGATCACATCGTTCCAATGCGGCAGAAAGCGCGCCACGGTGTCTTTCAGGCATTCGGTGAGGGGAATGTCCCGCGGGTTCATGTCGGCGTAGCGGCGATCCTTGCCGGGATAGCGCGCATCGCTTTGCTCGAGCGCGGGCGGCGGCGTGTCGTAACTGCGGCGCCAGACCAGGATCTGCTCCGCCCCGTAGCGTTCGGCCATGTCGGCCTTGTTCAACCCCTGCAGCGCGCCGTAGTGGCGTTCGTTCAGCCGCCACGAAAGCTGCTGGGGGATCCACGTCAAATCCAGTTCTTCGAGCGCAATCCACATCGTGCGGATCGCGCGCTTGAGGACCGAACCATGGGCTTGATCGAAAGTGAAGCCTTCCTGTTTGAGCAGGCCGCCGGCTTCGTGCGCTTCCTGAAGTCCTTTCTCCGAAAGGTCGACATCGGTCCAACCGGTGAACCGGTTCTCCTTGTTCCAGACGCTTTCGCCATGGCGCAGCAGTACGATTTTTTTCATGGAAACATGTAATGATCGCAGGATTGAAGGGATACGGGCGCTTTCGCGTCCAACGGATAGAATTGTATTACCCGCATCGGCAAGTGTCCCGCCGATCTCATCGGCGCCATGGAGGCGGCGGATGCCGGCGCTATTCATGGAGGCGATTTGATGTTTGCGGTTTCGGATCGCCCAGCGCTGTCGGCGCGCATTGCCCTGGCCTTGCTCGGGCTTGCCTGCGTATTGCCTTTCCTGAGCCCGGTCTTCTACCCGCCGATCGCCAGTTTCTACGGCGAAGCCGTGGCCTTCGCGTTGGGTCTGGCGGCGATCGCCCTGATGGCGACAAGATCCTTATGGACGGGCGTGCGGTTGCCGCGCATTGGCCTCATGTTTCTCGGCTTCGCCGTGCTGATGGTGTTGCAAATTGCTTTGGGCAAGGGCATTTACAGCCAGTTGAATCTGCTTGGTGCGCTTTACGTTCTGTGGGCAGCGGCCCTGGCGATGCTGGCCAACAGGCTGGTGCAGATCTTCGGCGCGTCAACGTTCGCCGCGGTTTTGGCGTGGTTCCTGCTCGCCGGCACCGTGATCAGCGCGCTCATCGGGCTGGTTCAGTTATTTGGTGTCCATACGCCGCTGACGCCGCTCATGCTGCCGCAAATGCATGGACGGACTTATGCCAATACCGGGCAGCCGAACCATCTGGCGAGCTATCTTTGTCTCGGTCTTGCGTCGGCCGGTTATCTATGGAGCACGCGTCGTCTGGGAATTGTTCTGGCTGTACCGGTGTGCGCCGTGCTGCTTGCTGTTCTGGCGACATCCGGATCGCGCGCTGTGTGGGTTTATGTTGCGGCATTCGTCGTATTCTCCGCGGTGATGGGCCTATTGCGGCCATCCGCGGAGTTCAAACGGTTGCTCGTTTTCAGCATCGCCGTCATGGGCGGCTTGCTGGCCGCGCAATGGGTGATGGCGGGCCTGGTGTCACAACGTTCGATCGCCGTGGAAACCATGGGCGCGCGCGTGCGGGCGGAAGGAATGTCGTCGCCTGTCCGGATGCGTTTCTGGAACGAGGCGTGGATGATGTTCCTCAGCGCGCCGATATTTGGCATCGGCTTCAAGGAATTTGCATGGAATAATTTCCTGCTGACAGCACAAATTCCGGGCCCTATTCCGAACGAGGGCATAATTGATCACGCGCACAATCTCATATTCCAGATTGCTGCCGAATTCGGTGCGTGCGGGCTGATTGTGCTGCTCGGCGGAGTGGGATGGTGGGGATGGTCCATGCGACGCGTGCAGATCGATCCTCCGCTATGGTGGATGGCGGCGGCGCTAGGCGTGCTCGGACTGCACAGTATGCTAGAGTATCCGCTGTGGTATGCGTATTTTCTCGGTATCGTCGCGGTTGTCATGGGCGCAGCCGAACGAGAGGCGCCGACGGCCTACGACAGGCCCAGCGGCAGGCTCATCCTGTGCGCGGCAGTCCTGCTCGGCGCGTTCGCGTTTGCGAATGTGTATCGGGACTATCGCGTCATGCAGTCACTGCAGCACACCGCGATTCGTGAACCCACTACGGCATCAGGTCCTGGCGATGGCAGCGTCCGGGTTCTGCTCGATTTGCAGGGCAGTTCGCTGTTCGCGCCGTTCATCGAATTTGCGCTGGCCCGTAGCATGTTGCTGAATCAGGAACATCTGAAGGACAAGATCGTGCTGAATCAGCGCGCGATGCGATTCCAGCCCGCCAATGATTTTGCCTATCGTCAGGCGCTCTTGTTGGCGATGTCAGGAGACCGGGCAGGGATGCGGGCGCAGTGGGACTTGGCGGTCGCCAACTACCCAAATGACCGCGGGGAAGTTTTGAAGTTGGCACAAGCGCTGGATAAATCCGGCGAATCCGGAATGAAAGAACTGCTGAGCTACGCGCAGCAAGAAAACGAAAAGGCGGAAAAGTGAAATTCGTGATGAATAACATATGGCTGGTGCTGGCTGCCATAGTGAGCGGCGCCATCCTGGTATGGCCCCTGATCAATCGGCGTCTGAGCGGCGTGCCGGAAGTCGGCGCGCTTCAGGCCGTCCAGCTGCTCAACCGCAAGGATGCGGTAATGATCGACGTGCGCGAACCGGCGGAGTTCAACGCGGGACACGCGCCGAACGCGAAGAACATTCCCCTCGCGCAACTCGACAAGCGCATTGGAGAGCTGGATAAATTCAAGAGCCGGCCGGCTGTCATCGTCTGCCAGACCGGAGGCCGGTCGCACGCGGCAACCGCGCTGCTCAAGAAAGCCGGATTTGCCGAAGTCGTCGTTCTGGCCGGGGGCATCGGCGCCTGGCAGCAGGCCAATATGCCGGTAGAGAAATAATGCCGCGCATCAGCATGTACTGCACCGCGGTGTGCCCTTATTGCGTGGCCGCCGAACGATTGTTGAAAAGCAAAGGGGTTGCGGACATCGAGAAGGTTCGCATCGATCTGCAGCCCGAAAGGCGGGCGGAAATGATGGAACGCACCGGCAGGCGTACCGTTCCGCAGATCTACATCGAAGATCGCCACATCGGTGGCTTCGATGATCTGGCCGCGCTCGACGCGGCCGGCGGGCTCGAGCCGCTGTTGCGCAGTGAACCCAGCAAATCCGCCGCCTGACCCCTTAACTATCCATCCCCCGAGACCAGTCAACATGAGCCAGCAGCCCAACCCGCCGGTGTTTTCGATCGAAAAGCTGTTCGTAAAGGATCTTTCGGTGGAAGTGCCGAATGCGCCGAGGATCTATCTCGAGCGCGATACGCCGCAGGTCGAGATACAGATGAATACCAGCGCCAATCCGATCGACGAGGGTTATTTCGAGGTCGTGGTCAGCGTTACCGTCACGGCGAAGCTCGCTGAAAAGACCGTGTTTCTGGTCGAGGCGAGCCAGGGCGGCGTGTTCCAGATACGCAATGTGCCGCAGGAGGAACTCGAGCCCGTTCTGGGCATCACCTGCCCCAACATTCTTTATCCCTACCTGCGCGAGGTCATCTCCGACGCGGTCGTGCGCGCCGGCTTCGCGCCGGTATTGCTGAACCCGGTCAACTTCGACGCAATCTTCCAGGCGCAACGCGAGGCGAAGACGCAAGTTCAGTTCGGGGCAGGGGCGACGCAACAGGAGGGCACCATGATCGGGCTGTGGTCAGCCGCTATTGTTGTGGCGGGATTGCTGGCCAGCGCGAATGCGGTCGCGCTGGAGTTTCGGTCCGTTACGGAACCTGCCGCGATCCTGTACGACGCGCCGTCCACCAAGGCGCAAAGGCTCTTCATCCTCTCCCAGGGTTACCCGGTGGAGGTTGTGGTCAAGCTGGAAGGGTGGACCAAGGTCCGTGACGATACCGGCGAGTTCGCCTGGATCGAGAACATCCATCTGTCAGACCGCCATACCGTGATGGTTAAGGTAGCCGGCGCCGAAGCGCGCCAGGCGGCGAACGAGAATTCCCCGGTGGTATTTACCGCCGAAAAAGGGGTCTTCCTGGAATTGGTCGAGATGGCGGTGGGCTGGGTCAAGGTGCGCCACAACGACGGCGCCATCGGATTCGTCAAGGTAAGCCAGCTCTGGGGCCTATGAGGCTCGCCATCCTGGGTGCCGGAGCATGGGGCACGGCGCTAGGCGTTGCCCTCGCGTCTCATCATCAAATCTCACTGTGGTCTCGCGATCCGGCGCAATGCCGGAAGCTGGCGGCCGACCGGATCAATGCCCGCTATCTGCCCGACGTGGCGATACCCGAGGGCGTTCGAATTACGACGGACATGAGATCGGCGATCGAAGGTAGCGAGCTGATTGTCGTTGCCGTTCCTACTTCGGCGTTGCGGGAAACGCTGAGGCTGGTTGTGTCGGCCAAGTCCGTTGCGGGAGTGGTCTGGCTGTGCAAGGGATTCGAATCCGGGAGTGCTAAGTTTCCGCACCAGGTCGCCGAGGAAGAACTGCCGCCGGCACAGCCGCGTGCCGCCCTCTCGGGGCCGAGTTTTGCGAGTGAGGTCGCGCGGGGATTGCCAGCGGCGGTAACGCTGGCGTCCCGCGATCCTCAGTTTGCCGCCATGGCTTCACGCGAACTGCATACCGGCCGATTGCGGGTCTATTCCAGCGACGACCTCATCGGCGTGGAAACCGGCGGGGCCGTGAAAAACGTAATTGCCATTGCTGCCGGCGTTTGCGACGGGCTGCAACTGGGGGCTTCGGCGCGTGCGGCCCTGATCACACGCGGCCTGGCGGAAATCACCAGGTTGGGAGTTCGCCTTGGCGGGCGTGGCGAGACTTTCATCGGACTTGCCGGCGCCGGCGACCTGATGTTGACCGCGACGTCAGACTTGTCGAGAAATCGCCGGGTTGGACTTCAACTCGCGCTGGGACGGCCTCTGTCGGCAATCCTTGCGGAACTCGGCCACGTTGCAGAAGGGGTCCATACTGCGCAGGAAGTATTGCGTCTTTCGGGGCAATTCGGCATTGACATGCCGATCACGACCGCGGTCTCGCAATTGCTGAACGGCACAACTTCTGCCCTCGAGTTGGTCGATGGTCTGTTGCAAAGAGGGCCAAAGCAGGAAAGCGTGCGCTAACTCGCCATTCCGGCGAAACCATTCTGGCGCCACGCTTCGTACACCACCACCGCCACCGCGTTCGACAAGTTGAGGCTTCGACTTCCTGCCACCATCGGCAGGCGAAGCCGGTGTTGCGGATCAAAACTTGCTAAAAGCTCGGCCGGCAGGCCACGAGTTTCCGGGCCGAATATAAACGCATCTCCCGGGCGGTATTCGATGCCGTCGAAGCGGGTCGTCGCTTTGGTGCTGAACGCGAATCGTCGGCCAGGCAGCGCCTGCAGCAGCGCAGTCCACTCGGCGTGAACCTGGACGGATGCGTATTCGTGATAGTCCAGTCCAGCGCGCTTCAACTGGCGATCATCCAGTTGAAAGCCCAAGGGTTGTATCAGGTGCAACCTGCAACCGGTGTTAGCGCAAAGCCGGATGACGTTCCCGGTGTTGGGAGGGATTTCGGGCTCGAAGAGGACGATGTCGAACATTTTTTGTTGCAATTTGCGGGACTTAAGAGTTTAATCTTGTAATTCAATGGACTGCAGCCAAAACCTAAAGTTAGACAGAAAGAGACGTTCTACAGGTAATCGCAGTTCATGGGCAGACCAGAAAAAATCCGATTAGGGGAAATCCTTCTTCAGCAAAAGCTGCTGACGGAGGAAAAGCTCAAGGCCGCGCTCGATGAACAAAAGCGCAGCGGGCGCAAGCTCGGCCGCATCTTCATCGATGCCGGCTATGTCACCGAAGAGCAGATCGGAAGCGCGCTTGCGCGGCAGTTGCAGGTCCCTTACATCAACCTCAAGCATTTCAATATCCGTCCTGACGTCGCAACGCGCTTGCCTGAAACCCTTGCGCGCCGTTTCCGCGCGATCGTACTCGAGGATACCGGTGCCTTCTATCGGGTCGGCATGGCGGACCCAACCGATTTGTTCGCCTACGACGAGATTAACCGAGTACTTAAGCGCGAAATCCAGCTCGCCGTAGTGGGCGAATCGCTGCTGTTGCAGACCATCGACCGGGTTTATCGCCGCACCGAGGAAATCAGCGGCCTGGCGCTGGAACTGGGCGAGGAACTCGGCGATACCATCGATTTCGCGGCACTGGGTTTGACGCCGGGTGCCGAGGATGCACCGGTGGTGAAGCTGCTGCAATCGGTATTCGAGGACGCAGTGCAGGTGCGTGCTTCGGACATTCATATCGAGCCGCAGGAAAACAAAGTTCTCATCCGCTTCCGGATCGATGGTGTGCTGCATGTGCAGGCCGAGGCCGATTCGAAAATCGCCTCCGCGCTGATCTTAAGGCTGAAGCTCATGTCCGGGCTGGACATCTCCGAAAAGCGCTTGCCGCAGGATGGTCGCTTCAACGTCAAGGTGAGAAACACGCAGGTCGACGTGCGGATTTCGACGATGCCGACGCAGTATGGCGAATCGGCCGTGATGCGCCTGCTCAATCAGAGCGGCGGCATCCTTGGCCTCGAGCGAATTGGAATGCCGCAGGATATGCTCAAGCGCCTTCGCGATATCATCCACCGTCCGAGCGGCATGGTGCTGGTAACCGGTCCGACGGGCAGTGGCAAGACGACCACACTTTATGCGGCACTCGACGAACTCAACACGACCGAGCGCAAGATCATCACTGTGGAAGACCCGGTGGAATATCGGTTGCCGGGCATCAATCAGGTTCAAATTCACGAGAAAATCGACCTGACGTTCAGCCGGGTTTTGCGTACTGCGCTGCGCCAGGACCCGGATGTGATCCTGGTCGGCGAAATGCGCGACCAGGACACGGTGGAAACCGGATTGCGTGCCTCGATGACGGGGCACCTGGTTTTCTCCACTTTGCATACCAACGACGCGGTCAGTACGCCGATTCGGCTGCTGGACATGGGCGCCCCACGCTACATGGTGGCAATGTCGCTGCAGGTCGTGCTGGCGCAACGGCTGCTGCGCCTGGTTTGCGAGAGTTGCGGAGAAGAGGCGAAGCTGTCTCCTCAGGAACACGAGTGGATGCGTCACGCTCTCGGCAGCGAAGTGGATGCTCCCCAGTATCGCAAAGGGCGCGGCTGCACACAGTGCAACGGCACCGGCTATCTGGGGCGCACCGGCGCATACGAAATGCTCGAGATGACCAGGCCGGTGGTGGAGGCTGCGAACCAGCCTGATCCGGCGGTATTCATTCAGGTGGCTCGCAAACAAATGGAAGGCCACACGTTGAAGAATCATGCGGTGGAACTGGTTGCTCAGGGTAAGACGACGGTTGAAGAAGCCATGCGCATCAGCACGCAACTGGACGACTGATGGCCTATTTTTCATACAGGGGGCGTAATTCCGTGGGCGAACTGGTGCAGGGCGTCCTTGAAGGTGCTGATAGTGGGGCGGTCGCAACCCAATTGTTTGGCTCCGGAATTACGCCCGTCGAAATCGGAGCTGCCGGCAAGCCCGTCGATGACAACGTCAAGAATCTGCTCTCGCGACTGACCAAGCGCCGCATCGAACAGGCCGAACTGCTGCTGTTCAGTCGCCAGATGTACGCGTTGCTCAAGGCCGGCGTTCCAATCATGCGGGCACTTGCGGGCCTGCAGGAATCGGCGACCAATCCAACTTTCAAGGAAGTGCTGCAGGATATCCGCGAAAGTCTGGACAATGGCCGCCCGCTGTCCACCTCGATGCAAAGAACGGGTGTGTTTTCTCCGTTTTATACCGCCATGGTGTACGTGGGTGAAACCACCGGCATGCTCGAGGAAATATTCCTGAGGCTCTACAACCATCTCGAGTTCCAGGAGTTCATGCGCAACCAGATCAAATCCGCGCTGCGTTACCCGATCTTTGTCGTGGTAGCGATGATGGTTGCTATCGTTGTCATCAACCTCTTTGTAATTCCAGCATTCGCCAGGGTCTATGCAGGCTTTGGTGCCCAGTTGCCTTTGCTGACCCGGGTGCTGATCGGGTTCTCCGAATTCATGGTGGCGACATGGTGGATGCTCGCGCTCATTCTGGCAGCGACGATGTTCGGATTCCGGTCCTATATCAACACGGAAACCGGCCGCTATAAATGGGATCGGACCAAGCTGCGCATTCCGGTAGCAGGCAAGATCGTGCTGAAGGCGACCATGGCGCGCTTTGCGCGCAGTTTCGCGCTCTCGGTGCGCAGCGGCGTGCCTATCATCCAAGGTCTGACTCTGGTCGGCCAGACAGTGGACAACGCTTTCGTTGCAAAACAGATCGAAAAAATGCGCGACGGCGTGGAGCGCGGCGAAAGCGTACTGCGTACCGCCACGCATGCCGGAATCTTTACCCCGGTCGTGTTGCAAATGGTCATGGTCGGCGAAGAATCCGGGGCGCTCGACGACATGATGCAGGAGATCGCCGATATCTATCAGCGTGAGGTCGAGTACGAACTCAAAACGCTGGGTGCGCAGATTGAGCCGATCCTCATCATTTGCCTGGGCGTAGTGGTACTGATACTTGCCCTGGGCGTTTTCCTGCCGATATGGGATCTCGGCCAGGCGGCGATGAAGAGATGAATGCATGTCGGCCAACGCCAGCAAGGGTAGGCATCGGGGTTTCAGCCTGTTTGAGGTCGTCGTGGCCATCGCCATCGTGGCTATATTGGGCGGCGTGCTGCTGCACCGGCTGTTGTATGTGCAGGAGTACGCGGAAATGACCGCGATGAATCTGACTGTCGCAAACGTGCGCACCGGACTGCGCTATAAAACCGGTGATTTGCTGATTCGCGACAAAGTGTCGGAAATCGCATCACTCGTTGACGAGAACCCGATCAACTGGCTGCAGGCGCAACCGGAAAACTACCTGGGCGAGTTTGATATCGAACCGGATATGGACTTGCGTGGCAAATGGTACTTCGACAAAAGACGGCATGAACTTGTCTACACGGTCAACAATCGGCGGCACTTTGTGCCTGCCAGCGACCAGGCTTACGCATTCCGCTGGCATGCGGTGCGATTGCAGGTGAAGGCGCAGAGCGTTTCAGGCAGCAAGAGCAGTCCGCCATGGGTGAGCCTGGCTCCGATTGCCGGCGGACGTTGGTTTTAAGAGTGGGTGGCACACGATCTGCTGCTACCTGCAGTGTTGCTGGTTCATTACGAGCTAAGAGGGATAAGACATGAAAATACGAGAGCAAGGTTTCACCCTGATCGAACTGGTCGTGACGATCAGCATCATCGCCATCCTGGCGGCTGTGGCATTGCCGCGATATATCGCCCTGCAAACTCAGGCGCGGACAGCGAAGATGCAGGCGATTTACGGCGGCGTACGTTCAGCCGCGATGCTTGCGCATGCCCAGGCAATCGCGAGCAACACGACTGCGGCGGCCACGGTGCCCATGGAGGGCGCGAACATAACGCAAATCAACGCCTATCCGACCGCGGATGCGGCCGGCATTATCACGGCGTTGCAGCTCGACACCACCGGCGATCAGGTAACCATTTCCGCGGGCGGTGCTGCGGCGGGTTCGACCATCACCATCGATATCAATGGTGCGACAACGGCGGCGAACTGCCGCGTTTCATATACATCCGCGCTTGCCAACGCGGCGCCGATCATCGCGCTGCCGATCGCAGCGGACTGCTCATGAGGTTGACATGGTCCGGCGTCAAGAACGCCAGACATCTTTCGATTATCGTTTTCTTGAATAGGAGAAGTGAAATGCAAGCCAAGCACAGTGGTTTTACGTTGATCGAACTTGTTGTGGTGATCGTGATTCTGGGCATCCTGGCGGCTGTCGCGTTGCCGAAATTCATCGATTTGTCGAGCCAAGCCGGGGCGTCAGCAGCAGCAGGGGTTGCCGGCGCGCTGTCGTCGGCGACGAGCATCAACTACGCTGCAAAAAAGGCGAGCGCTGCTGGCGGTGTTACGGTGAGCGACTGCAACACGGCAAAAGCTGCGCTGGTAGGGGGCGTGATGCCAACCGGCTTTACGCTTGGTGCAGGTACTGCCTGCACAGCGGCCGATGGCGGAACGGCTACTTGCCCGGTCACCAACACGCAGACGTCGCAGGTCGCGAGTGCGACGGTCATCTGCGTACCTTGATCGACTAGTGGACCACATGCGACTGGTGCGAGACGGATCGTCTCACGCCAGTCCGGTGGACGGCACATCAGTTGTGCAACCGAGCGTCAGAATCCACAAAACATTCCGGCAAACTGTTACCGGCTTTACTCTGATTGAATTGGTCGTCACTCTGATAGTTGTGGCGATTCTTGCGGTCATCGCGATCCCGAAGCTCAATACCCGCACGTTCGATACCACCGGTTTTTACCAGGAAGTGCTGTCCTCGGTACGCTATGCGCAGAAGGAAGCGGTGGCCAAGCGTCGCGTGGTTTGCGTGACGCTGAGTGGCAGTTCCCTCACCATCAGATTTGCCAGCGCCGCGGGATCCTCGGTTTGTAATACTGACCTGCTCAGTCCACGCGGCGTAAGCCCGTTCACAGTTACCGCTGCTAGCGGAGTTGGACTTTCGAACTCGCCCGCGACGGGCAGTTTTTTCTTCGATGCCCTGGGGCGGCCGTTCGATGCGGCGGGTACGGCCAGTCCTCAGCGGACCATCACCATCACCGGCGATAGCACGCAAAGCTTCGTCGTCGAGGCGGAAACCGGCTATGTTCACTGAGTCCCGCCCGAGCCGAATGCCGACGTATTCCCTTGCGCAGGCGGGACTCTCATTGATCGAACTGATCATGTTCATCGTGATTGTAGGCATTGGAATCGCGGGGATCCTCTCCGTGCTTAACCTCACTGCGCAGAAAAGCGCGGACCCAATGATCCGCAAGCAAATGCTCGCGGTAGCCGAATCCCTGCTGGAAGAGGTCGAACTGATGCCTTTCACCTACTGCGATCCGGATGACGCCAATGCCCTGACTTCGGGCGGCCCGGCGATCGGTCCCGGCAACTGCGCTACCATGGTGGAAGGCACGACCACGATCCCTGCGGGCGAGACGCGGGGTTCTTCGACTAATCCGTTCGACAATGTCGGCGACTACGGTGGTACGACCGGCACGCTGACTATTTCGCCACTCACCGACGTCTCCAATAGCGCGATCGGTATGCTTGCAGGGTATTCGGCCACGGTGAACGTCGCCACTTCCGCCCTCGGGACTATTGCGGCCTCGGAATCGCTGCTGATCACCGTGACGGTAACTGCGTCCACCGGCGAATCGCTGGCGCTGAGCGGTTACCGTACCCGCTACGCGCCCAATTCGACCCAATAGCCATGGCAATCCCGGTCACATCAAGCGAGAAGGGATTCACGTTGGCCGAGGCGATCATCGTGATTGTGATCACGGGGATTCTGTTCACCGCCGTCGCGATTTTCATCCAGGCCCCGGTCAAAGGCTTTTTTGATTCGGCCCGCCGGGCCCAACTAGTAGACATCGCCGACACCGCGCTGCAACGCATCAGCCGTGACGTGCGCCTGGCGCTGCCAAACAGCGTCCGCATCGCCAGCAGCGGCGGCAGAAATTACCTTGAATTTTTGCTGACCAGCGGTGGCGGACGTTACCGCGCGGACGGTCCCGGCAACGTATTTGTGGCTGGATCGTCGATTTCCAGTTTCGATGTGCTTGGCCCAATGCCGACTTTCGTCGGGGGTGAATCCATCGTCGTATTCAACCTATTCGCCGATGCGGCGTCGACCAGTGCCAATGCTTACGTGGGCGACAATCGCAGATTCTGGTTCAGCAATACAGCGACCACGATTAGCTTCGCGGCCTGGACGTTTCCCTTCGACTCCCCCGCCCACCGGTTCCAAGTCGTGCAGTATCCGGTCACTTACGAATGCGATCCGGTTGGCGGTGTTCTGCGCCGCTATTGGGGCTATGCCATTGCCTCCGCCCAGGCGACTCCACCGGGGGCCGGCAGTCAGGCGCTGCTTGCGAGCAATGTGACAGGCTGTTCATTTGCCTATGCCGCCGGAGTGACCCAACGCAATGCGGTGCTATCCGCGACAATTTCCTTGCGGCTCGGCGGTGAAACGGTGAGCTTGTTCAAACAGGTGCATGTCAACAATGCGCCGTAGCGGGCAAGCGGGATTCACGCTCGCATCGGCGATATTTTTGATCGTCGTGCTGGCCGCGCTCGGCGCTTTCGCGGTTACCGTGTCCGGGCTGAACCAGAGCTCGTCGGCGCTCGATCTGCAAGGTGCCAGAGCCTATCAGGCCGCGCGCGCCGGGATCGAATGGGGCGCGTATCAGGTGCTTCAAAATACTGCTGGGGCGTTTGCGACGGCGTGTAACGGCACAACGTACGCCGCGCCGACGAGCCAGAGTATTTCAGGACTTGGCGGCACGCTCTCCCCGTTCGGCGTCACAGTTACCTGCGGAAGCTCCAGCAACAACGAGGGCACCGCAACGGTTATTGTCTATCAGATCGTTTCGACTGCGACCACGGGCGGCGGTGCCTTCCAAGTGGAACGGCAATTGCAAGCGGTGATCGGCAAATGAACAATTTCCGCTCTCTCATTCTCATATCAGCGTTGTTCCTGGCACCGGTGCCGGCGCACGCCTTGAGCACGTCCGCTTCCCCAACCGCCTGTGTGAACGACGCCAGTGTTGGGACATCAGCCTGGGTCCCCGGAGCACCGCTGCCCGCCACTTCGAGCATGCCGGATTTGCTCGATAGCAATTATCTGAAATGTACCGGCTTCGGCTTCTCAATCCCCACCGGTTCTGCCATCAATGGCATTACAGGTACGGTGGGGGTGACCTGTTCGAAAGCCAACCAATGCCAGGACGGATCGGTAAAAATTGTGAAGACAGGAGCGATTTCCGGGGCCGACCACGCAGGCAACAATCCGACACAGAATTGGAATCAGCCCCAGACCAGAACCTACGGCAGCGCGGCGGACCTGTGGGGTGCGACCTGGGTTGCAACCGACATTGACGCCGCGAACTTTGGCATCGCGATATCGGCATCCAACAGAAAAGGCGGCGGTAGCGCAACGACGGCAACGGTGACTTCGATCAGCGTTGCCGTGAATTACACACCGCCGCCCACGGTTGCGAAGGCGTTTTCACCGACTATCATTTTAATCGGCGCGTCTTCGACGTTAACGGTTACGCTGACCAATCCGAACCCCGTTGCTCTGACGGGCGTGGCGATGACCGACGCCTACCCAGCCAGTTTGGTCAATGCGGGCACGCCGGCAGGCAGCACGACGTGTACCGGCGGCACGGTTACTGCAGTCGCAAGCGGCACATCGGTAGCCCTCAGTGGCGCGACCATTCCGGTCTCCGGCAGTTGTACGGTCTCGGTTAGCGTGACCAGCAGTACGCCGGGTTCCTATAACAATAATGTTCCAGTTGCGGCGCTTACTTTTCCCAACGGGGGTTTCAATGCGGCCGCATCGAATACCGCCACCTTGACCGTGGTCAGCCCTCCGGGCGTCACGAAATCCTTTGGCACGAATCCCATCGTGGCAGGCGGTACCTCTTTGCTGACGATCACCCTATCCAACAGCAACGCGATTGCCATTACGGGGACGGCATTTACCGACACTTACCCGGCTGGCGTCACGAATTCCACGACTGCGTCAACCACGTGCGGGGGGACGGCGACCGCAGTTGTCAACGGTGGCACGGTATCGTTATCCGGAGGCACTATTCCGGCCGGCGGCAGTTGCACAGTGACTGTTACGGTGAAGGCATCCGTCGCCGGATCCTATGCCAACAGTATTGCCGTTAGTGCGGTGACCTCAGCGAATGGCGGGTCGAATACGTTGGCGGCGTCGGACACACTG
>WNFL01371019.1_pt1 | contig 14276 bp, 11 predicted proteins | sample 5400361 | NCBI WGS metagenome assembly WNFL01 (sample SAMN13153351, study PRJNA577476) | soil metagenome | isolation source: 40 cm soil on Douglas fir-dominated hillslope | place: USA:California | collected 2013-09-17
GAGCCTCGCCCGCACCTTGTCCTTCACGCCATCGCTCTCGGCGAGTGCTGCCATGTCGGTGTATTCGAGCACGAGCAGGAACGTCCACGGGAAATTCTCGGGGATGCCGCCGGGCTGGGTCAGGTACATGGCATAGGCGGACATCGCGCCCTCATCCATCCAGCCTCTCAACTGGGGCTCCACGTAGCCTTTCGCGTATTTCGCATAAGTCGCGGCATCGACGACGATCTCGTAGAAGCCAAGCACGTAGGCGGCCTTGCCCGGGTTGCGGACCTTGGCTTCTCCGGATCCGACCGGATAGGCAAGCGTCGTGCGATCGGGACGGCCCAACGCTTGGGCTTCGGGCAAAAGGCCCCCGGGCATGCGCCTGTCGACTTCCTTCCACTTGGCCGCCGCGACGAAGCTCGAGAATTGCAGGATCACGGCCATGTCGAAATTGCCGACGTTCTCTCCCGCGAAGGAGGAAAAGAGAACCTGGTAGTCCTTGAAGACACCGGCCTTTTTCCACTGCTCGAATTGCCCGGCACCGGCCGATTCCATGTGGGCGCGGAATGCCGCGCGCTTCTCCGGCGGCGATTTGTACGTGATGACGATGGTCATCGGACCGTTGTCCCTGATCTGCGCGATTGACGAAGCGCAAGTCGCCAGCAACAAGAAGGCGACAACACCGCGGACAAGACGAGACATGGCAGCCATGTGGATCGGTCAATCCTCCTTCGGTTTTTCGGCGCCGGCAACAGGCTTGTCGCGACGCCGACCGCCCTTGCCCGCCGAGACCAGCGGATCTTCCAGGTCTTCCATGTTGAAGCCCTTCTCGGTGAGGAAGCGCTGAGTATCCTTGAAGCGCCCTGCGATCTGCTCGGGCGTGGCCTTGATTCGCCGAATCGATGCGACCGAGCGGACCCAACCCGTGATCGCAGCCGGGTTGACCGGCCCCTCGCCATAGAGTCTCGCCAGCAGCTCCTGGATCTCCTTGGACAGAACGAAGTCGACGAAATTGCGCGCCGCCTCGGCGTTCCGCGCTCCGCGGATGACCGCCGTCGTGTGTGTCTCGACCAGCGTGCCGAGGCCGCCATCTTCCTGATCGAGCCACGCTTCGGTGACCGCATTGCCCTCGAGGAAGAACACGTGGGCGTTGGAGCTGTTGACGAGCGCGACGCCGTAGCCTTCGCGGATCAGCGCATTGCGCGTTTGGGCGTGGGACTTGTAGATGCGCGTCCCGTTGTCGAGGATTCGATCGATGACCTTGCCGGTCCATTCGTCTCCCTTGGCGGTGCGCATCGCCGAGAAGTAGCTCGTCACGATCGATTCCTGGATCGAGGAAAGGACGACCTTCCCCTTGAACTCGGGCGCCGCGAGATCTTCGAATCGCTTCGGCCACTTGCCGGGATCCCGACCCATCGTGCCCCAATTGACCATCGCCGTCCTCGGCCAGGCCGAGATCGACAACCAGCTGTAATCAGGCGCGCGCAGCCAGTCCGCGTACTGCTGCGCGACTTTCGCGCGGTACGGGTCGAAGATGCCGCTCGCGCGCGCGATCTCGGGCTCCGCCATCGTGTTGGTGATCATGAGGTCATACTGCGGGTCGCTTCGCTGGGAAACGAGCTTCTCCATCGCGTCGAGATGGGAGATCTTGGTAAGGTCCACCTTCATGCCCGAGAGCTGCTCCCACATCTTGTAGACGGGTGTGAGATCGGGCCGGTTGCGGCCCGACAGGATCTTGAGCACCTTCGAGCGCTCGACGCCCACCGGTTTGAACGAGGACTTCGGCGCATCCCCGGTCGGCGAGGCTTTCATCGAGGATTGCGCGTTTGCGAATCCCGGGACCGACGCCGCGCTGGCCATTCCCGCCATGAGGACCCTCTTGGAAAAATCCCGCCGCGACATCGTCATTTCTGCTTCTCCTTTGTAGCGCTAATGATCTCGCGCCATCTCTTCTGCTCCGCCACGATGAAGTCGCGAAACGCGGATGACCCGAGGTAGGCGGGCTCCGTGCCCTGCGCTAGCATGCTTTCCTTGAACTTCGGCACGGCGAGCGCGTTCTCGAGCTCCCGCTGCAAGCGCTCGACGATCGGCCGCGGCGTCCCGGCCGGGGCCACCAGGCCGAACCAGCTGCTCACCAGCATGTCGGGCGGGAGCCCCGCCTCGGTCGCGGTCGGAACCTCCGGCATCGCGTCGATGCGCCGGTCGTGAAAGGCGACGAGCACGCGCAACTTGCCGGCGCGGATATGCTTGCCCACCGTATGCGCGCCGTCCATCATGAACTGTACCTTGCCGGCGACGAGATCTTCGATCGCCGCCGAGCTGCTCTTGCCCGGGGCATGGACGAGCCTCGCACCGGTTTTCGCCTTGAGCAGCTCGACACCGACTTGATTGATGTTGCCGACGCCGCCCGAGCCGTACTTGTATGAATCCGTGGATTGCTTCGTGAGCGCGACGAGCTCCTGGATGGTCCGCGCCGGCGAATCGGCAGGGACGATTCCCAGGAGCGGCGTCGCGACCACGCGCGCGATGGGCGCGAAGGCGTTCAGCGTGTCGGCCTTCATGTCCGGATAAAGCGAGGAATTGATCGCCATGACGGCGGGATTCGCCACCAGCAGCGTGTAGCCGTCGGGCGCGGCCTTCGCGACTTGCTCGGTGGCGATCGTGCCGCCGGCGCCGGCGATGTTCTCCACGGTCACCGGCTTTCCAAGCTGTTCCGATAGCTGGGCCGCCAGCTGCCGGGCGACGAGGTCGGCGCCGCCGCCGGCCGGGAACGCAACCACGAGCTTCACCGGCTTCGCCGGGTATTCCTGAGCCACGGCGTGATGCGCGAAGCCGCAGGCCGCGATCGCGAGATGGGATTCGCGGCGACCTCAGAGCGGAATCCTCACCGACAGTGTGATGTTGCGCGGAGCGCCCGGCACGACGCTCAGGTCGGCGAGGGTCGAGCCGACGGAATCGTAGTAGACCTTGTCGAACACGTTGCCGATCTTCAACGCGAAGTCGTACTTGAGATAGCGGTAATAAAAGACCAGGTCCGCGACGGTGTACGAAGGCAGCCGCAGGACCTTCGGGCTGGCGGCGGTCGCCAGGTTTCCGGCCTGGTCGCTCACGTGCGAGACGCCTACCCCGATCCCCAACCCCTGGAGCGCGCCCGCGAGGTCGTAGCGCGACCACACGTTCGCCTTCTGCTTCGGCGCATTCGTGAGTTGCGAGCCGACGAGCGGCGCCGTCGTCGCGGCATTCGACTTGTCGATCTTCGCGTCCACGTAGGCGTAGCCCACCACGATCTGCCAGTTCTTGAGGATCCTGAGGTCCATCTCGAACTCCGCGCCCTTCGAAGTCTCCGCACCGACCGATTGCATGCAGGTGCCCGCGATCCCCGTGTTGCACGTGACCAGGGCCAGCGTGTTCTCCTTCTTGATGTCGAAGAGCGCGAGCGTCATGTACGCCCTGCCCTTCATCATTTCCGCCTTCGCCCCGATCTCGAATTGCTTGCCCTTTTCCGGATCGAAGGAGAACACGCCGGTGGCGTCTTGCATGTTGGGCGAGATCGGCACGAACGACGTGGCGTAGCTGCCGTAGAACGTCAATTCCTTGTTGGGCTGGAAGAGAAGCCCCGCCATGGGATAAACGTCGGAAGGCGTCGAGCTCCTGCTGGGCAGGACAGCCACCGAGGACGTGAGCTCCTCGAATGTCTGCTTCTCGCGCGCGTAACGTATCCCGACGGATCCCTTCCACTGCTCAGTGAAGGTGATGAAATCGGTGAGGAAGGCGCCGATCGGCTTGGACGCGGTGATCCGATGCTGGAACGTGCCGGCCGGCAAGCTGCTGTGCAGCGGCGCGAGCCCGTAAATCGGGTTGTAGATGTTGATGTTGAGCGACCCCGGGCCCGGCCGCGAAAGGGCACCCGTGGTCGCGCCGTTCACGAACTGGATTCGGTTCGCATCCAGGTCGTCGTAGCCGCCGGTGACGCCAGCCAGCGCCTTGTGCTGAACGAAGGCCGTTTCGAACGGCATCGAGAGCGTGCTCTCGAAGTAATAGCTCTTGCGGTGGTTGTCGCCGATTCGCGCGCGGCGCTGCAACGTGGTTTGGTCGGAGAGCATGGCGACCGTGTCGTACCAATTCGTGTAGTCGTGGTTGCGAACGGCGCGCGCATTGAATCTCAACGTGACGTCTTTCGCGAACGTGTGCGCGAAGAAAACGCTGCCCGAATAACCCTCCTCCGTCACATAATCGTCGGGCTCCTGCAAGCGGTTCGTAATGCGCGGGATGAGGCTCACCTCCCGGTTCGGCGCGGGAAGGAAGAGGTCCTGCGCGCCCTTGCGGTAGCGATACTCCGCCAAGACTGTAAGGCTCGTGGCGTTCGAGAGGTTCCACCTGAAGCTGGGCGCCACGTACTGGCTCTTGTCGTAGGTGAAGTCCCGCCAGCCGTCCTTGTCGCTGTTCTCCATCACCACGCGATAGAGGAACTTGTGCGCATCGTCGATCGGGCCGGTGAGATCGGCCGCGACGGAGTACCCGGTCGCATCGCTCAAGGACAGCTTGTTGCCGCGATAGCCCGTCGCTTTCAGGTCGATCACGAAATCGCGGTCCTCCTGCGGCTTCTTCAGGATGATGTTGACGAAGCCACCCGGCTGCGCCTGGCCGTAGAGCACAGAGGCCGGTCCCTTGACGACCTCGATATGGTCGACGCTGATCGTCGGCGGAGAGGCGAAACGCGAGACCTGACCGGGCAGGCCGTCGGTCATGAGCGCATTGCGGTCGTTCGAGGTCGTCTTGAAGCCGCGCAGCGACAAGTCGTAGGCGCTCTGGCCGCCGCGATTGACACCCGTCATGTACTTGTAGAGATCGAGGACTTCGGTGGTCTCGATCGCCTTCATGAAGTCCTGGCTGTAGTTCGTGACGGTCAAGGGTGTGTCCCGGATGGGGACGTCGAGCTTCATTGCGCTCTCGGCCGCCGGGCTGAGGAACGACCCCTGCACGACGATCGATTCCACTTTCTGCACGTCGTCGGACTTTGCCGCGGGCGGGTCCGTGGCCTGCGCGCGCGCGACTTGGGAAACGACGGGTGCGAAGCAACCGATGACGGCCAGCGCAAGAATCCGTTTTGTAAACATTTCTCCTCCTTATCCTGTTATCGCAGCCGGACGGCTGGCGGCTCTACTTGGCCTTGGCCACTTCGACGGCGCCGGGGTGGTGTACGACGAGCCTGCACTCTCCCGCCGCCTCGCAACCCAGCGTGTGTTTCACGCCCTTCGGAATGCTCACGAATCCTCCCGGCCCGAATTCGCGGTAGCCGCCGTCGATCTCGACGGTGAACGTGCCCGCGAGGACGACGATGTGGACGTCCTGCGTCCGAACGAGATCGGGCGCCTTCGAATTGAACTTCCAGCGGATGACTACGCCGTTATCACCAGACTTCGAGTCGCCCCATAGGACGGCTTGCTTAGCGCCCGCAGGCTCCGCAACGTCGGTCCATTTGAGCTCCTTCGCGCTCGTCAGCGTCGGCGCATCGGCCGCCTGGAGGAGCAAGGGTACGAACAGCGAGGCGCAAGTTGCTGCGATGCGAACGGTTCTCTTCATGAACGGCTCCTAGCTCTTCGCCTTGACCGGCACATGCTTCGGATACTCCCAGCGCCCGACGTTGTCTCGAACCCACTCGTAGTACCAGCGCACGCCCGCGTCTTCGGCGCTCTTCCCGTAGCCGCCCATCTCCGCGTGCGGCGCGCTGCCGTCGCGCCCCGTCACTCCGGTGATGAACGCGGCGTGCAGGAAGATCGCGGCGTTCGGCGTCTTCTTGTAGGTCTCGAACCACGAATAGTTCTCGGCGAGTCCCTTCTCGTCATAGACGCCGTCGGTGTCGTAGTTGTCGCGCTTGTGGCTCTCGACGTTGATCGTGAATCCCTTGGCCGGAATCGGCATCGTCTTCTGGATGATGTTGAAGTCGGAGCCGGGAAAGAAGGGCTCGGTCCCACGGTCGATAGTGGGACAGACTCCAGCCGGCACGTCGGCATTGGCTTCCTTGAACCACGCATGCAGCCGAGCTTTCTTCTCGGGCCCTCCCGGCTCCTTGAAGATATCGGGCACCACGCGCCGGTGGTTGTACTCGTGCATGATGTCCACGAACACGTTGCGAAGGCCGCGGTCCTTGAGGAAGCGCCCGGTCTCCTGCAACGCCCGCTTGAAGGATTCCTCGCCCTGCATGTTGGCGACGTTGCGCGGCGTGAAGATGGTGACGCCCACGACCATGCCGCGCTTGTCGGCCTCGCGGATGAGCCACTCGAGACGCTGCGCAAATGCGGGTTTGAGGCGTCCATCGGCCTCGAAGCCATTGCGCGCCGCCCATTCTTCGGGCCAGCCCGTATTCGTCCCCATCACCGTGACGATGAAGCCGTTGATGCCGTGCGCGGCCATGTTGTCGAAGTTGCGGACGAACCGCTCGGTGACCGCCGGGCTCATGAGCGCATTGCCGCCGCGGATGCCCCAGATCTTGAACTCCTGGCCACCGAGGTACGTGCGGTCGTTCTTGATCTCGAACTTCTTCGTGGGCGCGGCTGGCGCCTGAGCATGCGCCGCGGTCGGCAGCGCTGCGGCGAGCACAAGGAGGAAAGCGTGAATGAATTGGCGCATAGATCGTTCCATGTGGTTGCTCGGTCAGCGGGAAGAAGCGGGAAGAATCGGATCCATGATGATTACCTGGTCCTCGATGCGGAGCTTCTGCTTGTTGTCGCTCGCGGCTTTCCACACGGGATCGCTCCTGAGCTTTGCGCGCACGGACTCCTTGATGTTGTCGCGCTTCGCGAGCCCCACCATGTCGGCGTATTCGTAGAGGAAGATGATGTCCCACGGCGCGCCGGTGTTGTGCTGGTTCAGGTACACGCCCCACCATGAGAGCGCGCCCTCCTTGAGCCATCCGTCGTTCTGCGGCTTCACGTAGACGTCGAAGTACTTCTTGTATTCGGCTTTCGAGGTGTTCTCGGCGAGGTGGTAGGGAATCCACAGGTACACGGCTTTCGACAGGTCGCGCTTCGCCGACGGCCCGCCGTCCCAGGTGAGGTCGGCCAGGTACGAGGTCACCGGAGAGCAGAGCGCGAGGGCGTGCGCCGAGAGCCCGCTCGGCATCGCGCGCTCGATGTCCTTCCACTTCGAGATATCCACGTATTTCGCGAAGTCGAGACGAACCAGCATGTCCGGGGCCGTCGGGCCCGAGTTCACGAACGAGCTGAAGATGACGAGGTAGTCTTTGTACACACCCTCCTTTTTCCACTTCTCGAACTGGTTCACGCCCGCTCCTGTCATGTGCGCGCGGAACGCGGCCTTGTTCTCGGCCTTGCATTGGTAGGTGATGAAGAGGCTGGCCGGACCCTCGCCCTTTTCCTGCCCGAGCACGTTTGCGCTGCCAAGGAGCGTCGCCGCCGCCCAGACAATTGCGGACAGCACAGCGGTGCGAAGCATTGCGGTCTCCTGAATTGACGGGGCTCGCCGATGCTAGCCGCGGCGACCTTTCGGAAACCTTACGGAAATGCGGTTAGTTGGCGGCTCCAGCTTTGCGCCACTTGCGCATGAATTCGAGCCGCTTCGCCTGATCCTGGTAGGTGAGCAGGCCCGGGCCCACCGCGATCGGCTTGATGCTGCCGCCCAACATGCTCGCAAGGCGGGCCGCGGTCGCCTCGCCCTCGACGTCGCCGCGCAGCGAGAAGAGCTGCGACTCGTTGGCGATGATCTCCTGGCCGCGTTTCGACAGCAGGAAATCAACCCAGAGCCTCGCGGCATTCGGACTTCCGGCTCGCTTGGTGATGAAGACGATGCGCGACATCACCAGGGTGTAATCGCGCGGCAGCACGTAGCCGATCGAGGGATCGGTCTTGGCGCGCACGATGGCATAGGAACCGAGCAGGTTGTAGCCGATGAGGCTGTCTCCCGAGGCGATGCGCTCCATCATGGCGCCCGTTGTGGGATGCAGCCGCGCACCGGCTGCGAACATGGCCTGCGCCAGGTCCCAGAATCCCGAGGAGGTCATGCTGTCCTGCGTGGCCAGCAGGAAGCCGACGCCGACTTTCTCGATGTCGTACGTGGCCACCTTTCCCATGAAGCGGCGCGGCTCGTCCTTCAGCAGCTGCGCCAGGGCGGCGTGCGTCTGCGGCACTTCGCGCGCCGCGAGCAGTCGCTTGTTGTAGACGAAGACGGCCGGCTCGAACGTCGTCCCGAAAGCCTCGTTGCGCCACACCGCCCAGGCCGGGAGCTTGCTCGCCTCCGGAGACTTGTAAGGCTGCGCCTGCCCGTCGTTGACCAGCTTCATCTGCAGGTCCATCGCCGGACTCCACAGCACGTCGGCGCTCCGGCCGCCTTCCACGCTTTCGCTCACGAAGCGCTTGTACACCTCGACGCTGCTCATGTTCTGGTAGTCAACCTCGATCCTCGGATAGAGCGCGCGGAACTCCTTGAGGAGCGGTGCTGCGGCCGGAAGGTCGGTCGCGGAGTAGACGATTAGCTTGCCTTCGCGATTGGCGGAAGATATGGTTTCGGCGTAGCCCGCGGGGTAACCGGCGGGCACCTGCGCTTGCGTGCCGACCGCGAGGCAAGAGCACGTCAGAAAGATTCCGAGGCGATGCTTCATCTGACTTTTTTCATTCCGGATACGTCGTTCTCCTAAATCGTGCGCGTACTGCTGGTCGAAGACAACCCGTCGCTCGCCACCTGGACCGCGAAGGCGCTGCGGCACGCGGGAATGGTGGTCGACTGCATGGACGACGGCATGGATGCCGATCATGTGCTCGCCACGCAAACGTACGACATCGTCCTGCTGGATCTCACGCTGCCGCGCATGGACGGCCTCACGGTGCTGCGCAACCTGCGGGCCCGCGGGTCGCGCGTTCCGGTGCTGGTGCTCACGGTGAAGAGCCATATCGAAGACCGCGTCCACGGGCTCGACGCGGGCGCCGACGATTATCTCGCGAAGCCTTTCGCGCTCTCCGAGCTCGAGGCGCGCATGCGCGCACTCGCGCGGCGAGCGCAGGGTAGCGTTCGTAACGAGATTGCGGTCGGATCGCTCACCTACGAGTCGAGCGGCCGCAGCTTCCGCCTCGCCGGCCAATCGCTCGATCTCACGCCGCGCGAGCGCGGCGTGCTCGAACTGCTCGTGACGCATGGCGGCACGCCGGTGAGCAAGCAGCTGCTATCCGAGCGCATCGTCGGCCTCGACAACTCGGTGAGCATCGAGGCGATCGAGGTCTACATCCACCGCTTGCGCAAGAAGCTTGAAGGCTCCGGGGTCGAGATCAGAACGTTGCGCGGATTGGGCTACATGATCGAAGCGCGGGATGCCTAGCCTCAGGGTCCAGCTCGCGTTCTGGCTGCTGACCCCGCTTCTGGCGGTTTGGGCGTTCAACGCATGGCTCACCTACGAAAATGCGATCGAATCGGCCAATCGCGCGCACGACCGCACGCTCCTCGGATCGGTGCTCGCGATCGCCGAAAGGATCTCGGTAGTCGACGACGAAATCGTCGTGGACCTACCCTACTCGTCGCTCGAGATGCTCGAATCGAGCTTGCAGAGCCGCGTGTATTACCGCGTGAGCCAGATCGGCGGACGCCACCTGACCGGCTACGAGGACTTGCGGGCGCCGACGGCGAAGCTCGACCTGGGCAAGCCCGTGTTCTACGACAGCGAATACCACGGCGAGCCCGTGCGCGTGGCGGCGATGGTGAAACGCCTCTACGACGAATCGGTGAAGCAACCGGTGCTGATCCAGGTTGCCGAGACCGGCGAGTTGAGGCATTCGATGTCGTGGCAGATCGTCTCCGCTTCTGCGCTCAAGGAATTGGTGTTGATCCTTCTCGCAGCGGCGCTGATGTGGTGGGCGGTCAACCGCGGTCTGCGGCCGCTGTACAAGCTAAGGAACCAGGTGAGTCAACGCTCCCGGGCGGATTTGAGCCGCATGGACGTCGACCTGGTTCCGACCGAGCTCAAACCCCTCATCGACGCGATCAACGACCACACCGCGCAGGTCGCGCGCATCACTTCGGCGCAAAAGCAGTTCGTCGCGGACGCGGCCCATCAGCTGAAGACGCCGCTCGCACTGCTGCGCACCCAGGCCGACTTCGCTTCGAAGCAGCAGGACCTCGCTGCGGTGAACGAGGTGCTCGACGACCTGCGCTCCAATACCGAGCGCGTTTCGCACCTCGTCGACCAGCTCCTCGCCCTGAACCGGGCCGAGGCCGCGGCGCCCGAGCTCACGCCGATCGACCTTTGCGAACTCGCGCGCTCGACGACGTTCGAGTGGCTGCCGCTCGCGCTGCGCAAGTCGATCGACCTGGGCTTCGAGGGCGAAGGCCCGGCGAAGATCAAGGGGCACAAGATCCTGTTGCACGAGCTGATCGCGAACCTGCTCGACAATGCGATCCGATTCACGCCGCAGTCCGGCCACGTGACGCTGCGTATCGCCGCGCACGACGCGGTAGCCAAGCTATACGTCGAAGACAGCGGACCCGGCATTCCCGAAGACGAGCGCGCGCGCATCTTCGACCGCTTCTACCAGATTCCTGGACGCGATTCGCCAGGATGCGGTCTGGGCCTCGCCATCACCCGCGAGATCGCGACCCTGCACAAGGCAACACTGTCGCTGCATGATCGGCCCGCGGGTCACGGAACCGTGTTCGTCGTCGAGTTTCCCCTGGCGGCGGATTGATCAGCCGAGAATGACGTTCGCGGTGACGCGCCCGGCTCGCTCGTGCCGCGCCGTCAGCGTGACGACGCTCTGACGCAGTGCGCGCACTGTCCATTCGCATTGCCCGCGGTCGCCGGTGACCGCCGCATCCGGCGTGAGCGACTGCAGCGAGACCTTGTTCGCGCGCCCTTCGAGCTGGGCGCCCTCGACGCGCGCCTTGCCGGCGACGAGGTGCGCGCCGTCGGGCAACCCGATCTCGTAGACGACGCCGCGCGTGATCTTCCGCTCGAGCGCCCGCTTCGTGACGTACGTCGGCAGGTAGCCGGTGTTGTGCACGGCAAGGCGCACCTTCCACGCATCCTCGCCGAGGCGGACCACGTCGGTACGCAGGATCTCGAGCTTCGGCGTGGTGAGCGCCTGCCACACGAGCCACGGCGGAAAGCGCTTCACTTCGCGCTCGAGGTATTTCTTCGGCGGATTGCGGAAGCACGCGAGCCGGTTCCAGCCACCGATCTCGACGCGCCCGAGCTGCGGGTGGTCGAACGCATACCAATCGACATGGGCTTCGCCCGCGAGCTCGTTGTCGCTCCATGCGAGCAACTTGAGATCGTCCTCCGGCGGATGGTCGCGATACCACTCGATGAAATGGTAGTCCTCGATCCCCGCTTCGCGCGCCGGCGCCCAGATCTCCACCACCCAGAAGAACTGGCCGAGGTGCTCGTAGATCCAGTCGAATCCGCCGGTGATGACCTGCTTCGGGTGATAGCGGAAGTCGTGGTAGATGGAGATGTTCTTGTAGCCGGTGAGCTCGGTGCTTTTCTTGCCGAAGCGCTTGTAGAGCCACAGGTCCTCGGCGGGCATGTTGTCGTCGGGCTCGGTCGAGAACGGCCGCAGGATCACGCCGCTATGGGTGTGGAAGCTCACCGCGCCGCAGAGGTTGGTGTGCTTCGCGATGAAGTCCACCACGGCGCGCACTTCGGGTTCTGAAGTGGGATACGGCCCGGCGCCGACCTGCTCGAATTCCTGCCGCCAGCCCGAGGGAAAATTGCGGTTGAGGTCGAGTCCCTGCTTGTTCCTGTTGACGCGAATCTCGACGCCGTCGAATTCCTTGAGCGTTCCCTCCGGCATGATCCGCCAGTACGTGCCCCCGGATTCGGCCGGGTCGCGCGGGATCATGAGGCGCGGTTCCTGCGGATGCGCCTTGAAGTTGCCGTTGGCATCGGCGACGCGCATGTAGAGGATCCGTCCGTCGCCGTCGACATCCTCGATGGTCAGGCCATCGACCGGATCTTCATCGAAGGGATACGGACGCGTCGACGAGCGGATGAATTTCGGGCGGTCGGCGAGCGCCCATTCGGCGCCGTCGGGATTGATGCGCGGGCACACATAGAAGGCCCGCGTGTCGAGGAGCCGCGTGGTGTCCGCGTCGTGCCCATAGCCTTCGGCGAGCGAATTCAGGAAATGGAGGCACGCGAGCGACGCGGTGAGCTCAGCCGCGTGGATGTTGCCATCGGCCCAGAACGCGGGCTTGTCCGCCGCGGGCCCGGTGTCGAGATTGGTCGCGCACACCACCCAGATGTCGCGCCCCTCGTAGCTCTTGCCGATGCTCTCCACGCTGAAGAGGCGCGGATGAAGCGCAACGAACTCCTCGAGGGTCGCGGTGAGCTCTTCGTAGCGGGGAAACCGGTCGAGGCGAAGCTCCAATCAGCTCTCCCGGCAAGCGATCAGAACACCCATAGATCCTTGCGCGGAAGCTCCACCCAGTGCTTGCCGGGCTCGAGCGCAGTCTCGCCGTGCGCCCGCAACACCGTCGGGCCCTGAGCTCGGGCTGGAGCCGGTTGTCTCCCGGGCCGTCGGCCAGGCGGACGCGCTCGAGGCGGATCATGCCGGTGCCGTCCGCGCCCGCCTTGGCGCTCGCTCGCGCGCGCCCCCAGAGTCTCCAGTCGTCTCCCGACAAGAGCGCGTTGCCGTCGCTCACCTCGGTGACCTTGCCCGCGATGCGGTTGTTGCTGCCCATGAAGTCGGCCGCGAACAAGGTCTGGGGCATGTTGTACATCTCCTGCGGCGTGCCCTGCTGCTCGATGACGCCGTTGTTGAGAAGAAGAATCCTGTCCGACATCGCCATGGCTTCGTTCTGGTCGTGCGTCACCACCAGCGCCGAGAGCTGCAGGGTGACGATGAGCTGGCGCAGCCACGCGCGCGCTTCTTCTCGCAGCTTGGCATCGAGGTTGGAAAGCGGCTCGTCCATCAGGATCACGGGCGGGTTGTAGACGAGGGCGCGCGCGATCGCGACCCGCTGCTGCTGGCCGCCCGAGAGTTGATGCGGATAACGCTCCGCGAGATGGCCCAGGGACAGCTCCTCGAGCGCCTTCTTCACGCGGGTGGCGATGTCGGCCGCCGGCACCTTGCGCAGCTTGAGGCCGAACGCCACGTTGTCCGCCACGGTCTTGTGGGGCCACAGCGCATAGGACTGGAAGACGAGCCCGAGATTGCGGGCTTCCGCGGGCACGTCGAGCTTGGCTTCTCCATCGAAGATCGGCCGATCGCCGATCGCGATCTTGCCGCGGTGCGGAACCTCTAGTCCCGCCACGGCGCGCAGCAGCGTGGTCTTGCCGCTGCCCGAAGGACCGAGGAGGGAGACCACCTGGCCGCGGTCGAGCGTGAGCGAAACCCCCTTCAGGATCGGATTGTCGCCGTAGGTGAGGTGCAGATTCTCGACAGTGAGCTCAGCCATGCAGTTCTCCGCTTGGATATTCAGTCGCGCAGCTTCACGCCCAGCCGCAGGGCGACCGCGAGACCGATGCCGACCAGCACGATGTTGATGAGCGAGAGCGCGGCGACGATGTCGATCGCCCCGCCCTGCCAGAGCGAGACCAGCTGCGCGCCGATCACTTCCGTTCCGGGCGCAAGAAGGTACACGCCCGTCGAGTACTCGCGCTCGAAGATCATGAAGACGAGAAGCCACGAGCCGATGAGGCCCGGGCGAATGAGCGGCAGCGTGATCGCGCGCGATACCGTGCCGCGGCTCGCGCCCGCGGAGCGCGCGGCCTCCTCGAGCTCGGGGGCGACTTGCATTAGCGACGACGAGATGAGGCGCATCCCGTAAGCGAGCCAGACGACCGTGTACGCGATCCACATGCTGAAGATCGTCGTGCGCAGCGGCGTGAGCGGCGGGAAGAAGAGGAAAACCCAAAGGAAGGCGAGGCCCGCGAGCAGTCCCGGCACCGCGCGCGGCACCAGCACGAGATAGTCGATGAAACGCGACCACCCATCATCGCGACGGTGGGTTGCGAACCCGATCGCCGTGTAGCACGCAACAGTCAAGGCGCCGCCCACCGTTCCGATGAGGATCGTGTTGTAGATCGCGCGGACGTGGGTGCGCTCGTCGAAGACGGAACGGAAGCTGTCGAGCGTGAATACGTCGAAGAGATTGACCCCGAAGCCCCAGTTGGTGACGAACGCTCGCAGCGTGATGCCGGACACGGGAACGATCACGGTGACCAGCAGGTAGATCACGAGAAGCGATACCGCGAGCCATGTCCATTTCCCGAGGGGCAGCTCGCGCATGCGCCCCGCCTTGCCCTTGATGGTCGCGTACTTGCGCGCGCCCTGCAGGAGCTTTCT
>WNFL01026111.1_pt3 | contig 14273 bp, 20 predicted proteins | sample 5400361 | NCBI WGS metagenome assembly WNFL01 (sample SAMN13153351, study PRJNA577476) | soil metagenome | isolation source: 40 cm soil on Douglas fir-dominated hillslope | place: USA:California | collected 2013-09-17
GTCGGGGTCTGCTGTGGTGGGCATTAGGATGTGTTTGGGGGAGGCGGTCGAATGAACCCACCATCGAGTCCACCGTCGAGACGTCTTTCTTTTGTTCCTCCTCTCTCTTTTGCTTAGCCTGTTTCTTCTTCTTTGCCTCTGCGTGCCGCCTGCTTCTAGCCACTCGCTCATTGTGGCAAGCCATGCAGTATATACCCTGGCTGGTCTTTGCAAAGACGAGCTCCTCTATTTTTCTGGAGCAAGAACGGCAGATAAAACATGCGGCATGGTACGATTCGTCGCCTGTGAAGGATGATATCTGGATCTGCATGGAAACGGGCTGGCACAGGAATACACACCAGTCATAATGGCCTCATCTAAGATGGGGAGCTTGCATACGCTGCAGTTGTAAGAACACGAGCCGCATACTGGGCTGCCGTCAGACAGCAATAGCAAATTAGTGTCAGCCTGGAGAGAGGTGCAGCAAACGGTCGCCATGGGTAAGCGCTAGACGAGGTGATCAAGATTTGAGCAACGTACGTTGACACGATTTCCGCATTTCGCACACTTGAAGCTGTCCGCCGCGAGTGAGCCAAGCGCGGTCGTTGGCAGAGCCCAATTTGAAGAACGTACCAGTCTACATGCCAAAGGGCCTGGCTGGAGAGCAAGTGGGTTAGCAGGCGGTGAGGATGGTGAGGAGATCGGGTACGTGCCCAAACGCGACGACGATGCCACCCGTGTCCGATTCGACAGAAAGCTTGCAGCCTCCACAGAGGGATCCCCGACCGTCGGCGGGGGCATTTTGGGACAGACCGTGCTCCAGGGACTGGCCGTGCTCCAGGGACTGGAGGGCATTTTGGGATAGACCGTGCTCCAGGGACTGGAGAGCGTCCAGAGACATGTCGGTGCTTGCGTCGTCGTCGCCGTTAAGGCCGAGTTTTGCGTCGGGTGCGTTGGGGCGTTGTGGTCGTCGTGCTAGTGGTCGTCGTCGTCGTTGTGGATTGTAGTAGCGGTAGCTGGGCCGCGTAGCAAGGCAAGGAAGAGGGAGGCAGGTCCAAGGGGCTTGATGGCTGTTGGCTGGCTGCACACGTCTCAAACTTTCTCGCTCGCGAGCTGAGGCATATTCCCATTCTTTCTGTTGCTTGCCGACTAATAACGAAACGTATATTCCAGCGAGAAGGAGGGTGAGCCATGGCTCAATCGAGTCCACAGTAGGTAAATACCAGAATCACGTAGAACCACACGAGCCGAGAGAAGGAAGGGGGTGAAAAGGTGGAAGAGGAAGAAGTGCTCGGGTAGGTAGCCAGATAGGTAGCTAGAGATACCAGCACGAGAGACGAGGCGTAAACGGAGCAGGTGAAATGGAAGAAGAGTGAGTGACAACAGATAGTGACTACTAGTCGTACGGTGATCCTCCATATCCCCTCGCAAATCTCTCCCCTGTTGCACTCATAGCCCGCCGTCGAGCACCCCTCGGATATCGGCTACCTCCACCAGATCTGCAAGGAAGGGCGTCATGTCCGTCAACTCTGTATCATGCGGGTCATTAAACCACGATGATACAGGTACCGCGTTGTTTGGATGGAAAATGTATGACGCAGGCGAGTTGTCCAGAATAATGCACTCGTTGAGTGGCCGGCCAAGCTGACTCAAATCCTGTCAAAGTTTCACTATTTCAGTCGGCCCAATTGAGCAAACCACCCACTTTAACGTAGTTGCCTTTGTGCAGATAACAGCTTTCACGGAACAACCGATGAGCAACCACCTTGTGAACGTCCAACTTGTCCAATACGGGATCCGCATACTGCAAGGTAAGGTCCGTGTTCAGTCACCATGACGCAAGGCGCAAATGCCGACCCAAATGCTCACCTTGCTCAAGCTAGCAGTAAAAACGACGACCTCATAGAGCTCGCCCATCCTCTTTAAAAAACTATCGACACCCGGTCGCTTGATGACATAGACGTTGTGCCACTGCCATTCAATCTCGACTGGGACAACGTAATCGGCCTGGGGTATTAACTGTGATGTGAACGCATCAGTCATTTACATGCAAGCGACGAAAGCAGACAGAAAGGCACCAAAGCGTACCTTGAAGCTAGAATGTACAAGAGTTTCATCCAGATCAAGAACAAGACATTTTCGTCCATTGTGGGCGGCGTGTAGAGGTGGCAGGAGCGGCGCTGGTTGACCATCCTGAGGGCGATCGACAGTTAACACGATAAAATAACAGTAATTTATACGAGCACGTACGGGTCCGATGGGAATTCCATTGCCGCCGTTCATGATTAATCGTTCAGATAGTAGAGTGCTCAGATTCATCATGTTCGTTGCCGGTGGATCCAGGGGCTTGAACAGCGCCTGAGGTGACCCCGCCAGTCTCAGATGCTGGGAGCAGATGGGGGGTCCCAGGCGTGGGAGGAACGATGACATCGCCCTCATTCTGAGCGGGGGTATGCGGTCTGGAGGACTCAATACGGAGGGCGGCTGGTGCTTGAGGTGCGGTAGACTTGGCTGGAGCGACGGTTGACGTCGCCGAGGGCTCCGCAGTGTGCGATGGCTTCGAAGCTTGGGCCCCAGATTTTGGCTTCGGGGTTGATGTCTTCAAGGTGACCTCCTCATCGTTGATTGCGTGCGTCTTGGAGGGCGCAAAGCACGAGTGGAGAATTACCCACAGCGTCCGCCGCTTTTTCTTCTGTTTCGGCGGCTTCTGTTTCTTGTCCGCATCATCCTTCTCCATATTCTCCTCCTTTGCACGCTTTGGAGATATCTGCTTCGCCTTCAACGGCTTGCCATTGCCTGTTTTCTTCTCGAGACTCGCGGTCAGCGACGGCGGCTTGTCCTCGGTGCTTCGTTTGTCTATCTTGCTCTCTTCACCTCCAACAGTCTCCTCGGTCTCACCCTTGTCCTCTGCCGTGTTCTCGCCCGTCCCCGGCCCTTCTGTTCGCGTCGCGGCTATGGGAGCACTCGCCGTCGTCTTGTTTGACTGGTCTAGGCTCACTGCTGGTGCCGCCTGGGCTACCGACGGTGGTTGTGCGTCGTCTTGAGCTGTCGTCGAGTCCTTGGGCGCAGAAGTTGGGTCCGCGGTGGACATGGGAGGTGCACAAGAACGAACGCACAAAAGAAACAGTCAGGCCGCAGATGTGAGCTACTCTCAATCACTCGAAACGGAACAAATCCGACTTGCAAAGCAACGGTCATCAATATTTTATCCACGACACAATACACTCGCTGGTCTTCTTCCCCTCTTTCCCTCTCTACTCAGCCGTACCTTGCCCCTTCCTCGTGCTGCTCAAACCCCACTCAACTTCGTCCATTAGATGAGCATCTGGCGGCAAGACAAAAGGTGAGATGGGCAAGCGGCTCAACAAACCGCCGTGCTCGCCAAGACTCTCCATACCCATCGACAGCCTCTCCAAACTCCCATTCTGGGTCCCTCCGAATGCACGCTGCAAAGCCTCACGCTCCTCAGGGGACGGCGCGAAAGCTCTCGCCGCTGACAGGGACGTGAAACGCGGTGGCTTCGTGCTGGCAAGAACGGGCATCGCCGGCGCTTCGGCATGAGGAATTGCATTGTCGGGTGGTGGGACAGACGAGCGCAATGATTGCAACCGGTGACTGGGAGGTTGGAATATCGGTGCATCTGGATTGAGTCCCGACTTTTGGGTCACCTTGGTGGACAAAGGCGGCGGTTTAGGCGGCCAGCTGCGAGGCGGCAGGAAAGTCTCAACGGAAGGACGGGGACTCGATATTGACGGATTTGTAGTTATTGAAGGCTCGTTTTGCGAGCTTTCGTACAAAATTGAAGCACTGGGGGCGCCCCAACAAGTGGGAAAGTTGAGAGGCGTGCGCGGGGTCTCGACACTAAGGTGACTGAAGTCGAAGCTGCTAATGACTGGTGAAATAAGGTGGAATGGTTCCAAATCGGAGGGGCTCTCGTTGTCTATTGAATTGACTAAATTTGTCGGCAACAGAGACGCACTCAGTGGATTGCTTCGACGCTCGGGAGGCTCCTCGGCATCGAACGGTGAGAATGGTGCGATGACGCGGGTCGAGGCGTCGCCAGCATAATTGCCCGCGCCAGGCGTGCCAGCGGCTGGAGTCGGAATCATCGCATCGGGAAGCCGACCAAGTGACAATGCGTGGGTTCGTCGTACCGTGGGGCTATTGAATACCTCTCGAAGCTCTGGTGGTGGAGCCATAGGCTGAGAGAGGATACGTCGCGATGGCTGAACAGTATGCATGGGCCACTCAGAGGAGTCGCCAGGGACCGCCCATGATTCGACCAACTCCCCTTGCTGCGGTGAAGGGTGATACTGTGGATTCTGTGACCTACGGAGAGCTGCTTCTTCTTGAAGAGACTGCAAGCGAACACGTTCTTGACCGACGAGTTGTTCCAACTCCCTAGCTCGAGCACTGAGTTGAGAAACCTCATCCTCAGTGGCCTTGAGGTCAGACCGTTTTTGTATTAATTCTTGTGCGATGTTAGCATCAAGCGCTGTGGCATCGGTATGGCTCTTGAGAGTGCGACCTTCGTCTCTTGCGATACGCTTCTTGAGTGCATCGATATCGCGTCCAAGGCGTTGTATGCGGTTGGTGGCGCTATCTCGGGCGGCATGAGCTGCCTTGAGCTTCTTTTCCGCATCTCGCTTTCCTGTCTCCGCTTGACGCTTGTTATCCTCGAGCACTTTAGTGCGAGACTTAAGGTCTGCACGAGCACTATCTTCTAGGCGCTTGCGGGCCTTGTGCTCGTCCAAAGTTGCTTGCAAAGTGGCGTGGGAAGCGAAAGCATTCGAATGAAACGATTGGAGTTGAGACCGGAGATCCAATACTGCCGACTGGGCATCCGATATTTGTTTCATGGCATCGGTGATGATGGGGGTGTTTTCTATTGCATGGGATGGTGATGCGATTAAATTGGTAATTGAACCGGAACGAGTCTTCTGCATGGGCGGCGCATTCGGACCGGCCTTTTGAGACCGACGGCCTGCAAGCTTGCCCAGTGGCGGAGGTGTAGCACTGCGAGAAGGCAATGGCGTGGCTGTTTGCTTAATTGATGGCTCCGGTTCAATGGATCGGGAAGACTTCGATTTTGGCTTCTTGACCTTCATTTGCGGCACGAGTGCCGTACGCAGACCTGGGGTATATTAGGCGGATACCGGAGGACCCTTGGAATGGCATACCTTCGTACGCGTCGCCATAATCCATTGTCTGCACGTTGCACAGTGCAGCTTTGAAGAGAAGGCTTTCGTGCGCAGTCAAAGTCTCGATATCCCTCTTGGAGAGTTCAATGGTTCCACCAATCCACCATTTTCCAAAGGCTCCAATAAACCATGATCCTCGTATTTTACCATCGGGTGACCACGGTGACGGTTTTCCGTTATCCTCCGGGGATTGGTATGTACCATGTGAAGACGTATCGACTAAAGGTGTAACGACTGCAGTAAAAAGCCCAAAGCTACGAAAAATGTGGGACGGTGTCTGAAGCGATATGGCGACCCGGTTTGCAAAATGAAAACGCATTGGCTGGTTGGAGGCTACATGGTCGTGGTATGCATAGGATGCGGGTAGACTGCGAGTTGTGGCTGGGTGTGGATCGTGGCTGGGCAAGGTATAGCGCTTTGCCTCTGCGATTGAGTCAGAATCCTTATCGGCGTTGGTGAGCTTGGTGAGTTGGCGACGGAATGATTGTTCAGTTAAGAAGGTTCTGAAAGATGACTCGGATGGATTTGTGAGATAGGCTGTAGGGCAGAAAAACACGAGTGGTGAGCAAGTCTGCGAAAAAGTCAAGCGCTGGAAACATCGAACGGACCCAAGATGAGCAAGACGGCAAAGCAGACGACTCCGAAGAAAAAGGAGCGGAGCTCGATGATGTTGAGAAGTGCATGGGCTGGGTGGAGAAAGAGGCGACGAAACGATTGGGAGATGGCAATGGCGGTGGCCATGACAAGGTTGCTGGCAAGGACAAGTCGCCACGCCCAGCCGCGGACGATGGTCACTGACGACGACTGGGCTCCCGGACGGTTCAGATGTGGCGGATGGGCGAAAACGGCGTCGCCTTTCTCTCCCTGTTGTGCTGGTGCAGACGCAACAGCTAAGCAAGTTGGATGGGCAGCACAGTGCCGCCCTGTTAGTGGTAATTCGTTTGTGGGTATGGCGGCAGCGCCTGGGTCTGTAGCCGGCGGACCTCAGCCGCGATGTGGTTGAAGTCCAAGAAGCAAGGTACTACAAACGATGGAGAGATCTAGAGTGCAGAGCAGGGAAGGACTTTCCATAGACATGAATACGAGATGATATCAGTACACATTGTCCAATTACATGGGCTATCTAGTTTCCCTCGAGGCTCAATTATGGTGGTGGTCCCGTTGAAGGCGGCGAAGAAGCTGACACTTCCTCTGCTACTTGCACTTCCGCCTGCAACCGTTCCCGAGCCTTGACAACCTTCGATAGGAGATAGTGGGATGTATGTGAGCTGGTCCCCCGACCTGATGGACCACTCTCAGTGAGTGGTCGAGGCGAGTTTGCCTTCACCAGAAGGTCGAATCTCTGAATGGGATGCTTGTCAGTACGGATGGGGTGGTTGTCAGTACGAGCGCCTCACAGAGGCAGGGCGATGTAGCGAAGCCGGCGGGTCTGACCAACATAGATAGCCTCTTTGAAAGATTACAGGTATTGCACTGTAGTCGAGAGGAGAATGGAAGAGAATGGCATTGAGTGCCTCACCTGAGCTAATATATCCATGCTGTCCTGTGGTCGAACATTCAAAATCATTCGTGCCTCGTCCGGAGTCATTCGGTGTTCTCGTGTAAGGCGGTCAGTGAGCGACTGCGATGTCGCATTATTCACTCCAACGGCGTCGGAAGATGCAATTGCTGGTCTGTGTTTCGCGTCTGCAAAGTGCGAATGGTCACCGTAAGCGTATGCAGCCGAGCAGCGCGGCGAAACTGTCCACTTTTGACGGCTTGCCTGCCTGCCTCTAATAAAGCTTTCCCAAAGATACGGCTTCCAATAATCACGATTTGTACGATAATTTTTGGTGCAGACTATGCCGCTCGCATTAGCCATTGCAAGCCTTCGCGCAGTTGAAAAGACGAACCATAGGTTATAGTATGAAAAGAAGGCACCGTAGTTGCTATGCAAAGGCGTTAAAATGAGTTGTGGAGATGGGATGAGCCAAAAGGCGTCGAGGCTGGGTCCAATGTTTGTTGCAAAGGTTGACGATGGATCACAGTCGTCTGGCAGGCAAGAAACCCAAAAATCCTCCGGAGCATGCACCACAACAACCCACTCCCAAAAGGTCCAAACGAGACCACAAGCTCCGTGCTCTCGACGGCACACACCTCCGCTCGTCTGAGTTTCGACAAGTAGAGGCATCGCTCGATATTACTTTGCCGCCGATGTTTATTGGGAATCCCGTAGATGGTATTCAGGATATGCTTGACTCGATGCTCATGCAGTAAAGCGCAGCATTCCTTGAAGGTCCGACAAGTGTTCACCTTTCGACAGATATATCTCAACAGTACAAGGGGTCCTATTGTCGCATTCCAACCTCGCCTTTACGTCCAATACTGCATTAATCCTTCCCGACTCGCCATTTGCTCGATGTACAATAACGTTCAAAGCGCTCGTCTGGAGTCCCCGAGTGGGTATGAAGCTCAGTGTGTACTTCCATGAAATATCACCTGAGAGTGTAACTCATAAACTATCAGAGGGAAGAATCAATCTCTGCTCGCCTGACCATGTTTCCCTGCTTGTCCACCGCACCTTCAACGTTTCGATCCTCCGCCAGCACCTCCCCTTTGAGGAATATGAGTTCGAGTACGGACCGGCAGAGAACGACCCAGAATTTGGCGTTCGAATAGCCAGCGAAACCACACCCGCTGGGCAAGAAGGGGTGGGGGACGACCAAGGGGTGCGAGATCCAGGTCGATGGGTACACCGAAAATCTGGTGTTCCTCTGGGCGGTGTTGAGCGTACCATTGAATTTACGATCATTGGGTGCGTCGAATCCTCTGACTCTTAGTATTCGCATCGCTGGTAATCCACAACAACCTGCAGTTCGGGTTTCTGTGTACCTGAAACAAAATCTGACTGTCCTAAATTGTGGCACACCTGTGACCCCATCGTTTTTTCCGGATCGCGGGCTTTCCCTACAGTTTCGAACGGTTTCTGTGTGTGTTATTGCACGAACAATCAATGCGTTCCTGAGGAACTAATTCGAACACCAGAAGGCCCCTCGCGCATACATTGTTCCCTGATTCGTTCCGTCGCTAACAATCCCGATAGACTGACAATTGCCAATGGGATGCTTTCCCTTCTTGGGTCAACCTTATCGGATCCTTTCGCACCAAATTTAATACCAGCCCGACACGAACAGGAGGTCGTGGAGGCCGATTTTCAAGGAGAGGGTGACGTCCCTGATGCGGAGAGAAATCTACGTATTGAAAATGATAACCCATTTACCGACCTCGTGACGGGTACGGACCGCTTGATTGAGAGCACCAATGCCGACGTAGCTATGGGGCCTGCTATGGAACCTGTAAATGCTCGGAGTGGCGAAAAGGCTGCAAAGGCCGAGAAGAAGCGAAAACGTAACGGGGAAAAGGCGAAGACGAATGAAGCTACCGTCGAGCGGCCACCTTTGAAGAAAAAGAAGAAGGAAAAGGCACAACCTTGATCTCCTATATACCTTTTGGATGTATGTTGGGTCCCGTATAACTGACCAGCCATGATGGAAGACAATTTTTTTTCCGGAAAGGCTAGTCTAACACAGAATACTTTTGGAGATGGTCCGGAATAGCCCCTGAAAGCCCTTTTGATTCAAGCCATTTTTTCGAGAATAGTCGGCTCTGATACCGATACGCTCCGTCGCAAAGAATAGTGACGATAGATTTTCCTGGGGACACGTTCAATGGCAATTTTGGAGCCTATAGCGAGGTACCTACCGGGTCCTAGTCGCTGCGCCAGTTCATATGCGGCGACTATGTTGAGTGCAGTACTTGCGCCCAGGTATAAACCCTCCGTGTCGAGCATCTCGTAGAGCATCGCGATGGATTTTTCGTCGGGAATGTGAAGAGCGCCAGATATGTGATCAATTTCTGTCCCTAGATTCTTGGTAACTCGCCCCTGTCCAATACCTGGCGAATATTTAAGCAATAAGCATAGTCAAATGTGAGGAGCACACCTTCAGTTATGGAACCACCTTGCCTCTCAGTGAGTTTTCCGCCACTCGTTATGTAGCTGTACAGTACGCTGCCTGGAGGATCGGCCAAGTAGCTCTTCACTCGTCCCCCGCTTTTCTCCCTCAAAAAACGTGATACACCAGCGAGAGTACCACCGGTACCGGTCGAGCATATGAATGCATCGATTTTTCCTTCTGTCTGGGCCCAAATCTCCGGGCCGGTTGTGTGGTAGTGTGCATCAGCGTTTGCTGTGTTGTCGAATTGGTCTGTCCACACCGCGTTGGGAGTCTTCTCGGCAAATTCACGAGCCTGGTGGTTGTAGTTCTTCGGATTCTCGAATGCCACGGCCGGAACGGGGTACACCTCTGCACCGAGCATGCGAAGTAAGTCGATCTTTTCTTGGCTCTGTGGACAAGAACCTGATTAGAAACTATTGACGCAAAAAATAAGAGTGTTGCACCTACTTGCGTATTAGGCATAAAGATGACGCATCTGTAGCCCTTCGCGCGACACACATGCGCAAGACCAATGCCGGTGTTGCCGGCCGTTCCTTCGACAACGGTACCTCCAGGTTTCAATCTTACGTACATCAAACGTCAATCGAAAGCTTGGCGGTTGTTTCCTCACCTTCCCACTTTCTCAGCAGCCTCGATAACCCCGAGTGCTGCACGATCCTTCACGCTCCCTCCCGGGTTCTGGAACTCCGCTTTACCAAGAATTTCGCATCCAGTACGCTCAGAGAGACTCTTTATGCGGATCTTGATGGCCCGTGTAAGTTAGACCGCTAAAGCTTGTCATAAGGTGTTTCGACTTGCCAGTGGTGTGTTCCCAATGGCCCCGGTAAACCCATGAACATGACCCGACATAAAATGTCGCTTGAGAGAAGGTCCAGTGCGTCGAAGGATCCTTGGAAGGAATTGCGGTAGGAGAAAGCTCATCAATGGCGTGGGAAGGACCCATGCATGTCCGACTGCATCTCGGCTAACATTATCATATATGGCCGCTAGTGTATACATGCCAGTAAAGCTCGTAAATAGCATCCATTACAAGTCCTGAGAAATGCAAAAATCGTGGGCGTGGTGATCTATCTTAAATTTCGGTTATTCCTCGAGTATGTCTCCGCCGCGTAGCACCAGCGCCTTCTCCTCTCCCATTCGTGTCCTCTTGCTCCGCGAACTGTTGTTGCGTGAGCACCTTCAACCAACTATCCCCAACCTCAGCTCGCATGGCCTCTATCCTGGCACGGAACGCCTCTGCACTGTCCGGGGTGGGTGAGGACGGTTTGCCACCATCGTCTGCGATTCCATCCGCATCGTTTGGCTTCGGTGCAGTGAATATCGAGGCTACATGCGCCCTCGCCTTGTGAGTGGTGCCCGTAGACATCGTGGCCGAACCGGAGGTTGGAGAGCGAACACGGGGAGCGCGGGACGGAGGAGCTGGGGACCCCGTCATCGACATCATCCGTGAGTGACGGCTGACTGTCGTGGAACCGGCGGGTGCTTCTGCCGAAGGACGGCTTGGAAGCGTGGACATCGCCGTAGGGTCATTCGTGGGTACTGGTGCCGGTGCTTCCTTGATAGGCTTCTTGCGTGTGGTACCTTTCCGTTCCGGAACAATAGTCTCCTCTCCTTCCGACTTGTCACCGCCAAGGTTGACGACTCGACGAACTTTACGCTTCTTCGGCTGTAGGCCCTTTGGAGAGACTTGCGTTGACTCTAAAGGTACCGGTACAGCCGTGGGTGTAAATGCAGGAGCAGGAGATGTACCGACTGCCACGGTTGGCGGTGAAGGAATGGAAGCAGCAACGCGCGCAGAGATGACAGTAGGCAAGACAACAAGGCTACGGCTCTCAATGAAGGTGGGTCCGGCACCGTCGATAGTCATGTTCTTGCCTTCTTTGCGGAACAAGTTGAAGCAGTTGATACGGTAGTTCTCTTCTAATTCGACAAGTGGGTTCCCTTCGATCCAAACAGCGGAAAGGTTGGGCAAGGTTGCTAAACGGCCGACCTCGCCGCTTTCACCAACGAGATTATGCCGTAGATCTATTCGCTCAAGTGCCACCAGCCGCTCAAGACCACACAGCGACTCGATTCGATTGGCGGCGAGGTTGAGGGTAAGAACTTGCCCCAGCATGGTATATATTCCTGCAATGTATCAGTGCGCGCTTACGTAAAGGATAAGGAATCCCTTACCGAGGACAGACTCGATCATGTTATCTGCCAGATTCAGAGACACCAGGTTATATAATTGGTTCAAGCCAGCGGGAACAGTAATGAGAAGATTCGAAGAGAGGTCAAGATGCGTGATAGACGTGAGATATTGGATAGGAATCGTGGGGAAAAAAGTGAGGGCATTATCAGATAGACACAAGTGCTTCAAGAATGCCCAGTTCATTTCAGAGAGAACCGGACGAGACGTTTCTGGTGTAGAAGTCTCATCTTGCTCTGATACGAGGGGGGGCAAGGGAGTTCCTCTCCACGACTGCTGACGAGACGGTATTGGGCGATGGATGATTCTGCGAGGCCGCACCTTCGCTGGGTGGCCTTCCCTCCTCGCCTGATCGTCCAAAACAGCATCGATGAAAATTTCTGATACATCTTCAACACCACTCCGCTTAATAGTGAGGCTGCAGAGACTCTTGGATAAATGGTCCCACCCAAGCAATTGTCGTGGATCAATATCTAGAGACATGTCTCGGTATGGATAGATAGGGTACACACTAGGGTACATACCGACACACTCTAGCCTCTGAAGGAGCTTAAAGACGTAGATTGGGACGCTGTGATCGAGAGGCGGGTCGTCCGCAAGCTCCTGGATGACTTGGAGTGAGGACTGGTGTATATGTATGGAGGGTAGGATAGTAAAGGCGCTGTATATTGACTTGAGATCGGCGTCGGCCTTTGGGGGTTCTGGTCGTGCCCACCAACCACCGCCGAGGGAGAACTTTGAGATAGCTGATTTGACGGAAGCAATAGAGCTTACGTCCGACTTGTCTTTGGCGGCCAGAAGAGAGACGTAGCTGAGGGGCCGGGAGATAGTTTCGAGACGGACGTCGAGAGGGCCAACGTCGACACCGAGGTCCTCGAAGCGCAATAGGAGGTAAAATAGATGATGGAGATCTGTCGTGTAGGCCAATGGTGGACCCTTGTTCGCATCTGGCCAGCCGACCCACGCCCGTATATCATACCCAGTCACCAACTGCTGGTTGCGCGCTTGGTTGCTTTGGCTCTGACCAAGGCGCGATTGATTTGCGCGAATAAACGCAGCAATCCGTCGGATGTACTCGTCGCCCGGCTCCTTGTCCATCCTGTCCACGCCCAGACGGTGTGGGTGGGTCGTTTGTTTGTTTGTTTCTTGCTTACTGTTTCTTGCTTGCTGCTAATGAGGCTGGGGTCGTCCACGAAACCACATACAGTAACGTACTGGCTTATTGCAATTCGAACGAGCAGTTGGTCAACCTATCAGCGATGTTACAGGCGTCGTCGTTTTCCCTCCGCATGGTCTGGCCGTATTGTCAGTGAGCGCCGGTGAATCTCTCGTCCCTGACGAGACCGCACAAAAGGGATCGTGATACAATGCGACACGGGATCTTCAAAGCCGCGCACATGACATGCATGGGAGAATTGACGCGCTTAACGGCGACCAGTAAGCTCTGTGTCTGCCACCTCCCTAAATATCTTGGGCGTTCTCCGGTGTTCTCGATTGAGTGCAAGAGAGGCAGAGTACGACAGGTTCGATGATATATCAAGCCCCCGCCTTCCCGGTACCTTCCTGGGCTTCATTAGACCAAGCGGCCAAGACCCCCATGCCAATCTCATCCGCCTCCCTGGTGTCCCCTCACATTTAAACGGTCGTGGTTCCACTGCGCAAGGTTCCCTGTTCACCCCATCTCTTCATCCATGTCCACCCTCAACGCGACCAAGGGCGGCTCTGAAAGAGACTCCGACGACTTTATCGAGCAGCCTGAGCCTGGGCCTGTTCGTACCCTCACGACGGAAAAGAGCGACATCGAAGAGCCAGCGGATCCGGCCTTCGCAAGGAAGACGCTACGCAAGGTCGATCTCTACGTCCTCCCCATTCTTGCGGTCCTCTACTCGTTCTCCCTCATTGACCGTGTCAACATCTCGTCAGCGAGTGTTTAACTCTCCTTGTTCCCTATGCTCATCGTGGTACTCCCAGGAATGCGTATGTAGCAGGAATGGCCAAGGACCTCGTCCTGTACATCGACGGCCGTTACTCCATTGTGACACTCATTTTCTTTGTTCCGTGAGTGACCTGGGTGTTCCGCCCGGTCCACTCTCGTTGATGCACCTTCTCCGACAGGTATATCGTTCTCGAGTTGCCATCGAACATTGTACTCCGACATGTGGGGGCAGCGCCCTGGGTAAACTCTTTTCCAAGTAGCGATTGCCGAATCGCGAATGACACTTCTAATGACAGATTGCTTCGATTACCTGCGCATGGGGCCTTGTCACGCTGGGCATGGCTTGGGTCACCAACTGGTGGCAGCTCGCTATCTGTCGGACCCTTCTCGGGATGCTCGAGGCAGGCTTCTTCCCCGCTTGTAAGCTACTTCTCCCAGAATTTTGCACGGCTTATACCGAAGTATATGATAGGTACCTATATCATCGGTACGTGGTACGTACGAGGGGAGATCCAGAAACGATTGACAGGTTTCTACATCGTGGCTGTTATGGTAAGTTGCGGGTTGTCGCCCTTTACTGCATCGCATTAACAATACATACAGGTCAGTGGCTTTTCGTCTGCCATTGCTGGCGGCATCGCGCAGCTCGCTGGCCAGCGTGGTCTAAACGGGTGGCAATGGATATTCATCATGTTTGGAGTGACCACTATTTTGGCTGGTATCATTGCCTTCTTCTGTACGTCCCCTTCTCTTTATTCAACCTCTCCTGACACCCCTTTGTAGTTGTCCAAGATTTTCCAGACAAAAATACATTCCTCACCAAGGAGGAGACTAAATGGGTGCTCGATCGTATCGAAGCTGATCGCGCCGACTCCCAATACGACCACTTTACCGCCAAAAAGCTCTGGGGCTACCTCTGCGACATCCACAACTGGAGCTTCGCCCTCCTCTTCGGCTGTGCGACCACCGCA
>WNFL01088726.1_pt1 | contig 14272 bp, 15 predicted proteins | sample 5400361 | NCBI WGS metagenome assembly WNFL01 (sample SAMN13153351, study PRJNA577476) | soil metagenome | isolation source: 40 cm soil on Douglas fir-dominated hillslope | place: USA:California | collected 2013-09-17
GTACTCCCCGATCGACGTCGACTTCCCGAGCGAGACGTGGAAGGAGCCGGCAGGCACGCTCGAGCGGTGGGGCGACAAGGGCGAAGGGCCGTGCACGACGATCTCGGCGACGCCCTGCTCGACCGTCTCCCCCGCCGTGAACCTGCCGGGGGGCGCCTCGGTGACGGGGCCGTTCTTCGGCGTGCGCGGCACCGGGACCGCGTACGTGACGATCAACGGCAGCGAGCGGATTGCCGTGACCCTCACGAGCGGGCAATACGGCGACGCGTACACGGATGGCACCCTCCTGTCGTACACGCTCGTCACGCACTCGATGGTGGTCCAGAAGGTCTACCAGAAGAAGCAGGGCACGATCTGGACGACCCAGCCTCTGACGCCCCACGGGGATCCGGGCACGGTGAGCGTCCGGTACGTCCCGGCGTTGACGCTCTCGTACGACCTCTTCTACCGGACGGCGCCCGACGCGGGGAAGGCGATCGGCTTCCTGAACGACGCGCAGTCCGACGTCGACGTCAACGCGAACTGCTCGGGCTGGCAGTTCCAGTCGAACTCCGCGCCGCAGCCGCTCGTGAAGATCCCGCGCGACTACAAGTGGGGCGCCAGCTGCAACGCCGCCCAGACCTCCTATCCGTGCCTCAAGCGGATGCTCCGCCCGCAGGCGACGCTCGTTCGCTACGACCCCGCGAGCGGTACGTACTCGACCGTCGACCACGACAACCCGGGCTACGGGAGCTCGGGCTCGAAGGTCGCGGACGGCTGCGACGCGTCCCTCCTCGGCGCCGTCGACATCGGCCTCGACATCGCGCAGAACCAGGCGATCCTCATCACGCGGAACGGCTCGCAGGCGCCGCTGAAGAACCTCCTCGACAACATCCTGTCCTACGTCAACAACCCGTCGGTCGACGGCTTCTCGCGCGGCCGACGCGGCGACGACCCGAACGCCGCCTGCCGCTCGACGGGCGTCGTCCTCGTCTACGACAACTTCAACGGCTGCCAGAACGATTCCTGTACGTACCTCGACAACACTGTCCTCTCGCAGTTCCGCTCGATCAACGTCCCCGTCTACGTGATCGGGCTCGGCACGAGCGCCCAGGCGACATCGGGCACCGGCTACTGCATCGCGCAGAAGTCCGGCGCGGTGATCCCGCAGACGGGCGCCGTCGGCTACTTCCCGGTGACGACTCCGCAGGCTCTCGCGCAGGCTCTCGCCGACATCGCGGCGGCGCTCACCGAGGCGACGAAGGTCTTCGCGACCGCGACCGCGTATCTCGCGACCTTCAACCCGGCGAAGAGCCGCTCGATCTGGAACGGCCGCATCAACGGCTTCAAGGTCGCGGCCGACGGAACCATCGCGACGAGCGTCAAGACGATCGACGCGAAGGACGACCCGCGCTACGGCGTGCAGATCTCGGTGCCGTCGAACGACCCCGCGACGCTCGTCTGGAACGCCGGGATGAACCTCGCCCAGACGCCGGGCACGGGCGCGACGGTCGCCTCGGCCGTCCTCGCGCCGGGCGCGGCGCTCTCGACGTCGACGTACCTCGACACCTCGACGGACACCTTCACGTCGATCCCGACTTCGTTCTACCCGGGACGCAAGATCGTGTTCTCCCTGCCGCAGGGCTCGGGCACGCCGACGACGCTGCCGCTCGCGAGCACGGCGCCGGTGCCGGAGACGCGACACGACCTCGTCGCGTCCACCGGCGCGGCGTGGTGGCCGGCGCTGAAGGCGCTCCTCGGCCCGCAGACGAACCCTCCGAGCGTCCTCAGCCCCGCCCTCGCGGACTCCGACGCGACGGACGCGCTCCGCTTCGTGTGGGGCGACCGGGACGCCGTGATGGGCGCGGGGCTCGACAACGACCAGAAATACCTCGGCCTGAAGCTGGGCGACGTCTTCCATTCGAGCCCGGCGCTCGTCGGCGCGCCCGGCAGCTTCTTCTACGCGCAGGCGAACCTCAACGGGTACCAGGCGTACCTCGCGAAGTACAAGCGCCGGCGCCGCGTCCTCTACGCCGGCGCGAACGACGGCCTCCTCCACGCGTTCGACATCGGCACGTACGACCGCACGCCGTCCGCCTGCAAGACGAATGCGGACGGCACCGCGGGCCACTGCTACGACCTCGGGACCGGCGTGGAGCTCTTCGCCTACGCGCCCCGCGCGATCATGCAGCTCTACAAGCCGCTGAAGGACGCGAAGGGCGCGCAGACCAAGCGCGACGAGTGGACTGCCGACGGCTCGCCGTCCGCCGCGGACGTCTTCATCGACCCGGCGCACTCCGGCACCCCGGTCTCCTCGCACCGCGAGTGGCGCACGGTCCTCGTGGGCGGCGTGCGCGAAGGCTCCCCGTTCGAGGGAACGCCGGGCCAGTCTCCGGCGTCCTCGCGCGGCTCGTACTACGCGCTCGACGTCACGCAGCCGGACGAGCTCGTCGGGACGGGCTCGGCGCAGACCATCGCGGGCGGCTCGCTCGCCGCCCCGAAGTGTCTCGACGCCGCGGGGGACGCGACGTGCGCGCGCGACTGGCCGGGCGTCCTCTGGGAGATCAGCGACGCGGCCGACGCCGACGTCTCGGGCTCGCCCGGCTACGGCTACGGCGACATGGGCGAGACGTGGTCGAAGCCGGGGATCGGGCGCGTGAAGAGCTGCACGGGCGGCTGCGGGACCCAGTACGCGATCACCGTCGATAAGTACGTCGCGATCTTCGGCGGCGGCTTCGACCGCGAGCGGAAGAACCGCCGCGGAAACTGGCTCTACGTCGTCGACGTGGAGACCGGAACCGTCCTGATGAAGGCGAACGGGAGCTGCGGCGCGAACACGGCGGCCGGGTGCACGCCGACCTGGTTCGGATCGATGCCGGCGGAGCCCTCGGTCCTCGACCTCGACGGCGACGGCTACCTCGACGTCGTCTACGCCGGGGACCTGAAGGGCCAGATGTGGCGCGTCGACCTCCGGGACCTGCGGTATCTCGCGAGCGCGCCGAGCGGCCGCTTCGACAACAAGATCGACTTCGCCGCAGGCTCGCCGAAGCCGTTCCTCCTCTTCCAGGCGCCGCAGAGCGCGACCCTGGTCTACCCGATCTACTACCGGCCCTCCGCCGTCTTCCTCGGAGGCACAGTCGGCGGGCTGCCCGTCCTCGGCATCGCGTTCGGCACGGGCGACCGCGACGACATCATCGCGGCCGTCGACTCGACGAGCCTCAATTACCCGCAGCGGTGGTACGTCGTCGTCGACGACCGCTCGAACGTCACCCGCACCGAGGCGGACCTCGCGATCCTCGCGTCGCCCACGGCCGCGACCCTGACGTCTTCGCCCGCGAAGGGATGGGCGCTCCTCTTCGAGAACGGCGAGCGCGTCATCACCGACGTCCTCACCGTCCAGGGCTACCTCTACGTCTCGACGTTCCGCGCGACGTTCACGAGCCAGGTCTCCGACGCGTGCGGCAACGCGCCGCTCTGCACGCAGGTCGCCGGCCGCTCGCGCTTCTACATCGTGGACGTCGCGACGGGCAATCCGTTCCCCGGGCAGGCGACGCGAGGCTCCGACCTGACGAACGCGTCGTTCGCGTCGAACCCGATCTTCTACATCTCGGCCGACCGGCAGGCGCACATCGCGTACACGAGCGACTACGGAACCTTCAACCTTCCTCCGGTGAGCCGGAAGACCGGCTTCGGCGTGAAGGAGTGGCGCGAGCGCTGAGCTTCGGCTGTGCCGCCGCCTGTCGCACGGCACAGCGCGCTGGCACAGGCGGGACATCCGCGGCAGACGCTCTCGCGCCGCAAGTCCTTTCCTTCCAACGCAAGGCCCCGTGGTACCGCCCTTGCGCCGTCCCCGGGCATGACGACGCTCCTCTCGATCCTCGGGGACCCGCTGGTGCAGGGGTTCGCCTTCGTCTTCGGCTCGCTCGCGATCCGACGGATCGTGAGGAGGAACCGCGTGCGCTCCGGCGTCGCGGCTCCGGCGAAGCGCCGGCGGATCGCGCCGGGCTACCGCGGCCTGAAGTGGGGCGAGGCGCCGCGGGCGGAGATGGTCCTCTATCACGACTCGCTCGTCGAGAAGCTCTACACGAGACGCGGCGAGAAGCTGGTCCTCGGCGCGGCGCCCGTGAAGTCGGTCCTCTATTCGTACCACCTCGGTCGCCTCGAGGCCGTGATGATCGAGGTCGGGCGCCGTCATGCGGCCGAGGCTCTCGCGCACCTCGTCGCGGAATGGGGCGAGCCACGCTTCCTCGGGATGCCGGGCGCGCGCAAACGCTACTGGAAAGACCTCGGCAAGGGCGCGGACGCGATGCAGGCCGTCTTCGACGACGTCTCCGCCGCGCCTCTGGCGTCGCTCGTGATCTCGAGCAAGGCGGTCGTCGAGCAGCGCGGGCTCGACCAGCGCCCGACCATCCGAATGCAGCAGAAGAAAACCCCGCGGCTCGCCGCCGCGATGGAGGCCGCCCGATGAACGACGTCTGCACCGCTCCCGCCGCTCCCGCGGGGATCTTTCTGGTCCCCGCGCCGCTCGAGCTCGCCAGCCCCGCGCAGCCCACCGGCCCGCTCGCCGCGCTGCGGCGGCTCCGCGTGAAGCTGTCGCCATCGCGCCTGAAGGGCATCTTCTCCGACGACGTCTACGGCCGCCTCGCCGACTCCGAAGCGCAGGAGCCGGAGCAGGAAGAAGCGAACGGCGTCGACGTCGTCGGCCTGACGCAGCTCCGCCTGCTCCAGGACGAGGGTCTGCGCCCGACCGACACGCTCCTCGACTTCGGCTGCCGCACCGGCCGCCTCGCGACGCGCATCATCCCGACGCTCGTCGGCGGGCACTACATCGGCATCGACCTCTCGGAGACGATGCTGATGCGCGCGCGCAGCCGCGTGGGCGCGTCGCTCGGCAAGCCGCCTTGCCGCGTCACCTGGATCAACCAGACGAGCTACGTCTACCCGCTCGGCAACAGGAGCGTCGACGTCTTCTGCGCGTTCTCCGTCTTCACCCACATGGAGCCCGAGGACACGTTCCGCTACCTGAAGGCCGCGCGCCGCATCGTGAAGCCGGGCGGGAGGCTCATCCTCTCCTGCTTGACGCTCGACCTCCCGGTCGCCAAGAGCGCGTTCCTCGAGAGCGCGAACCGGAGCCTGTCCGAGCGGTGGGCTCGCGCGCGCACCTTCACGACCACGTCCGACATGATGACGTCGATCGCGCAGCTCGCCGGCTGGAAGCCGGTGCGCTGGCACGCGGGATCCCTCGGAAACACGCGCGTCGCGCCCGAGGACTCCACGGTCTCCGTCGGCTCGACGCTCGTCCTCGTCAACCCGGACCGGAAGCCGAGCGCGAGCTGACGCTCGGCCTACGGCATCGACTGGAGCCGCTTCTTCAGCGACGCGATCGAGCCCTCGGAGCGCTGGCCCGCCGGGAGCGCCTCGGCGAAGGCGAGCGCCTCCTGCACAGTCTTCCGCGCAGCGGCGGCGTCGCCCTTGCCGAGGTAGGCGTCCGCGCGGACCGCGTAGACCCTCAGCTTGCGCGGGCCGTAGACCCTCGCCATCGCGCGGTCGGCGGCGAGGAGCGCGTCGTCCCAGCGCTTCATCTCCTTGTACGCGACCGCGAGGCGCGCCGGCGGGTTGTAGTCGCTCGGGAAGTCACGCTCCGACTCCTCGAGCATCGGAATCGCCTTCTCGGGCGCGCCCATCTCGATGTACGCGGAGAGGCGGTGCGGGTCGAAGACGGCACGGCCTTCCTTCGTCTTCGCCTTCTTCGCCTCGCCCTCGAGGAACTCGGCCCACTCGGCCGCGGCCTTCCTCTTCCCCTCCTCGTCCTTCGCGAGCTCGCGCTCCTGCACGAGCGTCTCGTAGACCGCCGAGCGGTCGTCCGCGGCCATCGCCGTCTTCGTGTCCTGAAGGACGGCGCGGGAGTCGGCGAGGAGCTCCTTCACGAGAGCGGCGCGGTCGGGCTCGCTCGGCGGCAGGTCGAGCGCGCAGGAAAGGCCCGAGCCGGCGACGTTCGCGCCGGAAGCCGTCTTCGCCAGGCTCGCGAACGCCTCGCGCGCGGTCGTCGCGCACGACCTGAAGTCGCGCACGCGCTGGAGCGCGAAGAGGAGCGATTCCGTCGCGCGCCCGTACGAGCGCCAGCCGGCCGGCGCCTTCGCGAGGACCGCGCGGTACGCGCTCACCGCCTCGGCGTTCCGGTTGTCGCCGTACAGGCGGTCGGCCTCGGCGAGCTCCTGGGATCTTCTCGAGCTGCGCGACGGTCGCGCCTCCCATCCACCGGAGCGCGACCTTCTCGGTCTTCGGGTCTACGATCCAGAAGGTCGGCCACGCCTCCACCTTGTACCTCGTGAGGAACGGCGCGTTCTTCTCCTTCTCGGTGTCGATCGAGAGCCAGACGAACCGTCCGGCCTGCCGCGTGAGGGCCTTGTCCGTGAAGACGAAGGTCCTCATCGAGCGGCACGTGTGTCACCAGGGCGCCCAGGCCTCGATGAAGATCGGGACGTTCTTCGCGCGCGCCTCCGCGAGCGCCTTCGGGAAGTCGTCCTCGATGAACGGGAGCACTTCCTTCGCGGGCGCAGCCTTCGTGCTCGCGGCCGGGGCGGCCGACGACGTGAGGAAGAGGACGAGGAGCGGGGCGAGACGGGACAATTTCATGCCAAAGCGATGGTAGCAGGGCGCTGCCGCCAGGGCCTTCCTGGTATCGGGCTTGCGGCGTACTTGAAGAAGGTAGCGCCATGCCTCAAAGGATGCCCGCCATCTTCTTCGGGCACGGCAACCCGATGAACGCGATCGAGACGAACGCCCACTCGGAGGCGTGGGCCGCGTTCGGGATGCGCATCCCGCGGCCGAAGGCGGTCCTCTCCGTGTCGGCACACTGGTTCGTGCCGGGCACGTTCGTGACGGCGGAGGAGCGGCCGCGCACCCTTCACGACTTCGGCGGCTTTCCCGCCGCGCTCTTCGCCCTGGAGTACCCCGCCCGGGCGCCCCCGACATCGCGGCCCGCATCCAGCGGCTCCTCGCGCCAATGGACGTCGCGCCGAGCATGCGCTGGGGTCTCGACCACGGCACGTGGTCGGTCCTCGTCCACGTCTTCCCCGAGGCGAACGTCCCCGTCGTGCAGCTCTCGATCGACGAGACGCAGCCGCCGGCGTTCCACTACGAGCTCGGCCGGCGTCTCGCGCCGCTCCGCGAGGAGGGGATCCTCGTGATGGGAAGCGGCAACCTCGTCCACAACCTCCACGCGTACGCCTGGGGCCAGCGGCCGGTCGAGCCGTTCGACTGGGCGGTCCGTTTCGAGGCGCGGGCCAGGGAGCTGATCCTCGCGGGCGATCATGCGCCGCTCGTCGCGTACGAAACGCTCGGAGGGGACGCGCTCCTCTCCGCTCCGACGCCGGAGCACTACCTGCCGCTCCTCTACGTCCTCGGCACGCGCGCGGAGGAGGAGCGGGCGAGCTTCCCCGTGGAAGGGATCGACGGCGGGTCGGTTTCGATGCTCGCGGTCGAGCTCGGCGCGTGAAGGCACGACACGCGCGTCACTTCTGGAGCATGTAGAGCAGGCCGTCCCAGATGCGGAACGGCTTCACGCCGGCCGCCTCCACCATGAAGCCGTGGCTCCCGGCGAGGCTCGCGACCTCGACCTTCTCCGACAGCGGGTCTCCCAGGTACGAGTAGTTGAAGAGCACGAAGCGCCCGTGCTCGCCGAGGACGCGAGCGGCCTCGGCGAAGTGGACGTCGACCAGCGCCGGCCCCGCGTCGTGGACGTAGGGAAACGAGTCGACCGCGAGCACGAGGTCGAAGACGCCGTCGTCGAGCTCGCCCAGGGATCGGCCGGAGGAGAGCGCGAACCCGGCATTCGGCGCCGTGACGCGGCGGCGCGCGACGGCGAGCATCCCGAGCGAGATGTCGGTGCCGTGGTAGAGGCGGACGCGCTCGGCGATCGGCGCCGCGAGCCGCCCGGTGCCGCAGCCGATCTCGAGGACCGCGGCGCTCTCCTCGAGGAGACCGCCCGACTCCAGGAACGACACGATCTCTCGCGTCCCCTCCGCGAGGAGCTCGTCGCTCCCGAGCGAGAACGCCGCGACGCTCCCCGCCTCCGAGCGGGAGACCGACTCGTCGAAGAAGCGGCGCCACGTCTCGACCGCGCCGCTTCCCGGAGCCCCCGAAGCGGAGGCGTCGGCGTGCGCGCCTAGGAGGCGCTCGTGCTCCCGGATCAGCTCCTGCACGCGCGCCGCGCCGCCGCCGTGAGCGGCGAGGAGCGCGTCGATCTCCTCGAGCCGCCGCGCGTTCCGCCCCGCCACCTCGCTCGCGAACCGGTGCGCGCGCACGAGCTCGCGCAAGCGCTCCGGCGTCTCCGCGTGGAAGAGGAGGCGAGCGACGGCCACGGGCGCGGAGATGCGCTCCGCCAGGAAGTCCGAGAGGACGGTGCGAAACGGCTCGAGCTGGACCACGCGTCCGGCCATGCGGCGGGTCAGACGACGCGGCCCGTGCGCACGGCGTGAATGAAGTCGACATACGCCGGCTCCTCGCCCGCGCCCCGCAGGAGCGACGCGATCTGCCCGCGGTGGTGCGTCCCGTGGAAGACGACGTGGAGAAGCACGTCCTCGACGCGGCTCGTCCACGGCTCGCCCTTGCTGTTCGTGTACGAGATCGTCCGCCGGAGCGAAGCGGGCCCGAGACGCGCGAGGTACGCGCTCCACGCCGCGGTCACCGACTCGAGCTCCTCGGCCGCAGCGGCGAGGCCGAGCGCGGGCCAGACCGCGAGGGGGCTCGGGTCGTCCGTCAGGCGCGAGTGCCAGAGCCACGACGCGCCCACGACGTGGGCCATGACGCGCACCGCCTGGTCCGGAGGGCGCGCGGCCGCGCGGAGGGAGGCGAGCGTCTCGCGGCTCGCCCACGCGTCGTAAAGGAAGAGGCGCTCCACGGAGCCGATTCTACGGAGGGCACGCCCGTTGCTACGCGGGTTACCGGTATCGAGGACTCGAGATTCGGAGGGCCGCCATGCGCCACCGGGCGATCGCCGCGCGAATGCTTCTGCTCACCGCCGTCCTTCTCGCATCGGCGTCGCTCTCCCTCCCCGCGGCCGCCCGCACGTTCGCGACGGCTCTGACGGGCGCGAACGAGTTTCCGGAGGCCGGCTCGCCGGGAGGCAACGGCATCGCGACGATCACGGTCGAGGACACCGGCCTCGCGTGGGCGGTCTGGGTGAACGGCATCGGCATCCCGACGAGCGTCACGCTGAGGAAGGCGCCTCCGGGCAGCAACGGGCCGCTCGCCGCAGACCTCGGCGCGATCCACTTCACGAACGGGCTCGCGACCGGCTTCGCGAAGACCTCGATCCCGCTCCGCGACGACGTCTTCGCGAACCCGCGCGACTACTACATCCAGGTCACCACGTTCGAATATCCGGGCGGCGCGATCCGCGGGCAGCTCGACTCGGGCGCCGCGGGCCTCGTCGCGTACACGACGGCCCTCCTGGGAGAGAACGAGGTCCCCGTCGCGACGACGCAGGTGATCGCGGGCGGCGCGAACGTGACTCTCGTCGGAAGCCAGCTCCGTTACGCGATCATCGTGAACGGCGTGCTCACGCCGACGAGCGTCGTCCTGGCGCGCGGGCTCGCGGGCACGAACGGCCCCGACGTGCTCGACCTCTCGGCCAGCTTCTCGGTCGGCGTCGCGACCGGCCTCCTGAGCATCCCACAGGCGCTCGCGGACGAGATCCGCGCGAACCCCAGCGGCTTCTACGTGAACGTCAAGAGCGTCGACTTCCCGAACGGAGCGATCCGCGGCCAGCTCGCCCCGCTGGACCCGGTGACGGTCTGGATCCCCACGGTCGCAAAGGCCGAGGGAGAGAACGGCACGCACTTCGTCTCCGACCTGAGGATCTACAACCCGACGTCGACGAAAGCGACCGTGAAGATCGACCTCTTCGCCGCCGCGTCCGAGGCGAGCGGGCCCGCGGGCACGAAGACGATCCAGGTGGAGGAGGGCGCGCACGCGGTCGTCGACGACGTCCTCGGCACGCTCTTCGGAACGGCCGGCCTCGGCGCGCTGAAGATCACGTCGGACCGGTACCTCGTCGTCGCCTCGCGCGTCCTGAACGACCTCCGTCCTTCCGGCAGGGGGACGACGGGACTGCAGGTCCCGGCGCTCGCGCTCACCGAGGCGCCGCGCTCCGGCGCCCTCCTCATGCTGTCGAACGCCACCGACTTCCGCACGAACATCGGCTACTTCAATCCGCTCGCAAGCCCCGTCCATGTCACGTTCCAGGCGCGGAAGAACGACCAGACGATCGTCGGCTCCGCGAGCCTGACGCTCGGCCCGTACGCGCGCGCGCAGCTCCCCGCTTTCGTGCTGATCTCCGCGACGCCACCCGACGAGCAGTCGCCGGCGAATTTCTACGTCACGTACACGGCGGACGCACCGCTCTTCGTCTACGGAGCCGTCGTCGACAACGTCACGGGCGACGGCATCCTCGTCGCGGGCGCCGCGGCTCGCTGAGCGGATTCACCCGGCACGCTCTCTGCACACACCGCCCCGCCAACGCTGGAGGAGGGTCCATGTCGAGCGCCCCCGCCGAGAGTCGCGACGACGGTCCGGAGCCGGTCGAGCTCGAGGAGCGCCGCGAGAGCAACGCGATAACCTTCGTCTCGGCAGACTCCTACCCCTCCGAGGACCCCGCCTGCTCCGGCACGTTCCCGCTCACCTACAGGGCGGGCGAGTGGTACATCTGATCGAGAGGCGCGAGTAAGAACTCCAGGCAACAATTACACGGACCGATAATCGGCTCGTGGAGACGTTGCAGGCGGACCTCGCCTTCCTCCTCCGCCTCCTCGTGGCGGCGCTCCTCTCCGGGGTCGTCGGCTGGGAACGCGAGACGGCTCACAAGCGCGCCGGGCTCCGCACGCACATGGTCGTGGGCGTCTCGTCGGCCCTCTTCGTGGCGGTCTCGCAGGCTGCGGCTTTCGGGATACAAGGCCCGGCGAGCAGCCTCCGGGTCGAGCCGCTCCAGATGATCCAGGCGATCGCGGTCGGCATCGGCTTCCTCGGCACCGGCATCATCCGCGCCTCCGAGGACGCGCGCGCCGGCACGGGGCTGACGACCGCGGCTTCCGTCTGGGGAACCTCGGCGATCGGGATCGCGTCGGCCCTGAGCCACTACACGCTCGCTGCCGGCGCGACGCTGCTCCTCGTGTTCATCCTGCGCGCGCTCGAGCCGATCGAGAAATCGAGGTAGTGGTCCGCTAGGATCGCCCCCATGCGCGCCTCACGTCTCGCCCTCTCGTTCGCCCTCCTCGCTTCCCCGCTCGCCGCGCAGACCGCGGCTCCCGCCGCTCCCGCGGCCGCCGTGCGCGCTCCGAAGCTCGCGTACCGCGTCCGCACGCTGCCGAACGGGATGACGGTCGTCAGCGCGCGCGACGACTCGAGCCCGACCGTCGCGATCCAGGTCTGGTACCACGTCGGCTCGAAGGACGACCCCGAGTCGCGGAGCGGCTTCGCGCATCTCTTCGAGCACATCATGTTCAAGAGCACGAAGCACATGAAGGCGGAGACGATCGACCGCCTGACGGAGGACGTCGGGGGCTACAACAACGCCTACACCGCGGAGGACGTGACCGTCTACTTCGACGTGATCCCTTCGAACCACCTCGAGCGGCTCCTCTGGGCCGAGGCCGAGCGCCTCGCAGCGCTGACGGTCGACGAGGCGAGCTTCAAGTCGGAGCGCGACGTCGTGAAGGAGGAGTACCGGCAGCGCATCCTCGCGCCGCCGTACGGCCGCTTCCAGTACGCGCTGACCGCGCACTCGTTCACGAAGCATCCGTACCGGCGGCCCGGCATCGGCTTGATCGAGGACCTCGACGCCGCGTCGCTCGAGGACGTGCGCGCGTTCCACTCCACGTACTACCGGCCGGACTCCGCCGCGCTCGTCGTCGTCGGCGACTTCGACGACAAGGACCTCGACCGCTGGGTCGACGACTACTTCGCGAGGATCCCGAAGCCGGCGACTCCGATCCCGCGCGTCACCGTGAAGGAGCCGCCCCGCGCCGCCGAGACGCGCTTCGCCGAGAAGGGTCCGAGCGTGCCGCTCCCCGCGGTCGGCATGACGTACCTCGTGCCGACGCGCGCGCATCCCGACGCCGAGGCGCTCCGGATGCTCGCCGCGGTCCTCGCGGAGGGACGCTCCTCGCGCCTCTACCGCTCGCTCGTCTACGAGCAGCGCGTGGCGCAGCGCGCGAGCGCCGCCGCGGACCTGAACGAGGACGCGGGCCTCTTCCGGCTCACCGCGATCGTGGCGGGCGGGAAGACGACGGACGAGGCGTCGCGCGCGCTTCTCGCCGAGATCGCGAAGCTGAAGGAGACGCCCCCCGCGGCCGCGGAGCTCGAGCGCGCACGCATCCAGCTCGTCACGGGGCTGGTGCGCGACCGCGAGACCAACAACGGCAAGGCGGGCGACCTGGGCGAGGCGACCGTCCTCCTGCACGACACCGAGCGCGTGAACACGGACGTGGCGCGTTTCCAGGCCGTGACCGCGGCGGACGTGCAACGGGTCGCGCGTACCTATCTGACGGACGCGAACCGCATGGTCGTGACGTACGAGCAGGCGCAATGAAGAGCCTCGCCGTCCTCCTCGTCTCGACGTCGCTCCTCGCCGCGCCGCCCCCAGCCGCCAAGACGCCTGCGCCGGCGCCCGGCGAGCGCACGGAGCCGCCGCCTCCCGCCCCGCCGCGTCCGTTGAAGCTGCCGAAGCCTGCGGAGCGGACGCTCGCGAACGGCCTCCGCGTCCTCGTCGCCGAGAGGCACGAGGTCCCGATCGCCGCCGCGCGGCTCGTCGTGATGAGCGGCGGCGAGGTCGACCCGAAGGAGCTCGCCGGCCTCGCCCAGCTCACCGCGGCCCTCCTCGCGAAGGGGACCGAGACGAAGAGCGCGCCCGAGCTCGCCGAAGCGGTCGAATCGCTCGGCACGTCCCTCTCGACGAACGCGGAATGGGACGCCTCGGCCGCGAGCCTCTCCGTCCTGGCGACGAAGCTCGCGCCCGCGCTCTCGCTCCTGGCCGATGCGGTCCGCCGGCCCGCGTTCCACCAGGAGGAGATCGAGCGCCTCAGGAAGCAGAGGATCGACGAGCTCTCCGTCTCGCTCGGACAGCCCGGTGTCGTCGCCGGCCTCGTCGCCGACCGCCTCGTCTTCGGGGAATCCCCGTACGGACACCCGATCGGCGGCACGCCCGGCTCGATCGCGCGGATCAAGCGCGACGACGTCGTCGCGCTCCACCGCGCGTGGTACCGGCCCGACAACGCGGTCCTCGTCCTCGCGGGAGACGTGACGCCCGACGGAGCGTTCGCGCTCGCGGAGAAGCTCTTCGGAGACTGGGCGAAGCCCGACGGCAAGCCGCCGGCACATGCGGCCAGCGCGGCCGCCGTCCTCGCGCCGCGCGTCATCGTCGTCGACAAGCCCGAGTCGGGCCAGGCCGCGGTCGTCCTGGCGACGCGCGGCATCCGCCGCTCCGACCCCGATTACTACAAGGGCATCGTCTCCAACGCGGTCCTCACCGGCTACTCGGGTCGGTTGAATCAGGAGATCCGCGTGAAACGCGGCCTCAGCTACGGCGCCGGCTCGTCGCTCGACTCGCGACGCGACACCGGGCCCTTCACCGCCTCGGCGCAGACCAAGAACGAGTCGGGCGGCGAGGTCGCGCGCCTCCTCGGTGAGGAGCTCGCGAAGCTCGAGGCGGGGCCGCCCAGCGCCGACGAGCTGACCGGCCGGAAGATGACTCTGATCGGCGGCTTCTCGCGCCGCTTCGAGACGGCGGAGGGATTGGCCTCGACGCTCGCGTCCGCCGCCCTCTACGGCATCTCCTTCGAGGAGCTCCAGCGCTGGATCCCGACCGTCGAGGCGGTGAAGCCGGAGGACGTGAAGGCGTTCGTGAAGTCCCACCTTCCCCGGAGCGGCGCGAGCCTCGTCGTCGTCGGGGACGCGAAGAAGTTCCTCGAGGCTCTGAAGAAGGAGATCCCGACCGTCGAGGTGATCCCGTTCGCGGAGCTCGACATCGGGAGCGCGACCCTCAGGAAGACACCCCCGCCACCCACCCGCTCGCCCAAGCCCACTGGAAGTTGAAGCCGCCGATGCGGCCGTCGACGTCGCAGATCTCGCCGCACAGATGGAGGCCGGGCGAGACGCGCGACTCGAGGGTGGCGAGGACGAGCTCGGAGAGCGGGACGCCTCCGGCCGTCACCTCGGCCTGGTCGAATCCGCGGTCGCCCGAGATCGCGAGCTCCATGCCGGTGAGGACGCGGACCAGCGCGTGCCTCGCCGCGCG
>WNFL01357278.1_pt1 | contig 14272 bp, 16 predicted proteins | sample 5400361 | NCBI WGS metagenome assembly WNFL01 (sample SAMN13153351, study PRJNA577476) | soil metagenome | isolation source: 40 cm soil on Douglas fir-dominated hillslope | place: USA:California | collected 2013-09-17
CGCATGGGGGCCGTTCCCGCGGCCCTGACATTCCCTATGTTGCGCCGCGCGAGGAATCGCGCTTTCGCAAACCTACGCAGGAGGTTCCAATGAAAAAAATTCTTTTCGCATTCGCCATTGCAGCATTTTTGGCTGGCTGCTCGTCGCAGCCCACGGCGCCCGTCGACGACAAGTCGGCGTCGACCACGACGACCGACACGACATCGACAACGACCAGCGGCACATCGACTTCCGGCGTCAGCGGCACGGCGACGGGCACGGGCGCGAATCCGCTGAAGGATCCGAACAACATCCTGTCCAAGCGCAGCGTCTACTTCGAGTTCGACAGCTACGTCGTCGAGGAACAGTACAAGCCCTTGATCCAGGCCCACGGCCGGTACATGTCGGCCACCCGCACCGCGAAGGTGACGCTGCAAGGCAACACCGACGAGCGCGGCTCGCGCGAGTACAACATTGCGCTGGGCCAGCGGCGCGCAGACGCTGTGAAGCGGATGATGACGCTGATGGGTGTGCAGGACGTGGCGATCGAAACGGTCAGCTTCGGCAAGGAAAAGCCGCGGCGTGAAGGGCACGACGAGGCTTCGTGGGCGGAAAATCGCCGCGTGGACATCATCTACTTCGGCGAATAAGTTTGTTGGCCGCCCTGGCGCGGCCGAGGGAGCATGGGCGAATGACGATTCGATGGGTTGCGGCACTGGCGTTTCTCGCCTTCGTGTATGTCTATCCCCCATTCGCACACGCCGCGCTGTTCGACGACGACGAGGCGCGCAAGCGCATTGCGGCGACGAACACTCGCCTCGATCAGTTGCAGAAGGACCTGGACGAGCGCATCGGCGCGCTCGAGCGGCAGTTGAAAAGCGGCGCGCTCGTCGATCTCGCCAACAGCGTCGAGGGGCTCAAATCCGACGTCGCCAAGATCCGCGGCCAGATGGAAGTGCTGACGTACGAGCTCGACCAGGCGCAGAAACGCCAGCGCGACCTGTACGTCGACCTCGACGCGCGCATGCGCAAGCTCGAAGGCTCGCCGGGTGTGGGGACGAGCGACGCTGCGCCGGCGGACACGAGCGCCTCTGCAGCCAGTAGCGCGTCGGCCGCGGCGGCTCCGGCATCGGCGGCCGAGCAACGCGCGTACGACACTGCGCTCGACCAGTTCAAGCGCGGCGATTTCCAGGGGGCGATCACCGGGTTCACGGCGTTCCTCAAGAATTATCCGAAAAGCCCGCTGGCGTCGTCGGCGCAATACTGGATCGGCAACGCGCATTTCGCGCGCAAGGATTACCGCGCGTCGATCGCGTCGCAACGACAGTTGCTGCAGGCTTATCCCGACAGCCCAAAGGTTCCGGACGCGCTTCTGAACGTCGCGTCCGCGCAGTCGGAGCTGGGCGACAATGTGGCGGCGCGGCGTACGCTCGAGGAACTGATCGGTAAATTCCCGCAGTCCGATGCCGCGGCCAAGGCGAAGCAGCGGCTCGGCCAGCGCTGACCGGCCGCTAGAGGCGCGCCGCGTGTCGGCGACACCACCACCGCGGCAACGGCGGAAGGCGAGCTTCGCCGCGCGCCTCGTCGCGTGGCAAAAAATCCATGGCCGTCACGACCTTCCATGGCAGCGCACGCGCGATCCGTATCGGATCTGGCTGTCCGAAGTCATGCTGCAGCAGACGCAGGTCCAGACAGTCATCCCTTATTACGAGCGCTTCGTCGCGGCGTTTCCCGACGTGCGCGCGCTCGCCTCCGCACCCGTCGAGCGCGTGCTCGAACACTGGAGCGGGTTGGGTTACTACCGGCGCGCGCATCACCTGCATGCGGCGGCGTGCGCAGTCGTCGCGCAATGTGCCGGAGAATTTCCCGTCGACGCGCGCGCGCTCGCGACGTTGCCGGGCGTCGGGCGATCGACGGCGGCGGCTATCGCGGTGTTCGCGTCGGGTTCCCGCGCCGCGATCCTCGAAGGCAACGTCAAGCGTGTCCTCGCCCGGCATCGCGGCATCGATGGGTTTCCTGGCGCTGCCGATGTCCAGGCGCAACTGTGGCAGATCGCGGAACGTGCACTGCCCGCGCGCGACATCGAGACCTATACGCAGGCGCTGATGGACCTCGGCGCGACCGTGTGCGCGCGCGCGCGACCCTCGTGTACGGCGTGTCCGGTGGCGCACGATTGCATCGCATTCAACGAACGCCGCACCGATGAACTGCCGTCGCCGCGGCCTAAGAAAGTGTTGCCGCAACGCGCGCTGCGCGTGCTGCTGATCGAGCGCGGCGGCGAGATCCTGTTCGAGCGCCGGCCGCCGCTTGGCATCTGGGGCGGCCTGTGGAGCCTGCCCGAATTGCCTCTGGATGCGGACGTGCGCGCCACGGTGAAGACGCGCTTCGCGGCCGACGTCGTCTTGCGCGACGCTCTTCCGGCCATCGCCCACGGCTTCACGCACTTCGCGCTCACGTTGCATCCGCAGCGCGTGAGTGCGCGCCGCTGGCCGTCGCGCGCCGAGGCGCCCGGCACGATTTGGCTCACGCCGAAGGATGCGCGTGGCGCGGCGCTGCCCGCGCCGATCAAGAAGCTGATGCGCATGTTGGAAACTTAAGTCGGTTTCTTCGCTTCAGCGAGGATCCGTTCGACTTCGCGCTCCCACGCGAGCAGCGCTTCGTCGTAGATCACATAGATGCACTGCACGCAGCCCGAGCCGCAGCAGTCTTCCGGCCGCGGCGGCGTCGGTCGCGGCGGCAGCACGACCGGCGGCGCGTCGCCGGTCACGGTGCCTTGACGGTCGCCGCCCACGCGCGCGCAACGCGACGAGTTCTTTCGCGGCGTCGGCGAGCTTGCCGTCGTCGTGCAACTTGCGGATGCGCGCGATCCATGCGTCGGCGTCGATCGGAGCGGATGCCGCTTCGGTACTGACCGCCTTTCGCGCCAGCGGCGCCGCGCCCGACATAGCCGACGGCGATTGCGCGATTTCCTCGCGTTGCTGTGCGTCGTTGCGCGCCAGTGCCGGCGGAGCGGCCATTGGAGGTGAGGGCGCGGCAGGGACTTTGGCCAGCGCGCGCTGAGGCTCCGAAGGTGGGGCGGCGCTCGGCGCCGATGCGACCGACCCCGCCGCGCCCGCTCGATCTTGCGCGAATCCGAGATTCCCCGATTCGCGCTTCTTGTCCGCGGGGAACGGCTGCGGCGCGACGTCCTTCGCCGTGCTCGGCGCAGCCAACGTGTCGGCAGCACTCGCCGCGAGGCTCTTTTGGGCCACGCGTGGCGTGGGAGCGTTCGCGCGCGAGATCGCGGGCGGGGGCGCGGGCTGCGCAACGACCGTCGCAGGCGCTTGCGCTACGCCGGACTCGGTCTGCATGCGCGGCGCATCCTTGCGCTCCATCGGCGTCAAGGCGTCGCGCTCGGTCTTTCCCGCCGCGGGCATGTCGGTGACCGTGGAGGGTGCGGTCACCGGCTCCTCCGGCGGAACGACCTGCAGGATTCCGATCGCAACCGCGCCGATCGTCGCAGCGGCGGCGAGCGGCATCCACCAAGCGGCGAGAATCGCGGCGTCGAGGTGCGCGGGCGGCATCTCGTCCGAATGTTCGAGCACCACTTGCGCGAGCGCCGCGTCGCGTTCGGGAATGTCGGGCAGGGCCGTCATCGGAATTCCTCGCGCAGCGACGTCAGCTCGCCGCGCAGCTTCGCGACCGCATAGCGCAACCGGCTCTTCACCGTTTCCAAACCCACGCCAGTCAGTGCCGCAATCTCCGCTAGCGACAATCCGCCTTCGTGCTGCAGCAAGAACGCGTCGCGCTGCACGGCAGGGAGCGAAGCGAGCGCCGCGTGCAACTGGTCGCGCAATTGCCGCGTGGACATTCGCGCCTCCGGTTCCTCGCGGCGCGATTCCGGCATGGCTTCGACCGCGGCGCGCGTCCCTTCGTCGTTGTCGTCGTCGATCGACGCAAGTTTCACCTGGCCGCTCGCGCGCCAGTGATCGACGAGCCGGTGGTGGGCGAGCGTGTAGAGCCACGTGGCGAATTTCGCCGTCGGTGCGTAACGTTCGCGCGCGCGGATCGCATTCATCCAGACATCCTGGAACAGTTCATCGGCGGTGCCGGCATTGCCGCAGTGACGAAGCAGATAGCGATACACGCCGCCCTTGTGCCGCGCGTACAGCGTGTCGAACGCCGCGGCGCGGCCCGCGGCATAGGAGAGCATCAGCGCCTCGTCGGTATCCTCGTCGATGGAGGTGGCAACTGAGGCAGCAACTGAATTGGCAACTGAGTTGGGCAGCGCGGCCATGGCGCGCCCAGTATGCAACAACTGCGCCCGACGGTTTTCGGCGCCGGGCGCATTCGCGGGTTCGACGAACGGGGTCACGGCCCTGCGCCATCGCGTCTCACCTGGGGTCCGGCGCGAAGCGCATCCCGGGAAACGGATCGGGCTGCTGGCGGCGCGCGTAGTAGGGTGGCGGGAGGATGCCCATCGCGACGAGGTTCTCGCGGCGATCGTACTGGATCGCGACGGTTTCGGCCGGGGACTCCGTCGCACGCTCGAATGCGACGGTGGTCACGCGCGAATCTTCGCTGCGGCCATGACCGGTGCCGAGCTTGCCCTGCGACTTCTGGATGGAATCCCGCGAATCCTTCATGTCGGGTTCGTTGGCCGCAACGTCAGCGCGCTGGCGCGACGCCGGGGCCGATTGCGCCATGCTGTCCGCGGCGGCGGCCTCCTCGCGCGCGGTCGAGGGCGCGGGAACGGGCTGCGATCCCGGGTACGACGGCGCTTCGCTCGATCCCGCCGCGCCGAAGCGCTTCTGCAAGTCGCGCCACACGACCGGCGGCATTTTTTCCTGGAAGACCGCGACGCCGACGACGCCGACGTTCTGCGGCCGGCCCGTGCGCGCCGCATATGAATCGCCGAGGTCTGTGAAGTAGAACGCGGCCGTGCGGTCGAGGCTCTTGCGCCAGCCGGCGATCTCGACCGAGCCCCATGGATCGAGCACGTAACCCGATTGCGATGGCGACGCCGTGTCGCCCGAGATGACGTTCACGCCATCCACACTGGTGACGACGAGTACGCGGCCGTTGGTGCAGTTGCGAATGCGCACCGCGTATTCGTGGCCCGGCACGCCGACGATATAGTTGCGGCCGTTCTTCGCATAGACGGGAAGCGCCGAACCATTGGCGCGGTCGTAAACGTCGACCTGCACGAGCCGGCCCTTCACGAAAGGCGACTCCCAGGAGTCTGCTTGGACACTGCCGGCCGCGAGACCCAGTGCCATCAAGATTGCCGCGGCTCCCCGCCGCCATGCTGCCTGCCTGCTGTCCATCGCGTCGTCCTCCGTGGTCGCCGGCCCCGATGGCCGGTTGCTGTCCGTTGAAACGGGGGATGGCCCGCGATGGGGTTAGCTCACGGCCCCTTTAGTAGTGCGTGAGACAATTTCCAGCCATGGACACGACGCAGCTGCCCGCTCATTTGCCAGCTCATTTGCCAGCACTTGTCGCCGGACTCGCCTTCGCGCTCGCGTTCGTGTTCGGCGCGGTCGCCAACCGGGTCAACTTCTGCACGATGGGCGCGGTCGTCGACATCGCCACGTTCGGCGACTGGAGGCGGATGCGAATGTGGGTACTTGCTATCACTGTAGCCATTGCTGGCACTGGCGTTCTGACCGCGTCCGGCCTCATCGACACGGCCAAGACCATCTACACGGCTCACGAGGTGCGGTGGCTGTCCTGCCTCATCGGCGGCTTTCTTTTCGGGTTCGGGATGACACTGGCGTCGGGCTGCGGCAGCAAGACGCTGATCCGCGCCGGCGCCGGCAACTTGAAGTCCGTGGTCGTGATGCTGGTGCTGGGCGTCTCGGCCTACATGACATTGAAAGGTCTTTTCGGCGTGTGGCGCGTCAACGCCCTCGACCCGTGGCGCTTCGATGTTGCGAGTTGGGGGGGCGCGGCGACATCGGACCTGCCCGCGCTGATCGGGACCTTCGGCGCGCCGCTTGCCGTGAAACTGGCGTTGCCGTTCCTGCTGGCCGCGGCCCTTGGCGCGTTCGTGTTTTCGAACGCCGACTTTCGGGGATCGAAGGAAATGATCGTGGGCGGCATCGTGATCGGCCTGGTCATCGTCGGCGGCTGGTACGTGTCGGGGCACGTGGGTTATGTGGCCGAGGATCCGGCAACGCTGGATGAAAAGTTCTTCGCGAGCAATTCGGGCCGCATGGAGTCGTTCACGTTCGTGGCTCCGGTCGGCTACACGCTCGAGCTCTTGATGCTGTGGAGCGACACGTCGCGGATCGTAACGTTCGGCATCGCCGGCGTGCTGGGGATGCTCGCGGGCTCGGCCGCCTACGCGCTGGCGTCGAGGACCTTTCGCTGGGAAGGCTTCGGCTCGGTGGAGGACGTCGGCAACCATCTGGTCGGCGCCGTCCTGATGGGCTTCGGCGGTGTGACCGCGCTGGGCTGCACGATCGGCCAGGGCATCACGGGTGTGTCCACGCTGGCGGTCGGCTCGTTCGTTGCGTTAGCGGCGATCATCGCCGGAAGCGTGATCGCGGTACGCTATCAGGTGTGGAGGACGGAGCGGACGACGTAAGCCGCGCCGGGCCGCCGAACGTTGATACCCCATGATCGTCTACGATCTCATCTGTTCCAACGGACACGCCTTCGAGGGCTGGTTCGATTCGCGGGCGGAATTCGGCCGCCAGAAGGACTTGGGGCAAGTGTCCTGCCCGGTCTGTGACGCAAGCGACGTCGAGCGGCGCCCGGCGGCCAAGGTGCGTGTCGCGAAAGCGCACCCGCCCGCACCTTCGCCTCCCGCCGCGACCCACGACGCCATTGCCGGCATCGCCCCGGAGTTGCTCTCCAAGCTGCGTGAAGTCGTGCGCAATACCGAAGACGTCGGAGAGCGCTTTCCGGAAGAGGCGCGCAAGATCCACTACGACGAAGCGCCCGCGCGCTCGATACGCGGCAAGGCGACGCGCGAGGAAGCCGATGCGCTCACCGAAGAGGGCATCGACTTCTCGCAACTGCCGCCGATCCTGACGCGCGATACGCACTGACATCTTGTTTTTCCATGTCACCCCGAAGCGGAGCGAGGGGTCTGCTTTTGGCGCGAGGGACCTGCTTTTGGCGCGACGGACCTGCTTTTCTCCGCCGAGCGATCTCGGCTATAATTCGCCCTCTTTTGTTGCGGGCCGTTAGCTCAGCTGGTAGAGCAGCGGACTTTTAATCCGTTGGTCGTGGGTTCAAATCCCGCACGGCCTACCAATCTCCGAGGCCATCCGGCGGAGTTCGCAACAAGAGGTCATCAGCACGCAGGAATGGGTCGTTAGCTCAGTTGGTAGAGCAGCGGACTCTTAATCCGTTGGTCGAAGGTTCAAGTCCTTCACGGCCCACCATTCCATTCAACGACTTACCGCGATTCAGCACACGTCCAAAAAACTTGACGGTGCCTAAATTGTGCCCTGAATTTGTGATTCCACGCCCTGCACGCCACTCAATCGATCAGCAAAGGCCGGTGCGCGTAGCGGCGCCCCAAATAGCATCGATTCGCTGTCGATCGAAGTCACCTTCAGCCGCGCATCGTTGGGGAGAACGATCTCGCGCCAGTTCGCGGCACATGCGTCGAAGCCGGCGGCAATCAGCACTGATTCCGAAAGGACAATGCGCGCAAAATCCCCACCGCCATACTGCGCGGCAAGGTACCGCGCGACGTCGATCGTGTTGCCTACCGCCGCCACGGTGTGTGTGGCGCTGTCGCCGGTCTCACCAACGCCCGCCGACCCCGCGTGCACATGGATGACAAAATCGGCTGCCCATCCCAGCTCGCGTTCGAGTCGATGACCTAAGGCGCACAACCGCCGGTCGACCTGTGCGGCTGCCGTGAGTGCTTGGCGGTTCGCCTCTCTCGCACCGACTTCGAGACCGAAGAGAGCGGTCACACCGTCTCCCAGGAACTGGATTGGGACACCCCCTCCCATCCGCACTGTGTCCCCGACGATTTCGCTATAGCGGTTGAGAAGGTACAGAAGGTCCTGCGGTAGCAAGCGATGGGGAGTGGCGGTCCAACGAAAGCCGACGAGCATGACTGCAATTTCCCGTTCAACGGCCTCGTTCGCAGGCTCGCGTGACGCCGTGGTGGGCGTCACCAGCAGCGGAATTACGGTGACGCTGCCCTGCGGTCGCAATTGACAGGCGAGCCGCGTGCCCTCGGGAGCGTGAATGCGGTTGAGGGTGTCGAGTTCGTTCTGTTCTGGCGGCGGGCAGTGTTCGCCGCCGGTGACGACCCGCACGCGGCAGGTGGAGCATCGGGCGCGGCCGCCGCACATTGAAAGATGTGGAATGTGGTGGCTTCGACTCGCCTCGAGCAAGGTCCAGCCTCGCGGGACGCGCACCGTGCGTCCAGGATAGGTGATCGAGACGAGCTTGCCCCGAATACCCTCGACACCGCGGCGAACCAGCCGTGCCGCAAACACCGCGGCGATCAAGGCGAGGTATAAGGCAAGCAGGCCGTCGCTCGCGCGCGCCAGCGTGTTTGCCTGTGCTGCGTCGGGCCTCGAGACGTGGGCATTGAACCCCGCCGGGTCCTGCGCAAGTATCGAGACCTCTTTCAGCATCTCCAGAAATCCGAGCGTTGCGAGTACCGGCAACATCAACGCAGCGCCGAACAGGATCAGTCGCAGGCGCTGGTACCAGATCCGCCGGCCGAATGCGAAATTGAGTCCCATGCAACCATGCAGCCATCCCGGAACCAACAATGCCAGCTGTCGACCTTCGCGATTCGAATGCCACAGCATCCATACGACGCGGGCATAGTCCGGTTCCGCTCCGTACGCTTCGAAGGCGTACCGTGTTGAGACGGCGTGGGCAATCAGCAGCGTTGGAATCGCGAATCCGAGTGCGATCCGAATCAGCTCCATTGGTGGCATGCGCAAGGTGCGATGTTGGTACAGCGCGACGAATGCCAGCGTAATGTGGATACCGGCAGCTCCGTAGAGCAGCACGGTCCCGGGGAAGCTGTGCCACACGGCGACGGCAACGCGCAAGCCACGCTCGGCGACCGCGACCGAAATCAATCCGAGCGCGTGAGTGGTGAAATGGACAGTGACGTAAGCGAACAGAATCAGACCCGAGCCCAGGCGCAAGTCCTGCCGTGTCAAGCGAATCTTCGCAAGTTGCATCGTTCAAATTCAGAACGTGAAGCGCAAGCCGACTATCGGGTCGACAGTGGACGTGTTGAGGAAGCCGCTGGACAGACCGTTCGACACCTTTGAATACATGACGCCTGCATAGGCATCGAAGCGCTTCGCAAATCGATAATCTGCCACGAAAGACACCGCGTTCAACTGTCCGCTGCATGCCGCAAAAGTGTTATTCGAGCAGCCGTTGCCTTGAAAACTGTTCTGTTGTTCGAAGTAATACGCCGCAATCAGATCGATATCATCCCTGACGGCGTACTTTGCGCCCAGCCAAAAGACCTGCAGAACCTTCTTGTTCGCAAAGGCGTTGTTGTTGACAGCGCAGAGACTGTAGCCGCCGCCCGAGTTTGGAATTTGCGAGCCAACCTCCAATGGGTGCCCCGGATTCGAGAATTGGATGTACTCGTAGCCTGCAAAAGGCTGAACCAATCCGGTGCCATACTTGGCGAGCAGCATGAAGCTGGTGTTGTCGGAGACGGTCCCCGCTACAAGTCCCGACCCCGCGCTCGCAAGTTGCGCGGGGGTGATGGCTGCCACCGAAGCGAGCGGAGCTGCCGTTACCGCATCATTGACACGGCTGTAGATTGCATCAAACGATGCGCCGAGATAATTCACGCCGGCGCCTACCTGGTAGGCATTGCTTCCGGAAGCGCCGAACCTATAGAGCGCGGAAACACGGAACTGGTCATAGCTCACGCGATATTTGATCGCATTGTCGAAGCGGGCATCCTCGGTGGCGCCAGCGCCGGCCGTCGCTCCCTGATAGCCGATCACCGAGAAGGCGCCCGATCCGCCCATGGGGTCGTAGGCAAGCACGCCATCCAGCGTAAGTGCGTTCTGCCGGCCGAAGGTCAACGCCCCGTATGTTGGTGAGCTGAGACCGGCCCAGGCTGCCGTATTGAACGCCTGGCCGTTCTTGCTGGAGTCGGCATTTGAGGTTTGCGAGCCGAGCGGCACACCGTTGTTTTGCACGAGCGACCCGAGTCCGTCGGCGAGGCGCCCCGAGTTTGGAAGAAATGACGTCTGAAGATTGAATATGGCTGATGCCCCGGGAATGATCTCAACAGTTCCTTTGAGACCGATATTGGAAGAGGACATCGCGTTGGGGGCAAAGCCGAATTGCGAGCCCTTGCTATTCTTCGAGATCAGATATTCCAATCCGAGTCCTGCGACGTTGCTCAATGGGGTGCCGTGGTTCTGATAGCCCACGCCAATGTCCACGGTGCCGTAAAGCGTGATGCCATGAAAGGTCAAGCTGCCATCGTCGCCGACGATGGGGGGACTCTTGGCGTAATCGGCGCCATTCCCCTCTACCGGTTGCGCGGGTTGCCTAGCCTCCATTTCGCCAACCCGCTTCTGCAGTGCCTCGATTTGGGCCTTTACATCTTGTAGTTCATCTGCCCTAACCGCGGTCGCCTTACTGCCAATGCCGACGGCAATCGCCAGTACCAGCACCTTCGCTGTCAGTGCGTTGATGGAATGCATGACACCCCCTATCCAAAGAAAGGATTGCCGTTGGGTCGCGAATATCGCGTCGCCGCCAAATAGGCGCGGTGCGTGCAGCGGACGCTGCTCTTGCGACGTATATATCCGGAAGACGGCCGCGCCATTCCCAAGGGAATAACGGCGACGTAAGCGAGGTAAGAATGCCGCGCGAGCGCGCCGGCTAGGTTCCCTCGTTCACGAACCGGGCATCGCGGGAATATTTCTGACCGCGTGTGGGTATTGCAATGCGCGACAGCTTCGTTTACGCAAATGCGGGGACGTGGGGTGTCGACCCGATCGCAGCGGCGCACCGCCGTTGACGAACGAACGATTGATGCGATAGACAATGGAGCCAGAACATGGGTGACAATCGACCGAACGAGCTGTCACGTCGCGCCCTCATCAAAGGCAGCTTCCGTGCGCTGGCGGCCATTGCGGTCGTCTCGCTTGCGGCCAACAAGGCAATGGCCGCCGAGACAAAGCTGGCAAAGTCAGTCGTGCAATACGAGGAGGTCGGCAAGAAGAAAGGCGCCGACTGCGACGACTGCGTTCAATTCATTCCGGGCAAGACAGCAAATGCCCTGGGAACCTGCCAAATTGTCGAAGGCGAGATCAGTCCGCATGGCCATTGCATCGCATTTACGCCAAAGTCTGGCAAATAGCGCTCATCGATTTGCAGCGAACGCTGCTCGCCGGTCACCGATACTGTCGGTGAACTCGCCCGCCCCGATCGTTTTGCCCTTCTCTGGCACTTGGTGCACGCGCACGAGGTCATTCCGTTGCCTCGCTCATGCAACGCGCGTGTGGATCAAGGAGAGTACAAGGGATCTGGCGCGACATAGGCTGTAACTTTATGGTCGAGAACACCAGGCGGTGCGAGCAGACGCAAGTCGAACTGCGGAAGCCCTTCGGCAAAGCTTATGGCGAATGCATTGCCGTTGGCTTCGAACTTGACGGTTTCATGCGCGGTGACATTTACGTACTTGGTTTTGGCGTCAATCCGAATCGTACGCGCGGCGCCGGACAGCGGTACGACCTCGCCCATGAAACTGGGCGTGAACGCACTTGCGGGCAAGTTCACGAAGCCCAGCGTCATTGCAATAGCAGTCAATAGGACCAGTTTCGGTTTCATAGCGTTCTCCATTCAAGATTCTGTTGAGATAGCAGTCAGTACGCCCTTGCACGACTTCTTGGTCGTCCGCCGGCCCGTGGGCGACGTGGACCATCACTGTCTTGCCCAATTACGTGATGTTCATTCCCCGCTGATAGCCGCTGACGTAAACACTCTGAAGGCCGAACAAAAGTCCGGCCCCCGGCGGTTCGGCCAACATCAGTAAGCCGAAGTGGCGCGGTCCGCGCGCGAGAAGTCGCGTCTCGCGATCCCTGTCGCCGGCGGTTCGTTGGCGGCGTTGTTCGCAACGGGAGTCGCACCCGTCGAAGCAACCGCGCTTGTGGCCACCGAATTCGGCGATTGCCGCGGACGGCCGTCGGCGGACAACGCCTCATAGGTGCTGATCGGCAGCCCGTGCGGGTTTTCCTTGCGCCATGACTTCGCTGCATCCTGCGCCGCAATCGCCGTCGCATCCGACGGATTCGGTGTTTGCCACGGCCTGCCGTCCGACGACAATGCCTGGTATTCGCCGACCGATAGCCCGTGCGGATTGGTCTGGCGGAATGCTGACGGTGCGTTGTTGGCGCCGGGTTTGTCCATGTTGAAGGCGGCATACGAATCGCCGCCGAAGCGAGTCATGCTGTTGTCGTCGGCCAGCGCGACACCGGACGTGCCGAGCGCGAGCGCGGTTGCAACCACCAATTGCTTGCTCAGTGAGTACTGTTTGCGAGACATAGCTTGCTCCTCTAAGGCTGCTTCGGTTAAGAGAGAAAAGTCCTGGCGCAGATAACAACGTGAGGCTGCTATGGGCGCCGTCGGCATGGATAAAAAAGTTCTGCCGGCGTGCGATCGCGCATCCCACGATGACGGTGGCGTGTTTGCACCGTGTTTGTCGCCATCGGTAGAGCGCGTTCGCATACCTGTCAGACCGCGGCAGCGGGTGTGGTATGCCTTTTGGAATAACGGCGGATCGTCACCGGTAGGACTGGCGATCCCAAGTGCGGAGCCGCGAGTCGGCGGCCCGCCGCTCGGTGGCGTTGGCTAGCGCGCAGCGTCGGCGCTTGCAAGCCGCTCCACGAACGCGGTCAGGACGTCAGCGCTGACGTCGGATACCGCGAGCCAATCCATGCCAGACCCCGTCGCATGCGCGACGTCGAAGCCACGCACGGTGCGCAACGCCGACGGCGCATGCGCCGACTCCGGCCTGACGAAGACGTCGATCGTGTGCAGGCGATAGCGGTAGACCAGTGTTGCGACATGATGCCTGTCGAGCGTATCGAGCCTGCCTCCGGTCAGCGTGAAACCCTCCGCGGCCAGGTCGTGCACCGGCGGCGAGTAGTCGAGCCGCGCGGAAAGCCACGGCTTGACCGTGTGCTGGTCCGACGACGCGACCTCGATCAGATGGTTGTTGAGCGTCGCCCGAACGTGAGTCGTCACGGCCTCGACGGCGACGTCCTCGTTCGCGCGCCAATCGATGACTGCGGTGCCCATGACCCAGGCGAGCACGGTTGCCGCGCACCCGGCAAAGGCGCCCTCGGTCAGCCAGCGCCAACGATTGCGCTCCGGGCGCGGACGAGCCGGTGCAACATCCTGCGCATTGGCGAGCAATGCCCGCACCCGCTCGCGAAGTCCCGACGGCGCCCGGAAGCAGGGTACTTCGGCGTGGATCCGCGCCCGCAGCGCGAGCACGAGCCGGTGCTTTGCCGCACAGTCCACGCAGCTGCGCAAATGCTGTTCGGTCGACCGCCCCTGAATGCTATCGAGCTCGCCGTCGGCGTATCGCGCGACCAATGTTCCAGCTTCATTGCAATTCATCGTTCACCTCCGGGCCGCTCGCAGATTGCGCGCAATTGCGGCGAGCGTTGCAGCAGGGCGCGGGCGCGCGCGAGGCGGGACATCACGGTACCAACCGGGACGTCCGCGATACGCGCGATTTCCTTGTACGACAGTTCCTCGAGTTCACGCAAAATCAACACCTCGCGGTAAGCCAGCGGCAGCTCCGCCACCATGTCGGCCAGCAGCCGCGACTCGGAGCTGCGCTGCGCCACCCGCTCCGGGTCCATGGATGAATCGGCCGCGGCCATATCGATTGCAGTACCGTCATCCTTAATAATCTCCTTCGGACGGTTGCGCTTGCACCAATCGTAGAATGCATGACGCACGACCGTCAGAAACCACGCCCGGGCATTGCCGTCGCGCAGCGTTCCGACGTACTTGAGCGCGCGCACGCAGGCGTCCTGAACAACGTCCTCGGCGTCGTCGACGTTGCGCGTCAGCCATCGCGCCAGGTTGTAGCCGGCGTCGAGATGCGGCAAGACCTGTTCTTCGAAACGCGTAGGGTCAGACATCAAACGCTCCATGCCTTGCCGACCATACTGTTACGCGTATAGATTTATTCCTGGGATATTTCTAAACGACCGGGTGCCGGCACCTAGCAATACCTATGGAACACTCCTTCATCTCGAAGGCGTGCGGTCGATCACTGGCTGTTGGAGTTGATAGACCTGACTTTCGTCCGACAAGG
>WNFL01362230.1_pt3 | contig 14271 bp, 15 predicted proteins | sample 5400361 | NCBI WGS metagenome assembly WNFL01 (sample SAMN13153351, study PRJNA577476) | soil metagenome | isolation source: 40 cm soil on Douglas fir-dominated hillslope | place: USA:California | collected 2013-09-17
GCTGAGAGCACGAAAATAGCGTTGATGACATGGTCCAAGCCTCGCATGGCAAGGAGCTGTGCTGCTGAAGGAGTGTGAGTTGTGTAGATCAAAGTGACCTGTCTATACAACTCACACCAGCAACAAAAGGGGACACCTAAACCGAATGTGCTATCTCCGAGTAGTTATTGAGGGTGAATAGTGGCGCCGTGCGTGGTACAATATATGAGGCCAATGACAAACACGTTGCTGATGTGGTGAATACAGCAATAGGTGAGTAGTAATTATGCACAAGGAAACACCTACCCAGCATAAAAGATAAGGATATGCCAAAATGCTATTCACGGACAAGATTAGTGACATTTCAAAGAGAAGAGCGCAACTCACTCCATTTGAAGGACATGGCCTTAATATACGAGCAAGGAGTTGGCTGCAAAGACACTGACCTGCGGGAATAGTCTTACGAGGGTTGATTGCCTCCCCGACGGTGACGCCAATCTAGTGGTACAGGTTAGCCTATCCAGTGTGCTACCGAACAGAGGCTCACTAGCTCCGTCCCCATATATGCAAACAATGCATTTGCTACAGGGTCCACTCAGCTCGATACAGCTGAATGGTTCTAAATCACTCATTACAGACCAGGCACCAAGGAACCTTGAAGTATCCCCCATGCCAACTCTATCATCCAAATACGACCTAAAGGGGCCATAAGGCGGCCGATAATTCGTAAAGCCAATTATTTGGTGTCTTGGGTTCACCCCAACATCCACCAGGATCCCCGAACAGCCCGATTAAAGCAATGACTTTTACTTATGAAAACCAGAACTCGACCTCCCGAAGGAAGTGGACACCAGCGAACTTCACTCCAGTGACTGAAAAAGATCGGAGTATTCCTGTGAGACACCGCCAATACTGTGCAGGCGGAAAGGTAAAGACGCACTGCCAATAATGATAAGACTGATCCATACTGCGCTTGGTACCGCCTCGGTTCACCACTGCAAAACCAGTGATCCGGAATTGATCTACAGAAAGAAATAGATCGGTAAGAATATGAAGATTGGCTGGAAGATAGGGCCACAGGCTCTATCCTGCGCCGCGACAAGGCACCCTCAAGCCAGATTTCGCTTGCTCAAGTCAGAGAGAGATGCTTGACCTCTAAGTGAGATTCGGTCTATCTGAAAGTCATGTATAGGAGTCGTGGCTATGTCTCTCGAGTGATGAGACGCTGGAGGCCAGCAGTAGGCCACAATAGCCTGGATGAAAACCAGATATCCACCATCACTTGAATTGCAGAGCTCCCAAGGACATACCTGAGCAGGGCACAAGAACCAATATTTGAATAGGTAATTCCAGCCTAAGGCAAAGCCTCCACTTGTTTCAATCAGCATGTGTTGAACTGGTGCCAGCAGTTTAGCAATGTTTCACATATGCGGGGTGCCAGAAGCGAGTCGCATACCCAGCAAAGCCTCTTTTGTGCGGGAGATACGCCGACATCTGTAGGGAGATCAGTTCAATGACTGAGACTGTGATCCCAAGCGATGCCAACCTCTCCCAAACTCATCATAACGCACCAGCTTTGGTAAACATTAGTTAGGATGTGTCGCAGGTGGCATACCAATCCACTCCTGAGCGCGTGGCAGTAACCGTGACGTTAATTTGTGATAGATGCACCAAGAATGACATAGCCGATGAGCAAGCGAGCGGGTCCCCCTGGACAAAAGAGTCCATTCTGTAAACACTTCACGCGGTTATGCTTTCGGTGCATTACCTCGAACAAGAGCAGTTGAGGACCCGATGATCAGACCTGTTCCGATGGCACCTACATTGAAATGGATATACTGAGAGCTGGCACAAACAAGTGGAATTGCCAAACTCACCTCCAAGCGCCATCATAGTAATCTACAAAAACTTAGGTTGCTCCTCACAAGACGCGTAGTAGTACTCACCTGTCGTGCTTCGAGCCCTCGCTTTAACGTCTTCTCTACCTCTAAATCGTGGACTTGGAGCTGAACTATTTCTATCTGAGGCATCGAATCGGTCGAAATCCTCGTTGGTGGCCGCACTGAAGGCTGTCGACGATCCATCTCATGTGCGTGTGGTTGGTACATAGCTCGGGATCATTTCAACTGCTTCCTCCTTACAAAGATGAGCCGAAAGGTCGGTCGATCGGTGCCGAAGTTGAGATGAGAGTTGAATTGGGATAAATCGGCGGGCACATGTGCCAGCTTATGAGTCCTGGCGCCCACGCGTTTCAGGAACAGGATGCTGGCTGACAGCACAATATTTGACATCTTTATGGCTCGCCAGCATTTCATACATCTGTGACTTGCGAATAAATCTACCGCTGCGATGATCCACCAACAAAAGTGTATTGCGCGACACCCTGAAAATGACTGGTCACTACTGACACGACGGAGTCCATCGAGAGGATGCTTACGCCGACTTGCGCTTTCATAACAACCTTCGAGCTCACAAGTGCGATCAGGCACTTATTGACCTTGGCTTGTGGGAGTATTGGCTTGATGATATCATTCACTGGTAGACCCAATCAGAATAGGTTCTTCATGAAAGGAAGGGAATCAGTTCCCTACTTCTGAGTGGTCTTCGCGCATCCATCAGAGCGATGATGACGCCCTCTGCGGATTTGCGAAGCTCCTGGAGGAAGTCAATCAACACGGATGACCTAACGTTCCGAAATAATGTATATACCGGGTCATTTCCGCGAAATTCAATCGGAAGCCTTTGCACAACCTCCTCCACAGCCGCCTGGTTAATTATGATTCAATAGTGCTTCGCGACAGACGATTCGAAGACGCACATCCCGTGCCTTTCGCTGCTTGGCAGTCAGGTTGGCTTTCTTTCCAGCTACCTTCTTGACTGGGGCCTCTTGAAGCTGCGGCGCTGGTGTCGGAGGATCCCAGCTGTTGTTCTGGAAGGTTTCCTCGACATTATCTGCTGGGAGTAAGCAATAGGAAGCTCACACAGTCGTCCTGTTACCTCTTGCAGCCGAGGACACCTCGAGTGTTTCGGCGCCAGCGGTCGAGAATGGAGTGGTCGGACGATTGGCAATGGCCCGGGTTCTCTCGGCAATCATGAATGAGGTATCTGTAGGTGCCTTGTCGTGGGAGAGGTATCAGGGTACATTTAAGATACGAGCAAGCGGTGTCCCCACCTGTGGCCACTCAACGCAGAAGGCATTGATCCTCATCGCTTGCAGATAGTCAGCAAGATTATGGGCTAATTGTTCCATCCCATCAGAGATGCGGTCGAGCTCCTCCATGTTGGTGAACATTTGCTCAGTCTCATCGCAAACATCCACCAGCGCTCGCTGAAGAAACTCAAGACCTGTTGGTCCAGAAAATGCTTGAGAATGTCGAAGACCAATCAGTGATCCCTGTGATACCCGTCGCAGAGGTGTGTGATGTCCCGAGCGCGACATAGAGGAGTCCAAGTAGCGTCTACAACGGATCTCGATATCTAGCCCCTACAATGATTCAATTCTCGGCCAAGGAGGTAGATGACAAAACAGATATCTCCTCATTTCATAAACCGGACTCTCACCAAACAAGCGGAGAGAGGAACGATCATTATGAATCCCGATCTTGAATCGAAACACTGGTATCCAAGCTCACATATGGTCACGTGTGAACAAGGAAGAAATTGGCTCCAACAAGCCTCAAGCCTTTCTGCTCAGCAAACTGGATTGCATTCCAATGCCGACGTTGCTGCCTCCCGTGCCCTCCACCGAAGTCATCGATTGTAAAATTCACCCCTCTCGCTGGTTCTCTGAACAGGAGGAAGGTATAACGATGTGTGTCAGTCCTGCCCAAGAGCGGTGTCAGCCGACCAGACATGTATGGAGATAGGTATCACGTACGAAGGTCCAGGACTTGGCCCAATGTAAGGGGTATCAGGTGATTTCGTCTTGGTAACCAACGGCGCGCTAGCCGGAGAGTTGCCTTCCGCATTTGCAGCGAAGTTGTCGATGCTGGTAGGCGCGAGACCAGAAATGACCTGTATAAGTGTAAGTAAGGCTCTTATCCACTCGGGGGGCTACGTACCCAATGTCTCCATTGCCCAAACTTTGGATCACTCCGCGATGGTGCGTCCTGCCAATTTCATTGCTCGTTTCGACGGATACGTGTATTAGAACGTACTACCAGCTCACAGGGTCAGTCATGAGTAACGTATATAATCCACCTTCTCCGTCCTGCAATGTAGGAATAAAAATATAATTCAGAGGATCACGTGGGTAAGGACCTACAATGTCGTCAGTGGGAAGGAATGCAACATCAGGTTCATTAGCAACGTCCTCTTTGGTCAGCACGTTCCCAAATTGTACGCTCTGGCCGCTGTCATTATAAAGCACATCAAAGTGGACCAATGGTCGAAAGTCATCTGGGATCACTCTAGGGATGAGTTCATTCGCCTTCAAGCTATCGAATAAGCCATTCGCCGGTGCAAGGAGTGGCATCGTTGATATTTTCGGAGAAGTGGAGGTTTCCAAGTTAGGAGGTCCATACGTCATCAGTTCGAGCCTCTCGAGAAGAAAAAATCTAGAAATATCCTCCATAACCACACTAGAGACTATTTGTTTTGAGAAACATTTGATTCCGCGATAAAACGATATTGGCAGTGCAGATCAGGCATGAAGCATCGAGAGCAACTGGGTGGATCATGAGCTCAACCCCGAGAAGGTAAGGCATAGAACACCAACCCATGTATCGTATTCGATAATAAGATTCCTGAACCTTGCTCTTTTGATTTCGGTCTTGTATTGTATCTCTTCAAAGGTTGTGCGCCCATCAAAGTAACCCGACAAACTAGTAGAAAACCATGAGAAACAAAAAAGGTATAGTGATGTGGATAAACCTACCTGAGAAACTCATCCTTGAGCGCGGGCCGTTGCTGAGCGACCTCTTCCAGCCACAGTCGCTCAATACCGGTGACTTTTCGTGGTTCGTTGATGAAAGACATAGTCATGTCCTCTGGAATTTCGATATCTGGTTCCACGTCTTCCTCTTCGTACTCCTGAAGACCCTCGACGTCGGTTGGCTCATCATCTGAACTCCTTCTGGGCTCGTCCTCCGACCTGGCGACACCCCTCGCACCACGGCTATGCATGAATTTGGGCGAGCTGTATTCGTGCTCCTTCCTTGCTACAGACTCGACCTCTGATTTCTGAAGGACTCCACGGCCAGACACCTGTTGAGGTACCGGCATCAACTCTTCTTCATATAAGGGACTTCCTGCTTGGGTACGCATCCAGTTGGGCAAAGCGCGCTTACGACCTCGCTCTTCAAATCCATGCTGCAAGGCAGCGCGAAATTTTCGGGCCTCAATCTTGCGTTGGTGTGTGGCATAGACAGACTGCTTGATATCACCTGTCACAATGATTCGAAAATGGAGATGAAGCATAACGAGCGCATCATTCTTGAGGAAAAAGAGAAGAATCTCGCGCCAAAGAGGCATATGGTCCAGGGATGGTACGAAATAGGAGAATGCCTGTTGACAGGAGGATACTGCAGCAAAAATAGTGTAGAACGAAGGCGCCGTCGGAGGGAAAGTTGATTCAAACTGCCTGGCAAGGGCGTTCAGCTGTGTGGGCAATGTCACTGGGGGAGCATAGATGCCAAGGAGTTTGGGGTGAACAACGCTGGACACTTTCGCCTTTTTGAGGTAGATCATAAACCGCGCGAAGGGGATGACCTCGGCTTCTAACTCCCAATCCAATAGAGCGGCGGCGTCTGCGAAACTAAGGACAAACGTGAGTATAGTAAATATAACAGGAGTTGGACGTTGGGGCGTACGATACGTCCGGGGTGAGCACTTCCCGGAAACGAAGCATCTCTTCTGACTCGGGCTCCTCATGGTCAGGTTCGAGGATAACAGAGCCCTCCATATTCGCGGCAGGGGGGTCAAGAAATAATAGCGTCTTCCACGGGTCAAGTCGTGGTACTCTCCATTCTCGGCCAAAGACGCCATCCCAACGGTCGTCTCGCTCATCCTCTATGCCATATTCTCCAACACCTTCGGGGTCATTGTCTCCATACAGGAGTTGGGAGTGATGCCATGGTAATTGAACGTCGAGCTCAAACTCCCCTAGCTTGAGATGAGCGATACGTTTATTCTGGACGGCAACGAATACGTCCCGGATTGCCCTCGCCAGTGAAGACTCTTTTAGTGCACGAGCCTCGAACTCCTTGTATGGCTTGCCTGGTCAACGAGTTAGCGTTGAAGAAACCCTTTGATAATTAGGCATACTTTTCATCGTTTCATAGCACAAATCGACCAATAAGTCCGCTTGTTTCTCCACATATCCATCCCTGGCCTGCTCATAGTGCAATGCGGCGGTAAGCCTTTGAGCGATTTGCTTGTAGTAAACATCGACGAATTGACCAATGTTGACATCACCGCCGACAGATGGGTCGGGCCGATCGAGCACGAGGATGAGATGGAAGGCTTTAAACTCCTTTGAGTCGTCCTTGGGTTGTGGTTCCGATACGCTTTCTTGATCCGTCCCGTCGTTGGGGGAGAGGTCAGCGTAAAGCTCTTTCCAACCCCATGTGTCATCTTCCCCGATACAGACGGGATGCCCAAGAAACATAAGCTCCTCGATCACCAGTTCGAACCGCTGGTTACATATCTTTCGTTCAAACCGGAAAAGTTTGCCCGCGAGGATCGAAATGGGATAGCCAAGGATATACTTGTAGTCATGATCCTGGTACCACCGGGCATCCGCGTCCACTTGTTCGTATGAGTTTGTGTGCGGTGTCGTCGGAGTTGTGGTCGACAACGAAGCCGCACGGGACCTGATCCCATTGGTTACTTGCTGACCAACTATCGGGTCATCATTTGGGTGGCATTGGACGGGAAGGCTCTCATCAATGCCTGTGACAGCAGCGTCTAAGAGTTCTTGGTCCGGCGATGCTCCGTTGAGCGGGTGAGAGGCTCGCCAATTGAAGTCGAGCGGAACGGGCTGCAGTGGCAGTGGTCGAGCAAGACGTGGCGATGCAGTCGAACGCGCAGGCCAACGGAAGGCTATATGCGAGCCTTTGCTCGAAGAGGTGAACAAGAGTATAGCGAGAAGACAACCGTCTGCCGCGTCAGACGACATATCTGCGTGTCTATGATCAGTTCGCAACGCCAGCGGCAACAAGATCGAGTAATAGTACCATCGTAGGTGGAGGGCAAGGCCTAGCGAGACTGACGAAGGTTACAGAAGCGCGGAATTGTCGATAAGAAGTTTCTTTAACAATTGACTCCTCTATATTTATACTATTAAAATCCCTTTTACGTGTGTATGAAATGTCCAGATGGCGGGGGGGTTCAAGGAGTAGCAAATGACTAGCCGTAAAATAGCAGCGAATTATAAGATACACTGTGACAGTCAAGGGACAGTCAAGAGTCCATACTGAGCGCCTGGCGCTCAGTTCCGACGGCTGAATCGTTTGCCGTAGTTCCTTCGCTGGGGCAAACTCCTCCTCAGACGGGCAAGCACGTCCGAACGCTTGACGGGAATGACGTGATGACCGAGTACGTTAACAGCTGCGCTGGGCGTTTCACTCACGGTCTCCTGCACTACGCTGGCCTCCGTAGGGTTCTCCTGCGCTGCTTCTTCAGTGGTAGTCGCGGTCTCGATAACCGACTCAGTCGTGGACGCAGTTTCCTTCTCCGACTGGGTCGTGCTCGCTTCGCCCTCTTCGGTCGGAGTGGCACTAGGGACGAAGTCCTCGAAGCCCTTAGGGCCAGTTGAAACGTTCAAGTCCGCGACGGTCCCCGACTCGAGATCGTAGACCCAGCCGTGGATGAAGACAGGCTTAAGTGGAGCAGCTTCTTCAGCGCGTTTCTCCTTGGCCTCTCCTGTTGCATTGCCTGCGGCAGCGAGACGGTCGTGCAACTGGGTCGATCCATTGTCAATTTCTATCCCTCACACAGGATAGCAAACTCACGTTCGAAATGACGCTGCTCTCAGTTAGCCGCTTCACGCCAAGCTTGACGTTCTCCTCGACCAGGGCGCGGAAACCGGGTTCCCTGATATCTGGCTCGGGGACAGTACCTCCCTCAGCTTCGACTGCCAAGTTCTTTTCCCTCATCTCGACGATCTCAGTGCGGTTGCTCTGCAGGTACAGCTGGCGGACGTCGCTGATCCAGGTTTGCACGAGGTGGGTGGCGATATCGATATTGGATTTGGGCTTTGAGGCAATCGAAGCAGCGACACCCTAAAGGAGTCAAATGGGCATGGAGATCTGCTCTCTAGGAAACCACAAACATACACCACAGCCGTAGTGACCCAAAACTACGAGGTGTTGAACACCGAGGACTGTGATACCATAAGCCACGACGGACTGGGCGTTCTCGTCACCAAGCTTGTACTGGTTGGCGATATTGCGTTCCATGAAGAAGGTACCGGGTTGCGAGTCGAAGAGCGTCGCTTCAGGAGCACTTTATCAAAGAAAGGCAAACCTCGTCACAAACTCGTGGATTGTACTTGAACGATCCTGCTCACCGGGAGTCGGAGCAAGAGATCACCACGAACGGTGGCTTCTGACCATCGTCCACGAGGGCTTGCAGCGCCGCAGCGTCGCGGGTCTTTTCGAAGCGGGCATTACCCTCTAGCACCTTTTGAACATCCGGGAACTTTGCAGCAGAGAAGGGAGCGTTTGGATCCTGTCGAATCATCTTGAGGCCACGCAGCTCATTGGTGCCATGGGCTGAGACGCCGGAAATGGCGGAGAAGGCAAGGACAGCCGTAGTAAGGGCCGCAGTAAGCATGCTAGCCGCACAATCCAAGGGTTCAGCATCATTGACTTGGTGCCTAATGCCAATCCGGGACGTCCGAGGGTGGTAGCAGAAAACACCCACAGTTTAGTTTCGTGTTCGTGTTACTGTGAAGGGACAATGATGAACGGCGACCTGGCCTTCTGAATAGAATGGGCTGAAAAAGAACAGCGAAAGGAAAAGGAAAGAAGGGGCAGGAGGGGCGTGGAAAGAGGTAGCCTGAGTGGAAAGTGTCTGGTTAAGAACGGCTGGGAGCTGGCAACCACGGCCCCATACTCGCGGGTTGCGAAAGGCAAGGCAGGGATGGATTGTGTATGTTCGAGAACGCTTGGCAAGATTGGCCTTCGCTGTGCTTCTGGGCGCCATAAGTAGCTATCGAGGCTATTTGCTGCACTCTTCTCTTCGTAGTCAATTCGCGTCCTAATTCTTCTTCCTGCCTGATCCTGAATGCACCCCGGATGGCCCGGAAACACCGGTTATTGACGTATATATTTTCTTTTACCGAGGGCGGTTGTTATGTTGGGTGCTTGGCGTTAACAACAATTTCTCATTTCCTTTCGAGACTCGTTGGGGTGGCGGTGAAACAAGTCTTGGCATGAGGAAATCCCGGCTGACATTTGTGAAGACCCCACCTGCCATACCGGCTTCGCTCATTTATTCGTATGCTATGCCGCTATGCGCAGCAGCTTGACAAACGCTGAGGTTGGTGGCCCCTCTGTTCCCGCCTTGGCAGTTCCGTCGTTTTGCAAGCCAATCGTCCACTCTCTTTTCGTCTTTGTGTCTCCCGTGCCCGCTACGGCCACGAGTTCTCTTTGTGGTACTCCGCCCGGGAAGTAAACCGCATCTGGTGACACTTTTAGGACACACACACTCACGTTTATCGTCGGGGTGCTTCTCCGATTGTGAGAAAGGCCACATCGCGGGGCTGTGCAACTTTACCTGGGTCGTTTTGCAAGGTCAAACGTTTGCCATAGCAATGTACAAGCTTCTGTGGTGTATTGTCTTAAACCTCCTGAATACCCTCCCTGAATGCCTTCCTGCCGAGGTTTTAGATTGGAGAAGACCGCCTTGAAGATGTCCATGGTGACCGCCGGGTCATCTCCAGCCGTCTGATGGTTGGTGCCCTAATAACATAAGACTTCAATTATCGTTCGCTCTTGCATTGAAGGAACACACCCGCAGCAAGGAAGAAAGAGAGTTCAACCGATAAAAACAAAGCGACCCATTCGTGCCTGCATGATCGAGCTAGGGCCCCACGAAAGCAGGGGTTTTCTCGGTGAGCACATGGTCTACTTCCTGTTCCAAAACGCATATTCCATCGCCACGCCGAACCACCTGGAGCCCAATGACTTCCCTCAATCTCCCATTTTTACAACCTGGTTAATATGGTACTGTTACGAATAGGACCAGCAAGTCGTCACTGGGTGTATCGTGGGTCCAGCACTTAACGTGCTTTGTGCATGGCTCACCTCGCCTACTCGTTTGAATATTTTCGAATCTGACTCTAACCCTAGTATAACCCGGTTGTTAGCTTGCCTGGGTTATAGCCTAATTTCAAAGTGTCAGCAAGTGCTGAGTGAAAGGTGAAGGCGGCTTCTTGCGGCGCGATATGATGTACCGTCATCTCGGACGAATGAACACCATTCTCACATCTACCTATTCGCTTCTCCTACAGGGAGCCCTTGTCATTCTTCGAGCACATGTTCGCCCCCAGGATGACGCATCGATCCTTCTTAATCCTCAAGGGAAGGAGACCCTTTGTGCGTGCTTTTGCTACCCAGGTCTGTGTAGGTAGCACATCACGTGATGGGCATCGTAATCACGCTTTTGGTCTCTCGTGTGCCCGGGGTAACATTAAGCAGTCGAGACTCGGCTTCAATCCCTCATGTTACCAGCACGTCCCCTCCAGAACCTTACGAGATGATGGATGGCGTTCTCCCTCTTGCTTTAGCGGTCACCACCACCCGCGCCATCTGTGAATTCGAGCATTCGTATCCCGTAGTAGGGCAAGGAAGATTGGATCATGCGCTTCGGAGGCGAAATCATAACACGAAACCTTCGCACGACCAGGCTTTAAGCGTTCTATTGACGAGCTAGGAGAATGATCTGTATATTCGAACGGACTGTATGGTCCATTCTCTCTCGATCTCTCTAGTCTATGGGGCCAATGTACCATCTTTACTTCTCCTCCTGTTGCGTCGTAACAAATTGCTATCTATAATATTGCACCTTATTCATCTCCCTCTCATAATATTACCGTAGGCTGACAAAGCCATGCACTGCATATCGCTTCCGACCCCTCTCTGCCTTTACTATGATCGAGCTGCAGCCCGGAAAAGGCCGTCCCGTCTTACCTAGAATTAGTACTGCTACATCGTTCTTGTCGCTGTGGGTTTATTATTTTAACTGGCCAGTTCGTACACGAGAAAGACACAGCGTAGGTTCGTCGATTTGCTTGCGACTGTCGTCGCTACGTCAATTACAATCTCCATTTGGGGTTGGGTTAGTTAAGCGCACGCGATTTCTTACCAGGTTGGATCGCACCTCTTGGTTTCGAATGGGAATTAAGCCATCACCGCCGTCCTTCGGGGAGATACAGATTGGAATAAAAGTCTCGAATGGTAGCTCCTCTCACACACAAGAGCAGGAATCCTCCATCCCTTTCCGGGAAGCGGCTGCTCACCGGATTTCGCAGCTAGACATACATCACCACTTTCAGAGATTTAGTACGGAATTCCTTGACGTTGAAGTTCGATGGCGCGGGTGTTCGTTTGTTAAGGAGGCAGGTGGACGCTGGACCCTGGTCGGGAGTTCAACTCTAGTGCTACGATCAAAATCTTCCCAGGATCCCAAGCCCATCCACCCAATAAACTCTATTATGAATCTCCGAAAAGGTGTTGTGACGTGGCGGCTATGGCTGCGGACATCAGCGCCTCGACCTCTCCATGACTGCGACTCTTGCAACGCTCCCGCTCGACATCATCCTCTGTATTTCGGCGTTTCTTAACAACCCTTTGGATATTCTTTCGCTATCACAAGTACGCCGTCCCCTTGACCTCCTTAGCCTGGGAACAACTGATATCCACGCTTGCCTTCGTGTCGTGTTCCCTCAGACTTGCCGCTCCACGTTCCTGGCATCTATAGAGAGCTCATCCTATTGGCCTAGCTCGGTTCCAGTAGCACATCTGCCGCGTCCAGCACCATGGAGCAGTTTCTCTCCGACCGAACTCCGCAAGGCTTATGTCAAATATGCAGCCTCCCACCGTGGGTGGGAGTCCCCATCACCAACTTTTCGATCTCCATTCCGTCTACCACTTCCACATGGCCCAAATGGTCATCAGGACTTTTACATGCGATGGCGCTCGATTCGAGGTACACGCTGGGCGTGGTCTCTTCAGCGTTCGACGGGAGAGATCAGCTTCTGCGATCTCAGAACTGGTCTTGATATAGGGAAATGGAGTGCCGGGGGATGGGTGACTGATGCCCTCATCGAATCTCGGTCGCCAAATCATTGGGTGCTTTGCCATTGGAAGACCAATTGGGCAGATAATACCAGTGGGTACGTACCTCTGGCGAATCATATGTCCCCAATACTAAAGCATCACATAGGTCTGGCTTCGAAATCGTGGCGACATCAGTAACATTAGAGCAAGCGAGCCTTACCTCACCAATTACGTTATCCTTTAGCACCATACAGAGAACCCCGGTGGAAAATGAGACCTCTCTCTCGGGCAGCCCGATGATGATATGGGGTGATTATTTGATTGGGCCGTATATCAGGGCGCGCGATAAACGGACATACGGACTCCTCCTATGGCGCCTGAGAGAAAATGCCATATCTTATTGTGAAGTATTCAACTTTTCTTTCGGAATCAGGATGCCTTGAATCCTAATTAACCGGCAGATGACATTCGTGCCGTGCTGCATCAAAGTCCGCGACGATATCCTCTTCCTAAAAATTCAGATTACCGGGTCAAATGAAACTTACCGTTGTATTCATCTACCCGCTCTCGTGATCGCGACTCAGCTACCAGGCGGATCCATTGATTTGACAGAAAACGCATTTGCTCCGCTCCTTCCAGAATGCAAAATGGAAACATATACACCGGGATCAATTGGTTCGGTCCATGAAGAAATATATTCCATCCCCTCTTGCGACCCAAAACACCCGAGGTACTGCTTCATCTTCAGTCGGGTCCTGGAAGAGTCCAAAGGAATGGATTGGGAGGTCCTTGAAGTGGAGGTAGACTTGAGTATACCCGGGCCGATCAAAATCTTTGCCCGAGGCAGTCGGCAGTACATTGTACCGCGCCCAAGATATTTCTTTCACGACAGCGACGACGATTTGGTTCTCTCCCTCCCGTCGGAACATGGCCACCCACCCTGTTCGCCCCTCAGCGTTCGATTCTTGCGAGTTGGAAAGCCGGACGAATGGCGAGTAGCCAGGCTTGGGAGTGTGGAAAAAATGTGCTTGACTGGGCTACATGTTGACAGAGATGCGGGTTATATCATTGCTTGGGTAAAAGAGGGTTGGCTTTGGTGGACCCGGGAATGTTCCTTCATCTGGTGGATCGATGGAAGAAAACCAGGCCCCATGGTACATCCGCCAGCGAAGGACTTGACATCTAGATAGAGTCGTGGATATTTGTGGAGCTTTTGATGTATGCCTCCGCCAAATTCATAGACTAGGCAAACCAGTTGTGTATTTGCGCGTCGAATAGGTACTCTCTTTCGGGTGAATGGGGTTAAGAAGGTAGGTGGCTTTAGTATGACTTCGTATTGGATATCATTGTAGTGTCCAATGTGTCCCTCGAGAGAAAAGCTTGATATTCCGAAGAACTTCAATACAGGAGCTAGTTGGGCCCAATGGTTTTCCTTGGAACGAAACGTACACTAATCCACATGTTTTTCACTGAGCCTATCTCTACCTACCACACTACAACTACGCCGAGCTGGAAGGAGATGCCTCAAGTGCATAGGCCTCGTTGGGAACGTCACAGCCGTCGTAGGTCGCCGTGGCCCGACGTCGGTCTTCGATTCATATGAGGCCCAAGGCAGTAGGCGAGTGGGAGCGCCGACGGCTGTCATACAAGTCTGCACCGACTCCACATTGCAGATCGATTGCATCCTCTTCTGATCAGAGATGGCGACGCAACAAGCCAAGACAGAGAACTAGTGAGCACTTCGATAGGTAGTCCGCCTCCGTGGCTGATGACAATCCAAGCCTCAACCTAGACCGTACGGCAGTTCACTTCAATTAAGGACCATACCGCTGATTTCAGGCAACATACAGAAATTACATTGCAAGACGTCCCAAATCTGAAGTACAAGCTTGAGTTGTTTATAGGAAATGAAGAGATAGAATTACAAAGGAAAGACAGCCAGACCTGGACACCAGCGCGATGCCTGTAAATCCTCTGTGTCCTCACTACATAGACTCGCTGACACCTGTGCATATACAGAGATGTTTGTCCGACATTCGAGATGCGCTTGGAGATTTTTTTTTTTTTT
>WNFL01068783.1_pt1 | contig 14269 bp, 16 predicted proteins | sample 5400361 | NCBI WGS metagenome assembly WNFL01 (sample SAMN13153351, study PRJNA577476) | soil metagenome | isolation source: 40 cm soil on Douglas fir-dominated hillslope | place: USA:California | collected 2013-09-17
CAAGATTCCGAAGTGTCGGCGCGCTTCGTAAGAATAGCGGTTGATCGCGTAGGGCAACTCGGGTGCATAGTGTTTGAAGTGTACTGATTGACCGGAATATGGGCCAATTCCCGTTGCCACGAACATGAGCCAGGACAGCATCGGGCCGCGCGCTGCCGGCGTGTTTTCCGGCAGAAACTTACCGGTCTTTTCGGCGAGGTACAGCAGGATGGCGTTGCTGTCGAAAACCGTCACACCGTCGTCGACGATGGCGGGTGTCTTTGCATTCGGATTGACCGCCAGGTATTCCGGTTTGAATTGCTCGCCCTTGCGCGTATCGACAGGGATCAATTCGTACGGTAGCGCGGATTCTTCGAGGAACAGCGCCACCTTTGCGGGGTTCGGCGACGGATGGTAGTAAAACTTGAGCATGCGTGTAGTTTACCCGATCGTTCACTCCGGAGTGCCGGGAGTGAAAGTGACGGGCAGGGTCGCGATGAAGGAATAGTCGCCTCCGCCGAACTGGTAGACGGGACAGTCCACGGCCACTCGAAGGTCTGGAACCCGCCGCAGCAGTTCCTCGATCAGCACCCGCATTTCCATATGCCGGCTCCGAAAGTAAGGTGACGGTTGCCGGGGCGATCCAATCGAAACTCGCCCGGAGCCTCGAACATCTTGGGGTCCCGATTGGCTGCCGCCCAACCCACGTAAACATCGGAGGCCGCGGGAATATCTACTCCCGACACGCTGGCGGGCTTCGTCGCGCGGCGAAAGAAGCCGTAGAAAGGCGGCCTCAGGCGCAGCGTTTCCTCGATCGCGTTGGATATCTTGGATGGATCCCGCTTGAGCGCATCACGAACATCCGGTTTGGAGAAAATTTCGTAGACCAAGCTCGCCATGGCCGATGTCGTGCTGTGGTGGCCCGCGCCCAGAAAAGCCGATAGCAGGACGACATAGTCGTTGTCGTCCAGCGCTTTCCCATCCACCTGAACGCTCGCGAGCCTGGTCAGATAGTCATCCCTGGGGTTGGAGCGACGATTATGGACCTCCGACACCGTGACTTCGGCGAATGCCGCCTGCCTGCGGCCGAACTCTTCGGGGTCGCCCATGGCCGCGAACATCGCGAGCGCCGTCTCGCGCACCATCGGAACCAGGGCATCATCGATGCCGACGAGCCGGCAAATGGTTTCCGCCGGCACCGGTTCGGCGATCTCGTGAATGAGGTCGCATGAGCCACGTTCGATGAAGCGATCGATGTGATGACCGATATCGGCCCGCACAAAGGGCTCCATCACAGCCACGGTCTTCGCGGTGATTGCTGCGTTGAAAATGGCCCGCCAAGGCCCGTGGCGCGGCGGATCCATTTCGAGGGCGGGCACCGGCTTACGCGGAAGCATGGGACGCAACACTTGCGGCTCGGAGGAAAAGGCTTTGTGATCCACCATGGCACTTCTGACGTCGCGATAGTCGAGCAGCATGTAGAACCCATCATGCTCGTCGCTATGGGCGACCGGACATTGCCGGCGTGCTTCTTCGAAGATCTCCAGAGAGCGGGCCGGAGCGGTCGTGTAACAACTCCAACGGCCGGTCTCGACGGGACATCGTTTCGATTCGTCTTCCGAGCTCAAATTTGCCACTCCTTCGAATCCCCGTTGACGGCCAAAACGGTATGGCCCGCTCTCCCTCCGGTCAAATCACCTGTTGCAATTCAGAGAATATCTCTCCGGCATGAGCGTGTTGCGTCATGCCGGCAGCAGGGGCGCGCTTTTGGCGCCCACCTGATAGGTCTATGATGGCAACGTCCATGACCAAGCGATTCTCTTTATGAAGCGCGCAATCGCCGCCGCCGCCCAGCGCATCGCGGACGGATTCGATTTGCGCAATCTTCCGCCGGAGTTCTACGAGAATCCGTTTCCCTATTACGCAGCGCTGCGAGCCGACTCACCGGTCAAGCGGCTGCCCGACGGCACGTACTTCGTGACGCGTTATGACGACGCGGAATTCGTTTACAAGAACCCCAAGATCTTCAGCTCGGACAAGCAGCAGGAATTCGGCGCCAAATACGGCGCTACACCGCTGTTTGAACACCACACGACCAGCCTGGTGTTCAATGATCCGCCCTTCCACACCCGGGTGCGCCGGCTCATCAACGGCGCCTTGACGCCGCGCGCCATTGCGCAAATCCAGCCGGATCTGGTCGCGTTGGTGGATCGTTTGATCGACGCCATGGCGGCACGGGAGTCGATCGATCTCATCGAGGATTTTGCGGCCGCCATACCGATCGAAGTCATCGGCAACTTGCTGGGCGTGCCGCGCGCAGAACGCGCGCCGTTGCGCCATTGGTCGTTGGCGATATTGGGGGCGCTGGAACCGCGCTTGACTCCCGACGCGGCCGACCGAGGCAATAGCGCGGTGCGGGAATTCGCCGCGTATCTGGATGTACTGATCGAACGCCGCCGCCGGATGCCGCTGGGACCGGATGCCGACCTGATTTCGTGTCTTCTGCACGGCGGCTACGATGGCCAGAGCTTGAGCGGCGCCGAACTGATTCACAACTGCATCTTCCTGCTGAATGCCGGTCATGAAACGACGACGAACTTGATCGGCAACGGCCTGGTCGCGCTTGCCCGGCATCCCGAGCAACGCGATCGGCTGATCGCCGACTCGACCTTGATCAAAAGCGCCGTCGAGGAGTTCCTCCGCTACGAAAGCCCGAATCAACTCGGCAATCGCATTACAACGCAACCCGTGCAGTTGGGCGGCGTTGACCTGCCGGCGGGAACGCAGATCACCGTATGCATCGGCGCCGCAAATCGCGACCCCGAGCAGTTCGACGCCCCCGATGAACTCGATATTGGACGCGCGCCCAATCGACATTTGGCGTTCGCCAGCGGGATTCATCAATGCGTCGGCATGGCCGTTGCGCGCCTCGAAGCGGCGACGGCGATTTCAACGCTGATTAGACGGTTTCCCGGCTACTCGCTGGGGTCGGCGCCGACGCGCGGCGGGCGGGTTCGTTTTCGAGGTTTTCTGAAGATTCCCTGCAATCTCAGCGGGTGACGGAACGTGCCGATGCGGCGTTCAAGCGCCGCTCTGCCGATCGTATCGGCTCTGAATCCACAATGCACCCGGCAATGCGGTGAAATCGGCAAGCAGCGCGAGGACAAACGCCGACGCGGAAACGATCCCGAACTCGCGCATCGGCGGCAAGTCCGACAGTGCGAGCGCGAGAAAGCCGCTGGCATTGATGAGCGTCGCAAACAAAATCGGACGGCCGGCGACCAACATGGCGTGCCGCAGGGCGCCGGTCGTGGTGCCGGCCGAGCGGCCTTCCCGAAAATGGTAGAAGAAATGAATCTGGTCGTTCTCGGTCGCGCCCAGAATCGTCGAGCCGATGAGGATCGTTGCGATATTGAGCGGAATGCCCGCCAAGCGCATCACGAGAAACACGCACAGGATTGCAAACAGCGACGGAATCATCGTCATCAACGTGGCCGAGGGACTGCGAAACACCAGCAGGAACGCGAGAAAGATGACGCTCGCCGTCAGTGCGAAGCTTTCGGCGAGAGTGGGAACGAGGCGCTGAGTGATCTCAGCACCAAGGACTCCCTTGCCTACTACACTGCCATGTACCACGCGCAGTGCCGGCTCAGCAGCCTGGGCCGAGGCCCATGTCCGCTCCACAAACGTGCGCATCGCACCGATTCGGCCGAAGAGCTTCGCTCTCCCTCGGATGCTGAGCCGTGCATTGGCGAGATTGGTGACATCGACATATGCGCGCGCGCCGGGCTCAGTCAGCATGATCTGCTCGAGATCCGAAGCGAGCTTCGGCCAGGCGGAGGCCGGCGTCGGCAGTTGATCCGATCCGGTTTCGACATAGCGCGCCCATCGCAGCACCGACGTTGGGCCGTCGACGGCGGTGATGCGCGGATCGCTCTCGAACCGGCGGGTCAACTGCTCCAGCGCGCGCAGGAACTCCGGTTCCAATGCGCGGCCGGGCGGCGTCTGCAGCCAAAGCTCAACGACATCGAGCCCGTTCGACTGCTCGAATTGACGAGTATCCTGCGCCACGCGCTCGCTGGGATTGACGTAGGTCAACACGTCCATTTCGAGTGCGATGGGTGCAAACACGCCGGGAATGCCGAACAAGGCGGCTGCTCCGCACAGCATCAACACGAGGGCGCCGCCGACCAGCGGCCAGCGGTAGCGGCGGCTCGCCGGGACCAGCTTGTCGACGAAACCCGGAAACCACTTAGCCACCGGAGCTTGCTCGGAACGCATCGGGGTGCGGAACAATGACTGCAGTGCCGGAAACAAGGTAAAGCACCCTATCCACGCCACGATGAGCCCGGACGCGGTCCATAGGCCCATTTCGCGCACGGGACGAATGTCCGAGATCGCAAGCGCGCCAAAGCCGACCGCCGTCGCGAACATCGAGGCGGTGCAGGGCAGAAATTTATTTGCGAGCGCACGCGCGTGGTGCTCGAGAAGCGTCGGCGAATCATCCGGTTCGATATACCGGGAATGAAGATACACGAGCGTGGCGGTCGTCGTGACCATCACGGTCAGTGGAACGAGGGTAGAGATGACCGTGTGCGACCAGCCGAAGGGATGAGCCAGTCCCATTGCAACTGCGACGAGCGCGCCGAGCGTGAGAATAATGGCCGCGAGCGCACGCCAGGAGCGGTAGATGATGAGCACCAGGGTCATCAGAAAAATGCCGAACAGTGGCATGAAGCGCACCGTCGCCGCGCCGGTTTGCCGCTCGAGCCAGGCGTCGAGCCACGGAGAGCCGACGCGCCGGACCTTGCTGAATGTTCCGCCGGATGCCTCGAGGGGTAGAGCGAGCGCATCAATCGCCGCCAGCGCGCGGTCGCGCTCCGCCGGCGAGTTCACGCCCAGCTCGAGCGCGATGCCGAAATAGTGATCGCCTAGAAGGCCCGCGCGGCGGAACAATGGCGTTCCTGTAGCGAACGTGCGCAGATGAACGGCCTCGTCTGGGCCGATTTCGCCGGTCGAGTTCCCGTGACGATAGATGTCGAGGAGACTGTGCGCCTCGACGTGCGGAATCTTTGCGAGTCCTCGCTCTAGTCCGTCAGCGGCGCGCAGCGCGGCAAGGCTCAAGGGATCCGCCGCTTCGAGCATGATGAGCGCCTGCTCGCCCTCGGGAAACAGGCGATCAAAGTCGCGCGTGGCGAGCGCGACGGGGTCGCTGGCCACGATCAGACGATCGATGGCGGGATCATCGGGTACCCGCACGGCGCCGTAGATGCCCGCCGCGGCGAGGATCAGGAATGCGCCGGCGATCCAAACTCGCGCTCGCAGTACGTGAAGGAAGATTTGAACGACCTTGGGCGAAGCGGGCATACTCATAGATGAAAGTGCGCTCCTTTCGACCGGGGAGACCTTCAGCGCCGGAGCATGATAGCCTAAACACCTATGAGTACTCTGTCAGCAGCAGCGCTTGCAACCCTGGTGTTTTGTGCTCCCGGGTATCCCGGCGGAGCGGGCGACGCGCAGCCCCTCTTGGACCATTTCGCGCGCGCCGCCGTCGCTGATTCCGGTTGGCCGGCGGGCAGTCTCGCGGCCGTCTACGATCCGACCGAGGAAGGCGGCCTCGCGAAACTCAACCAAGCCGATGCAGTGCTCGCCTTCGTGCCGTATCCGTTCTTTGTCGAACACGCAGCTCAACTTCATCTGACGCCGCTGGTGCAGGCGGATGTGGCGGACGTTGGCCCGCAGCAACGATGGACGCTGGTTGCCAAATCCGGCCGCGTCAGCGGGCCGGCATCGATGTCGGGGTTCACCATTCTCAGCGTCGCAGGCTATGCTCCCGATTTCGTGCGGCACAGTGCTCTGGGCGGGTGGGCGTTGCCTCCGGACGTCAAGATCGAGTCCACGGGACAAATACTCAGCGCCTTGAGACGGGTTGCCGCCGGCGAACCGGTTGCGGCATTGCTCGATCAAACTCAGGCGGCGGCGCTACCGACCCTGCCGTTTGCGAGCGAACTCAAGGCGGTGACGCAGTCTCCGGATCTGCCCGTCGCTCTCATCGCGGTGGTGGGCTCCCGGGTGGCCGCGGATCGCGCACGAGCCCTGCAGAATGCACTCCTCAAGATGGGTCACGCATCGGGGAGCGCCGACTCATTGGGACCGCTGCGTTTGCGTGGTTTCGTGCTGCCCAAGCTGCCGTCCCGCACGGCAGCGCCGTGAACAAGGGATTCTGGTACGGAGTACTACTGCTGGCGGTTGCCGCATGCGCGACGCGGCCGCCACCGGCGCCGCAGGCGCCTTCAGCGTCGAGCACCGAGCCGTCTTCGGTCGCCGCATTGGCCGCGGCCATCGAAGCGGACGCCAAGCGCAGCGATCATGAACCGGACTCGAAGATTCGCGGCGAACTGGCCGCGGAAGCCGACCGCGATGCGCAAGCCTGCCTTGCACGCGAGCCGCAAGCCGCGCCGTGTCTATACGGTCGCGGGATCGCGCTCGGGCTCGAGGCGCGTGCGCATCCGACGCGCGCGGGCGAATCCTTGAGCAACATGCTCGTTGCGCTGGGACGCGCCGAGTCCGCCGATCCCAACTACGACGAAGCGGGGCCCGCGCGCGTGCGGGCGCTGGTGTTGATCAGGGCGCCCGGATGGCCCTTGGGGCCGGGCGACGCCGAGGCGGGATTGGCGGCCGCGCGCCGCGCGGTATCGCTCCGGCCGCTGTATCCGCCGAACCTGCTTGCGCTGGCGGAGGCGTTGGCAAAGACCGGGGATGGAAACGGTGCCCGGGAATACTATGCTCGCGCGCACGACGCGGCACTGGCGCTGCCTGCCGCGGCCGATCGGGACAAATGGCTGCGTGAAGCCGAGCAGGGGCTGCAGCGCAAATAAATCACTCGTCGTTCCGTCATGCCCGCGGCTGCGCGCGGATGAAGGGGCCTTTCTGCGAGGGCGGCACCGGCCTGCGTCGAGATTTGCGCCACAGATCGTAGACGGCCAGCGCGCCGGTGAGCGTCGCCAATGTCGCGAAGTAAGCCGGCGGCCCGAAAGCCTCGATCAGGCTGCCCGCCAGCATGGGGCCGATGATCGCGGCGGACCCATTCATAAGAAGCAGAGCGCTGCTCGCCGCGACCATTTGCGCCGGTTCGAGCTTATCGTTGACGTGGGACACGGAAAGCGAATAGAGCGTCAGCACGAGCCCGCTGAACGAGGCCGCAAGCGTCAGGAACACGGCATGCGGCATTCCGGGGAAGGCCACGATGCTGCCCGCAACCAGCGTCGCGAACGCGCATACGCCGGCGATCACCGTGCGCCGGTCCATGCGGTCCGACAACCGCCCGACCGGGTATTGCGTCACCACGGCGGCGAGAATGCTCGCCGCCATGAACGTGGCGACATTGGTGGTTTCCAAGCCGCTGAGCCGTGCATACACCGGCCCCATCGAAAAAATAATGGCGGAAATCAGCCCCGACACGATGACCCCCGCGACGCCGAGCGGCGAATTGCGGTACAGCTCGGGTAGATGCACTTTGCGCGGCAGCGCGCGCTCCGGCAATTGCTGCGCGGAGGCCACGATCGGAACCATCGCCAGGGAAATCAGCACCGACACCAGCATGAATGGGGTGGGCGTGAGGGGGTTCGAGACGATCAGTAGAAACTGCGCCGCACCGAGGCCGACGTACAATATGAGCATGTACACCGCGAACAACCTGCCGCGGTTCGCGCGGCTCGCGCGATCGTTGAGCCAGCTTTCGGCAACCACGTAAATTCCGGCGAAACACACTCCGGAGACCAGACGCATTGCTCCCCAAGCGACCGGATTGACGAAACAGCCCTGAACGAGAATCGCCACCGAGGCGATGGCCGCGAGGGCGGCGAATACGCGGATGTGACCGACTTGCCGCAGCAACGGTGGCGCAACGATGGTTCCGAGGACGTACCCCACGTAGTAGCAAGACATGATGGCGCCGGTCACCAGGCTTGGGAATCCCTCGAGCGTGGCGCGCAGGCCGAGGAGCGTACTTTGCAGGCCGGCGCCCAGCATGAGCACGCCCATGCCCAGGAGCAACGGCCAGTTCGCCGTGATCGTGCTAAACGGCACGCTGCACTCGCGCGGAGACAACAGCGGGATACCGCGGCACGCCCACAGCGGACCACGGGACGATTTCGCTAGGCTTCATGAGGCGCCATTTTTCCATAATCCCATGATATATAGTGGACCCATGAGCCCCAAAATCTCATTTGCGACGGCTCGACTCGACGATGCCGCGGCAATGGCCCAGTTTTTGAGCGGTATTCCAAACGGCGAAGTGCTCGGCAAGGTTCTTCAGAGCAGACAAGCCGTATCCTCGCGGGCGTACGACGATGAGACGTGGACCGCGCGCTTCGTCTCGAGCGACGGAGAAGTCGTCAAGTGCTTCGCGGTCACCGATATCACGATCGACCAAGCGGAAATGATTGCCGCAGCCTGCATCGACATTCCGGCGCTGGACGAAGCTCAATTCCGGGAGCTGGTCGCGCAGTCGCTCGGCCCAACCATTGATGCAGTGGAATAGGGATTGACGGCGGCCGTATCCTCTGCCGGCCGGCGACCGCACCCACTGTCCGCGACCGTATCGGTTGTCCGTCTGCGGTCGTATCCACTGTCCGTACACTATGTCCGCGGACACTGTCCGCGGGCATCATGCCCGACGCCGGCAAAAATATTGTCTTCAAAAATAGCAACTTAACCGCACACAGGCGCCTGGCACGGCAATTGCTTTGCTCTGAGTGGGAAAACACTTTCACCACTGCAGCCAGGAGACACTCATGAACACCCAGATCTCGTCAAAACTCGCCGCCCTCGCCGTTGCCCTGATGATGAACAGCTTGATCATCGGCAGTGTCGCTTATCTCTTCAACGCCCAGGCCCAACGCGATGCGAGCAGCATCTCGAGCGATCGCGCCCACGCCGAGACCGTCCGCGAAGTGGCGTGAGATGCTTCGAGCGATGCCACTTGCACGTCGGAGAACGAACCGGGCTTACCTACCGTGCGTCGGTATATGTCAACGGAGGAATTCACTTCCGGGTAAGCTCGGGTCGTCCGGCAATTCAGGCCTGGAATGCTCGAGTCATGCAAGTCATCTCGTTCAAGAATACGGCCCTGTTCAAGCGCGGTATTTGGCTGACCGCCGCCTCGTTGATCGTGTTCGCGGTGACCCCGTCCGCGCTCGACGGCAGCCTGCGGCAGAATCCGCTATCCAGCTTGTTCGTCGTGGGCATTCTTTGCGCCTGTTTCGGGTATTTTCTGCGCAAGACGCACATTCATCGTCTTGCGGATGAAGTGACGGATTGCGATGACCACTTGAAGGTTCGACGAGGGCGGACGGAAGCAACAATTCCGCTGTCGGACATCGAGGCCGCTGACGTGTCGACCAGCAGCGGCATTCATAGAATCACGGTCCGCCTGCGTCAACCCACCGTGCTGGGAGGGCAAATCGAATTTTTGCCGCAGGCCAGCCTATGGTCCAATCTTCCCGGCGCGAAACGCGTGGCTGCCGGTCTGACCGATCGCGCGAACCAGGCGAAAGGCGGACGCGCGATGAGTGACGATTTTTGATACGCTGCACTGGGGATACGCCAATGCAGCCGGAACAAGACCCTGTCAAGCGGCAGATCGACTACCGTCATCCGTTGCCGGTGCGCGTATGGCACTGGGCGAACGCGGCGGTATTGGCCGTACTCTTGATGACCGGACTGCTGATTTTCGACATTCACCCGCATCTCTATTGGGGCGACGAGGGCCATGAAGGGGTCCCGGCCTTTCTATCGCTCTCGGGCACGCATCTCGATCGGGACGTTCCGCAAACGGAATTGCAGATCGGGAATCACCGTTGGGATGTAACCGGCATACTTGGCAGCGTCATCGACGATGGATTCGGCGGAAAGTATCTGCTCGCCGCCGCCGCGCCCGCGGACTGGCAGTTCGGCGCCACGCGCGGTTGGCATTTCGCCTTCGCGTGGATTCTCGGCCTCAGTCTGCCGGTGTATGGACTGTATCTCATCGGCAGCGGGCGGCTGACGAAGGTGCTGCTTCCGACCCGCGGCGACCTTAAGCTACGAAACATCGCCGGCGAATTCTGGCAGCACTTGCGGCTGAAGCGCGCGCGCGGCGAGTCTGCGCGGCACTACAACCTATTGCAGAAGGCCAGCTATCTCCTCGTCATCTTCGTCCTGTTTCCGACGCTGGTATTGAGCGGTCTGACCATGTCGAACGCGATGACGGCCGCATTCCCTGATTTGATCGCGCTTTTCGGCGGCCGCCAATCGGCTCGGTCCATGCACTTTCTCGCCGCCATGCTGCTCGTGTCGTTCGTCCTCGTGCATGTGTTCCAGGTATTCGTGGCGGGATTCTTCAACATGATGAGATCCATGATCACCGGACGCTTCGTCGTCGACCGCGAGGATTCCGTATGAACGAGCTCATTCGCGAGGATGCCGTATGAACGAACTCATTTCTCGCCGTGCGCTGCTCGGGAGCCTCGCCGCGACAGGAACCTTGCTCGCAGGATGCAGCCGGTTGGACGATAAGACACCCTTTCGCCAACTGCTCGGCGCGGCGGACGGCTTCACTCTGCACGCTCAGCGGCTGATCCTGGCGAAGCGCGCCTTGGTGCGCGAGCTGCCGATTGCGCAGCTCTCCGCGACGTTCCCAATGAACGGAACGATGCTGCCGAAAGGCGATTATTACGCAAGGCTGCTCGAGACTGAGTTTCGCGACTGGAAGCTGCGCGTCCATGGTCTGGTCGATCGGCCGCTCGCGCTGACGCTCGCCCAGTTGCAATCGCTCCCCGCGCGCACCCAAATCACGATGCACAACTGCGATGAAGGTTGGAGTGCGGTCGGGCAGTGGACGGGCGTGCAATTGGCGCGCCTCCTCGCTTTGTCGGGGCTCAAGCCCAGCGCGCGTTACGCCGTGTTTCATTGCCTCGACAAGCTCGATCTTGACGGCAATTACTACTACGAGAGCATCGACCTACAGGATGCGCTGCACCCGCAGACCATCCTGGCCTACGGAATGAATGGCAAGCAATTGCCGGTCGGCTACGGAGCACCGCTCCGGCTTCGCGTGGAGACGCAGATCGGCTATAAGAATGCGAAGTATGTCGATCGCGTCGAGGTTGTCGATCGTCTCGATGCGATCGGGAAGGGACGCGGCGGCTGGTGGGAAGATTTCGACGATGCCGTCTGGTATGCCGGGCAATGAGCGGCACGGCGATTTCCCCGGGAGTGAATCACACGGCCGCCAGGCGCTCGGCCTGCGAGATATGGGCCAGAGCCGCGTCGGCATCCGGCAGCCGGCTCAACAGGTCCAAAGCCAGTGCGGCAAGCAGCAGCGATGTCTTGGCCTCGCCGACGCGGGCAATGCATTGCGCAAGTGCCGTGTAAGTTGTTTCAAGCTCGGTGTTATTCACGATAGTTCCTCGAGGGCGCGCTCGAGCACCCGATCGATATCCAAACTTCTCGAGGCAGCCTCGCGCCATCGACCCATGACGTAGCCATCCGGCCGGATCAGGTACAGCGTGCCTTGCATCGCGCCGTAGCGCTGCCAGGCCTGCCCGAGTTCGTCGACGACGGAGTGCGAGTCTGGGGTCCCCTCGGCCGATATGCGGACAACGCGCAACGCCGCGGCGCCTGAGCCGGACTCAACCGCACGCTGCACGGCATTCGGCAACTGCGGGTTGTTCGAGAAGTACAAGACCACAAATCCGTTGCCGAAGAGTTCGGTCAAATGGCCCATGCCCCGACAGGTGCGCAGCCTGGCTTCGGGAGCCGGCATGCCGGCGCGGGGGCCGCCGGCGAACGCGGCGCCCGGATCCGGTTGATTGAGGGGTGAGTCTAGGTACTCGACCGGCGAAGTTTGCCGCGGGTTGATGAGCGAGCGCAGACCGGGTTCGACCAGTGCGAGGCGCAGGGCGGCTTGACGCAGCAGCGCAAAACCATGGTGCGGCGGCGCCATGAATTCGGTGCTCTTGGCGCCAAAGGCAATGTTTTCACGGGCCGCGTGCACGCGTTCGCTCGAATAGCTGTCGAGCAGAGCATCCCCCGCGCGGCCTTGCTGCACCAGCGCCAGCTTCCAGGCGAGGTTGCCGGCGTCGTCCAGCCCCGAGTTGAGACCGCGCACGCCGAATATCGGCACCAGATGCGCGGCGTCCCCCGCAAACAGGACGCGGCCGTGCCGGTAGCGCGGCAGCGTGAGGCACTTGGCGTTGTAAATCGATATCCACAGGGGCTTCCAGGGAGCCGTCTCGCCGATCATGTCGAGGTGCGCCTGCACGCGCGGCAGCACGTTCTCGGGTTTGACGGCTTCAGCGGGATCTTCGTGATCACCCACCTGGTAATCGATGCGCCAGATATTGTCGGGCTGGCGGTGCATCAGGATGGTGGAACCCGGATTGGAGGGCGGGTCGAACCAGGCCAGGCGCTCGACCTGCCGCCGAGTGTCCTGCTCGATGTCCACGATCACATAGCGCCCTTCGTACTGCATGCCCTCCAGCTGCAGGCCAAGTTGTTCCCGCACCGTGCTGCGGCCGCCGTCGCAGGCGACCAGCCAATCGGCGTGTACGCTGTGGGTGCGGCCGTCCTCGGTCTGACAGTCGACGTCGACGCCGTATGCGTGCGGCCGTACGGCGTTCACCCGGGTCGACCAGCGCACATCGACTCCGCCCGCGCGCACCGCCGCGGCATGGGCGTATTGCTCGATGTAGTACTGCTGGATGTTCACCATCGGCGCGAAGCGTTCGGCAGGATCGCTCGGCATTTCGAAATGCAGCACTTCGGTGCCGCGAAAATAGCTGCGGCCGCCGATCCACGGCAGACCCTTGGCGCAGAGCGGCCGATCCGCGCCGACCCAGCCGAGGATTTCCAGCGAGCGGCGCGACAGGCAGATCGCCCGGCTGCCCTCGCACCAGGACGCGTCGGCCTCGAGCACGAGGCACGAGACTCCGTGGTTCGCCAGCAGCGCCGCCAGGGTCAAACCGACCGGGCCGCCGCCGGCAATCAACACCGCGACGTTGGTTGGGACCGGCACGTTGGCGGGGAGAAAAGGTTGGGTAGTCATTGTAGGCCGCGGTCCGGCAGCGGATTCCGTGCGGCTAGGGCAAGCGCGGGTTCGCTCCCGCGGCTTTCAACAGGCGTGCCCGGACGGCGCTGACCCGAACCAGCGGACGATCGCGCAAGCCGTGGACCTCGCCTTCCGAATAGTCGACGAAACCGGACGGTAGTTCGAGGTCACTGAGATTTCTCGCCATCCAATTAAGCAGTGCCGCGGTGTCCTGATCGGACAGCGGCGATTGCGCCACTCCGGGAACCCGGACGACATAGTTTCGCCCCGCGGGAGACGCCGAAAAAAGCACCAGCGAGCGGCGCAGCGAGGGAACTCGCCCGGGTTGACCCGACCCGTCGGCGAGATGGCAGCCCATACAGCGCAATTGATAATTGACGAGCGGCTGATAGGCATCGGCCGCATTCACGATCGCGCAAGAGAGCGCGACGGCCGCAACGCCATGGGCGAGTCGCACGAGCGCCTACTTGGCCGAACCCACGATGCGCGCCGTCGAACAATGGTAGGGAATATTGGCTTTGGCATTGCCCGAGCACCAGTTGTAGTCGTTGGATTGGCCCGGTTGAAATAGCGCCGTATCGCCTTCGTTGCGATTGCAGAAACATCGGCCGCAGGCGCTCTTTCCGCAGCAATCGTTGTACGAGATGACATAGTCTTTGCCGTCGCTCGGGTTGTGGCAGGTGCCGATCCACGTGACCGGCGACATGTCCGTGCCGGGCGGGCAGGTCGATTGGGATCCCCCGCAGCACCCGCATAGAAAGCCGTCGATCGCGCAGTGGCGCCAGTAATCACAGGACGCAGGGTCGCCCGGATCCGCAGCCGGCGCAGCAGCACCAGGCGCAGCAGCACCTGATGCGCCGCCGGCCGGCTTAGGTTCGGCGCCGCGCGCTACGGGGAGCAGGGGCACGGCTGCAGCACCCAAGAGAAAAGTCCCTAGGCCCGCGAGCACGCTGCGGCGCGACGTGCGCCGCGCGAGCGCTCGGGCCGAATTTTCCGACAACGCATCCAACCATTTCATCGCACATGCCTCATTGAACGGGAGCGGCTAGGGGGTGACCATGATCGTCGGTGTCGTGCCGACATGCTGGACGAAGCGCAACAGCTTGCCCGTCGCGGCGTCATAGATGTCGAGGTCCGTGCCGTCGATGAAGATGCTATAGAGCAGCGGCTGCGCGTCGCTCGACAGCTGGATCGACGTCG
>WNFL01330675.1_pt1 | contig 14267 bp, 10 predicted proteins | sample 5400361 | NCBI WGS metagenome assembly WNFL01 (sample SAMN13153351, study PRJNA577476) | soil metagenome | isolation source: 40 cm soil on Douglas fir-dominated hillslope | place: USA:California | collected 2013-09-17
AAAATCAGATCGCGTAAACGCGGAAACGCAGGAACCGCGACTGAACCTTCCTGGAAGCCGAGGATGAGGGGGCTTGGGGCGAGCTCGCGATCTTCGTCGCGACTGAAGAACGAGAAGACCGTTTCGCCGGCGGCGCGCGCCCAGCCTTCGGTGAGGCGCCGGTCGAGGGCGAGCGAGGTCTCGGGGCTCGCCTGCGGGATGCCGGCCGCCTTCTGCAGCGCCACCGGGATGAACGGGTTCGCCTGCGCGCGCAGCGGCCAGGCCTCGTCGGTGAGGCCGCTCACCCAGAGATGGTCGAGCTCCATGCCCGCCGACTCGAGCACGCCGAGGACCTGGATCGGCGCCTCGCCCTGGGCTTCCGGCTGGAAGAGGGTGTCGGCGCAAAGCTTTTTTAATTCATTTATTGCTTGTGAGAAACCAATCCGCGAAGACACCCTTTCCATCCGCGACAGCTCGCCGAGCGTCTCGTGCAGCTTGGCGCGCGCCTGGAACTCCTCCGAGTCGAGGCCGCGCTCGCCGGGAAAGCCCGCCGCGTCGAGCAGCGCCGAGAAGTGCCGCGCCCAGTCGGAGGGAGTCTTGGCGGAGCTGTTTTCCTCCCGGGACTTGAAAACTTTTTCGAGCGAAGAGCGAAGGAGCGGCGCCCCTTCTATGTTCGCGATCAGCTTCGCGAGGCTCACGGTCGCGTCGAGCTTGCGCCGCAGCCGCACGTCGAGCTTCGCGCGAGCTTCCAGCTCGCTCTCCGCGCCGCCGATAAACGGCGAAAGAATCAGGTTTGAGACTTTTTCAAATTCCAGGTCGAAAGAAGAAAATTCAATAATGGATAAGGCGAGAGCAACGACCGGGTACCGAACCAGGGGCAAACCGAGCGACACATTGAAAGGCATCGGCGCCTTTGCGGCGCCCGGAAGGTTGAAGCCCGGCTGCAGCGTGCGCGAGAAGACGCGCACCACCTCGGCGCGGCGCTGCTCGAGCTCGGGCACCACCACGCCGATGCGCGCCTGCGGATTCGCTTCCAGCCGCGCCCTCGCCCATGCGGCGGCTTTCTCCAGCTCCTCCTTCTTCGACGAGAACGCGATCCTCGCCGCAGAACCGCTCTTCGCTTCGGGCTGGCACTCGGCGAGCTCGAACGCGGCGAGGAACTCCCTGGTCTGAGGTGGGAGGATGTCGAAACCGTAAGCGATCAGCAGCGCCGGTTTTTTTATTTGATTTCGATTTATCAAATTCAAAATCAGATCGGGCAGGCGCGCCGAATCGATTTCGGAATCCGTTTTCCTTTTGTAAACCTCGCACCAAGCGCTGAAAGCCTGCGCGTCCTCGTTGCCGCCGCCGATGCCGATGCGCCATTCGTGGGCGAGCTTCCAGGCCTTGCGGCACTGCTCGGCGGTGTCGGCGACGGAGAGAAGACCGGCGCCCGCGACCGCCTCCTGCCAGAGCCACTGCTCCTGCGCGGGCGTGAGGAGCATCGGCAGCCCGGTGGAAATGTCCGAGTACAGCGCGTCTTCGTAGAGGCGCTCGACGAAGGACCCGAAAGGGAGGATGTCGGCCGCTTCCCAGACGGTCTTATTTTTTTCAGCCTGGTAAGAATCGAAATCCGCCACCAGGGCCTGCGACAGGCGCCGGTTGGGCGTTACGACGGTGATCCGGGCGGCGTGGCCCAGCGCCAGCTTTTCGAGGAGCTCTTTTTTCGAAATCATGCAATAAATGGGGTCAGATCAACATTACCGCACTGGCGGCTACGCCGCGTCGCTCAGGTAATGTTGATCTGACCCCATTTATTGCGCGATCAGCGACTCGATGCGGGCGACGAGCTGGTCGATCGGCGCGTCCTTGGAGATGGCGGGGCGGCCGCCGAGCTGGCCCTGCTGGATCTGCAGGTCCTGCGGCGAGACCAGCGCGGTGAGGAAGAGCATCGGCAGGTCGCGCAGGTCGTCCGCGCCGTAGACCGCGGCCGAGAGGTCGCCGCCGTCCATGCCCGGCATGTCGATGTCGCACAGGATGAGGTCCGGCTGCTGGGCGCGCGCGAGGCCGAGCACCTTCTCCGGCTCGGTGGTCGCGACGACATCGAAGCGCGCGCCGAGCTTCGCCCGCATGAAGTCGAGCACCGCTTCGTCGTCGTCGACCACCAGGATCTTGTGCTTGGCCATATGTGGGCGGATTCTACTCGGGCGGCCGGGCGGATCTTACTAGGCCGGGGCGGCGCTCTCGACGAAGCGCACCTGCGCCGATTCCAGGTGCCGGCGCACGAACTCGATGCGCTCGGTGAGCTCGTCGCGGTCGCCGCCCTCCGCCGTCTGCTCGAGCACCCGGCACTGGCCGGCGGCCCACTTGAAGCCGTAGAGGGAGAAGCTGCCGGCGAGCTTGTGGGCGAGGCGCCGCGCCGCCGCCCGCTGGCCGCGGGCGAGGGAGACGTCGATCTCGTCGAGGGTCTTGCGCCGGGAGACGAAGAAGGCGGCGAGCGTCGGGCGCAGGTCGACGTCGACTTCCACCGGGTCGGAGGCCGTCGGCTGCTTGCCGGGCTTGGGCTCGGGGGCGGGGAGCGCGTCGCCCGCGAGCAGCTTCCACAGCGTCTCGCGCGGCGCGGGCTTGGTCAGGTAGTGATCGCAGCCCGCGGCGAGCGCGCGCCGGATCGAGGCCTCGTCGTCGTTCGACGAGAAGGCGACGAGGGTGGTGGCCTTCCTGCGCTCGTCGTGCTCGAGCTTGCGGATGCGCTCGGCGGCCTCGTAGCCGCTCATCACCGGCATCTCGAGGTCGAGGAACACGAAATCGAAGCGCTGGTGGCGAATCGCCTCGAGCGCGGCGCGCCCGTTCACCGCCATCACCACCTCGAGCGGCGGGTTCGGCAGGTAGCGGCGCATCACCAGCCGGTTGAACTCGTCGTCGTCCACGATCAGCACGCTGAGCGGCGGCAGGACCGGCATGCGCGTCGGCGCGCGGTCGCTTGCTGCAGGCGCGCCCGGCGTCGCCGCCGCCGAGTCGGCCGCCGCTTCGGCGAGCTGCACCGTGAGCGTGGTGCCCTCCTCGATCGAGGTGCGCATGCCGATGTCGCCCTGCTGCACCCGCGCCATCAGCCGCGCCGAGTAAGTGCCCAGGCCCAGGCCGCCCGCCTTGCCCGAGGTGGCGTACTTCTCGAAGAAGCTCGCGCGCACCGCCTCCGGCACCGCGCCGGCGTTGTGGATGTGCAGCCGCACTTTGCCCTCGGCCGCCTCGCCTTGCCGCGCGGTTCCTTGCGCGGCGGACCCCTCGCCTTGCCGCGCGGTTTCTCGCGCGGCGGACCCCTCAAGGGTCACGGTGACCGCGCCGTCCTCGGGCGAAGCCTCGATCGCGTTCTTCAGCAGGTTGGCGAGCATCGAATAGCACAGCAGGTCCTCGCCGCGCGCGACGAGCGGGCCGCTGTGATCTCCTTCGCGCCGCGCCTTCACCGAGACGTTCTTCGACGCGGCATGGCTGTCCAGGTCCGCGATCACCTTGCGCACCATGTCGTCGAGGTCGACCGCCTGCGGCCGGAAGGTGTAGGTGCCCTGCTCCATGCGGAAGAGATCCAGCGACAGGTTCACCATGTCGAGCAGGCGATAGCCCGCGCGCTCGACGATGCTGAGGAGCTGCTGCTCCTCGGAGTCGAGCTTGCGGCCTTCGCGCAAGAGGCGCGGCACGGCGATGATGCTGTTCAGCGGCGTCTTCAGGTCGTGGCGCGACATGCGCTCGACCTCGTCGCGCAGGCGCACGCTCTCGCGCAGCGCCTCCTCGTAGGCGCGGCGCTCGGTGATGTCGGTGATCGAGCCGATGAAGCGCGTGGACTCGCCCCTCGCGTCGCGCACCGACACGCCGACGCCCTCGATCCACACGTAGCGGCCGTCGGCGCGCTGCAGCCGGTACTGGATCGGCTCGTGCAGCTCCTGCGAGCCCTCGGACCCCTTGGCGCGCAGGCGCTCGCTGAAGCTCGCCTCCACGCGCACGCGGTCCTCGGAATGGATGAGGTCGAAGTAGTCCGGCCACGCCGAGGTGTCGGCGTCGCTCGGGTGGCCGAGGATCTCGCGGAAGCGCGGCGAGTAGTAGATGGTGTGCGCGGCGCCGTCCCAGTCGATGATCCCGACCTGCGCGCCGCGCACCACCAGCGCGAGCCGGCGCTGCTCGGTGATCAGCGCCTGCTCCATCGCGTAGCGCTCGGTGACGTCGAGGCTCGCGATCAGCACGCCGAGCACCTTGCCCTGCGAGTCGGCCATCGCGGTGCGCGTCTGCATGAAGCGCTTGTCGCGGTACATCATGTCGGTCACGTCGGAGTGGCTGCTGTCGAGGCCCTTCGCCATCGCCACGCGATCGAGCGCGAGCAGCGCTTCGGCGTCGCGCGCGCTCGCCCGCGCGCGCGGCGTGGTGCCGAGCACCTCCTCGCGCTTCAGGCCGTAGTAGGTCTCCCAGGTGCGGTTGATGACCAGATACTTGCCGTCGGGATCGCGCATCGCGAGCGCCACCGGCACCGATTCGAACAGGTCATTGGTGAACTTCGCCTGGTTCAGGGCGCGCCGGGTCTCCGCGTCGAAAGCGCGCGAGAAGCGCCGCGCGAGCGCGACCGCCGGCAGGAGGACGAAGGCGACGAGCTCCAGCCAGACCGGCGCGTAGCCCGCGAGGAGCAGCGGATAGCCGAGCCCGATGCCCGCGATCGCCAGCGGGACGAAAGTGCGGCGCTCGCGCATCGCGTGGACCGTCGCCGCGAGGGTCATCACCGCGACCGCGACCGCGAACAGCCGCATGAACGCGAGGAGCGCCTCCTCCGAGGAGGAATCGAGGCGCAGCGCTACGATCGCCGCCGCCACCCCGATCGTCATGGCGCCGCGCGCGGCGTAGTGCTGCCACGTGCCGGGGTAGAGCTCGACGGCATAGAGGACGAGGAACGGCCCGGCGAGGAACGCGGCGGGCCAGTCGAGGGCGTGGCCCCGGCCGACGACGAAGTGGGTGCACAGGCACAGGCAGAAAAGACCGAGCCACAGCGGAATCGGGTCGCGGCGATGCGCGAAGAACCAGAGCAGCGCGACCAGCGCCATCGCACCGACGCCGCCGGCGACGATCAGCTTCAGTCCCTCCGCCGTCAACCCGGTCATCCACTCGGTCATCGAGCCCCCCGCCCCGTTCTAGCCGGTTTGGCGCTAGCGCTCAAGTATCGCGGTGACGCCCTGGCCGCCGGCGGCGCAGATCGAGATCAGCCCGCGCCCCGAGCCGCGCTCGGCGAGCTGCTTGGCGAGCGTCGCCACCACGCGCGCGCCGGTGGCGGCGAAGGGATGGCCGATGGCTACGCTCGATCCCTTTGGATTTAAATTTTCTTTTTCTATACTTCCTAAGGCAGTTTTAGCGCCAAGGCGCGTCCGGCAGTATTCCTCGTCCTCCCAGGCCTTGAGCGTGCACAGCACCTGCGCGGCGAAGGCCTCGTGGATCTCGTAGATCTCGAAGTCCTGCAGCGTCAGCCCGGCGCGCCGCAGCATGCGCGCCACCGCGTAGTTCGGCGCCATCAGCAGCCCCTCCTTCGGCCCGGCCATGCCGACGAAATCCACGGCGGCGGTTTCCGAATGGGTCAGATAGCAAAGAACCGGAATGCCGCGAGCCTTGGCCCACTCTTCCGAGCCCAACAGCACGCAAGCGGCGCCGTCGGTGAGCGGCGAGCTGTTGCCGGCGGTGAGCGTTCCCGCTTTGCTTCTGTCAAAAGCCGTTCTCAACTGCGACAGTTTTTCCAGGGACGTATCGCCGCGAACATTGTTGTCCTTCTTCAGCCCGCAGTACTCGACCACCAGGTCGTTGAAAAACCCCGCGCGCCAGGCGGCGTCGGCGTTGAGGTGGCTCCTCAGCGCGAGCTCGTCCTGCTCGCGGCGCGAGACCTTCCACTGCTTCGCCGTCTCCTCGCAATGCTGGCCCATCGACATCCCGGTGCGCGGCTCGCCGACGCTGGGGGGCATCGGCTTCAGGTTTTTAAATTTGAAGTTTTTCCACGGTTCAACCCGCTCTAGAAAAGACCGGCCCCTCGCGCTCGCAAGGACGATTTTCTGTAAACCCTTACCATAAGACAGCGGAATATCGCTCGTGCTGTCGACGCCGCCGCCGAGCGCGCAGTCGATCTCGCCGAGGGCGATGCGGTAGCCGAGCTGGATGATTGCAGAAAGCGAAGTGCCACAGGCTCGCTGCAGGTCGTAGGCCGGGGTGGTCGGGTGCAGGCCGCTGCCGAGGGTCGACTCGCGGGCGAGGTTCCAGTCGCGCGAGTGCTTGATCACCGCGCCGGCGGCGACCTCGCCCAGCGCCTGGTTTCTCAGATCGAACCTGTCCACGAGCGCCTTGAAGACCGCGGTGAGCATGTCCTGGTTGCTCGCCTCGGCGTAGGCCGAGTTGGCGCGCGCGAAGGGGATGCGCGTGCCGCCGAGGATCGCTACGCGGCGCGGGAGTTGGGGCATGGCGTATTAAACTCGCTTTGGAGGAGGCAGGAATGATAACCACGACTGTAACCGCCCGGGGCGCGACTGTAACCACCCGGGGGGTGGTGGCGCTCGCGGCGCTCGTCGCCGGATTCGTCGCCGCGCCGGCGCAGGCGCAGGACTTTCCCGCGCGCGAGCTGCGCGCGATCTGCAACTACGCGCCCGGCTCGGGCGCCGACATCATGGTGCGCTTCTACAGCGACCAGCTCTCGAAGCTCGCGGGCAAGCCGGTGATCGTCGAGAACAAGCCCGGCGCGAACGGCCAGATCGCCAACGACTTCGTCGCGAAATCGAAGCCCGACGGCTACACGCTCCTCATCACCCCCGTCAGCTCGACGCTCACCTCGGCGCCCTACCTCTTCAAGGCGCTCACCTACGACCCGGCGAAGGACTTCGCCGCGGTGACCACGCTCGCGACGCTCGCCTTCGTCATCTCGGTGGACGCGGCCAAGCCGATCAAGTCGGTTTCGCAGCTGGTTTCGTTCCTGAAGAGCAAGCCGAACCACGGCTTCTTCGGCGCCACCAGCAACTCCGGCCTGATCGCGGGCGAGCTCTTCAAGCAGGGCGCGGGCCTCAATACCACCTACGTGCCCTACAAGGCGAACCCGAACGCGCTCGCCGATCTCGTCGGCGGCGATCTGGACTTCATCGTCTTCGACTCGACCTGGTCGCTGCAGCAGCAGACGGGCGGGCGCACCCGCATCGTCGCCGCCACCTCGGCGCGGCGCACCAGCGCCCTTTCCGACGTGCCGACGCTCGCCGAGCTCGGCTTCGGCGACGTCGACGTCTCGCCGTGGTGGGGCGTGGTGGTCCCCGCCGGCACGCCGCCGGCGGTCGTCGCGCGGCTCGCCGGCTGGTTCAACCGCATCACCGCGAGCGACGAGGCGAAGCAGTTCCTCTCGCGCTCCGCCTTCGACCCCTTCCCCGGCTCCCCCGAATCGATGAGCGCGCTGATGAAAACCGACGCCGAGCGCTGGGCGCGCTATGTGAAAGCCGCCAAGATCGAGCCTCAGTAGAAATCGGGGTCAGGCCAAAATCAGGGACAGACCACGTTTTTCGAAGCTTCGCGCAGATAAAAACGTGGTCTGTCCCTGATTTTGGCAATCGGAGCCTGACCCCGATTTCTACATCCGATCCGGAAACCTCGGGATGAAGCCGTCCCGGTTCGGCATGCGCACCTTCGGCAGCGTCTCGGCGTTCATCGCGTCGTTCTCGCCGATCAGCTTGTTCGCGGCGAGGAGGTAGGCGGTGAGCGCGTAGACCTCGTCGTCGGTGAGCGAGCGCGGCTGCTGGAACGGCATCGCGCGCCGGATGAAGTCGAACACGGTGCTCGCGTACGGCCAGAAGTTGGCGATGGTCTTCGTGCTGTTCATGTCCTTCACCGGCGCGCCGCCGACCAGCGCGGCGTTGACGCCGCCCTTGCCGTTCTCGCCATGGCACAGCGCGCACTTCTGCGCGTAGATCTTCGCGCCCTGCGCGGGCGTGCCGCTGCCGGGCGGCAGGCCCCGGCCGTCGGGCAGGATGCTGATGTCCCAGGGCGCGAGGTCGGCTTCGCTGATGGGCTGGCCGAGATCCGGTCCCGCAGCGAATCCGTTTGTAATTTTTAAAATGAACAAAATACAAAAAACCCTACACATAGACATGCTTCACCTCGCCTGACGCGCCGACCGCCCAGCTCGTGGGACCGTTGTAGTGCTGGCTCGGAAATCCGGTGACCGGCGGCGGCTTCGCGGTCTCGCCGCGCACGGCGACGACCTGGGCGCGCGTCGGCTGCACGTTGCCCGCCTCGTCCCAGGCGCGGCTCTGCAGGATCGCGGGCCCGCCGTTCCAGCGCCAGGGCAGCCGGAAGCGCGTGAAGGCCTTGGAGAGCACCGGCTCCTGCAGCGCCGCCTGCGCCCAGCTCGCGCCGCCGTCGGCCGAGAGCATCACCTTCGAGATGCGGCCGTTGCCCGAGTACGCGATGCCGGAGATCTCGTAGAAGCCGGCGCCTTTCAGAGCGAGGCCGGGTGAAGGATGGGTGATGAACGATTTCACTTCCTGCAGGAAATAGAACTGATAGGCCTTGCCGCCGGGCAGGATCGGCGCGTAGGTGCGCGCCTCGTAGTAGGTCATGGCCGGCGCCTCGACGAGCTTCAGGCGGCGCAGCCACTTCACGTTCATGTTGCCTTCCCAGCCGGGCAGCAACAGGCGCATCGGGTAGCCGTTGCCGGGCATCAGCCGCTCGCCGTTCTGGTAGAGGGCGATCATCGCGTCGTCGAGCGCCTTGCCGAGCGGCACGCTGCGGCTCAAGTGCGGTGCGTCCGCGCCTTCGGCGATCAGCCATCTCGCCTTCGGATCGACGCCCGCCTCCTCGAGCAGCGTGGAGAGCATGACGCCGGTCCATTCGGCGCACGAGGCGAGGCCGTGCAGCGCCTGCACGCTCGCCTGCACCGGGCTCGGCGAGAAAAGCGGCGCGCTGTTGCCGCCGCATTCGAGGAAGGTCATGCGCGACACGAGCGGATAGCGCGCCAGCGCGTCGAGCGTGTACACCAGCGGCCGCCGGACCAGGCCGTGGATCGCGAGCCGGTGCGCGCCCGGATCGATGTCCGGATCGCCGGCGTGCGAGATGACGAAGTGCAGCCCGTTCGGCGTCATGCTTCCCTGCAGCAACTGATGCGGCGTGCGCGCGTGCTGGGTGCGCGGCTCGGCGTTGGGATTGCTCAGCGTGCGCACCGCGGCCTTCTCGAAGCGCGAGGGCACGCCGTAGGCCGGGACCGCGCCGCCGGGCGCGCCGCTCCAGGGATCCTCGGCGAGCGGCGCGGCCACGGCCGGCGCGCTCGCGTAGCCGGTCATCGCGGCCGCGAGTGCTGCACCGCCGCGAAAAAACGCGCGCCGGTCGAGAAGGCCGTTGCCCGCGGCCGCTTGCAGCTCCGTCAACGTGCGATCCGCTTTCATGGTCCCTCCCGGAAATCGGTGTCTGACACCGATTTTCTAATCTACACTTGCGCGAGCACTACACAAAGGGGGAGTCATGAAGAAAGACGCGTTCGATCGCCGTGCTTTTCTCAAAGGCGCGGTGGCAGGCGGCGCAGCCGTAACGGTTTCCCTACCCAGACCCTCCGAGGCCCAGCAAGGAACGCCCGCCCAGCCCGCGGCCGCCGCGGCGCCTTCGGCGCCGCCCACGTCCTCGCCGCCGACCTACTCGCACCTCAATCCGGAAGAAGCCGCGTTCATCGAGGCGGTGGTCGACCACATGATTCCGGCCGACGAGTACTCGCCGAAAGGCACCGACCTCGGCCTCAACATCTACATCGATCGCGCGCTCGCCGGCGGCTGGGGCAAGGGCGATCGGCTCTACCTGCAGGGCCCGTGGAAGCCGGGCGTGCCGAGCCAGGGCTACCAGCTGCCGCTCACGCCCGCCGCGCTCTATCGCGCGGGCATCGCCGCGGCGAACGCCGCCTGCGTGAAGGCCTACGGCAAGACCTTCGACAAGGTCGGCGCGGACCAGCGCCAGGAATTCCTCCTCGGCATGCAGAGCGGCAAGCTGGCGTTCGAGAACGGGCCGCCCTCGCGCGCGTTCTTCGCCACGCTGTACGCGAACGTGATGGAAGGCATGTTCGCCGACCCGATGTACGGCGGCAATCGCAACAAGGCCGGCTGGAAGATGATCGGCTTCCCCGGCGTGATTGCGGTGCACTACCAGAACGTCGAGAAGTACCGCGACAAGAAATACGACGTCCCTCCCGTCGGCATCTCGGATATGAGTTAAAAACGGAACCCAGTGGAGAAGCCATGACAACCAAATTAAAGGAAGTCGACGCCGTCATCGTCGGCCTGGGCTGGACCGGCGGGATCCTGGCGAAGGAGCTCTCCGCGGCCGGCCTCAAGGTCGTCGCGCTCGAGCGCGGCGGCCAGCGCAGCACCGAAAGCGATTTCACCGTGCCCGCGGTGCGCGACGAGCTGCGCTACGTGGTGCGCCACGATCTCATGATGAACACGCAGAAAGACACGCTCACCGTGCGCAACAATGTCTCGCAGGAAGCGCTGCCGATGCGCCGCCTCGGCTCGTTCCTGCCCGGCGACGTGGTCGGCGGCTCGGGCGTGCACTGGAGCGGCCACACCTGGCGCTGGACCGACATGGAGTTCAAGGTCCGCAGCAAGTATGAGGAGCGCTACGGCAAGAAGCACATCCCCGAGGACATGACGATCCAGGACTGGGGCATCACCTACGACGAGCTCGAGCCGTACTACGACAAGTTCGAGTACGTCGCGGCGGTCTCGGGCAAGGCGGGCAACCTCAAGGGCAAGATCGTGCCGGGCGGCAATCCGTTCGAGGCGCCGCGCGCGCGCGAGTATCCGCTGCCGCCGCTCACGCCGCTGCTCGCGCAGGAGATGTTCAAGACGGCGGCGGCGAACAACGGCTATCACCCGTTCCCGCGCCCGAGCGCCAACGCCTCGCGCGCGTATACGAATCCGGACGGCTCGCGCTTCGGCGCCTGCCAGTACTGCGGCCACTGCCAGCGCTTCGGCTGCGAGGCGAACGCGAAGGGCAGCGCGCACATCACGGTGATCCCCATCGCGATGCGCAATCCCAACTTCGAGCTGCGCACGAACAGCTGGGTGACGAAGGTGCTGAAGGCCTCCGACGGCAAGCGCGTGACCGGCGTCACCTACACCAACATCCTCACCGGCGAGGAGTTCGAGCAGCCGGCGCAGATGGTGCTGCTGTGCGCCTACGCCATCAACAACGTCCACCTGATGCTGCTGTCCGGAATCGGCCAAGCCTACGATCCCGTGAGCCAGAAAGGCATGATCGGCAGGAACTACTGCTACCAGACCGGCGCCGCGGCGACCCTGTTCTTCGAGGGCCGGCACTTCAACCCGTTCATGAACGCCGGCGGCTCGAGCACCACCATGGACGACTTCAACGCCAACTGGGACTTCGACCGCGGCAAGCAGGGCTACGTCGGCGGCTTCATCGTCGCCGGCGCCTTCAACACCGCGCTGCCGATCGGCTACCGGCCGGTGCCGAGCGGCACGCCCGCGTGGGGCACGGCGTGGAAAGCCGCCACCGCGAAGTGGTACGACACCGCGATGCAGATCAACATGAGCGGCAGCGTGATGGCGAACCGCTACAACTACTTCGACCTCGACCCGACCTACCGCAACGCCTTCGGCCTGCCGCTGATGCGCATGACCTTCGACTACAAGGACAACGAGCACAAGATCGGCCGGCACGCGGCGCAGGTGATCAACGACATCGCGAAATCGATGAACCCCACGCGCCTCAACCCCGCCGTCGCGCGCACCGATCCCTGGACCGTCGTGCCCTACCAGAGCACGCACAACACCGGCGGCACGATCATGGGGACCAGCCCGAAGACCAGCGCTCTCAATAAATACCTGCAGAGCTGGGACTGTCACAACTTGTTCGTCGTCGGCGCCAACGTCTTCCCGCACAACTCGGTCTACAACCCCACCGGCCCGGTGGGCGCCCTCGCCTACTGGACCGCGGATGCGATCAAGAACAAGTATGTGAAGAACCCGGGAATGCTCGTATGACTCGCTTTTTGATTTTGGTTTGTCTGGTTTTTATAAGTGCAAAAGCTTTTTCGCAGAACACCGTGCACGGACAAAAGCTCTTTGAGGAATGCCGCGCGTGCCATGCGATCGAGCGCGGCGCGCAAGGCGTCGGGCCGGACCTGCACGGCGTATTCGGCCGGAAGGCCGGCACGCTGGGCGATTTCCGCTACTCGCCCGCGCTCAAGCGCAGCGGCATCACCTGGACGCCGAAGACGCTCGAGGCTTACGTCGCCGATCCGCAGAAGGCCGTGCCGCAGAACCGCATGCCGTACGCCGGCATGCCGGAAGCGCGCGACCGCGCGGATCTCATCGCCTACATGCAGGAGGCTTTCAAATGATCCGCTCCATCGCCTTTGCCGTACTCGCCTCGTTCGCCCTCGCGCTGCCGGCGGCCGAGAAGACCGAGAACACCAAGGAAGGCTTTTCCACCGCGCGCCTTACCGCGCTCAGCGAAAAGCTGCGCGCCGAGGTGAAGAGCGGCCGCCTGCCGGGCGCGGTGCTGCTGGTGTCGCGCAACGGCAAGCTCGTGTACTCCGACGTGATCGGCGTGCAGGACCCGAAGAGCGGCGCGCCGATGCGCCGCGACTCGATCTTCCGCATCTACTCGATGACCAAGCCGTTCGTGTCGGTGGCGGTGATGATGCTCGCCGAGGAAGGCCGGCTGCAGATCAGCGAGCCGGTGTCGAGGTACATCCCGGAGCTGAAGAACCTCAAGGTCGGCGTGGAGAAGGCGGACGGCCTGGAGCTCGTGCCCGCGGTGCGCGAGATCACCATCCAGGACCTGCTGCGCCACACCTCGGGCTTCACCTACGGCATCTTCGGCAAATCGCTGGTGAAGGAGGAGTACAAAAAGCTCGACGTCGACAGCTGGGACCAGACCAATGCCGAGGTGATGAAGAAGCTCGCCGCCGCGCCGCTGCAGTTCCAGCCCGGCACGACGTGGGAGTACAGCCGCTCGGTGGACGTGCTCGGCCACCTGCTCGAGCGCATTTCCGGCCAGCCGCTCGACCAGTATCTGCAGGAGAAGCTGTTCAAGCCGCTCGGCATGAAGGACAGCGGCTTCTGGGTGGCGCCGGCGAAGCAGAGCCGCATCGCCGAAGCGTTCGAGACGGATCCCGAGTCGAAGGCGAAGGTGAGCCTGATCGACATCCGCCAGGCGCCGAAGCTCCTCTCGGGCGGCGGCGGCGGCGTCTCGACCGCCGGCGACTATCTGCGCTTCACGCAGATGCTGCTGAACGGCGGCGAGCTCGACGGCGTACGCATCCTTTCGCGCAAGACGGTGGCGTACATGCTGTCCGATCATCTCGGCGCCGTGCGCGCCACATCGCTGCAGCGCGGCGCCGCGTACCTACCTGGACCCGGCTACGGCTTCGGGCTGGGATTCGCGGTACGCACCGAGAGCGGCGAAGCCTCGACGCCCGGCACCGTCGGCGACGCGAACTGGGGCGGCCTCGGCGGCACCTACTTCTGGGTCGACCCGAAGGAGAACCTCGCCGTGGTGTGGATGGCGCAGGGCCCGGGCCAGCGCACCTACTACCGCCAGCTCGTGCGCACCGGCGTCTATGGCGCACTTGTGAAGTAGCTGAAAAAATCAGGGACGGACCACGTTTTTCGGAGCTTCGCGCAGATAAAAACGTGGTCTGTCCCTGATTTTTTATCGGTGTCCGACACCGATTTCCACACGGGACTATGAGGCTCTCGGCCCTTCTTCTTGCTGTTTTGATATCAGGCACGGCTGTTTGCCATGCCTTCCCCGAAAAATCCGTGCGTTTCGTCGTCGGCTTCACGCCGGGCGGCCCGAGCGACATCCTCGCGCGCGCCCTCGGCCAGAAGCTCGCGGAGCGCTGGTCGCAGCAAGTCGTCATCGACAACCGCCCCGGCGCCGGCGGCAACCTCGCCGCCGAAGCGGTCGCAAAGAGCGCGCCTGACGGTTATACGTGGCTCCTCGGCAACAACAGCATCCTCGCCACCAACCAGAGCCTCTACCGCAACCTCCCCTACGACCCGGTAAAGGATTTCGCCCCGGTCGCGCTGGTGGCGATCCAGCCGAACATTCTTGTCGTTAACCCGAGCGTTCCCGCAACTTCAGTTTCAGAACTCGTTTCTTATTTGAAGAAAAATCCCGGAAAAGTGAACTACGCTTCTTCCGGCAGCGGCGCGGCGGCGCATCTCGCCGGCGAGCTTTTCAAGGCGATGGCCGGCGTCGATATCGTGCATGTCCCCTACAAAGGCGCCCAGCCCGCACTCACGGATGTG
>WNFL01144801.1_pt3 | contig 14264 bp, 19 predicted proteins | sample 5400361 | NCBI WGS metagenome assembly WNFL01 (sample SAMN13153351, study PRJNA577476) | soil metagenome | isolation source: 40 cm soil on Douglas fir-dominated hillslope | place: USA:California | collected 2013-09-17
CCGCCAGCTCAGTTCCGAGGGTCGCGACCGCTGCTCGCGGGTCGGCCTCGCGAGCCGCGCCACCGAGGCGGACGACGACGTCCGCCACGAGCGCTCGGCCGTCTAGCGGGACGAGGATCCAGCCTGGCGGCAGGTATGCCTGCAGGTCGAGGCAGGTCGAGAGGTCGGGCAGCCACGCGGCTCGAGCGAGGAGGCGGCCCGCGATCCCCTGCTCGTCGCGGCGGATGGCGTCGCGCAGGAACCCGCCGCCCCGGCGACGAACGATCGCCTCGAATTCCGCGTCGACCCCGGCCGCGCCGGTGGCGGCGGCTTCGGCCACGATCGCGGTGCCCTGTTCCCTGGCCAGCGCCGTGATCGATGCCCGATCGACGACGAAGGCTCGCTCGAGCCCGGCGAGCACCGCCCGCGCGGCAGCGCGGAGGTCCGGCTCGATGACGACCGTGTCGTCGAAGCGGCGGCCGCCTCGGGCTCCGGCGGCCAGCGCGAACTCATCCCGCGCCGCTGCCGCCGCGGCTCGTTCGGCGGTGTCGAGGCGCGCCCGCAGCCCGGCGCTCGTGGCCTGCGCCGTCGCGACACGCGTCGCCTGGCTCGCCGCCGCGGCCTCCGCCTGCCCGACGGCCGCCTCGGCCTGGGCGCGTGCGATTCGCAAGGGCTCCAGCGCGGCGCGGGCGGTCGCGTGGTCTCGGGTGGCTGAATCCCGGGCCGCGGCCGCGGCGTCGCGGGTCGCCGCTGCGACCGTGGCCCGTGGCACCTCCGTCGCGAGTGATCGCTCGGCCTCGACGAGACGGCGTCGGGCTGTCTCGACCTCGGCCCGGTGGGCGGCCTCGAGTCGCCGGATCGCGGCATCCTCCGCACCGTCGGCCTCGCCCGGTCGCGAGCCACCGGTTTCGCCCAGGGCATCGGCGAGCTCTCGCTCGGCCTCCGCGAGCTCGGCTTCCAGCCCGATCTCGCGGGCCGGCAACGGCCGACCCACGACGTCCGCTGCTCGAGCGACGCCCGCCTCGAGTGCCGGGCGCTCGGCCGCGAGGCGCTCTCGATCCCGCGCCGTGGCAGCCAGCTCCGAGGCGATGCGGCCGGCGGTCACCCGGAGCTCAGTGAGCCGGCCCACCGCGGCCTCGAGCGTGAACCGGCGTTCGGCCTCGGCCGCGCCGCGTCCGTTGAGGCTCGCCGCGAGGGCTGCGACCGCTGATTCGTGGGTCGCGAGCGTCGTCATCGCGCCATCGAGCCCGGCGCGAGCTTCGGTCGCGGACTGGCCCGCTGCCTCGATGCGACCCGCGGCCGCGTGCCATCGGGCGTGGGCTGCCGCGATCAGCGCGGCGGCCAGCTCGTCACCCGCACTCCGGCGACTCGTCTGCTGTTCGGCCTGGGCCGCGAGTCGCCGAGCCTGCGGCCGGAGCTCGCCGAGGATGTCGTCCACGCGGGCGAGATTCGCCTCGGATTCGGCGAGCTGCTCCTCGGCCCTGCGCCGGCGGCGCTCATGCCGACGGACCCCCGCGACCTCCTCGAACAGTGGTCGCCGCTCTTCGGGCCGAAGCGCGAGCGCCTGATCGACCATGCCCTGGCCGATGAAGAGGAAGGCGTTGTCGGCGAGGTGGGCGCCGTCGAGGAGGTCCACGAGGTCGCGCAGGCGCACCCGCTGGCGATTCAGGAGATAGTCGTTCTCGCCGGAGCGATAGAGCCGGCGGCCAAGCTCGACGACCGCGTACTCGACAGGCAGCAGCCCATCGGCGTTGTCGATCACGAGCTGGACGTCGGCCATCCCGAGGGCCGGACGCCGTTCGGAACCGGCCCAGATGACGTCCTCGGCCTTCCGGGAGCGGAGCGCTCGGCCCTGCTCGCCGAGGGCCCACCGGAGCGCGTCCGCCAGGTTGCTCTTGCCGGAGCCGTTCGGGCCGACGATCGCGCTGATGCCCGGCCCGAAGGCGAGATGCGTCCGCTCGGCAAACGACTTGACCCCCTGGAGCCGTACCGAGAGGAGCCGCGACGCGCCGGTCACGAGGGTGCCTCGGGATCCGCCGCGCGGGCGGTCAGGATCTCGACCGCCTCGGCCGCCGCGGCGGTCTCGGCGCTGCGGCGCGAGGCGCCAACGCCCATCCCGAGAACCTCCTCGCCGACGATGACCTCGACGCGGAAGACCTTGTCGTGATCGGGCCCGACGGCCTCGAGCAGGCGGTACTCCGGCCGCTCGCCGATCGCCTTCTGGGTCTCCTCCTGGAGGCGGCTCTTCGGGCTCTTCAGGTCGTCGGGCGGGAGCCCGGCCTCGATCTCGGGGGCCGCGACGTCGACGATCCAGGCCCTCGTGGCATCCCAGCCCAGGTCCATGACGAGCGCGCCGACGACGGCCTCGAATGTCGAGGCGAGGATCGACGGCCGGTGGGCACCATCCCGGTGGACCTCGCCTTCGCCGATGGCCAGGAGCGATCCGAGGTCGATTCGCTCGGCGAGCGCGGCGAGCCCCGTCGCGCTCACGATCGCCGCTCGACGCGCGGACAGGAGGCCTTCGTCATCATCGCATCGCCGAGGAACTCGAGCCGTTCGTTGTGGCCGGCCGCCTCACCCGGATGCTCGTGCAGCCACGAGGTGTGGGTCAGGGCCTGGGCGAGGAGCGGAAGGTTTCGGACCGGAAGCCCGAGCCGTTCGGCGAGAAGGTCGGCTCGGTCCATGTGCTGGCCGGAAGGCTGGCGGAGGAACGGCGCCTCAGGTCGTGCGCTCGTCGATGTACTCGACGGCGTCCCCGACGGTCCGGATCTTCTCGGCGTCCTCGTCGGAGATCTCGGTCGCGAACTCTTCCTCGAGGCTCATGATCAGCTCGACGAGGTCGAGGGAGTCGGCGTTCAGGTCATCGACGAACGATGCCTCGGGCTTGACCTCATCCTCATCGACGCCGAGCTGCTCGACGACGATCTTCTTGAGCCGGTCGTAGGTCGTGGCCACTGACTCCCTCCTCGGAGTTGGGTGTCGATTCCAGGTCGCCTGCGGTCTCGCGTGAGATGGTCCCGAGGACGCCATTCATGAGGCGTCGCATCGGGTCCCCACTGTAGGTCCGTGCCAGTTCGACCCACTCGGCGATCGCCACCCGGGCCGGCGTCCGGGAGTGTAGCACCTCACCTACCGCGCATCGGAGCAGCGCGCGGTCCATTCGGGCCAGCTGGACGACGGGAAACTGCGGCGCCGCGCGCTCGATTCTGGCGTCGATGGTGTCACGTTGGGCGACGACGATCTGGACGATGGAGCGGGCCAGCTCACCCGCCGCCGGGTCGGCCTCGACCTCGGCGAGCTGGCGCTCGAGGACGGCCGTCGCGGTCCGTTGTCCGAACTCGGCCTCGAACACCGCGGCCAGCGCCACGCGGCGCCCGGCTCGCTGCGATCGGACCCGATCGGTGGGCCGGCTGGCCGTCCGCTCTGCCACTACACGCCCACGCCGTCGACGTACACGGTCACCGTACCGAGGCTGAGACCGAGGAGGCGTTCCATGGCGGCGGCTACGGTCGCCCGGACTCGCTCGGCCGTCGCAATGAGGTCGGCGCCGGGACGGGCGATGAACCAGACTCGGACGTCCACGACCCCGTTCTTCACGTGCACCCGGACGGGCGATCCGGAGAGGAGCCGCCGCCAGGGCGCGCCGCCGTGCCCGACCCGGACGACGTCCGGAATCTCGAGGGCCGCCCGTCGGGCAACGTCGACGATGACCCCGTGCCCGATGCTGAGCTCGGGGCCGCTCACCGGACCGCCTCGGCGATGTGCTCGGGGACCCGCGTCCGGGCCGTCCGGGCCGCCACCGCGAGGGCGAAGCCGATCATCCGCCGGCGTGCCCGGCCATGGGTGATGACGACGGCTCCCTTCACACCGAGGAGCGGCGAGCCGCCGGCGGTTTCGTAATCGAAGACGTTCCGGATTCGCCCGATCCCGGGCCGCATGAGCGCGTAGGCGAGCCTGCCTCGCCAGGAGGCTCGGAACTCTGCGCGGAACAGGTCGAAGATGAACGTTGAGAGGCCCTCGAAGAACTTGATCACGATGTTGCCCGCCACGGCATCGGTCACGACGACGTCGGCGAAGTCGCCGGTGAGGTCCTTGCCCTCGACGTTGCCGACGAAGCGGAGGCTCGTCGCGTCGAGCAGCTCGGTCGCTTTCTGGATCCGGAGGTCGCCCTTGCCCTTCTCCTCGCCGATGGAGAGCAGGGCCACGCGCGGCTCGGCGATCCCGAGGACGCGCTCGGCAAAGATCGCCCCCATCCGGGCGTACTGGACCAGGTTCTCCGGGGTCGAGTCGGGGTTGGCGCCGATGTCGAGGAGCACGAACGGCGATCCCGCGCGGACCATCTGGACGGCGAGGGCCGGACGATCGACGCCCGGCAGGCGCCCGATCCGGAGCACCGCGGCGGCCATGCCGGCGCCGGTGTGGCCGGCCGTCACGATCGCGTCGGCGTCGCCTCGCCGGACGAGGTCGCAGGCGACGAGGATCGAGGCGTCCTTCTTCTCGCGGAGGGCGAGCGCGGGGTGCTCGTCCATCTCGATGACCTGGGAGGCGTGGACGATCGAGACGTTGGCCGGGAGTGCCGGCGCGATGGCCCGCAGGCGAGCTTCGTCGCCGACGAGGAGGATCGTGTCCTCGGGATGGGTTACCGCGTAGCCGATCGCCCCGGGAACGATTTCGGCCGGGCCGTGATCTCCACCCATCGCGTCCACGGCGATGCGGACGCCTGCCTCGACGGGGGTCACGGGATCAAGCTGACGGGGCGGGCTCGTCCTTCGCCTTCTTCAGCTCGAGGACCGGCCGACCGCCGTAGTAGCCGCAGTTCGGGCACGCCCGATGGGACCGTTTCGGCTGGTGGCAATGCGGGCATTCCTCGAGCTGGGGCAGACCGAGCGCGAGATGGGAGCGCCGATCCCCCTGGCGAGCGTGGGAGACCTTTCGTTTCGGCACACCCATGAGTCGTGAAGCCCCTTTCTCGAAGTGGGATTCGAATCCTTCGGGCGCGAACAGGCATTCGCTCTCCGAAGACCGAGGCGACGCACTGCGAGCCATCGGTCTGAGGATTCGGCGCGGAATCTACCCGGTTTCGCCCTCGCCGTCGACCTTGAACCCCTGCAGGGCCGCCAGTCGCGGATCGATCTCGTCCCCGGGATGCTCCTGATGGCCGGGGTCAAGGCGCTCGCCGCACGTCGGACAGAGGCCAGGGCAGTTCGCCTCGCAGAGGGGCGCGATCGGCTCGGCCAGCGAGATCGCATCGGCGACCATCGGGCCGAGATCCAGCTCGTGGTGGTCCGTCAGCCTCGCCACTTCGGGCTCCGCGTTCGGATCGAGCGCGCGCCCGGTACCGATGTCCAGCGTCGGCAGGACCTCCTCGTCGAGATGGATCGAGACGGGCGTCTCGATGTCCCGCAGGCAGCGCGAGCAGCTCCCTTCGAGGGCCGTCCGGAGGTCCGCCCGGACGATGACGCCGCGGTTCGTGCGAGCCACGTGGATCCGGCCCTCGATCGGGGCCGCGAGCCGAAGCTCGTCCGGGAGCGGGAGGGTCGCGCCGTGGACCTCGAAATCGCGGCTGCTGCCGGGCGGTTCTCCAAGGAGCCCCGCGAGCGGGTACGTGAGCGGGGCGGCGACGGTCACCGGAGGAGCGCGGAGCGGCTGCCCTCGTGCTCGTCCATCTCGGCGGTGCCGCGGCCGTTCAGCGTGTCGTCGTCGCGGTCGTCGTCGGGGCCGGCTTCCATGAGGTCCGCCCGGCGATCGTCGAGGACCTCGATCCCCTTCCGGATCCCGGACAGGGTCTTCGTGACCTCCTGCTCGAGGGCATCGAGGATCTGGCCGGCGTACTCGTCGGCCCCCGTGCGAATCCCGGTTGCCGTGTCTTCGGCCTCCTCGATGATCCGACGGCCCTCTGCCTGGGCGGCCTCGGTCAGGCCCCGCTCCCCGATGAGGAACGCCGCCTGTTCCTGGGCCCGGCTCGTGATGCGAGTCGCCTCGTCGTGGGCCTTCTCGATGATCCGTTCGCCCTCGGAGTTGATCCGCTTGGCCGCGCTCACCTCTTCGGGGATCGCGACGCGGAGCTGATCGACGAGGTCGAGGATCGAGTCCTTGTCGACGAGGACCTTGCCCGTGATGGGCACGCCCGTCCCGGTGGCGATCTGGGACTCGAGCCGCTCGAGGAGGAAGATGATGTCCAGCGGAGGGCCTCGAGGGTGACGGGGTTCGACGCCGGGATTATGGCATGCCGGACCCGCTCAGTGAGAAGCGAACTCCTCCGCGAGCGCTTGCACGGCGGCCGCCGGGATCATCGAGCTGACGTCGCCGCCGAAGCTCGCGATCTCCTTCACGAGCGATGAGCTCACGAACCCCTGCTCGACCGACGTCATGAAGAACACCGTATCGACGTCGGGCGCCAGCTTCCGGTTGTTGTGGGCAAGCTGCATCTCGGTCTCGAAGTCCGATACGGCCCGCAGGCCGCGGACGATCGACGTCGCGCCGTTGGCGTGGACCGCGTCGACGGTCAGGCCGTCGAACGTCGCCACGCGGGCGCGGGCCGGGTCGATTCCGACCTCGGCGATCGCCTTGCGCAGCACCGTGACCCGGATCTCGGTCGTGAGCAGGGCGCTCTTGCGGGGGTTCGCCAGCACCGCGACGACGACCTCGTCGAAGACCGCGAGGGCCCGAGCGATGACATCGAGATGGCCGTTCGTGACCGGGTCGAATGAGCCCGGGTAGAGCGCGACCTTCATCGGGTCTCCTCGTCCGCCTGCCAGCGCAGGAAGGCCAGCCCGGACTCGCCGAACTGCCGTTCGCGGACGGATGCTAGCAGGCCAATTCGGGGTTCCGGCGGGTTGCGCCGGGGGTGCTTGACCACGACGACGCCAGCCGCCGCGAGGAGGACCCCGGGGCCGGCGGCCGCGATCTCCTCGAGTGCGGCCGCGATCAACATGGGTTCGTCGTATGGCGGATCGACGAGGATCGCCCGAAAGGGCCCTGCGCCCCGACCGGCCCCTCGGAGCCAGGCGATCGCATCGCCACGGACGATCGAACCGCTCGGGGCGAGATGGGTCGCCTGGAGGTTCCGGGTCGTCGCCGCGAACGCGTCGGCGCTCCGGTCGACGAACACGACGCGTGCCGCCCCCCGCGACAGCGCCTCGATCCCACCCGCGCCGCTCCCGGCGAACAGGTCGAGGAATGCCTGGCCCCGGACCTCCGGCTCCAGCATCGCGAAGAGGGCCTCCTTCAATCGATCGCCGAGCGGGCGGGCGCCCGAGGCGGGCGCGATCAGTCGAAGACCCCGGGCGGAGCCGGCGATGACCCGGCCGGCGCCCCGCTCGGTCATGCGGCGCCCGCCGGGTCGGCTTCGGCGACGCGGCTGAGCCAGCCGTTCCGGAGCTCGTGGCCGAGCAGCTCGTTGCCGGGTGTCAGGCGGCCCTCCGCGTCGAGGAGCAGCTCTGCCGCCTGGCGTGCCGCCACGGCCAGCTCGCGGTGACCCTCGCGCTGGAGCGAGGCCACCCGCAGCCGGGGCAGCCCGCTCTGCACCAGGCCAAGCACGTCGCCCTCGCGCCGGAGCTCCCAATCCCGCTCGGCCAGCTCGAAGCCGTCGTGGAGGTCGCGGATCGCTTCGAGCCGAGCCCGGGCGGTCTCGTCGGTCGTATCGGAGACCAGCACGCAGAACGACTCGACCGTCCCGCGTCCCACGCGGCCACGGAGCTGGTGGAGCTGGGCCAGCCCGAACCGGTCGGCGCCCTCGACGATCATCAGCGTCGCCTCCGGGACATCGACGCCGACCTCGACGACCGTCGTCCCGACGAGCACCTGGATCTCGCCGTCGCGGAAACGGGCCATCTCGGCATCGCGATCGGCGGCCTTGAGGCGGCCGTGGACGAGGCCAACCGATATCGGGGCCAGGAGGGCCGTCAGCCGGATCGCTTCCGCCTCGGCGGCGATCGCAGCCGAGGCGACGAGCGCCTCGTCGTCGAGGTCGGCCTCGCCCTCGGCCGGGTCGGCACTGATGAGCGGCACGACGACGAACGTTCGGTGGCCGAGCGCGGCCTCGTCTCGGACCTTCCGCCAGGTGCCCTCGAGCTCCGACGGCTGCTTGATCCCGGTCCGGATTCGGACCCGACCCTCGGGCTGGCTGCGCAGGTCCGTCACGTCGAGGTCCGCGTACAGCACCTGGCCGAGCGTCCGTGGGATGGGCGTGGCGGTCATCAGGAGGACATGCGGGACCCGTCCGGCGGCCTTCGCCTCGAGCGCCGAGCGCTGGTCGACGCCGAACCGATGCTGCTCGTCGATGACGACGAGCCCGAGGTCGGCAAACGCGACCGATTCGGAGATGAGCGCGTGGGTCCCGACGACGATCGGAGCCATGCCCGCGGCGAGCAGGTCCCGGACGCGATCGGCCTCGGCCGACTTCAGCGATCCGGTCAGGAGCTCGACCGGCCGGCCGAGCGGAGCGAGCAGGTCGGTGAGGGTGCGCTGGTGCTGCCGCGCCAGCAGGTCGGTCGGAGCCAGGAGGGCCGCCTGCCGACCCGCGCTTGCGGCCGCCGCCAGGGCCCACGCCGCGACCGCCGTCTTCCCGGAACCGACATCGCCCTGCAGGAGCCGGAGCATCGGGGTCTCGCGAGCGAGGTCGGACCGGACCGCGTCAATGGCGAGGGCCTGATCCGGGGTCAGGTCGACGTCTCGGCCAACCTTGGCCCGAAGCCCGGCCACGATCGCGCCGCGGATGCTCACGTCGCCGGCGTCGTCGACGGTGACTGAGGCGCCCCGTTCGTGGATCCGGCCGCGCCGCCGGCCGACCATCCCGACCTGGAGCGCGAGAAGCTCATCGAACGCGAGCCGCTCGAGGGCCGTGTCGCGCCGTTCGAAGGTCGTCGGGTAGTGGGCCTCTTCGAGGGCATCCCCGATGGACGGCAGGCTGCGCGAACGTCGGAGGTCGTCGCGCAGGTACTCGGGGTAGCCCTGGCCGGCTCGGTCGAGCGCGGCCCGCATGGCGCGCCGGAGCGTGTTGGCGGTGATCCCCGCCGTCAATCGGTACACGGGCACGATCCGGCCGGCGTGGAGCAGCGCCGAGCCGTCGTCGCGCTGGAACTCGGGATTGTCGAGGGTGAGGCGCGTGCCGAAGCGGCGCAGCCGCCCGCTCACGACGACCGAGTCGCCCGTGTGCAGCCGACGTTCGATGAAGCGCCGGCCGAACCAGGTCGCCGTGATCGACCCGGTGTCGTCCTCGAGGAGCGCCGTCGTTCGCTGGATGCGTCGCCGGAAGGACGGCTCGACCTTCACCTCGCCGACCCGCACCCGGGCCGAGATGACCTCGCCCTCGGCGGTCCACGTCAGATCGACGATCTTTCGCATCTCCCGCAGGTCGTCGTACCGGCGCGGCAGGTGGAACAGCAGGTCCCGCACGGTCTTGAACCCGAGGCGACGGCCGGCTCTGGCGACGGTCGGCCCGCCCGGGAGGCGGGACTTGGCCAGGTCGGTCTCGATCAGCTCGATCGGGGTTGGGTCGGCCACTCCCCTACTCGGCCGAGACGATGTAGCGGTAGTGAGGCTGGCCGCCGTGCACGACCTCGACCTCGGCGCCCGTCGCGAGATCGTGGATGCGCCTCGCCAGTGCCTCGGTCGAGGCGAGGTCAGCGCCCTCGCCGTAGTACAGCGTGATGAGCTCGTACCCGCGGGTCAGCGTCCTGATCGCGGCGAGGACGGCCTCGGTGGGATCGTCGTCGACCGCCACGAGCCCGTCGTCCGGGTCCAGCGCGATCGTCTGGCCGAGCTTGACCTTCCGACCGCCGATCGTCGCGTCACGAACGGCCCCCGTCACCGACAACGACTGGATCGCCCGGCCCGCCGCGGTCATCTCGGTCGCGTTGTCGGCGGCATTCCGGCTCGGGTCGAGCGCGAGCAGCGCGGCGAAGCCCTCGGCGGCATTCCGGGTCGGCACGACCGCGACGGGCCGATCCGCCATCGCCGCCACCTGGCGGGCGGCAAGGACGACGTTCGGGTTGTTCGGGAGGACGAGGACCTCGCGAGCGTTGACGCTCTGCACCGCCTCGAGGAGCTCGCCGGTGCTCGGGTTCGTGGTCTGGCCGCCGAGGACGACCCGGCTCACCCCAAAGTCGCGGAAGATCGCGGCGAGGCCCTCACCGGCGGCGACGGCGACCACCGCGAGGTTCACCGGCTCGCCGATCGGGAGGCTCGGACCGCTGCCGTTCGACCCGTCCGCAGACGGAGCCAAGGCGGCCTCCGTCTCGCCGGCTGCCGCGCCCGCAAATGCCGTCGCTCGTGACTCCCGGACGTCGAGCGCCTGCTGGTCGAGGTTCTCGACGCTGATCTTCGACAGGTCGCCGAGACCGATGGCGTACGCGAGGACGAGGTCGGGCCGCTCGTTGTGGACGTGGACCTTCACGGCCTGCTTGTCGCCGGCGACCAGGACGGACTCGCCGATCGAGTCCATGTAGGTGCGGATGGCCATGACATCGAGGGACTCGCCGGCCCGGGCGCGAGCCAGGAACATCGTCTCGTAGCCGAAGGCGCCGTTCTCGCCCGGAGCCGCGGTTGCCGCCGCTGCGAGCGCTGCGGCCGACGGGAGCGCCGGAGGCCGGGCCGGCTCGGCTGCCGCACGCCCCGCGGCGGCATCGTGCTTCGCAGGGCCGCCGTGCGCGAACCGCTGGGCTCCCTCGAGGAGGCGGAGGAGGCCCTGTCCGCCCGAGTCGACGACGCCCGCTTCCTTGAGGATCGCGAGCAGCGACGGGGTCCTCGCGACCGCCTTCTCGGCCGCGGTCACGGTCGACCGGAGGACGACATCGAGGTCGGGCTCACGCTCGGCGGCCCTGACCGCCGCGTCGGACGCCTCCCGGATGACCGTCAGGATCGTCCCTTCGACGGGCTTGGCGACCGCCCCGTACGCGGCCTTCGTGCCGCTGTCGAGCGCATTCGCGAGGTCGAGCGTGTTGAAGCGGGTCTTGCCCGCGAGGCCCTCGGCGATCCCCCGCAGGATCTGGCTCGTGATGACCCCGGAGTTGCCGCGGGCGCCCATGAGCGCCCCGAACGCGGCCGCCGCAGAGATCCGTTCCGCGGTCCCGTCTTCGCCGACGGCCTCGGCCTCGGCCAGGGCCGCCCGGACCGTGGCCAGCATGTTCGAGCCGGTGTCGCCGTCCGGAACCGGGAACACGTTCAGGGCGTTGATTTCGTCAACGTTCGCCTCGAGGCTCGCGACGGCTGCCCGGAACGCGCCAAGGAGCCCGGCGCCGGTACAGGCGCGATGGGCCATCAGGCCACGTCCGAGCCACTGTCGGCGAGGTCCGAGGGGCCGATGCCACGCTTCGCCGGCGGCGCCGGCGGCGTCCCCCCGGGATGCGCCTCGACGTCCGCGACCTTGATCGTCAGGCGGTCGATCTCACGGCCGAGGGCATGGCGGATCGCGTGTCGAATCGTCAAGTCGACCTGACGCGCAACTTCTGCGATCGGCAGCCCCTGGGCGACACGAAGCCGGAGCGAGATCTTGAGTGCGCCGCCACGGAGGGAGATCCGCAACCCCGCGGGGACGACACCTCCGGCAAACCCGGCGACACCGTACTGGTCGAGCGTGACGCCACGGACGATGTCGGCGATGGCGCGACGCGTCACGAGCGCCCGTCCGGGGGTGGGTTCGTCCGGCAACGCTAGCTCCCTGGGGGTGAGTGCTATAGTACCGCCCCGCTGGCGCCCAACCGGCCCCGGCAGCCTTCACTCCGATCTCCGAGGACCCTCATGGCTCGTTCCTGTGCGATCTGCGGCAAGGTATCGATGGGTGGGTACAACCCCCAGTCCGTCGGGTCCAACCGCGTCCGCGCTCACCGGCGTTACCAGCCGAACCTGCAGCAGCTGACCTACGTGCGCAATGGCGCTGCCACGAAAGCGATGGTCTGCACCCGCTGCCGCCGCACCGAGACGAAGACCGCCCGCTAGTCCGTACTGATCAGGCCTGGGCGGCCGCGGCCGCTCGCGTCCTGGCCCGCGCGGCGAGTGCCGATCGGCGCCGTGCGAATCGCGCTCGCGTGGCGGCCTCGGCGGAGGCCGGCACCAGCAGGTCCCAGCGTCTGATCTCGTCGTCCATGTCGACCGGATCCTGGTCCGAGCGGAAGAGGAGCACAGGGATTCCTGCCGCCTCGATCTCGGCGCGCAGCGTTCGGGCCGCCGGGCGCGGGAGCGTCACGAAGACGACGAGCCGGTCGCGCGGGGTCGGGGGCTTGCCGCGGTTGAGGACGTACTGGTAGCCCTCATCCGCGAGCGATCGGATGAGCCGGACCTCGCGAGCCATGTCGCGACCCTTCAGCCACAGCGCCGAGCCCACGACGAGGATGTCCGCGCCGAGCCCGCCCACGAGCTCGGCCGACTCGCGGTTCACGCCGCCATCGACGTGGACCTCCGCGCCATGCAGCTTGTGGGCGAGGTAGTCCCGAGCCTGCAGCACCTTCGCCTTCGCGACATCGGCCATGAAGGCCTGGCCCCCGAACCCCGGTTCGACCGTCATGACCGTCACGATGTCGAGCAGCCCGCGATAGGGCTCCAGGGCCGTGAGCGGCGTGCCCGGCTTGACCGCGAGTCCCGCGGCCCGCCCCGCGGACCGGATCGCGCGGAGCGTCGCGGCGATGTCCTCGTCGATCTCGACGTGGAAGGTGATCGAGTCGCAGCCGGCGTCGAGGTACTCATCGATGTAGCGGCCGGGCTCCGAGATCATCAGGTGGGCATCGAAGGGCAGGCGCGTCCGGCGGCGGAGGGCCTTTATCGTTCGCGGCCCGAAGGTGAGATTCGGGACGAAGTGGCCGTCCATCACGTCGAGATGAATTCGGTCGGCTCCTTCTCGCTCCACCCGGCGCACCGCGTTGGCGAGGTTGCCGAGATCCGCGTCGAGGATGCTGGCAGCCACGCGGGCACGGCCCAGGCTCGGTCGATCCGTCGCGAGAGCGCGCGGCCGCGAGGGCCGGATCGCGGGGCTCATTCGGACACACCCGCCGGCATGGGCTCGTCGCTGCGTTCACCCCGCAAGGCTGCCGCGCTGGCGAGCTCGAGCCTTCGCCGACGGAGGGCCACGGCGGGAGCCGGTGGCTGCCCGGCCCGCTCAGCGGCGAGCTGACCGCAGGCCGCGCCGACCTCCTGGCCGCGGTTCCGCCGAATCGTGACGGCGATGCCCTTCGCCCGGAGGCGCCCGGCGAACCGCTCGATGACCGGCATCGGGCTCGCGGTCCAGGGCGTGTGCGCCACCGGGTTCATCGGGATCAGATTGACATGGACGAGGTCGCCCTCGAGGAGTCCGGCCATCGCGTCGGCGTCGAGGTCCGTGTCGTTCACGCCACTGATCATCGTCACCTCGTAGCTCACGCGCCGGCCCGTTGCGCGGGCATGGTCCCGCGCCGCGGCCACGACCTCGCCGACCGGCCAGCGCCGGTTCAGGGGCACGAGGACGTCGCGCAGCGCGTCGCGGGCCGCGTGCAGGCTCACGGCGAGGGTGAACTGCGGCCCCAGCGCGGTCAGCCGCCGGATGCCCGGGACGACTCCCGAGGTGGAGACCGTGATGTGCCGGGCGCCGAGCCCGAACCGGCGGGGGTCGTTCAGGGCGTCGACCGATTCGAGCACTCGGTCGAGGTTCAGCAGGGGCTCGCCCATGCCCATGAACACGATGTTCGTGAGCCGTTTGCCGTTGCCTGCCAGGGTCCGGGCGGCCAGCCGCACCTGATCGAGGATCTCGGCGGTCTCGAGATCGCGACCGAAGCCCAGCTCGCCGGTCGCGCAGAACGGACAGCCCACCGCGCAACCGGCCTGGCTCGAGATGCACAGGGTGTGGCGCTCGCGCCGGCTCGCTCTCGCCGGGTAGTGCATCAGGACGGACTCGATCGCGACCCCATCGTCGAGCCGGTGGAGGACCTTCTCGGTCGAACCGCCATCGGTGACGACCCGGTCGTTCGAGGCCAGCGTGTCGTAGCGGAAGGCCTCGTCGAGCGCTGTTCGCAGCGGCGCCGGCAGCGTCGCGACCCCGGCCGCCGAGTCGGTGCCACTCCGCCAGACCGCGTCCTGGATCTGGCGAGCGCGGAACGCGGGCTCGCCCCGCTCGTCGAGCCAGCCCTGGAGAGCGTCCGGCTGCAGCCCGGAGATGCCTGGCCGCCCCGCGACTCCGGCGCCGCTCGGCGTCACCCGGCTGACCGGTCGAGGAGCGCTCGCCGAACGACCGGCGGCGTCATCGGCAACGTGTGCAGCCGGATTCCTGTTGCCGCGGTGATCGCGTTGCCGATGGCCGCCGCGCCGGCGATGACGGGCGC
>WNFL01302214.1_pt4 | contig 14264 bp, 10 predicted proteins | sample 5400361 | NCBI WGS metagenome assembly WNFL01 (sample SAMN13153351, study PRJNA577476) | soil metagenome | isolation source: 40 cm soil on Douglas fir-dominated hillslope | place: USA:California | collected 2013-09-17
GGCGGCCGAGACCTGCGCGACACGGACTCCGAGCTCGCTCGCCAAACGCTCATTGATCGAATTCATGATGGGCCTCGCGCTAAAATACCGGGCCGCAAGACTGCCTGCGAACCCAGCGATTCTCAACTGGCTCGGAGCCGGCAGGCAAGAAGGATCAGCGGGATGCGGTCGGAACCGTCGCAGGCAAACCCCGGAGCCTGAACCCGCCCTTGGCGGCCGTCACTGGCAATACGAGCTTCTGCGCCGCGAGGCCATGTCCAAATGGAAATGGTTGCGATGCGCGTCGTTGGCTTCGGGACCTAGCACCGTCGCGAACACCTTGCACGCGCCGGAGTGCAGCCGGCGTAGGTACGCCGCCTCGGCCGTCACCTTGGCCTGCTCAGCGGGTGGCGGCTCGACATTCGCCGGCTTCGGTTGCTCGGCGGGTTTCACCTTGGGCTTCTGGCGGCGCCGCTCACTCGATTTACCCGTGCTGCGGCCTTCATCTGGGTCGGCCGGCGGTCTCGGAGATGCTCCGAGGTGCGCTGGAGGCACCCTGCCCACCCCGGACTTACCACCGCCCGCCGGCTGGCTCGGGTCCGGCACGCCTTCCTCGGCCTCAGTTGCCTCAGGCTGTTTGGCGTCGGACGCCTTGGGGCCGGACGCCTTGGGATCTGACGGCTTGGTGTCATTGAGCCTGGCTTTCGCCAGGGCATCGGCGATCGCTTTCGCCTTGATGTCCCGGGCAGTCGGACCCCACTGGCTCACGACATCGATCGTGCGGCCGTTGGCGAGGTCGAATCCCGTGACATCGATGGCGTTGGCGAAGGCATGCTCGCTGATCTTGGGCAGGAATAGCCGGACGCTCCGTGCAGGCGGGTGACCGGCGCACCGAACATTTCGCGGGACGTCGGCTGCAGCGTCTTCTCGACCCATTGGTTGAGAGCGACGACCATGCGGCAATTGAGCAGCGCGGGCGGCCGGACATCGACCCCTTCTCTGCCGCCAACGTGGTGGAGGAAGATCGGTGCCGGCGTTCCGCATGCACCTGACTTGGTCGGCGGGGCAATCTCGATCTCGGCCGAGATGGGGCCAAGCATCTTCAGGCACTCCTGGAGGCCGGTGACGACCTCGCTTTCCGGCCACACGTCGGGAGTCGGCGCGGCTGCCTTGCCCTCCTCGACGGTGGTCGGCGGACCTTTCTCGGGGGGCGGTGGCGGCCCAGCCTTCTGCTCCACGGCAGCCGGCGGAGCTTCCTTCTTCTCTTCTGGGGTAGGAGGCGCCTTGGTGGGCACGTCTGNNNNTGGGCACGTCTGCGTTCGAGGGTGTGTCTCTCTTGGATCTCGGGGCGGCGCGGCGGCGCGCCTCGCGCTGCAAAGGCGCGACCTCGCCTTCGACCAAAGGCGACGGATCGGCCGGAATATACCTGTTGGCGTCCCTATTTGCGGGTCGCGCCATGCCGTCGACAATCGAGACCGGCATCGGTCTCGGGGTCGATGAGGCGACCGAGGCCAAGCCGGCTCCGGCGCTCATGCGCGGTTGAATTGCACCTGGGAAAAAGATCGCCGCGGCCGCGCAGCCGTAGACGCAAAGGGACAACGCCGTCGACAGCGAAGCGGCCGATCTTATTACGCGCAGCTTTCGGTTACGCAGAGATGAAAGGCGAGACAGTCCTCGCATCCATGTACTCGGGGTTGATCGGCCTTATGCTTACTCTTTGTCCGTTGACGTATCGGTCAGTAGAAAACCAGACGAAGGTCCCGCAGCCTGCCCCGAAAAGATGAAGAGACTTTGTCTGTAAAACGCGGACGCCGTCCGGTTGGTTTCCCTGCCGTTACATCTTGCCTCAATGCCGCGCTTGTGCCGCCGGCGGAGGCCGGCGACGATGACCGCCGCCGCGTCGTTTCGCTCAGTGCTCCGCGAATATTCGACCGCGTCTGCGTGGCTGGTGCTCCGTCTTCTCCCACACGTAGGGAGCGGAGGCGAGTTGCAGCAGCGCGCGATAGGCGGCGAGCGAAATCAGTAGCCAGTACAACGGGATGAATGCCACGCTGCCGATCAGCCAATAACGGCGCTGGCGGGCCGCAGCAATGACCGCGAGCAGAAGCGCCGAAGCGGCCGAGAGGATCAGGTTCAGGGCGGCCACCAGCCACAACCCCGCGCCGGCAACCGACTGAGGCCATGACATCAGGACTCCGGAGACCAAGCCAAACGTTACCATGCCGACGAACCACGGGTAGACCAGGGCGGAAAGGATCAGGCCCCCGGAATAGAGGTGAAAGCCGATGAAAGCCTTGGTGCCGAGATCCCGCCGCAGCCGTGCCGGCCGCCGAGTGTGAACGAGATAGGTCTGGAACCAGCCCTTGAGCCAGCGCGTCCGTTGCCGCAGCCAGACGGCGAATCGCAGCGGCGCTTCCTCCCAGGTCGTCGAGTCGAGCATGGCAATGTGGCCGCCGGTCCGCGCCAGCCGCAGCCCGAGATCGGCGTCCTCGGTCACGTTGAACGGGTCCCAGCCCGTCCAGCGCTCAAGGACGTGGCGAGGAAAATGGTTCGATGTGCCCCCGAGCGGCACCGGCAGCCCGAGCCGGATGAGGACCGGCAGGGTGAGATCGAACAGCACCGAGTATTCAATCGCGAACTGCCTGGCGAGCCAGGCATCGGCTGCGTTGTGGATGTTGAGGCGCGCCTGCAGGCAACTAACGGTGTCGCCGGACTGGCGGAAGGCCGAAACCGCACGCCGCAGTTGATCCGGGTCCGGCACGTCCTCGGCGTCATAGACGACGACGTACGAGCCACGTGCATGCTGGAGCGCGTAGTTGAGCGCCTTGGGCTTAGTGCGCGGAAGCGAATCGGGCACCACGATGACCCGCATGAACCCCGGCAGATCGAGGTCGGCGGCGACGCGCTGCGTATCCTGGTCGACCTCCTCCAGGATGATGAGCACATCGAGCTTTGCGGCCGGATAGTCGAGGACCGACAGGGCACTGACGAGATCGGGCAGGACGGCCCCTTCCCGGAACAGCGGGACGAGAATGGAATAGACCGGCAGGTCGGCGTCGGCGATCTCCTCCGGAGCGGCCTGCCCTGCAGGCCAGCGCGCGACGAGGGCGAGGATCAGTGCCCGCATGATAGCGACCGGAAGAAACGCCAGGGCCAGGCCGAACAGCAAGATATCCTGCGCCACGTCGGGGGCGATGCCGGCGCACCCGGCGATGAGCCCGGAAGCGATTGCAACGACAACAAGTTGCCAGAGCCAGACCGGGGTGCCGGCCGAAAGCAGCGGACGGGTGCGCAGAAGCGCGGCGATCGCCTGGTCGGAGCGCAGGGCCTGGATCTCGGGAGTCTCGAGCCGCGCGAAGTCTTCGTCCGAGATCAGCGTCACCGCGCGGCCTTCCCGGTTATAGGCGCGGGCCATGCTGGCGACCTCGCTAGGCCGTCCCAGGGTGGCATCGAGGGTAGCGCGCTGGACCGCTCCGGCCGGATCCCGCCGGTCATGGGAAGCTCGGTCCGCGTCGGCGGCGAGACCGAGGTGGGCAGCAATCAGGGAGACATACATTGTGCGGCTGACCCAGCCCACGGAGATGAGGACGGTGTGGGGCGTCACGCCCCACTGCGCCGCGAGAGCGATAGCCTTGTCGAGCGTCTCCTGATCGATTGCGCGGCCGACGAGGAAGGCGTACTCAGCGGTTTCGCTCGAGCGCGCATTGCGGGACTGATCGGCCCGGTCCGTGGCGGCAGTCGATCGAACTATGGAGGGCGGCTCATGGGGGACGAACACCGTACGCAACCAACTGGAGCTGTTGATAGATGGACAGCGTTCAGGAATAAATCTTGCGGTGCGAATGCGTTTACCTAGGTAGAAACCTAGGCCGGGGCGGGGAGGCCATCCTTGTGTAGCCTGGTCGCCGAGCAGTTCAGCGCGTCGACCTAATCGCCGGCGCCCCTTTGAGAGGCCCAAGATGAGGCCAGATATGGCGCAAATCGTCCGCCGGACCACGATGTGGCTTGCACTGATGACGCTGCTCGGAGCGGGCGTCAGCCATGCGCAATCCGCATCCGAGCCATCCGGACAGGGCGCGGCATCCGACCCCGGTCGACGCCAAGTCATTCGCTTTCTGACCGAGGGCGACTTCCCGCCCTTCAACTACTATGACGAGGAGGGAGTGTTGGCCGGCTTCAACGTCGACCTGGCGCGCGCGCTATGCCTCGAGGTGAATGCGACCTGCGACATCCAGGTTAGGCCCTGGGAGGAGCTTCTGGTCGCGCTCAACCGAGGCGAGGCCGATGCCGTCGTTGCCGGACACACCATCTCGGCGCGGCTGCTCAAGGTCGTCGATTTCACCGACAGCTATTTCCACACCCCGGCTCGCTTTGCCGGCCGCCGCGATTCCGAAAAGCTCGAGATCACGCCCGAGGATCTCGACGGCAAGCGCGTGGCCGTGCCAAGTGGGACCGCGCACGAGGCTTATCTCAGGGCGTTCTTTCGCTACAGCACGATCCAGCCTTACGAAAACCCGGAGCTTGCCCGCGACGCGCTCATGACCGGCAATGCCGACCTGGTCTTTGAGGACGGCGTCAGCCTCGCGTTCTGGGTCGCGGGCACGTTGTCCCGCGACTGCTGCGAGCTCAAGGGCGGGCCGTTTCACGAGCCGCGATACTTCGGCGATGGACTGGCGATCGCAATACCGAAACGGGACCAGGCGCTCAAAGGGCTGCTCAATCGGGCTCTGAAGCGCGTCCGCGCCAGCGGCCGGTACGAGGAGCTCGTCCTGCGATACTTTCCCAATCGTCTGCACAAGCGAACGGCAGTCATCGATGTATGTTGTTGCTGTCAATGGTAAGCAGATGTTCCGACATATTCCTTTTATACTACGATCGACTCGCCTTCTTCCAGCTTGCGCAAGTTGATTTGCATACCTGCATTCAAGCTTCATCGGGAGATTGCGGCGCGTCAACTTACCTGATCTCCGTTTGGCACCCGGCAGTCTATTGTTCCTGCGCCGGTGCAAGGGAATTGCCTGCTGCTGCGACGTGCAGCGGGCGGTGAAGAGCCCTTGCGCTGACGGCTTCTTGGGTTTGCACATGGATCGGCTTTGCACCACTGTAGAGGCGCTACGACTCAAGCGACGGTTGCGTCCGCGGCCACTCCGCCAACCGGCCGCAGTCGGAAAGGTGTTCACGGGGTCCCGGGTGTCACAATCCTGAAACTTGAATCCTTTCAACGTGACGGCATCGAAGCAAGCGGTATCTCATCGAAGCTCGGGGGATAAGGACTGCATGGCCGACTATCGCGCGCTTTTCATCTCCGACGTTCATCTGGGAACGCGCTCGTGCCAAGCCGAGATGCTGCTCGACTTTCTCAAGGAGAGCGACGCCGAGACGATCTATCTGGTCGGCGATATCGTCGATTTCTGGCGCATCCGGCGCGGAGCCGTGTGGCCGCAAGCGCACAACGACGTCTTGCAGAAGCTCCTGCGCAAGGTCCGCAAGGGCACGCGGGTCATCTTCATTCCAGGCAACCATGACGAAGGGCTGCGGGACTATTGCGGCACGCGTTTCGGCGGCATCGAGATCGAGCGCCATGCCGTGCACGAGACCGCCGATGGACAGCGCTACCTCGTCACCCATGGCGACGAGTTCGATGTCGTCGTGCGCTATGCGCGCTGGCTCGCTTTCCTCGGCGATCGCGGGTACGAGCTGGCGCTATGGGCCAACTGGCCGCTCAATTTTGTCAGGCGCTGGTTCGGACTTGGCTACTGGTCGTTGTCAAGCTACCTTAAATTGCGCGTTAAGACGGCCGTCAACTTCATTGGCGACTTTGAGAAATCGCTGTCAGACGAAGCCAGGAGGAACAACACCCGCGGCGTGATCTGCGGCCACATCCATCATGCTGCATCGCGCCAGTTTGGCGATGTGCATTATCTCAACACGGGCGATTGGGTCGAAAGTTGCACGGCGATAGCCGAGACGCATACGGGTCAGTTCCAGCTCATTCGCTGGTTGGAAGTGATACGCGAGCGCAAGGCACGGGAGACCGCCACTCCGGAGCTCGAGGCGGCGGCGTAATGCGCGTGCTGGTCGCCACCGATGCCTGGCGACCGCAGATCAATGGCGTCGTGCGCACCTATGAGCGACTGGAGGCAGCGGTCGCGCAGTTCGGCGTCGAGCTGATGTTCGTGACGCCCGGCGATTTCCTGACCATTCCATGTCCGACCTATCCCGAGATCCGGCTTGCGGTCCCCGGCTACCGGCAGCTTGTCGCCCGCGTCGAGGCCATCCGCCCCGATGCCGTGCACATCGCCACCGAAGGGCCGATCGGCTGGATGATGCGCTACCATTGCCGGCGCCGCCGTTTGCCGTTCATGACCTCCTTCCACACCCGCTTCCCTGAGTATTTGAACTCACGGTTCGGCATACCGGTGAGTTGGGTCTACGCGCTGCAGCGCCGGTTTCACAATGCGAGTGCCGGGGTCATGGTCGCAAGCCCGAGCCTCGGGCGGAACCTCGCAGCGCGCGGCTTCGAGCGCATTCTGCCGTGGACGCGAGGTGTTGACATCGACCTGTTCAGGCCGAGCGGCGTGCGCCACTTCGGCCCGGGTTCCCCCGTCTTTCTTTATGTCGGCCGGGTCGCGGTCGAGAAGAATATTGAAGGATTTCTGGACCTCGACCTCCCGGGGAGGAAGGTGGTGGTCGGCACCGGTCCTCTGCTCGAGACGCTGAAAGCCAGATATCCCGATGTGATCTTCACCGGCAAGAAGGTCGGCGAGGAGCTTGCGCAGTGCTATGCCTCCGCCGACGTCTTCGTCTTCCCGAGCCGGACGGATACATTCGGCATGGTGCTGCTCGAAGCAATGGCTTCGGGCCTGCCGGTCGCTGCGTATCCGGTGACCGGCCCGATCGACAATGTCGTTCCGGGCGTAACCGGTATTCTCGACGACGACCTGCGGCGTGCCGCGCTGGCGGCGCTCGACCTCGACCGCAACGCCGTGCGCCAGCACGCGATGGGCTTCAGCTGGGCCGCGGCGGCACGATTATTCGTGCAGAACATCGAGGGCGCCGTCCTCGCCAGGTCCGGCGCGCGGGCGGGGGCGCGGAAGCGGGGCCTCTCGCGCGGGCCCGAGCCGGCCAAGGGTGCGTGACGCTCGCGCCAGTTTCATTCGTCGCTCGCCCACGTAACGGTCGCCTGGGATTGCCTTCGCCCATGGTCCCGGTGCATCGTCGCGCCGTCGATTTCGCACCTCCCCTCACGCCACCATGGGATATGCAGATGCACGTACCGTTCCCCAGCCGCGCCGACCTTGTCATCTGCTTTGCGCATGTCGCCTATCGCATGGGCGAGGCGTTCGCCAGACGCGGCACAGGCATCCGCTATTTCGAGGTGCGCTCTGTGGACGAGCTCAAGGCGAAAGCGCATGAGGCCGATATCATCCTGGCATCCGGCTTTTGGCGCAATGAGCTGCTCGACGGCGCCGCGAGGCTCAAGTTCGTGCAATCGATCAGCGCCGGGACGGACCAGTACGACAAGGACCGTTTCCGCGAGCTGGGTGTGCGTCTCGCCAGCGCCCAGGGGGTCAACGCACGGGCCGTCGCGGAGCACGCCATCGCCCTGATCCTGGCCCTCGCGCGCCAGCTCCACACCGGGCGCGACAATCAGGCGGCGAAGCACTGGCGCGGCATGATCAGTGACCCTGCGCAGCGCGAGGACGAGCTTGGCGGCAAGACGATTCTGATCGTAGGGCTCGGCGGCATCGGCTCGCGTCTGGCGCTGCTGGCGAAAGCCTTCGACATGCAGGTGATCGCGACCAAACGCACCCCCGGATCGGCCGACGGGGCGGCCGATCAGGTCTACCCGCAGAGCAGCCTGCATGACGTCCTGCCCCAGGCCGACATCGTCGCACTTACCTGCCCGCTGACGCCGGAGACGGAAAACCTCTTTGATCGCAAGGCCTTGTCGCTGATGAAGCGGTCGGCCCATCTCGTCAACGTCGCCCGCGGCAGGGTGGTCGACGAGGGCGCCCTCGTCGAGGCCTTGCAGGCGGGCACGATCGCCGCTGCCGGCATCGACGTCACGCGGGAGGAGCCGCTGCCGCCGACCTCGCCCCTGTGGAGCATGCCCAATGTGCTTCTCACTCCCCATACGGGCGGCGAGACGCGCCGCTACGAGGACAACGTGCTCGATGTCCTCATGGACAATCTCGCCCGACTATGGGCAGGCAGGTCCGACCTGCGCAATCAGGTGGTTTAAAGCGGCTCTCGAGCGGACGGCATCGGATCCGGTGCGACCGCCCGTTGAGCACGCTACTCAGCCTCATACCTGCGTGCTGCGGTAACGAGCTCATGGATGGTGCCTGGCTCGGTCATCGCGTGACCGGCGTCGCCGACAATTCTGAGATCGGCTCGTGGCCACACCTTCTTCAGGTCCCACGCGTTCTTGAGCGGCGTGACAACGTCGTAGCGGCCGTGAACGATGGTACCGGGGATTTGCGCGATGCGGTGGGCGTCCCCCAGCAGCTGGTCGTCGCGGTCGAAGAAACCTTTGTTCACGAAATAGTGGCACTCGATCCGGGCAAACGCGACGGCATAGGCATCGGCCCCGAACAGCCGGATTCGCTCGTCGTCGGGAACGAGCGACAGCGTCGAGCCCTCCCATATGCTCCATGCCTTTGCCGCTTCTAGCTGGACTGCGCGATCGGGATCAGTGAGGCGCCGGTGATAGGCGCTGATCATGTCGGCGCGCTCGGCGGCAGGGATGATCGACTGGTAGGCTTCGAAGGCGTCCGGGTAGAGCCAGCTGCACCCCTCCTGGTAGAACCATTCGAGCTCGCTCCGCCGGAGCAGGAATATGCCCCGCAGGATGAGCTCGCTCACTCTGTCGGGGTGGCGCTGGGCGTAGGCGAGCGCCAGCGTTGAGCCCCATGAGCCGCCGACGAGCTGCCAGCGGTCGATATCGAGATGGACACGGAGCCGCTCCATGTCCTCGACGAGGTCCCAGGTCGTGTTGTTGTCGAGCGATGCGTTCGGCGTCGAGCGGCCGCAGCCGCGCTGATCGAACAGCACGATGCGGTAGCGCGCCGGATCATGGTAGCGGCGCATCGTCGGATTGGAGCCCCCGCCCGGCCCGCCGTGGACGATCAGCGTGGGTTTGCCCTGCGGATTGCCCGACTGTTCGAAGTAGATCTCATGGGCCGGTACTGGCAGCCGGCCCTGGACATAGGGCTCGAGGGGAGGATAGAGGCCGAGACGGGATTGCGACGTCTCCGTGGCGTTCGCGGTCGGGGTCATTGCGCGGCATCGCTTCGATGAACTGGCGGTTATGGACCTATCGCAGGTCCTGCGACGATCCGGTCCCCACCAAGCTTCAGCTGGGATTCGGAAACTCTCTTGCGTATCGACCTATAGACCGCATCCGAATGCGTGTCGCGGCGAGTTTGACAGGTCATCGATCGAGTGTCGCGGAAGCATCCTCGGTGAAACGGCTGCGACGCAAAACCCTCAAGCGCTTCAAATCTCCAGTCTGTTGAATTAACATTCCGGAGCGCGCGAGAAACAAAAAAGGGGATCGAGCGCGTAACAGTCGAGGGGGGACAAATGGCCAAGCGCGAGAGCGCCTCGGGTTCGGGCACGCGGAGTGCCGGCAGCACCCGGCGGACGTTGCTCCGTGCTGCGCTCGGGAGCGTAGCCGCTCCCGTTCTAGGCGCGACACTGGCGTCGCGCGGCAGGGCACGAGAAGCTCCATCCGCCAATCCGTTTGCGGGTCTGCGCAAGGATCATCCGCGGCTGATGGCCACCGGAGAGGTCCTGCAGCGCGTGAAGCAGATGCTCAAGAGCGATCCCGCCGCCGCTGCCGACTACCAGAGGCTGATCGAGCGGACGCGGACGATCCTGACGATGGCCCATCTCAAGTACCCGACGAGCACGCTGGAAAGCCTGTCAGCGTCGATCGCTGCACCTCGTGAGATCAGGGCCACGCCGCTCGACCATCTCCCCCGTGCTGGAACGTATCTGGCGGCTCTGGACGACCCGGCCAACGCCCCGGGAGGCGGCATTCTCGAGAGCCTCGGCTTCAAGGTGAAGGGGAATGTCCCGCTCGCTCTCGCGCGGCCGGGCCTCAGCCGGATCCAGGCGCTTGGCCTCGTGTGGCAGCTGACGGCGGAGCGCCAGTACCTCGACCGTGCCAAGAGCGAGCTTCTCAACGTCTGCGACATCAAGAATTTCCATTGGGGAACAGAGTTTCTGGCGACGGCCACTTTCATGCAGATGGCGGCGCTCGGCTACGACTGGCTGCACTCCGAGCTGAGCGAGGACGAGCGCCGAACCGTGCGCACCGCTCTGCTCGAGCGTGGTATCAAAATCGCGCTCGATCAGTATCAAAGCAAGTCGCGGCCTGCTTGGATCACAAAACCGAACAATTGGAACATCGTCTGCAATGCATCCGTGATGATGGCTGCATTGGCGCTCCACGGCGATACCGAAGATCCGCGCATCGCCGGCGCATTTCAGTTTGCGCTCGCATCAATTCGAACAGGGTTCAGGAATTTCTCTCCCGACGGGTCATGGAAGCAGGAGGGACCTGGCTATTGGCACCTGGCTGCCGAGCACGCCGCCTACCTTCTCGACTCACTCGAGAGCGCGCTCGGTCACGATTTCCGCCTCGCCCGCACGGCCGGCTTTTCGGAAACGGGCTTCTACCGGCTCCACATGGGTGGACCCACCGGCAAGCTCTTCAACTACGGCGACTCGGAGGACCGCCATCTGGGCCTGTGGTGGATGAGATGGCTCGGCCGGGAATGCAAGGAACCCCTCTACGTTGCAATGGCCGAAGGCCGCTCCCCTGCCTCCGGCGCCGAGGACGAGGTGCATCCCATGGATATCCTGTGGCGCGGTCCCGCAAGTCCGCCGCCCGCCAAACAGGAGCCGCTGGCCAAGATTTTCGCCGAGACCGCCGTGCTCAGAGGATCATGGTCGGACATCAAAGGCACGTACATTGGCCTCAAGGGCGGCACCACCACGAAAGGCCGCGAGCACAGCCATCTAGACCTCGGCAGTTTCGTGCTTGATGCAATCGGCCAGCGCTGGGCCGTGGAGCTCGGACCGCCGAAGGACTATACCGAATGCTACCTTCAGCCACCGGAGCGCTACCAGTTCTATCGGGCGAGCACGTTGGGCCACAACACGCTCGTCGTGAATGGCGGCAATCAGAAGGTCCCGGCCGCAGCCAAGTTTGGCACGTTGCGCGAGCGCAAGGGCCGGTCGAGCGTGTCGCTTGACATGAGCGCGGCCTATCCGGCATGCGAGCGCGTCGTGCGCCACATCGCGCTGTCCGCCGGCCGCTACGTGACCATCGTCGACGATATCGAGCCGCGCGGCCGACTTGAGCAGGTCGATTGGCAAATGCACACGACCGCTCAGATTGATTGCTCCGGACGCCGCGCGATCCTCACAATCGCAGAGGACGGGGGAGCACAGTCCCGCCTTTATGCCTGGGTGTTCGGTCCGGCGGACGTCGTATTCGTCACCGAAGTCGTGCATCAGCCTCCGCCCGAACCGGCCGTTGGCCTTGATTGTGGGCCCGACCCGATCAACGGTGTGCGCAAGCTGGTCGCTCGATTGACGAAGGTGCGCAAGGCGACACGTATCACGGTTGTGCTGTCGCCCGATCCGCGCCCGCCCCGGCGGGTCTTCAGCCCCAGGTCGCCTCGCGGGTAGCAAGCTTCGTTCGCAACGAGCGCTCTCGCCTCAGAGCGAAATGCGCCTCGAGAATTGCGTCAGCCGGTGGAAGGTTCGAGCTGCTGCAGCGCTCCGACGAACGTCGCTATGCGCGACTGATAGAAAGGATCGTCCGAGCGGGACGCCCACTGTCGGGTGAACTGGCCGAGGTCAAAGCCTTGGTGTCGCTCGCGGAACGACGCCATGACGGTCTTGGCCTCGCTCTTCCGGTCCGCGAGCAACAGGCTGCCGGCGAGCCACAGCCGTGCGCTGCCATAGCTCGGATTGTAAGCAAGCGAGCGCCGTAGCCACTCTGTCGCGCGCTCTGGGTTGCCGCAGTTAAGCTCGGCAACGCCCGCGAAGAAACAGTAGATATAGTGGCTTGGGTCCCGCGGGTTGCGGGTGATGCACTCCTCCACCGAGCGAAGGGCATCCTTTGGCTTGCCGAGGAAGATTTTATTATAGCCGCCAAAGGCCAAAGCCGGAGCATAGCTCGAACGGCTCAGAGCGGTGTCGAAAGACAGGGCAGCTCGCGCGGCATCACCCTCGACGGATCTGATCATTCCGGCCACATAATTGGCGTACACGTGCTCAGGGTCGACTGCCAGGGCGGTGTCGATGGCCGCCCGACCCCACGCCATGGCCTCGGTCGGCACCGAGCTGCATGCCGGCTGCGAAGCCATGCGATGATAGACGTGCCCGAGCCCGGCAAGAGCCTCGATGCTGCGCGGATCGAGGTTTATGGCCCGCAGAAACAGCACCCGCGTTTCCTCGAGGGCCTTGGCGTTATTATCCCGCTGCAGGGACGACAACCCTTCGACCACCAGCTCGCTGCTTGTGCGATCGTGCCGCGGCTTGGACGAGATGCGCCGCGCCTCTTCACGCACGAGCCTGGCATGGACCTCGCGGGCGATGCGGCTCGCGAACGAGGTGTGGAACTCAATGATCGCGCTCTCGCTGCACTCGTAGCGGTCCGCCCAGAGGCAATTCCCTCCGGAGCGGTCGATCAGGCGCAGATTGACCCGGAAGCATCCGGGGCCGAGCTGGATGCTCGGCGAGATGACATACTTCGACTGATCGCTGCCATGCGGGCCCGCGGCCTGACGGACGCTCGGCCGGGCATTGGACGACTCGATAACAACAAACGGACCAGCGAGAAGTGCGAGGTCGGTTAGGATATCCTCGGTCAGCCCGGCCGCGAGGGCCTCATACTTCTGCCGGCCGGTGAGGTTCTGCACGGGCATGACTGCAACCGCCGCGAGGCCGGTTGGCTCGCTCATGCCTCCCGCACCATCACCGCTCTTCACGATCGCCGCGCGGCCTTTGGTGCGAATGCTTTCTGCCAGCGCGCGGGTCTCCGGAGACGGCTCCACCGTCAGCTGCGCGAGATCGCTCCTGCATCTTTCGAATTCCCGCAACGCCAGGGCGCGCTCACCCATATCGGCAAGACACGCCATGAGGACGCGGCACGCCTCCTCGTGAGCCGGGTTGAACGCGATGACTGCTCGCGCTGCCTGAGCCCGCCTCTCGGCGGGCGTCCCCGTTCTCAGCGCCAGCTTCAGTCGGGCCTCGAGTATCGTCTGTATCTTGTCGGCATAGTGGGCGCGCTCGATTGTCAGCCAGTCGTCGAACGCGCCCGACGTTCCTTCGAGATCCTCCAGCAGTTCGCACCGCCCGGCCGTCTGGAGACTTTCGAGGCCCGCATCGGTTGCCTCGACCGCGGCCTGGACATCCACCCAGCAGGCCTCGAGATTCACGGAAACCCGATCGCGCGAGACCTGCAGGAGCTTCGGCTGCAGCCCGCCCATGGCTGCGCTCAACTCGACCAGTGCCTGCCGCAGACTACTGCGGGCCTTGTCCTCCGAGACTTCATCCCATAGGAAGCCGGCGAGCCGAGCGCGGGTCGCAGCCCCGCCGTCGACAAGGCAGAGATAGGCCAGCAGCGCCCGCGCCTTGCGACCGCGGGGCAACAGGTTTCGCCCGGCAGCACTCAGCACTCGAAACGGGCCGCGCAGGAAGATCCGGATGTTCGGTTTCGTAGCGCCGGGGCACTGGGCGTCACGGTTGCTCGCGACAGGGTGCTCCCGCTTTACTTGCCTTGACATGGCTAAGCCCCAACCTCAGCGTATTGCCCGAGCTTATCGGCTAACGACGACGGAGGCGAGCCCCCTGTAGCTGAAAGTCAAGCGAGCCCTCACGCGAAATTGGCCCCGAGCCCCTTGCGACGGCGGTTCTCCTGGGCTGCTAGCTCAAGATAGGCCGAGAGCATCGCGGCGATCCGTTCGCCGAGTGATCGGTGAGCGGATTTGTCCAGTGCGTCCAGGATGTCCGCGTAGCAGGCGGCCTGATAGTCGTTTCCGATCTCGATGCCCTCAAGGAAGTCCGGGTCGAACCGTGTTTCTCCGAAGGCTGCAGAGCTTTCGCAACCCGAGACGAGGAGCTCGAGCCGGGTGCGCAGGCATTTCTCGCATCTCCCGCAGTTGTACTCGTGACGCCCGGGCCTGGCGCAGACCCGCAGGTTGTCTGTGGCCTCGGGCCAATTGATCAACTCGCGCACCTTGTCGAGCCGCGAGAAGCGG
>WNFL01066473.1_pt3 | contig 14262 bp, 17 predicted proteins | sample 5400361 | NCBI WGS metagenome assembly WNFL01 (sample SAMN13153351, study PRJNA577476) | soil metagenome | isolation source: 40 cm soil on Douglas fir-dominated hillslope | place: USA:California | collected 2013-09-17
ACTAAACGAAGTAAGATATGCCTCACATAAAAATGGCCAAGAAAAGTACGGATACGGATATGACCCCGTTTGTGGACATAGCTTTCCTTATCCTGTCCTTTTTCATAATGGCCACGCAATTCAAGCCACCTGAACCCGTTCCGGTAGAAACGCCTAATTCTGTTTCTTCTGATTTGTTAAAGGAAGGCAATTCAATGTTGATTACTATTGACCCGGAAAGCAAAGTCTATATTAATATAAATGCAAAAAAGGGCGAAAATGGAAGTCAAAAATTACTTGATGTAATTAATGGCATTAATCAAAGCAGAAACCTTGGCTTATCAGCTGCTGAAATTCAAAGTTTCACAAAGTCGCCCATTATTGGTGTGCCTTTCAGCAGTCTCAAGACCTTGCTCGATCTTTCTCCCTCTGACCAGGAGAAAATAAAACAACCTGGCATTCCGGTATTGGATACACTGAACAATGAGCTGGTATGGTGGGTAAGCGAAACTAAAAAAGCCTTTGCTGGTGAAAAGCTGCTGTACCTTGTTAAAGGTGACAACAGGTCTAAGTATCCAACTTTTGAGGCGATCATCAATGCACTGAGAAAAAATGAGGAGTTCAAGTACAACCTCGTTACATCCCAGGAAGGAGCACCCGAAGGTACCGAGCTTTACAAAGAACGCATGTCGAAATAATGGTAAAAGAAAAAAGTCTACTAATTACTAAAAAATATTAATATGGCAAGTATTGATACCGGCGGTGGCGATAGCCACAAAAAAGGACCAGGCGTAAAGAAAGCTAAGAAACTCTCTACCCGGGTGGATATGACACCGATGGTGGATCTTGGCTTTTTGCTGATCACTTTTTTCATCTTTACTGCAACAATGAAGAGCCCGTCTACGATGGATCTTAATATGCCAAAGGAATCGGATCAGAAAGATGAGACGAAAATAAAACAGTCGGGAGCATTGACAATCATGCTTGGGAAGAATGACCAGGTTTATTATTATGAAGGCGAGTTGACCCAGGAAAACGCATCTTCAGTTTTTAAACAAACAACTTTTAAGGGCATACGTGACGTGATAATAAAGAAAAGAGAGGATGTAATCAAAAACTATAAGCCGGACCCCAAAGATGAGGAGCTAAAACAAAAAGCGAAGGATAGAAAAGACCCTAACTGGGAAAGAGCAGCTTATGATAAGGATTTTGTCGTAGTAATTAAACCCGATGAGGACGCTACTTATAAAAACACGGTGGATATTCTTGATGAAATGACCATCAATGCGGTGAAGCGGTTTGCAATGGTCAAAATATCAGATACAGAAAAAGCACTGGTCAAGAAAACCGAGGGTGGAAAATAAAATGGCAGGATTTATGGAAAAACCCCTTAAAAGCATCTAATTTTAAATAGCTTAAACTCATGGAAGCCAACAAAATATTGTCGTCCGATATTCTTGATCTGATCTTCGAAGACCGGAACAAGGATTATGGGGCCTATCAATTACGCAAAACCTACAACAGGCGTATTCTGGCCCTCCTTGGCTCTTTTATTGCCAGCAAAATGGATTCGGGCCCCAGCAAAATCAATATTAAAGAGGTGACTCTCCAGGATATTGAGCCCGAAGATAAGAAGCTCGAACCTCCGCCTCCGCCTCCGCCGAAGCCGCCAGATCCTCCGAAGATCGAAATGGCGAAATTCACCCCTCCTAAAATCGTAAAGGATGAAGAAGTGCAGGAGCCACCTCCGGAAGTGAAGGAGTTGAAGGACACCAAGATTGATGTCAAAAGCCAGGAAGGTATCAAAGATGAAGGTATCGTGACCCCGGTTCAAATCGACGAGGGAAAACAGATCATCGAGGAAAAAAAGGAAGATGAAAACAAAATCTTTGAAAAAGTTGAAATAGAAGCTTCATTCACGGGTGGTGAAGGGGCATGGAAGAAATTTTTGGAAAGAAACCTGAACCCCAATGCGCCGGTCGATAATGGTGCGCCCGAAGCAACATATACGGTGTATGTACAGTTTGTGGTAAGTAAGGACGGAAGTATAAGTGATGTAAAAGCACTGACCAATCATGGATATGGAATGGAAGCAGAAGCTATCAGGGTAATAAAAAAGGGTCCGAGATGGGTTCCTGCCGTGCAAAATGGCCGCCAGGTGAATGCCTATAGAAAGCAGCCAATCACATTCCAGGTGACTACAGAATAATTCGGGAATCCTTGCCTAAATATTTTAATCCCGCGCCTTGGCGCGGGATTTTTATTTTACCGGAATGAATAATCAAATCTATTTTTGAAATTATAATGAACAGAATTGCTGACTGGGATGATACTATAGTCGCACTGGCAACACCGCCCGGTATAGGGGCAATCGGTGTCATACGTTTGAGCGGGAAAAAATCTTTTTTAGTCGCCAATGAATTATTTTCCTCCAAAGATCTTTTGTTGCAGCCATCACATACAGTCCATGTTGGTTTTATTAAAGACGAAGAGAATATCCTGGATGAAGTGGTAATCACTCTTTTTAAAGGGCCCCGATCTTATACCGGGGAAGATGTCATAGAAATCAGTTGTCATGGATCGCCATTCATTCACGAGCAGATAATCGGGGCTTGTATCCGGAAAGGAGCAAGGCTGGCAAAACCAGGAGAATTTACCCAGCGCGCATTCTTAAATGGCAAACTTGACCTTGCCCAGGCGGAAGCCGTGGCTGATCTGATTGCCAGCAATACCGAAGCGTCACTCCGCACGGCTATCCATACCATGCGGGGCGGATTTTCTGAAAAACTGAAAGAGCTCCGGGAAAGACTGATTCGTTTTTCTGCATTGATAGAACTGGAGCTCGATTTTTCGCAGGAGGATGTTGAGTTTGCGGATCGGAAACAGTTTTACGCATTAATAAATGAAATACAACAGACGACAACCCGCCTTATCAATTCCTTTAAACTTGGCAACGTTATAAAAAATGGAGTGAGTGTGGCCATTATCGGCAGGCCAAATGCCGGGAAGTCCACCTTGTTAAATGTCTTATTGAATGAAGACCGTGCAATCGTCAGCGAAATTCCGGGCACTACAAGGGATACGATCGAGGAAGTGATCAATATTGACGGAATACTATTCCGGCTGATCGACACAGCGGGAATTCGTCAACATGCAGCCGATGTGATCGAAACAGCGGGCATGGCAAGAAGCCTGGAAAAAATGAAAAAGGCCGATCTCGTATTGTATTTGTTTGATGTCAATGATAACAGTTCAGAGGTCGGAAAAATAAAGTCAGAAATTGAAAGCCAGGATTTGAATTATTTGCTGGTAGGAAATAAAATTGATCTGGCAGGAGAAGCTGCAGCAAGAGCAACGTTTGCCCAATATGATAAACTGGTCTTCATTTCCGCAAAGCAAGGCTTGCATACAGAAGTCTTGAAAGAAAGAATGGTAGATGTTGTGCTGCAGGGACGGGTGCAGACCGAGAATACGGTAGTGACTAATGCACGACATTATCATGCATTGAAAGAGACGGAAAAATCACTTACTGATATCCGGCTGGGATTGGATAATAACCTGCCCGGCGACTTGCTGGCACCGGATATACGCCGATGCCTGCATTATCTCGGGGAAATAACAGGCGAAGTAAGCAACGAGGATCTGCTTGATTATATTTTCAGTAAGTTTTGTATCGGAAAGTAACTACCCAAAACAACAAGATAACAAACCTTCTGGAAAGCAATTTCAACCGGGTTACGAAAACCTACAATCCACACTTTCACATCTTGGTTGCTAATGCTGAATTGGGGAATATTTTATTGAACGAATGGATTAAGCGGAGCAAACGGGGACGTGTCAATCGTGCTGCCCAAAAACTTATAAAGGTTACCAATAACCTGACTATATTAATCGAGCTGATAAAGTACGGCAGCAAGATTTTTACTGAACCCGACATTAATAAAAAAACAAAGGTAAAAGGTCGAGAAAAACTTTACACTGCGGCATTGAATAACATTTTCGATTCTATGAAAGGATTTAGAATATTTGAAAGGTTTGGTTTCAACCTTCCCGCTAACTCTCAGAAGCCTGCAGGAGCGTCCGTAATCCAAAACTTCACTGAATGGAATTATGAAATCAAATGCTATCACTGGATAAGCAGTGAAGGAGAAAAACTTTGTGACTATTTGCCCGTAACTGAATTGATCGACTTGCTCACTAACCGAGTGGACAATGTTCTGCGTTAAGTTAAAAATAATTTCGGGACTCGAAAGCAGTTGCCCGCCGTTTAAGCGGCGACGAAGGGATTGCCTGTTTTTAATTACCAGGATTTCCGTTAAAACCTCGCAAAATGGTGGTGAAAAAGGCCAAATAAAATGAGGTATTATACAAAATGAAATGAGGTAAAAACATTTGTCTGATAGTACAATTAATGTAGAACTTTGAACCGATAAGTTGCCTATGTTTAGTCGCGTCGTCGTAACGAAACGGAGTTAATCAAAAAGACGAGCGACAATGTTCTTCACCATTGTAGCAATAGTAAAGAACAAATTTCTTTTCCACCTCAAATTCTTTTGCAAAAGGCCGGGGAAAGCCTGAAAACCGGTAATAGAGTAAGGCAAAATTTATCACATTAAACCAAAAATTATGAAAAGGTTATTGTCAATCTGCCTATTTACGGCAATTATTATCGGGAGTTTTTCTTTCACGACTAATTCTGAGATACCTCTAAGCCAAAAACGAATTATACATGTCGCTGTAGTTATTAATCAACCGCATGATATATACGGTACGAACTGTGTTGCAACAGTCAATATCAGTCTCGCTTTTGACTATAATACCGACAACGGAAGTATCTCCAATGTTAACGTAAATACACCCACGGTTACAGTTACTTGTGGCAGCGAAGTTTCACGGGTAGTTAACGCAAGTATCTCAACCCTAAGTTTTAATACGAGTGCCCACGTTACAACATTGGAATTTTCAAAAATAGAGGATGATGAGGAGGTTGATGGAGTCCTTTCAGATCCTGACGTTATTTCGGATCTCAAGGCTGAATTAAATTCTGAAATAGATAAGCAAATAAATTAAATGCTTTGTGCGTTTATTTAACTTTATATTGCCCGGTGACGCAGCACCGGGCAATATTTAAAATGATTTTTATGAATAAATTAATTTTGCCTATTATATTATTAAATTACTGTTCCATCACATTTGCCCAGAAAAAACAAACTTTCCTGGTAGAATACTTTTCCGAGCAAAAAACAATTTCAACTTCACTTGCGGATTCGGTTAAGGAAAGAAAGGTTCCAATTAAAGTATATACTATTTATAATGGTGATACCACCAAAACAGATACCATAGAAACGAGTATAGGAGATTTAATCGGATCATCTAATTTTTCAATGACGTTTTACATCCTTTCAAATAAAGACATAAGCAAAACATTTTATACGTTGGGAAATAAATCAAACTCTGGATCAGATGCAAAAACGCCCTTTAATATAAATGTTTCGGTGGACACAATTTTTTACGATCGTAAAAACTGGTATAAAATGAGTGACGGCTTAATAGAGCGTGACTCAGTAGGGACTTACTACGCAAAAATTTCCTTTATGAAGACATCGGAAATAAAAAATATCTTAGGCTACAAGTGTATCAAGTTTGTTTCATCAGGAAAAGACAAAGACAAGAACATAAGCTTTTGGGGATGTAAAGACTTGCCAGCAACTTTAATTCCTTACGCAGGTATTACGAACTTTGGTTACGGTATCTTACAGGTAGATAACCCTAAATTGGGTAGTGTGACTAAGGCGACGAAGATTACGAAACTTTAATAAGGACAAACTCTAAAAGATTTCTCGGACAATAAGCTTTGCAATTATTTCGGCGCTACACTTTCCAGCCGATTTTGGTGATAAGGATAACTGCTACCAACAAGGGGTTCCGGCTATGTGAAAGAAGAATAAAACTCATCGACATGTCGCTACTAAGCTTCAGTCCGGGCTGAGTGTGTCACGAAGAAACAAATGCGAAAGCAAATGTTTTGTAATTGTATAAATGATGGCAGACGGGCTGCCGTACACGCCTTATAGCAGGAGTGTACAAACCGCCCCAAGGTGCTTTGTTCAAAAGGCAAGGTATTGAGCGTTGGGGTTAAAAGGTGTCGTAAGGCATCAGGTAAGTGTAATGGAGTTGAATGTAAATGAACCACTGATGACGTGTCGAAAGGAACTGAGTCGAAGACAAAACTGCAGGTTTTCAGCCACCGGCAGGATAAATTGTAACGGGCAAGCTGTTTACTGGTTACAGGTCTTCCGGCACTTAGGTGGCAACAACATTATGCAGGCGTTTATACGAAACGTGAGAGGCTGCCTTATTAATGTGCAACAGGCTGCAACAAGAAGTCCCGCTGGTTAGCAGGGCTACCCCGACTGTAACAGGCAGTTAAGGTTATCATTGTTGACTAACCATCCGCCGCAGGCAGATAGGGATGTAATAAGAAGCGTCGGATGTATCCGTAGTAGCAATGAAGTTTCTGTAATGGAGATGGAGCGAAGGGATACAGTTATTCAGTTTAAGTATTTGTAAACAACCATTAAAGTGTATCAACCCCCTATAAACTGGACAGTTTTTCAGAGATAGTTCAGTAGTTTTTTAATTTTCAAAAGGGTTAGGATTAAAATATTGGTTCCAGATAATTTGGGGTGTTTTCCCGTTGAGTGAACCATGTCTTCTGTTTTCCCGTTGAGTGAACCATGTCTTCTTTTTGTGTTGTACCATTGATAATACCGGTCAATGGTCATCTGAGCATGATAAATTGAATCAAATTCGTATCGGTCCATCACTTCCCGTTGCAAGTTTGAGTGCAGAGCTTCGATGTAGGCATTATCCTCAGGCGTTGCTACATGCGAGAACTCCTGCAGGATATTTTTGTCTTTCAGATATTGCCTTACAGCCGTTGCTATGAACTGCGAGCCATTGTCATTTCTAAGAGTCATTCCTTGCGCCTTATATTCTAATAGCATCAGTGAAAGCATAACTAATACATCTCCTTTTTTAATGCTGTTACGTAACATATGGATCAATACCTTTCGACTATAAATGTCAATGACAGTGAGCAACAGTGCATTCCTGCCCGTTCCATGCACATAAACGTACTTAATATCCATTGACAGGTATTGAAGCGGACGGTCAGGTATAATGCTTCTAAACCGGATAAAATTGCGTTTAAAAGGTGCTGGCCTGATCTGGCCACCATATAATAGTCGGCTTTCCTTCATAAGCCTGTAAACCTTCTTATGGTTGATAATCCAGCCCATTTCCTTCAACTCACCCGTCATGTTTCGATATCCATAACAACAGAACTCCTGGGTCAATGTTTTTTCGATGTCCTTTACTACTTCTATATTTTCAAAGAGCTCACCATCCTGGTTGACACTATGAGTGCTTGGCCTGACACCTTTTTTTAAACAGGATGGCTTATAATAGAAACTGCTGCTTCCAAGCATTGACCATTTTAATAACCGGCAAATAGGAACACATCTGGATCTGTATAGATGTACAAGATCTACCGCTTGGCGGAGTGGGCATCGCTTTTTTTTAAAAGCTCTGTCTTAAATTCCAACTCCAAAGCCTGGTTACCGATGATTTTTTTTAGCCTGGCATTTTCTTCCTGTAAAGCCCTGAGTTCAGGATCAATTTTCCGGTATTGAGGTTGAAGTGAAACGGACCCTCCTTCATTAAACTGATTCTTCCAGCGTTGAAAGACGCTGTATGATAAATTATGCTTCCGCAATACTTGTGTTACACCGATTTGATCAGCTTCCTGAATAACCTGAAGTTTTTGCTCTACAGAAAAAGTCCTCCTTGATTTTGACATAACCTAAATTTAAGTGACTAAATTGATTTACTAATTTAGTCCAGCCATTTAGGGGGCCAAGACAGGAGATGGTGTATGAGAGCTATCTGAAAGTCTGCGCTAAAAACGGAGGAGCAGGTATTGATAAGGAAACTATTGAAATGTTCAATAAAGACCTTAGCAGCAATCTGTACAAAGTATGGAACCGCATGTCATCGGGCAGTTATTTTCCACCAGCCGTACGCACTGTGCCAATTCCTAAGAAGCAAGGGGGGACACGTCCATTAGGTATCCCTACGGTAGGCGACCGTATTGCACAGGGAGTAGTGAAAGATTACCTGGAACCAATCTTAGAGCCATTATTTCATGTTAATTCATTTGGTTATCGGCCAGGCCGTAGTGCACATGATGCGCTGGTGCAATGCCAGCACAATTGCATACATTATTCATGGGTGGTGGATTTAGATATCAAAGGGTTCTTTGAGAATATCAGTCATGAGTGGATGATGAAAATGGTATCACACCATACACAGGAGAAATGGATACTACTCTACACGGAACGTTGGCTTAAAGCGGGTGCAGAACAAGCCGATGGCAGTATTGCAGCAAGAACGAAAGGCACACCGCAAGGCGGAGTAATCAGTCCTTTGCTGGCCAACCTGTACCTGCATCATGCCTTTGATATGTGGATGAGTAAACACTTTCCATCCAATCCATTTGAGCGGTATGCGGATGATATCATCGTTCATTGCAACAGTGAAATGGAAGCACAGCAATTATTAGCGAGCATACGTGAAAGATTGCAGAGCTTTGACTTGGAACTGCATCCGGAGAAAACAAAACTTGTGTATTGCAAAAACTATTTGCGTAAAGAACAGCATGAGCATAACAGCTTTACTTTTCTAAGCTATAGTTTTCAGCCACGCAGCAAGCCCAATACCTTCGGGAGGCACAACAAGTTCATGGTATTTAATGCAGCTATCTGTTGCAAGGCAAAGGCGTTTATCAGGCAAAGGATAAGAACAGTATTCAATCCAAGAAATATACAAGTATCGCTGGAAGATACAGCCATAAAGCTGAATCCTAAGATACGGGGATGGTTGAACTATTACTGTAGGTTTAATCCGAAAATTGCAGGTAAAGTGTTTCTATACCTGAATGATTTGATAAGAAGATGGATGATGGAGAAGTTCCGGTTGGGAAGTAAGAAAGCTATATTGATCCAATACCAAAGCTATGTGCAATCTAATGCGGACTTATTTTTCCATTGGAAGAAAGGAATTAAATATTGACTGAATAACAAGAGCCGTATGAAGGGAGACTTTCACGTACGGTTCTGTGAGCGGCTGAAGCTGAAATGCTTTGGTCTACTCGACATTAATAAAACCGAGCATCAGAATATGGTTTCTTCATCATTAACTTTACTCAGCAACGGTTCGGGCTGACGATCAAGGAATATCCCCACAGCGCAAAGCCTTGGCCCTTAACAGCTCCTTTATCGATACACCATGAGTTTCGGACACAGCAAGGAGGATAGAATCAACACGGTTTATGGCGGTGGAGGACATGTAGTGATATTAGGTGCTGGAGCGAGTGTAGCTTCAACTCTACGTAATTCGCTTGCTGACGGAAAAAAACTTCCATTAATGAATAACTTTGTCGACGTTGTTGGCTTGGCTGATATAGTTGACGATTTACCTAATCCTATTAAGTCTGATAATTTTGAACTGCTTTATAGCAACCTATACCTTGAAGACCCAAATTCAAAATCAATTAAAGAAATAGAAAAACGAGTGTACAATTATTTCAAATCATTAAAGCTTCCGGATGAGCCAACAATCTATGATTATTTAGTTCTTTCTCTACGGTCAAGGGATCTTATTGCGACTTTCAATTGGGACCCATTTCTTTATCAAGCCTGGACAAGGAACTATGATAACGGCGAAAGACCGTACATTGCATTTTTACACTATAGATAAAAGAAGTGGGCCCGCTGGCATGTATGCTAAAGCCATAAAAAATTATATGGCACCCACACGTCTGCTATATCCTGTAACTCAGAAAAACTACAACGACGACGAATATATAAAAAGTCAATGGGCTATGCTGAAAGGCTTCCTTTCCGACGAAAAAGTAAAACTTGTCACTGTATTCGGTTATGGTGCACCAGATACAGATGTTGAAGCAGTAAAAATATTGCTGTGAGAAATATGGAACAGTTTGAAATTATCGATGTAAGAAGCGAAAAAGAAGTCGTTAAGCAGTGGCGCAAATTCATTGAATCCCATCACTATGATTATGCTACAAATTATTTTGAATCTTCCTTAGCGAACAACCCTCGAAGAACAAGTGAAAGTTATTTCCAACACATAGAACCTATGACAATTGATGAAGCGTTTAGTGCTTCCAATCCGGTTCCGGACGATTTCAAAACACTGCAAGAAATGAGGAATTGGTTTAAGCCATTATTTGACGCAGAAAAGAAATGGGAACAACAAAATACTAAAAAGAAGAAAGGCAGCACCTAACCTCTAAATTATAAAGGCCAATGCGTAAACCAACAGACCCTTGCCTATTGTGTAAGGCAAATCCAGCAACAAAGGCAAACTCTCACATTTATCCAAAATTTCTATCTACAAATTTTCTTGGATCAAAAGGAGCAGCAAGAAAGGGGTTTGACCTCGGAAGTGACAAAATTTTGGATAAAAAGCCAAAGGTTATTCAGGATTCTCCTAAGGAGGATTACATATTGTGCGATGAATGCGAATCTTATTTCAGTGTTCTTGAAGGAATTGCGAGCGACACATTTGTTAATTGGCAACAAAAGGCCGCAAATGGGGAATTTGCATTAAATAAAATTATAGAAGGCTTTCAAATTTTAGAATGTAATAGCTCCCCAAAACCAACTATTCATTTGTTCATTTATTCAATTTTTTGGCGAGTCAGCATTTCACATGACCCTTTCTTTGAAAACGTCAAAATTGGTAATGATTTCGAAGAGGAAATAAGGCAAACTTTAATGGCATATAGGCAGGATAATAAAAACGACTATCAAAAGGCTTTAAAGTCAAACCCAAATTTTAAGATTTTCCCTTCATCTATAATGACAGCCGAGTCATTCATCGATGAGACAGCCAACATGCTCTTTGCACCTTTCTCTTATGACCCTTATTGTATAGTTGTTGACCGATTTAGTTTTATGCTTTTTAAGACTGCGGATCAAATTAAGGTCGATTTTATTAAAGCATTTAGTAATGTACAAGCTAATGATTGCAGAATGATGATTTTCTCTGAACAACTATGGCACGACACAATTTTAAAACGTCCCTACGAACTCTTGGTAAAGCAAGCAATTGATAGCAAAAAGAAGTAAACGGCCGATATCATCACGTTGTTAAAGGGATGAATTGCCGGATTTGATAATATTTGTACCCTATTTGTACCTCATAATCATAACAGATTATTAATCACTCTGTATCACTTTCTGTATCGGGAAATAGCAATTTGCTTCACGTAGCCTCATTTTCCTACACGATTAAACAGAAACCCGAAGGCCTGAAAAGTTCATTACTGAAATCGTTGGTACAATCTTAACCAATCTGCAACTATTAATCGGATGTTTTTGTTTTAAAATCGTTCGCTTATTGTACCGGAAGCGGACAATTTCTTTCTTTTCCTGATTCTAAAGGATTGTCGTGCAACCTCTTTTTTAAATGGCATGTTTTTGAATGGTAAATGCTCCATGAACCCTGTTAACCAAAACCCGGGAAGCCGCCTTTGGATATTAATGGCACGAAAACTTGCAGGGGAAGCCTCGCAGGATGAACTGATCGAATTGGAAGGATTGGTTCAAAAGAGTCCAGATGCACATTACGTCATTGAGATCCTTACTCTTTGGTGGCAACTTTCTGAAAAATCAGGTAAAGAGCAGGCGGAACAGGCGGTGGCCGACTTACTGGCGCGACTAGAACAAGAAAATGAAATGTTCCATCCAAACAAAAAAAGAAGAATTGATAATTTATGCCTTGCGTAAATTGAATCGCTTTATTTCTTCCATTAAAGCGAACAATTACTGTATCAAAAACGTACATTTTTTATTTTCCGTAAGTTCACATCCTATTGCTTTTCAGATCAATAAGTAATGGCATTTTTCTTGGCGCTTTTGGCCTGTTAGTCTTGCTAAACTCTTAATATTACTCCCACTATGTTTAAAAATTATTTAAAAACCGGATGGCAAAATTTACGCAGCCATAAATCCTATGTCGCAATTAATATTATCGGGTTAGCAGTAGGCATCACAGCCTGCCTGCTTATTTTCTTATTAACGCAATATGAAATAAGCTTTGATAATTTTCATAAAAACAAAGACCGCATTTACAGGGTGGTATCCGCAACAAAAACCAAGAACGGAATTGATTATTCGAAAGGCAGTGCCTATCCGGTCGCAGAAGCCTTACGAACAGACTATCCGCAACTGGAACAGGTTGCCCGCACCTATGCACGGGATAATCAGCAGATAACTTTAGTAAATGATAAAGCGAATTCACCACAAAAAAAATTCAAAGAAAATGTATTTTTTGCCGAGCCTGAATTTTTTGACATGTTCAATTTTCCCTTCCTTGCAGGCGATTCAAAAACTGCTTTATCGGAAATAAATACTGCAGTGATTACACAGGAGACAGCAGAAAAATATTTTGGAGATTGGCATACAGCCATAGGTAGATTCATTAAGTATGATAATGATAATGAGAAAGTTTGCAAGATAACAGGCGTCCTGAAAAATATTCCTGCTAATACCGATTTTCCCCTGCAGGTAGTGCTTTCTTTTAAAGCTTCCGATAACGAGGGCGGTTCAACGGATTGGTCAGGCCAGGATGGAACGTTGAACACCTTCGTAGAGCTTCCAAAAAATATGTCGTCACGACAATTTGATAGTGACCTTAAAACGCTTGTAAAAAAGTACGCGCCGGCTGAATATGCGAACCATGGTTAACATACATTATCAGAGCGAGTTTGGGACTTATAAGGGAAGTACATTCAGTAAAGGGTTGATTACCGCGTTAAGTTTAATAGGCGTATTTCTTTTAATTATTGCCTGCATAAACTTTATTAATCTTGCTACTGCACAGGCAGTAAACCGTTCAAAGGAAGTAGGCATCAGAAAGGTTTTGGGCAGCAGTAAAAAGCAATTGATATTTCAATTTTTAAGTGAAACGTTTCTTATTACGCTCGGCTCAGTTGTTATAGCAATAGTGTTTGCATTCATCGCATTGCCGGTGCTCAACAATCTCTTACAAATATCACTGGCAGTACAACTCAGTTTTCCTTTGGGTGCATTTTTATTCAGCATAATTATTATTGTTACACTTTTATCAGGCTTCTATCCTGCAATTGTTTTATCGGGATTTAATCCCATCAAAGTGCTGAAAAGTAAATTTACCAGCAAGCCTGCGGGTGGACTTTCTATGAGAAGAGGTTTGGTTGTTTTCCAATTTACCGTTGCACAGACTTTGATTATTGGAACATTAATTGTTGTGAGCCAGATGAATTTTTTTCAAAATGCATCTATGGGTTTTGATAAAGATGCAATTGTTTTGGTGCCTACGGCGAACGACAGTGCAGGGCAGTCTAAAAAAGATGCATTAAAAATACTATTGCTGCAACGGGCCGGGATAAAAAATGTGAGTCTCAGCGCGTTTAGCCCGATGGATAAAGCGGGTTGGGACGGTGATTTTAAATTTGATAATGCCGTAAAAAAAGAAGACTTCAACACCGAGTTTAAATGGGCAGATGCTGATTACTTCAAAACCTATAATATTCAGTTCATCGCAGGCAGGCCGTATTACCCGGCTGATACCGTAAACGGATTTGTGGTGAATGAACTGATGGTGAAAAAATTAGGCTTTAAAAATCCCGAAGATATCATAGGCAAAAAAATAAATATTTTTGACGGAAACATAGTTTCACCGGTTGTTGGAGTAGTAAGAAATTTTAACGGCAGCTCGATGAAAGAAGAAATGAAGCCTATAGCGCTTGGTTCTTGGAAAATGGTATGCCGGTTAATCAACATAAAAATACAGCCGCAACATGCGCAACAAACTTTGGCAGCAATAGAAAAGCTTTGGAACAATACTTATCCTGATTTTGTTTATGAATACCGGTTTCTCGATGATAAGATTGCCAGCTTTTACAAGCAGGAAAACCAGCTCTCACAATTGTATAAAATATTTGCAGGCATTGCCATATTTATTTCCTGTCTTGGCTTATATGGCTTTGTTTCATTCATGGCAGTGCAGCGTACCAAAGAAGTAGGGATTAGAAAAGTATTAGGCGCATCAGTAATCAGCATCGTTTATTTATTCTCAAAAGAATTTACAGTGCTCATTGGCGTTGCATTTTTAATCGCAACTCCATTAGCTTATTATTTCATGCATCAATGGCTG
>WNFL01095791.1_pt1 | contig 14260 bp, 18 predicted proteins | sample 5400361 | NCBI WGS metagenome assembly WNFL01 (sample SAMN13153351, study PRJNA577476) | soil metagenome | isolation source: 40 cm soil on Douglas fir-dominated hillslope | place: USA:California | collected 2013-09-17
CCACGTGCCCGCTCTCGACGCGCTTGGCGCGGAGGCCGGCCACTTCTTTGAGTGCCACGATTCCGGGCTTGGTCGTGTCGCAGATCCGGTCCAGGCCCAGCTTGGCAAAGATCCGGTTCTCGCCGCGCAGCGGCACGACGTCCGCGATGGTTCCCAGCGCGACCAGATCCAGATGCTCGTTCACGAAATCGGAAGGCAGCGAGCCCGGCCGGTACTGCGCCAGACCCTGGACCAGCTTGAGCACCACGCCGACCCCGGCCAGCTCCTTGAAGGCGTACGGGCAATCCTTGCGCTTCGGGTTCAGCACCGCGTCCGCCTCGGGCAGCACCCCGAGCGGCTCGTGGTGGTCGGTGACGATGACGTCGATCCCGTGCTGCTTCGCCAGCCGGACTTCGTTCGTGGCGGTATTCGCCGCTTCTTCGCGACGTCCACGCCGCGCACGGAGAACCCGTAGCCGTCCCGGATCCGGTCCGGAATGAAATATGAGACCTTGCCGCCCAGCCGAGCGATGGCGGCGGTCAGGAGGCTGGTCGCGGTGATCCCGTCCACGTCGTAGTCCCCGTAGACCAGGATGGACTCCCGCTCGTCGATGGCTTTCCAGATGCGGGCGGCGGCACGGTCCATATCCCGCATCGTGAAGGCGTCCAACAGGCTGTCCAGGCTGGGCTCGAGGAAATTCTGAACGTCGGCGGAGGAGGTGAAGCCCCGGTTGGCCAGCAGGGTGGCGTAGGTGTGCGAGATGCCTAGCTGGGCAGCAAGCTCATGGGCCCGCTCCGGAGCAGCCGGGCTCCGGAGCACCCAGGCCTTCGGCGTGGATGCGCGCAAGCTACGCCTCTACAAGATGGTTGACTGCAAAAGGACGATTGCCGACGAGCGTAACACGTTGAAAATACGGGTGTCAACGCGCGCTGTCAGTGCCTCAGAGCAGGTAGCCGCCCGAAATGGTCAACGTGGAGCCCGTGATGTATCCGGATTCATCGGCGAGGAGGAACAGGGCCGCGCGGGCGACTTCTTGTGCTGTTCCCAGCCGCCGGGCGGGAACCAGGCGCGCGCGCTGGGCATTGGGGCCTCTCGGCTCGCGCGTGCGGATGATCCCCGGGAGGATCATGTTCACGGTGATCCCGTTCCCCGCCTCCTCGTGCGCGATGCTCTTGGCCAGGGTGAGGAGCGCCACCTTCGCGGCCCGGTACGCGTGGGCGCGCGGTGCGGCGCGGGCGGATTCACCTCCGGCCACGCCGAAGAGAAGGATCCGGCCGTAACGGCGCCGACGCATGCCCGGAAGCGCCTCGTGGATGGCGTGGATCGCGCTCGTGACGTTGGACCGGGCGAGCGCCTCCCAGCGCTCGCCGGTGAGCCGCGGAATCGGCCCCTCCCAGTAATCCCCCACCGCGTGCACGAGAAGGTCCGGTGCTCCGACCTCGCGGACCGCGCGGCGGAACGCGGATTTGACCTGCGCTAGGCTCGTGGCGTCGGAGCGGACCGCGGCGAGCGTGACCCCGCGCGCGCGGCCGATCGCCTGGACCTCAGCGAGCGCCTTGGGATCCCGTCCCGTCACGAGCACGCGCGCGCCCGCGCGGGCCAGGGCCAGAGCGACGGCGCGGCCGAGACCCCGCGACCCTCCGAGGACCAGGGCGGAGCGATGACTGAAGGGACCTCCCGGGGCGGGAGCGGTTGTGCGGCGCACGAGGTGTGCTACTATAAGCGGCTCCGGACGCAAGTCAACCAACCGACGGGAGCCGTATGAACGACCAGCGCTGGGAAGAGGTCCTGCGCAAGCTCGACCGGCAATTCGGCGACCTCGAATTCGACGAGGTCGAGGACGAGGAGACGCACGCGGTCGTGGAGTCGGTGGTCTGGAAGGGCCCGATGGGCCGGATGAAGCTCGCGCGGACGACCCGTCCGCTGGTGGTGGACAAGAAGCTCCACTACTCCAACCGCGCGGGCGGTGGGTCCCACGTCGAGTACGTCTACTCCGACACGGAGACGACGAGCCGCATCCGTCTCTACCGCTGGTCCGACCCCCTGAGCGACTGGGAAGAAGTGGACGCGAGCGCGTTCGGCGAAGCTCCGAGCCGCTGACCCCCTCCATGGATCACAATCTCGGTCTCGAGCTGGTCCGTGTCACGGAAGCCGCGGCCCTGGCCTGCGCGCGCTGGATGGGACGCGGCGACAAGAACGCCGCCGACCAGGCGGCCGTCACCGCCATGCGCCGCGTCTTCGACATCGTGGACATCCGCGGCGTCGTGGTGATCGGCGAGGGCGAGCGCGACGAGGCGCCGATGCTCTACATCGGCGAAGCGGTCGGCTCCGGCAAGGGCCTCGAGGTGGACATCGCGCTCGATCCGCTCGAGTGCACCAACTCCGTCGCGTACGGACGCCCGAACGCGATGTCGGTGATCGCCATGGCCGAGCGCGGGAGCCTCCTCCACGCGCCCGACACCTACATGGAGAAGATCGCGGTCGGTCCGAAGGCCGCGGGCGTCATCGATCTCAACCGCCCGCTGGAAGAGAATCTGGCGGCGATCGCCAAGGTGAAAGGTTACGAGCTGGAGGACCTCACGGTGGTGGTGCTGGACCGGCCGCGCCACGAGGCCCTGATCCAGAGAATCCGGAGAACCGGAGCGCGCATCCACCTGATCCCGGACGGCGACGTGGCGGCCGCCATCGCGACCGCCATCGATTCCACCGGCGTGGACGTGCTCCTGGGGATCGGCGGGGCGCCCGAGGGCGTGCTGGCCGCGGCCGCGCTCCGCTGCCTGGGCGGAGCCATCCAGGGGAAGCTCCTCTTCCGCAGCGACGAGGAAAAGGAGCGGGCGCGGAAGATGGGCATCGAGGATCACGCGAAGGTTTACACCGAGAAGGACCTCGCGCGCGGCGACCGCATCGTCTTCGCCGCGACCGGGGTCACGGACGGGGATCTCCTCTCCGGCGTGCGTTTCCGCGCCGACGGCGCCGACACGCATTCGATGGTGATGCGCCACCAGACGGGCACCATCCGCACCATCCGCACCCAGCATTCCTTCGACCACGAGCCCACGTACCGCCTGAGCTGACCGTGCCCTCCGCCACGACGCCGATCCGGATCCTGGCCATCGGCGCCCACCCCGACGACGTGGAGATCAGCTGCGGCGGGACTCTGGCCCTGGCCGCGCGTCAGAAGATTCCCGTGGGCATCCTGGATCTCACGCGGGGCGAGCTCTCCACCAACGGCACCGTCGAGGAGCGCGCGGCCGAAGCCGCCGAGGCGGCCTCGTTGCTGGGCGCTCGGACGCGCGCCAACGCCGGACTCCCCGACGGCGGCATCCACGCCATGGACGTGGAGCAGGTCCAAAGCGTGGTCCGCATCCTCCGGGCGCTCCGGCCAGAAATCCTCCTCACGCACGCGCCGGTGGACCGGCATCCGGACCACGTGGAGGCCTCGCGCCTGGTAGATCGCGCCTGGTATCTCGCGGGGCTGCGGCAGTTCGATCCCGGCCACGGTGACCCCCACCGCGCCGAGGCCCGCTATCACTTCGCGTCGCGGATCGCCTTCGTCCCCACCTTCGTGATGGACATCACCGTGGCCTGGGAGGAGAAGCGGCGCGCGATCCTGGCGCACCGGACGCAGGTGACCCGCGGGGTTGAGGCCAGGTCGACTCCGCTGAACGATCCCGCGTTCCTGAGCCGGATCGAATCGCGGGCGCTGCATTTCGGGAGTCAGATCGGCGTTACGTACGGGGAGCCCTTCCGCGCCACCGAGCCGCTGGGATTCCGCGGGCTCGATGCGTTGCTCACGTCCGCCCGGCCCGAGCCGGGCGCGTTCACGGGGTAGTCTTCGCGCCCTTCCCCTCGAGCGTCTCGCGCTCGCGGGTCCACCGCTTGAGCCGCTCCGCGTAGCGCGCCCCCCCGTTCGAATACTTCACGGCGCGCCCCATCGCTTCGATCGCACGCACCAGGGAGCCCGCCCGGTATTCCGCCTCCGCCAGCGTATCGTAGAGGATCGGGTCGCGGGGGCGCAGCGCGACGGCGGCCTTCGCCTCCACGACCGCCTCGTCCAGGTCGCGGTCGTGGGTGGCGAGGAACCAGGCCAGCTCGTTCCGCGCGTCCGCGTCCTTGGGGTGCCGCGCGATGGCCGCGCGGAAGCCGTCCTTCGCGCGCGCGTACTCACGCTCGGCCGAGACGGGATCGCCCCGGCGCTTCGCCTCGTCCCCGAATCGGGCATACGCGGCGGGCGTCGGCGGAGCTGTCGACGCGGAGATCCACCATGCGGTCGGACCAACCGTTCGGCCCGCCGCCCTCGTGGACGACCAGGAGCGCCGCGGATTCCGTCTCGTCCCGGACCGGGAAGACGGCCTCGGCCGCCTCGATCGCGGCGATCAGGCGCTCGGCCAGGATCCCGCGCGCGGCCAGGAACGCCTGGGCCATCGCCGTCACCGGCGCCTCGTCCCGGAGCGCCACGCCCTGGCAGACGTAGCCCCGCCCGGAGCGCTCCCCGGACCAGGGCGGACAGAGCGCTCCGGTCTTGGCCGCGGTCTCTCCGAGCTTCCCCACGATCGCGATCTGCCGCTCGCCCCGGCGGTCGTCCGCGCGGGTCAGGCTGTCCAGCGCCGCGCGGGCCGGAACGCCCTGCGCGAGAAGGTCGAGGACGAGATCCCTCTCGCGCGAATCCGGTAATTCCAGCGCGCACCACGCCCCGGCGCCGGCGCGAGCCCCGATCGATCGCGCGCCGACCGCGATCCAGCGTGAGACGGCGGCCACGCCCCATTCGCCGCGGAGGGAATCCATCGCGACGATGGCGTACGACGGCGGCGCCGCGCGGGCGAGGATGGGAGCTGCGAGAACGAGAACCGCGGCGGCCGCCGCGAAGGCGCGCCGCGCTCCCTTCGGCATCAGCGTGCGCGCTTGCGGGCGAGCGCGCGTTCGGCGGCGCGCAGCACGTCCGGGGCCTTGATGCCGAACGCGGCCATCAGCTCGTCCTGCTTGCCCGAGCGGCCGAACCGGTCGCGCACGGCCACGAGCTCCACGGGCACCGGATGCGACTGCACCACCGCCTCGGCGACGGCGCCGCCCAGGCCGCCGTGGATCTGATGCTCCTCGGCGGTCACGATGGCGCCGCATTCGCGCGCGGCGCGCGCGATCGCCTCGACGTCCAGCGGCTTCAGGGTGTGCACGTTCAGCACGCGGGCCGAGATGCCGCGCGTGGCGAGCTCGGCCGCCGCGACCAGCGCCTCGTAGACCATGACGCCGCAGGCGAGGATCGCGAGGTCTTTGCCCTCCCGCATCACGTTCGCTTTTCCGATCGTGAACGGCGTGTCCGGCCCGGTGACCACCGGAACCGGCTCCCGTCCGAAGCGGATGTAGTTGGGATGCGGATCGTCGGCCGCCGCGACGGTGGCCTTTCGCGTCTCCCAGTAGTCGCACGGAACGATCATCTTCATGTTCGGAATGGAGCGGATGATCGCGATCTCCTCCATCGCCTGGTGGGTCGCGCCGTCCGGCCCCACGCTGATCCCGCCGTGCGCGCCGCCGATCTTGACGGGGAGATCCGTGTACGCCACCGTCACCCGGATCTGGTCCAGGCTCCGGCAGGACGCGAACGCGCCGTACGTGGCGAGGAACGGGATCTTCCCCACGGAGGCGAGGCCCGCGGCGATGCACATCATGTTCTGCTCCGCCACGCCCACCTGGATGAAGCGGTCCGGGAATTTCTCGGCGAAGAAGGAGACGTTCGTGGAGCCGGAGAGATCGCCCACCAGCACGACCACGTCGTTCCGCTTCTGGCCCAGCTCCAGGAGGCCGTGCCCGAACCCCTCGCGGGTCCGTTTCATCTCCGGATTCACGAGTTTCGGCTCCAGGGCGGGTGCGCTGGGGGCGCTCATGCCGGAACTCCGTTCGGCGCCACTTCCGCCTTCGTGTGGCGCTCCAGCCGCGCGGTCCACGCGTCGAGCGAGGTCCCCATCTCGCGCAGCGCCTGATCCGCCTGCTCCTTGCTGGGCGGGATGCCGTGCCACTTGTAGTCGTCCTCCATGAACGAGACACCCTTCCCCATGACGGTGCGGGCCAGCACCACGGAGGGTTTCCCCTTCGTCGCGCGCGCGTTCTCGAAGGCGCCCATCAGCGCCGGGATGTCGTGTCCGTCCACGTCCAGGACGTTCCAGTTGAAGGCGCGCCACTTGTCGGCGAGCGGCGCGATCCCCATCACGTCCTCCACGTCGCCGTCGATCTGCTTCCGGTTGTAGTCGATCACCGCGCACAGATTGTCCAGCTTGTAGTGGGCGGCGAACATCGCGGCCTCCCAGATTTGACCTTCCTGTTGCTCTCCGTCCCCCATCACGCAGTACACGCGCCGCTCCACGCCGTCCATGCGGGAGCCGAGCGCCATGCCGCAGGCGACCGAGAGGCCCTGCCCCAGCGAGCCCGAGGAGACCTCGATCCCGGGCGTGTCGTGCTTGCTGGGGTGGCCCTGCAGGTGGCCGTGGAATTGACGGAATCCGAGGAGGTCGACCAGCGGAAAGTATCCGCGCTCGCCCATCAGGGAATAGATCACCGGCGTGACGTGGCCGATCGAGAAGTGCCACATGTCGCGGTTGGGGTCGTCCAGACGGCTCGGGTTCACGTTCATCTCGTGGAAGAAGAGGACCGTGCCGAAGTCCGTGGTGGAGAGCGGCCCGCCGCTGTGCCCGGACTGGGAGCGCGCGAGGAGCGCGACGATGTCCCGGCGCACGAAGAGGGCTCGTTCTTCGAGCTCGCGGGCGGTCATTCCGAGTCGGGGCATGCGGTCCTCTCCGTGGGTGGAATCGGCCCTAGCCTCGCAACGCTACCGGATGCGGCGGCCCGCCCGCAACCAGATTCCCGGTCACGCGTTGTAGTAGCGGCGCGCGCGCGGATCGGCGATCACGCCCGAGCGCACGGCGCGCGCGACCTCCTCGATCCCGTCGCCGACGCGGCGCGTGGCGCGGAAGCCCCAGAGCCGCTCGATCCGGTCGAAGCGGACGCGGTAGGTGCGGCGATCTTCCTTCTCGGGCTCGATCGCCACGCGTACGCCGGGGACGTGCGTCTCCAGCTCGTCCTTGAGGTCCCGGAGCTGGTAGTTCTCCAGATTGTCGCCGAGGTTCAGGATCGGCAAGCCCTCGGGAAGCGGGCCCGAGAGCGCCTGCTGGATCCCCCGCGCGATGTCCACCACGTGCACGAACGGCCGCCACTGGGATCCGCCGAAGATCGAGACCCGGCCCTCGCGGACCGCCTGCTGCGCCAGGAAGTTCACGGCCAGGTCGAACCGCATGCGCGGGGAGAGGCCGTAGACCGTTCCAAACCGGAGAATCACCGGCTCGAAGCCCTGATCGCGCGGGATCTCGAGGAGTCCCTGCTCCGCGTGCCACCGCGTCTCCGCGTAGAGGGAGAGGGGCTTCGTGGGCGAGTCCTCGTCCAGCGTCTCGTCCCGTCCCTCGCCGTAGACGCTGCACGTGGAAGCGAAGACGAAGCGCTTCACGCCGAGCGCCTGGGCGCGCCGCGCCAGGGCCACCGTCGCGCTCCAGTTGGTCTGGACCGCCAGGTCCTCGTCCTCGGCGCAGGCCTTGTCGCCCACGATCGCCGCGAGATGGATCACGGTGTCGACGCCTTCCAGCGCTTCGCCGTGGATCCGCGGGTCGCGCATGTCGCGCAGGAGCACGCTCAGGTTGTGATCGTGCGAAAGGTCCTCGAGACCGTGGCCGCCGTGGAGCATCCGGTCCAGGACGCGGACCGAGCGGTGCTCGTCCAGGAGACGCCGCACGAGCACCGAGCCGATGTACCCCGCTCCACCCGTGATGAGGATCGGATTCCCGCTCATCGGCGCACCAGGAGATGGAGGTGATGATCCGCCGCCGCGTCCGCCAGGGGCCCCAGGGGCCGCAACGCTTCATCCCACGCGGCGGCGCGCTGGAAGAACGGAGCCAGGCGCTCCGACCGGCGGGACGCTTCGGGCAACCCCCGCGCGGCGTGGCGATGGAGCGAGTAGAAGAGGTTCGATCCCACGACGCGATCCTCGAACTCAGCCGACGTGTCGCGCGCGATCTCGGCCTGCCCCACGATGGAGCAGTAATAGCCGCTCGGCTCCTGGCGCCCGACGCGGAGCGGGTTGTCGGACGGATCGCGCAGGAGGCGGCTCTTCTCGTTGTTGAGCACCACCGCCAGGAGCCCGCCCCGCTTGAGGACGCGCGCGCACTCGAGGAGCGTGGCCCGCCGCGTGTCGGGCGGAAGATGCTCCAGGAGGCCCAGGCAGGCCACGAGGTGGAAGGCAGCATCGGGAAAGGGCAGCCGGTCGGAGCGGACGCGCACCGGGTCGACATTCCGCACGGAGGCGGAGCCTACGTTCCGCCGCGTGCGCTCGAGCATGCCCGGCGCGAGATCCGCGACCGTGAGCCGCGTCACGCGTCCCGCGATCCGGAGCGCCACGCGCCCCACGCCCGTTCCCAGATCGAGGCCGCGCGCGAAGGCGCGCCCCTCGATCGCCCGGAGGAGAAGGCCCGTCTCCCAGGCGTCGTACGCCTCGTTCACGGCGCGAGGCTCGCCCAGGCTCAAGACCGCGGCCAGCTCGTCCCCACGCTCGTGACGCGCGCCGCTCCAGTACGACGCGGCGCGCGTGGCGTCGTAGGGGAGGCCCTGGGTCATCGCGCGAGGCGCTGGACGGGGCGGGGTGCTCCCCGTACAATGGCGCCTCGAAAGGAGAATCGACGATGCCCGAGAGCGAACAGCTGGTCAGCAACCCCGCCGTGGAGTGCCTGCGATGCGCGCGCCTCTTCGGACCGATCCAGATCTTTCATCTCCGCGACAACCCCGTCCGCTCGTACGTCCGGTGTCCACACTGCGGCGCCAAGAACGAGCTGCGCGCGGAAGACCGCTTCTGCATCCGCCTGGTGGGGCTCATCCCCGAGCCCGTGTCCGACCGTCCCGGCGGCGAATCCCGCGACTGATCCAAAAAAAGTTGGGTCCATCTCCTGACGAGGAGAGGACCCAATGTGGTGCCCGGGGCGAGATTTGAACTCGCACGGGGTTACCCATACGCCCCTCAAACGTACGTGTCTACCAAGTTCCACCACCCGGGCTGAATCGAGATCATCGTCCGCCGGTCGCGGGCGTCTGCGGCGCGCTTTCCTGCGTCGGAGGTTGCGTCGGTGCTGGATTCGAAGCTGGAGGCGCCTGCGCGGGACCGCTGGGTCCGGGCGCTGCGGGACCGCTGGGTCCGGGCGCTTGCGTCGCGGCCGGGCCGGGTGCGGTGGTCGTGCCGCCGCCCGGAATGTCGGTCTTGGGAGCGCCGCTCCGGCGCCGCGCCTCTTCCTGGATCAAGCTGCGGCGCGTGCCCGTCGACCGGGACGCGTTCAATCCCAGGGTCAACGACGTGACGAAGAACGTCACGGCCAGGACCGTCGTGGCCCGGCTCAGGAACGTCGCCGCACCGCGGCCCCCGAAGAGGGTCTGGCTGCTGCCCGCGCCGAAGGTGCCCGCCAGTCCGCCGCCCTTCCCCGATTGCAAGAGTATGGACGCCATGAGGCCGATGCATACGCCGATGTGAAGCGCCGTGATCACTGCGACCAGAAAACCGGGCATCCGGAAGTGCCTCCGTTCTTACGTAAGGGAATCGGTAGACGAGCAGCTTACCACTGGGCTTGCGGGTCGGTCAATCGACCGGGCTCGCCCGCCGCTCGGCCGCGCGAAGGGCTTCTCCGATCGCGATGAAGCGCTCCGCGCTCAGCGAGGCGCCCCCGACCAGGAACCCGTCCACGTCGGGAAGCGCCGCCAGGGCTCCCGCGTTCTTGGGATCCACGCTTCCGCCGTAGAGCACCGGTAGATGTCCCGCCGCGCTCCCCCGTCCCATCGAATCCAGGAGGTCCAGGATAAAGCGATGGGCCTCGCCGACTTCGTCCACCGTCGCCACGACGCCCGTTCCGATGGCCCAGACCGGCTCGTACGCCACCCAGAGCGGCGCCCGCGGCGGCAACCCGTCTCAGCACGTCGCGCGTCTCCCGCCGCTCGCGCTCCGTCAGCGTTTCACCGATGCAGAGCACCGGCTTGAGCCCCGCGCGGAGGACGCCCTTCAGCTTGGCCTGGACGATGGCGTCGCTCTCGCAGAAGAGCCGGCGGCGCTCCGAATGGCCCACCAGCACGAATTCCGCGCCCGCGTCGCGCGCCATCTCAGGTGAGACCTCGCCCGTCATGGCGCCCTTGGGATCGGAGTGGCAGGTCTGGGCGCCCAGCTTCGGATCCGTAGGCCTGCGCTCGGCCGCGAGCAGGGCGAGTGCGCTCATCGGCGGGAAGACCACCGTCACGAGCGTCTCCGGGTTGAACCCATGATCTCCCACCGCTCGGAGGAGCGCGCGCGTCTCGGCCAGCGTGAGATTCATCTTCCAGTTTCCCGCGAGGATCCGGCTCACGAGGCCGCCTTCGTGGTGGCTTCGAGCGCGGCCACGCCGGGGAGGACGCGCCCTTCGAGAAATTCCAGGGAAGCCCCGCCGCCGGTGGAGAGATGGCTGATCTGGTGCTCCAGCCCGGCCTGGTGGATCGCCGCCAGGGAATCGCCGCCGCCCACCACGGTGAACGCGCCGCGCGACGTCGCCTGCGCCACCGCTTTCGCGGTCTCGAGGGTGCCCTCCGCGTAGGCGGGCACCTCGAAGACGCCCATCGGCCCGTTCCAGAACACGGTTTTCGCTTCCTCCAGCGCGGCGCGGATCGCCTCGACGGAGCGCTCGCCCAAGTCCACGCCGGAAAGCCCCGGCGGGATCTTGTCCGTCGGAACCACGCGTCCGGAATCGGCGCCGCTGATGTCGGCGGCCACCCGGCAGTCAGCCGGAACCAGGAGCCTCTTTGCTTCGGGCATCGCGAGGATCTCGCGAGCCATGTCGATCCGGTCCTCCTCGACGAGCGACTTCCCCGTCTCGAGACCCTTGGCGCGGAGGAACGTGAACATCATCCCGCCGCCCACGATCAGCCGGTCCACGCGCGGAAGGAGGTTCCGCAGAACGTCGATCTTTCCGGAGATCTTGGCCCCGCCCAGGATGGCGACGAAGGGGCGTTCGGGGTCCCGGAGCAGCTTCCCCAGCGCCGAAAGCTCCCGCTCGAGGAGGAAGCCCGCGGCGCACTCCGGAACGTACGCGGTGATACCGGCGGTCGAGGCATGCGCGCGATGCGCGGCGCCGAAGGCGTCGTTCACGTACTGCGTCGCAAGGGTGGCCAGCTCGTGGCTGAACCCGGGATCGTTCTGCTCCTCGCGCGGATCGAAGCGGAGATTCTCGAGCAGGAGCACGTCGCCGTCCTGAAGCGCCTTGGCTGCGCGCACGGCCTCCGGGCCGACGATGCTCTCCGCGAACGCGACCGGTTTCCGGAGGCACCGCTCCAGGCGCTCCCGCACGGGCTTCAGGCTCTGCCTGGGATCCCGCTTCCCGTTCGGGCGTCCGAGGTGGGAGGCCACGATCAGACGCGCGCCCTTCTCGAGGAGATACCGGAGCGTCGGGAGCGAGGCCACGATGCGCGTGTCGTCCGCCACGCCGCCCTCGACGCTCAGCGGCACGTTGAAGTCCACGCGCACGAAGACGCGCTTGGCGCGGCAGTCGAGCGAGCGAAGCGTGCGAAAGGCCATGGCGCTAGTCGCGCCCCAGGAGGAGGAGGGCGTCCACCATGCGGTTGCTGAAGCCCCACTCGTTGTCGTACCAGGCGAACACCTTGGCCATCCGGTCCCCGGAGACCATGGTCAGCGGCGCGTCGAAGACGGCGGAGTGCGGATTCCCCACGACGTCCTGCGACACGATGGGGTCTTCCATGTACTGGAGAATGCCTCGGAACGGCCCATCCGCCGCTTCCTTCATGGCCGCGTTGATCGAGGCTATGTTCACGGGCTTCGTCGTGTGCGCCGTGACGTCGATCACCGAGCCGGCCGCGATCGGAACCCGCACCGAGATCCCGTCCATCTTCCCCTGCAGCGACGGGATCACGAGACCGATCGCCTTGGCGGCGCCGGTGCTGGTCGGGATCATCGACAGGGCGGCCGAGCGCGCCCGGCGCAGGTCCTTGTGGGGCGAATCTTGAAGTCTCTGGTCGCTGGTGTAGGCGTGAATCGTGGTCATGAGCCCGCGCTCGATGCCGAACGTGCGGTCGAGGACCACGAGAACCGGCGCGAGGCAGTTCGTGGTGCAGGAGGCGATGGAGACCACCTGGTGCTTTCCCGCGTCGTAGGTGTTCTCGTTCACGCCCATGACGAACGTGGCGTCCGCGCCCTTGGCCGGCGCCGAGACCAGGACCCGCTTCGCGCCCGCGGCCAGGTGGACCGCCGCCTTCTCGCGTTCCGTGAACTTGCCCGTGCACTCCAACACCACGTCCACGCCGAGGCTCTTCCAGGGCAGGTTCGCCGGGTTCAACTCCGAGAGGACCTTCACCGCGTGGCGTCCCACGCAGAGACTGTTGTCGCGGACCTCGAAGCGCTCCGGCCACGGGCCGTGGATCGAATCGTAGGTGAGGAGATGCGCGAGCGTCTTCGCGTCGGTGATATCGTTGACCGCGACGAACTCGATCGATTCGTTCCGCTTCAGGGCCGCACGGAGCACCAGCCTCCCGATGCGACCGAACCCGTTGATCCCGACGCGCACGCCTGTCCCCCCTTAGGAAAAGAACGCCTTGGCCAGCTCGTAGACCTCACCGTCCACCGTCTTGAGCGTGCCGATGGCCTCCTTCAGCGGCACGTCCACGATCTTCGTCCCCCGGGCCGCGACCATGCGCCCGAATCCCTTCCGGTGCGCGAGATCGACCGCCGCCACGCCGAACCGCGAGGCCAGGAACCGGTCGAACGCGGTCGGCGTTCCGCCGCGCTGGATGTGGCCCAGGACGCTGTAGCGGCACTCGAACCCGGTCCGCTCCTCGATCCGGGCCGAGAGCGTCGCGCCGATGCCTCCCAGCCGGACGTGACCGAAGGCGTCCGTGCGCTCGCTCTGGACTTCGACCGGCGCGCCTCCGTCCTGAAGCCGCGCGCCCTCGGCGACCACGATGATGCTGAAGTTCTTGCCGCGGTCGTGCCGCCGGCGCACCGCGTCGCAGACCTCGTCGATCCCGATCGGGTACTCGGGGATCAGGATCATGTCCGCGCCGCCGGCGACGCCCGATTCCAGCGCGATCCAGCCGGCGTGCCGTCCCATCACCTCGACCACGATCACGCGGTCGTGGGATTCGGCGGTCGTGTGCAGCCGATCGATGGCCTCGGTCGCGATGGAGAGCGCCGTGTCGAACCCAAACGTGACGTCCGTTCCGTTCACGTCGTTGTCGATCGTCTTGGGCACCCCCACGAGCGGGATCCCCGCCACGTGGAGCTTCGCGGCCACGCCCAGCGTGTCCTCGCCGCCGACCACGATCAGGGCGTCGACTCCCCGGCCCGTGAGCTCCTGTCTGATTCGCGCCTCGCCCCCCGGCTCCTTGTAGGGATTCGTCCGCGAGGTGCCGAGGATCGTCCCGCCGCGCGGCAGGATCCCCGATACCTTCTTTAGATCCAGCTCTTCGATTTCGGATTGCAGCACGCCTCGCCAGCCGTGGTGATAACCCACGACCGACCCACCGAAGGCCTTGATGGTCCGCTGGACGACCGCGCGGATGACCGCGTTCAGCCCGGGGCAGTCGCCGCCGCCGGTGAGCAAGCCAACCCGCATCCCGACCTCCGAATCAATCAGACAAACCTATGTCGATGGGTAACTTAGGGGCGAGGATGTTACGGGCGTGCGCCGTCCCGTGTCAACTCCAATTCAACCCCGTGTCGCGCTGTTGAATGGGAATCCACAGAACCGGGGTACGTAGAACTGGAAGCGCCTTATCGAGACAATCACTTCGAGCCGGAGGGGGCGGAATGGGCACACGTGGCTGGATCACCTTGGCAGTTACTGTGGCGCTTGCTGGCGTAGCGCCCTGTTCCTCCCACTCGCCGCCGGGTTCAATGTTGGCGCCCTCGCACGCTACACCGACATCAACGCAGACTACCGAAGGGAGTTAGGAGGGTGGAGCGCCAACGCGCTCCTGGGCTGGGGCTGGCGCAGATGAGTATGCGCTAGCGCATACTCGCCCCGGGGCGAGTTGGCTCGCGCGTGATACGGTATTCGGCTAACGCACCCCGCTCACCGACGAGTACCGGAGCGTGTAGTCTCCGTAGCCCTGCTCGTCGATGAACACGAACTTCATCCCCGCGCTCACCTCGTTCATGCGATGCCGTGGGACCATCTCGTGACCGCGCAGGTTGTAGGTCCAGATCTCGTACGGCCGCGTGTCCACCACGCCC
>WNFL01346632.1_pt1 | contig 14260 bp, 9 predicted proteins | sample 5400361 | NCBI WGS metagenome assembly WNFL01 (sample SAMN13153351, study PRJNA577476) | soil metagenome | isolation source: 40 cm soil on Douglas fir-dominated hillslope | place: USA:California | collected 2013-09-17
CTAAAAACGTGACCTCCAGGCTGCGGAGCGCTGTCTCCCGACAAGCTAATTCCCGCTATACTCTCCCTCGTCTTCACCGGGAGGTAAATGCGAATGAGCCGCAATCATCACTCTGGAATCCTTCTGACCAGGATGTTGTTCGTTTTCCTTCTACTCGAAACCTTCGCCTTCACACAGCAATCCAGCCTCTCCTCGGAGAAACTAAACCAGATTCAGTACACCGTCCATAAATTCATGGCTGCGAACACTATTCCCGGTGTTTCGGTGGCCATCGTTGAGAATGGCCAGTACGAATGGTCGGGTGGGTTCGGCATGGCCGATCTCGAGAATTCTGTCCCGGCAACTTCACACACTCTCTACCGTTTGGCCTCGATCTCCAAGCCAATTACGGCTACGGCGGCCATGCTGCTGTGGCAGCGCGGCAAACTCGATCTCGACACAGGCGTCCAAAAGTATTGTCCCGCGTTTCCGCTGAAAGGGTCACCGATTACGACCCGCGAATCGCTTGCTCACCTGGCAGGGATTCGTCATTACAAAAGCGACTCCCAGGAAGATCCAGAGGTCGGCAATACTCGACATTTTGACAATCCCCTCGAGGGCGGATTGAACTTCTTCAAGAATGATCCGCTGGTTGCCGATCCAGGCACCAAATTCAGCTACTCAACTCAGGGATTCACGGTCGCCGGATGTGCCATGGAGGGCGCTTCCGGCCAAAAATACGTAGATTTCGTTCGCGACAATGTCCTGCTTCCCGCCGGCATGACTCACACTCGTGTGGACGACCGCTTCGCCATCATCCCGTATCGCACCCGGTTCTACAGCAAACTGAAGTCAGGCGAGTTGGTGAATGCCGATTTTCTCGACTCCAGTTACAAGATTCCTGGAGGAGGCTGGCTCTCGTCCGCCGAGGACATGGCACGTTTCGAAGTTGCCCTTTTGAACGATCGGCTAGTGAGTCGCGCCACACGCGATGCGATGTGGACTTCGCAGAAAACATCCGACGGGAAGGAGACTGGCTATGCCCTCGGCTGGGGAACGGGCAAAGATCTCGGCGTGCTCGACGTCGGCCATGGCGGGGGCCAGCAAGGCACGAGCACCTTCATCAAGATGATTCCCGAGCGTCGTGCAGGAGTAGTTGTACTCATGAACATCGACGGCGCCGACTCGTCCGCCCTGGCAACGGATTTGATGAAGATCCTTCTCGGAACAGGCAGGTAATCACTCCTCGCCGTCATTTATATACCGGGAGTCAAGTCCGCGAATCCAACGAAATAATTCCGCGTTGCACGGCGGCGGTGGCGGCCTCGGTTCGATCTTTCACATTCAGTTTCTCGAGCACGTGACTGACGTGCAGCTTGACCGTGACCTCGGCAATATTCAGTGACGCGGCGATCGCCTTGTTGCCCAGTCCCTTCGCCACCATCCGGAGAACTTCCAGTTCGCGACTGGTGAGCGACCGGTGCTGCGTGCGCGCAGCCAAGAGCGGCGCCACTGCCGGGTCCACATATCGTTTGCCGTCGCAGACATCGCGGATTGCTTGCAGCAGTTCCTCGCGCATCGCGCTCTTCAGGATGTAGCCGCGGGCTCCGGCTTGCAGGGAACGAAAGACTTCCTCTTCTCCGGAGTGAGTGGAAAGCATCAGAATACGCGCGTCCGGAAACCGCTGCACAAGCGCCATGGTGGTGTCGATTCCACCACAGCCGGGGAGGCGAACATCCATGATGACCAAGTTGGGCTGATGCTCACGGTACCCCGCCAGAGCCGTTTCCCCGTTCGCCGCTTCGGCTACCACCTCCATGTCGGGTTCGACGTTCAGGGAGGCGGAGAGGCCCATGCGGACCATGAAATGGTCATCAACGACCAGAATGCGTATGGGCTTTGAGTTCGGCATTGGAAATCGTTTGTTGTTCGGAGCCAATTTCTACCGTGATGCAGGTTCTGCGTCCGGCTGCGCTGTCCACCTGTAAGTGCGAACCGATGGCCTCAGCGCGCTCGCGCATGTCGAGCATTCCAAAGTGCCCGGCGGAGCTTGCCTGGTCCGGACTGAAACCTCGGCCGTCGTCGCTCACTTTCAGAATCACCTTGTCGGGACAGTACTGCAGTTCGACTTGCACTTGTGAGGCATCGCTGTGCTTGACGGCATTGGCGACTGCTTCCTGGCCGATGCGCAGAATATTCATTTCAATTTTGCCTGGAAGTCGAACCGGCGTTCCACTGACTTTGACCTCAATCCTGACTCCGCCGCCGGGGGCCAGCGGACACACGATCTGACCCAATGCCGATGGCAGATCACCCTGCTCCAGCAAATCGCATCGCAGATCCCAGACCGACCGGCGAGCCTCAACCATGCTATGGCGGCTCGGGTGGGGCCTGGCGGAAGCAATCGACCGCCAAATCCAGTTGCAGAGTGATGCCGGCCAACTCCTGTTCCAGAGTGTCGTGCAGTTCGCGAGCGATACGGTTGCGCTCTTCAAGAACGGCTCCATGTTGCAATTTTTCGCGGATGACGGCCATCTGCTCGCGCAGCTTCCGGCCGAGCAGCACCATACAGACCAGGACAAGGATCAAAACTCCGCCCATGATTCCAAGCAGCCAAAGTGCGCGGCGCAGGTTCCACCAAGGCGGCGCATGGAGGAGGGTGACATCCTGCGGCGATCGTAACAAGATGCGAAATGATTGGGGAACCGACCAGAGTCCGCCATTACTCACCAGGCAGATTCCGGTAATTCGGAGCGTGCTGTTCACGCGGGTGGTGGGCACATTGTCCAGGGCGCTTTGCGGATCCAACGTGGCTTCGAAGATCTGGTCGTCCTGCTGCAGGAGAAGATGCTGGCCATCGGGCTGGGTTTCAACCTGCAACAGATTTGCGTCTGTGACAACCAGTGCGGCATCGTACTGTTCCCAGGGTGCGGACAAGTTGAGCCTGACGGGATTGGGAATGATTCCCGGACCCACGCGGTGAAAGACTGCATCCTCAAGCACAGGCGAGGACGACCCGACAGCCGGGAATCCCGCCACTTCCACTACGTCACCCACGGCAAGTTTGGTGTCCTGTGAAGTCAGTACGCGAAGGCCCTGTGCATCCTCCTGGAGGAACAATGCCCGGCCGGGCTGCTGATAGGCAACAACGCCCTGCACCCGCACGCGGTGCTGGGGTCCTTTGGCAGGAGAAAACCGCATCAGGGACGAAAAGGGTACCTCTTTCGCCTGAGTCTCGATCTTGATCAAGCGGAAGTCGGGAACGTAAAAGAGCACGCCGATCAGTTGCCGATTGGTGTTGAAAAGGCTGCCACACACGCCCTCAATCAATACATCGCTGTCGATCCAGGAAGAAAAGTCCTGCTCTCGCGTGATTGGCACGCGAACATTGAAACGACCGCCTCCGGAGGCCACGGTCATTGCCAGAACGGTTTCATGCCAGGAGTTGCGATCGATGGAGACGGCTCGCACGATTCCGCGAACGCCGATCCATTGGCTGTCCTGTTGACCGCCGGCGAACTCGCTAAAGGGATAGATACGCGTAGGCGGCAGTGTCCCTTGGCCGACCACACGCACCTTCAGTTCCTTGATTACAGGCGCGAACTTTCCGGGACCGGTGATGCCCTCCAACTCGACCAAGTCCCCGAAGTGATGGGCAAATGTTGGGGACAAATTTCCCTCGACGTAAATGCCTGCGGTCGCGTCCTGGACGAAGAAATCAGGAGCAGGAACGTCGTCGGTGATGACTCCTCGGATCTGTACGGGATAACCCCGAGCCGCATCTTCCGGACTCAGTTGCCGGATTTGACTTGCGTGGGTGAGCAGGGGAAGAGGTTGCGTCGCGGGTTGTGACCAGCAGGCTAGACCGAACGTCAGGATAACAAGAAATTCCTGAAACAAATTTGACGGAACCGAGTGTCTCCCACGACTGCGCGTGCATTGCCGGATTGGAGACACTGGAGGCACCTTGCTTCTTTGTGGTTCGGCATTCTGGTCGAAGCGCGAGGCTATCAGAATGCTCGCCGGATCGCCAGTCGAGGCTTCTGTCCTGCGATCTGCTATCTTACTACTGCCGTCCAGCGAGCGAGAGCAATCTCAGTGGTCAAATTTGTCGCACAGAATCAGAGTTTCTCTTAAACTACTGCACGTGTCACATGTCTTGGCCGCAATCAATGTGAGTCTCTGCTGTTCCCGGACGGTTCGATTTCTAGTTTTGTGGATGACGACTCTCACTGCATTCGTTCCATTTAGCAGCACAGCACTTGAGCCTCAGTCATCCGCTCCCAGCCGGCAGACTGAAATATCTACAGGACCTCTGGCCAGGCCCGAGGCTCTTCCCGAACAGTCAGATCCTCTAGCTCAGGCAAAATCTGAGGCGAACCGGGGATCGCTGGAGAAGGCGAATCATACGGTGCGCACCTATGTGGCCGCCCACCCAGATTCAGCGGACGGGCACTTCTTGTTAGGACTCATTCTTTTCAAGCAGGGAAAACCAGCAGAATCACTTTCCGAATACACGGAGGGAGCCAAGCGCCATGACCCAGGAGCCGCCGATTTGAAGATCGTCGCACTCGACTACGTGTTGCTGGGGGACTATGCGAAGGCAGACCATTGGCTGACGAAATCCGTGGAGGGGAATCCGAAAGACTCCGAAGGCTGGTACTACCTGGGACGCACCAAATACAACGAAAACCGCTTCGAAGAAGCGCTGGCCGCTTTCAAGGAGTCTTTGAAACTGGACCCGAAAAATGTGAAGGCGGAGGACAATCTTGGACTCTCTCACCAGGCGCTGGGACAAACAGACAATGCCGTGACGGCGTTCCGGAATGCGATTGCGTGGCAGGCGCATTTGCTTAAGAAGAATTCAGGACCATTCATCAACATGGGAATTCTCTTACTTGAGCAGAACAAGGTCGAAGACGCCTTGTCTTATCTCTCCGAGGCGGTAGAGATCTCGCCCGAAGAACCTCGCGCACACCAACAATTAGGTAAAGCCTACTCCCGGCAGAATGATCTGGAGAAAGCACAGATCGAGTTGGAGAAAGCCGTTTCGCTTGCCCCGGACAATGCCGCGCTGCATTTCATGCTCGGGCAGTTGTATCGAAAACGAGGAATGAACGATAAAGCAAAAGTAGAACTGGATCGAGGCGCTGCATTGAAAGGATCCGGTGGACAATCGAAACAGGCTCCCCTCGATTGACGGCTAATTTTCTGAAATGCCTTTACCCTCGACGATTGTGAAGATTCGGTCGACTGCGGGGATCGATACCTCCTGCTTGGCTCCGCTCGGCCATTGAATTTCAAGCTTGTCGATCTTTCCCGCAGCGCCCAGGCCGAAATGCATTCGCTGGTCGGAGCTGGAACCGTAGCTTCCGCCACTGAAAACATCCGCTCGCTGGCGAACAGTTCCCGCGGTCACAAACACCTTGCTGCCGATGGCGTCGCGTGGGCTCTTCGGGCCGCCAACCAGGCGCAGCGTGATCCAGTGGTTGTCATTTTTGACAACGTTCCGTAGCAGAGTGGGAGTGGAATCCACATTATTGATGACGACATCGATGTGGCCATCATTGAAGAGGTCGCCGAGCGCCGCTCCCCGAGCCGTCAGGACATCGGCGAGACCGCTGCCGGTGGCGGGTGGAACCTCGCGAAATTTATTGCCGTCTATATTGCGGAAAAGTTGAGGGCGCTGCGCCCAGGTCGTTCCCCAGTCCTGCTGGTCCACACCGGGATAGACATGTCCGTTGGCGACGAAGATGTCGAGTAACCCGTCGTTATCGAAATCGAGGAAGCCGTCGCCCCAGGCGAGAAACGGAATGGTGGGGTCGGCGAGTCCGGCCTGGTAGGTGACGTCGCTGAAGTTTCCATCGCCGTCATTGCGATAGAGAGCGTTGTAGTCGTCGGAAAAAGCGGCGACGTAGAAGTCGACTTTGCCGTCGCGGTTATAGTCTCCAACCGCAATGCCCATCGATGCTTGCTCGCGTCCGTCTTCGGTGAAGGCAAAGCCGGAGAGATAGCTGACATCGTCAAACGTGCCGTCGTGATGATTGTGGTAGAGATAGTTCGGCACGGAATCATTCGCTACAGCGAGATCGACCCAGCCGTCGTCGTCCACATCCACAAAAACTGCGGCGAAGCCGTAGTAGCCGTTCTGGTCTGAAACCTTGGCCTTCACGCTGACGTCGGTGAAAGTTCCGTCGCCATTGTTGTGAAAGAGATGGTCGGTCTCTCCCGGCAGACCACGCGGGCCGCACATTACGTCGATTCCCCGGAACTTGCAAAAGCCGGGAGGGATGTTTCCCTGGCCGGCGATCGGCGGATGATCGGGATCGAATTTCACGTAGCCCGGGACAAACAAGTCGAGCAGTCCATCGCGGTCGTAGTCACCCCAGGTTGGTCCAGCCGACCAGCCGCCCAAGGCGACGCCCGCTTTCTCTGCAACATCGATAAATGTACCGTCGTGATTGTTGTGATAGAGGCGATTCTTCCCGTAGTTCGCGACGTAGATATCGGGCCATCCATCATTGTCATAATCGCCGACCGCTACGCCAAAGCCCCAGCGCTCGTTAGCGAGCCCAGCCTTCGCAGTTACGTCGGTAAATGTGCCGTCGTGGTTGTTGTGGAAGAGCATCGCCCTTGGCGGCGGCTCTTTATCTTTCAGGGCTGGGATTGTCGAGCCATTCAACAGGTAGATATCGAGCCAGCCGTCATTGTCGTAATCGATTAATGCGACGCCCGAGCCGGGAGTCTCGATAATCGACTTTTTCTCCGGGGTTCCCGAGCGATGGCGAAACTTGTCGAGTCCAGCTTGCTTCGTGATGTCGGTGAAGACTACAGGAGCGCCATCGACGAATCCGCCGGCGGTGATGGGGCGGGATTGAGCATCTTTTTGCGCCGCATGCGCTACGCCGGTGGACACTCCTCCCATCGGCGCTTGCTGCGGCTTGGGCTTTTCGGGTATCGCCTCTTGGGCACGTCCAGCAAGAACGCAACAAAGCGTGACCAATAATGAGGACAGCAATGACTTGGCTCTTTGCATCATTTGCCTTTTTCGACTACCGCCGCGCTGGGCTCATCAACTTGCAGGATCTGATTTCCGTGGACGTCTTTTAGCTTCTGAATGATGCCGCTGGGCCAGCGAATTTCAATTGAAGTTGCCGTAACCTCGCTTCCCAGGCCGAAGTGCACGCGCTTGTCACTCGAGGACAAGTAGCTTCCGGCCATCGAGACGGTTGCGAATTGTGCGCCTTTTCCCGTCACGAGCTTCACTTCGGCGCCGATGCCATCGCGATTGCTCTTGTGTCCGACAAGCCGCAAGGTCAGCCAATGATTCTGCGTAGGCGTCTCGTTGTGGAGAATATAGGCGGGGCCATCGTTGGTCGTAACTACTGCGTCTAGTCGTCCGTCGTTGTCGATGTCGCCGATCGCCATGCCACGAGCCGCCCAGGCTTGCTGGAACACCGCTCCGGAAGCTCCGGATACATCAACAAAACCATGGCCAGCGTTTCGCGCCAACAGCATCGGTTCACGGTAGCGCAGGTTCGGGGAGGTGAGTTGGATGGTATCAAGATCGTGCCCCTGAGCGATGAGCAGATCTTTCCAGCCGTCATTGTCGTAGTCCAAGAATCGGACACCCCAACCGGAATGTGTTCGGGTAATCTGTCCGAGTCCTGAAGTGAGGGTTGCGTAGTTGAAGCTGCCATCGCCAGTGTTTTCATACAACACATACATCTGATTGGCGAGGTTGGTGACGACTACATCGGGTAGCCCATCGTTGTTACAGTCCGCAAAGTCAACTCCCATGCCGGCAAACGTGCGTCCATCGCCGTCAACCGCGGCGTTGTTGATCAGAGCAACTTCTTCGAATGTTCCGTTGCCTTTGTTGTGGTAGAGGAATTCGAGCGTGGAGTCATTGGCCACAAAGATGTCAGTGAATCCATCGCGGTCGTAATCTGCGAAGGCAATACCCAGACCTTTGCCGGGCTTCGCCAGACCAATTTTCTTGGACACTTCCGTGAAGTGTCCATTGCCGTCATTGTGATAAACCAGCGGCGCAATCGGCTTGAAATAATCAGGATGGCAATACGCGCGATAACCTTCCTTATGCTCGCCACACCACACGTCGTCGAAGTCCCACTCGAGGTAGCGCAAGACAACCAGATCGAGCAAGCCGTCGCCATCGAGGTCAATCCAAGCCGCGCTGGTCGACCATCCGCTGCCGCCCGCGCCGGCCTTTTCAGTGACATCGGTAAATGTACCGTTACCATTATTGTGGTAGAGGTGGTTGCCTCCGTAAGCGGTTACGTAGAGATCTTCGTAGCCGTCGTTATCGTAGTCGCCTACCGCGACGCCCATTCCGTATCCCTTGCCTTGCAGGCCGGCTCGCTCGGTTATATCCTCGAACGTTCCGTCAGATTTTTGGTGGTAAAGCCGATTCCAGTATTCGGGTCCTGTCTTCTGTGGGATCGTCCCTTTAGGAGTTGGGTCGGCCAGCGGCGCGCCGTTGACGAGAAAGATGTCGAGGCGTCCGTCGTTGTCATAGTCGAACAGAGCAACTCCGGGGCCCATCGTTTCCAGAAGATATTTCTTCGACGTGTCGGATGGCATGTAACGGAAGTTGAGACCCTTGGAAGCGGTGACATCGACGAAGAGGCCAGGATTCTGTTGGGATGAAGCGCTCGGCGGAGCGCTTTCCTCTCGCCCTGCGGCGACCTTGGGTAGCATCATCGCCGCGAGGGCCATAACCGAAAACATTCGATTCACGATTCGCAGGGCGGTCTCAAGATTGATCTTGGCATAGGGGGTCAGTTATTAGTTGCACTTGGTTCAGGATTCGCTGTCTCTGGCTGCACCCTATCCTCACTCGGATGAACTTCGAACTTCTTCAATTTCTTCTGAGAGGCCTCCGCTTCCTGATCTTTGAGCTTCTGGAAGGTGGCCATGGCCTGCTGAGCTTCCGCCGTACGATGCAGCCGGCGGCAGGCGATACCTAGTTGATACCACGACTGCTGCAGGAACTCAGGATCAGTTTCAACCGCGGTCGAGCGCTTCAGAAAATCCATGGCAACGCTGTCGTTGCCAAGCTGCAGTTCCGCGCGTCCCAAAATGTAGTTGGCATGGTGGAGATCAGATTTTTCGCGAAGGGCCGCCTCCATAAACTCTTTGGCTTGGGCTCCATCCCCCCGCTCCAGAGCAAGGACGCCGAGCTTGTACTTGGCGAGCACATTATAAGGATCGATCACCAGCTCGCGTTGGAACGCTGCCGCAGCCTCCTGCGGCATTCGTGCGTTCCTGTACTCGGAGCCGAGTTCCTCATGCAGACCAGGTTGTGTTGGAGCCAACTTGATGGCTGCTTCATACTCGGCAATTGCATCAGTGTGTTGATCAGCTTCCGCATTGGCCTGCGCTAACACCTGGTGGACTCGCCACGATTTTGGATCGGCGGTGAACATCCTTGCATAGCTGTTCTTCGAAACCAGCAAATGGGCTTGGCCCCGATGGTAAAGAATATCGACATCATTCGGCGCGAGCGTCGCCGCCTTGTCCAGGGCGACTGCAGCTTCTTCTGGACGATCCTTAGCCAGATTGACAACGCCCAACCACATCAATGCACCCGCATCCTTGGGATAAGCAGTGGTCTCTTTTTTTAGAGCAACTAGCGCTTCATCGAAGTGATTGAGTTTGTAGTGGGCCACGCCGAGAAACAAATTCGCACCGTGCAGCCGCGGTTTCAGTGTCAGGGCCTTCTGAAAGTTTCCGATCGCCTCAGCGTGCTGACCTTGCTCTTCTCGCACCAGCCCGAGATTGAAATGTGCTTCGGCGAATGCTGGAGCTTGCTTGATAACGGCCGCAAAGCCCGAGCCTGCGGAGTCCAGGTCGCCATTGCGCATGGATTCCGCGGCCAGGCGAAATTGCTCAGCGGCGGTAGCAGGAATTTGCGCGAGGGCCTCGATCGCAGCAAATAGCAAATAGAAAGAGACTACACACACGACAAAAAAACATGTCGGACTGTGGCTTCGAGCTGTCGAGGCGGAGTGTTCAGGAATATTCGTGGAATCGAATCTCATCGAGATGCCTACAAGCAAATCTTACGCTTTGAGGAGTCAAGAGAGAAAAGGGCCCCAGAAAAAATCCTCCTGTCCGGAACCAGGCACAGGAGGTTTCTAGGGTGTGGCTGCGAAGCTCTTAGAACTGATATCGTACCGTCACCTGAATATTCCTGGCTGCATTCAATACGTTGGCACTCGAAAAATTCGAATAGCCTGGAACCCCGAAAGTAGGGTCGCCGATCACGCCGTCCCGCCGGCCAAACACGTGACGGTTAAATGCATTGGGGATGTCCACTTTGAAGATCAGAGTTTGGCTTTCGAAGATTCTCGTGTTCTTGATAATCGAAAAATCCTCGTTGATGTATCCCGGATTTCTTAGATAACTGAGAGCTTGCGGCAAGTTTCCGAAAACGTAACCTCGCTGAGCAACCAGATTGGGAGCGTTCGGATCAAGGAAGGCGGCACAGTTGAAAAAGTTGTTTTGACTTACGTGGTTGATTGTGCCATCTGGATTTCTAACTACCTGGTTGCTAAACGTGCCATCAGAATTTTCGTCACATCCCCTTGGGTCGCCGGTCAGGGGTTGGAAGTGCGATGCGTTGGGGCTGATTAACGGCACTCCAGGGATTAGACTGAAGCGGAAATTGTTCGTGGTGAAGGGGGCGGAACTCGCAAATTCGTTGAACATCACGGGCGTCCCGCTCTGATAGCGATGCACGCCACTGATCTCCCACCCCCCTAACACTTTGCTGGCGACACCGTGATTGAGGTACTTCTTCCCAGGTCCAACCGGAATTTCGTAGAGATAGCTGAGCACGAATGCGTGTCCAATGTCCTGAAAGCTCACACTCTTTTCGGCTTTCAAGTTATTGGGATTTTGGGCTCCGNCGGGAACGCGGTGTCCGCATCGGTCAGGGTCTTGGAGTACGTGTAGGAAGCCAGGAGGTTTATGCCATTTCGAAAGCGCCGCTCCAACTTGGTCTGAAACGCGATGTAGGTTGACTGTCCCTTGTTCTCCAGATTGGAAGCGGTGTCGATGCTGTTGCTGTACTGCGGGAACGGACGCAACAACTGGCCAACCTGTACGCCATCTCCGAATAAGGGTATGAACCAGTCTGGCACAGACACACCAAGACTCGCGAGCGTAGCTTGCCCCTCGGGGCTGGTGACTGGATCCGTGAGCTTCGTGCCCAACGGGAAGAACTTGGAGTTCAGGCTATTTTCCTGCACTAGGTTCGAGTGCAAGCGGGTAGAGTGAGACCCTATATAACCCACGCTGAGAATCAGGTCCGTCAGGAGTTGGTGCTGGATCTCCAGGCTCCAGTTTTGGGTCATACCTGGGCGCCCGTAATCGGAGCCGACGAAAAATGGAGAACTATTGTTACCATTCAACAGCGCGGGGTCCTTCGCATTCGATGGCGGCGTGAAGGCCGGAAACCCCTGATCAAGCGGCTGGACAGGCGTAAAGCTATCCAGAGACTTGAAGTCGGGATTCGCTTTCGTGCCGCTGGTCAGTGCATCTCCAAAATCGGAATAGCTCAAGGCCGCGTAGATGATTCCATATCCCCCGCGAAGAACAGTGTTGTGAGCCCAATCCGGGGAATACGCAAATCCGATACGGGGGCCGAAATCTTTGTAGTAAGTCTTGGCGCCCGTGGCGTCTGGTCCGTAGATCAGCGCACCGGGCACGCACGGTGAGATTGGGACAGCCTCGTTACCGCAGTTTTGCGCGGTCGGATCAAACACCGACTGAGCCTTATGCGCTTCGTGCCGCGGGGTATCGACATCGTAGCGCAGGCCCAGGTTGAAGGTCAGATTCCTGCGGAACCTGAAATCGTCCTGCACGTATCCGGCGTAAGAATTCTGGTTCCAACGGGGATTGATGGAAGAAATGCTTAGAGTTTCCTCGTTAGGAAGGCCCAACAGGAAACTTGCAAATGGATCACCCGTCTGACCAGTGGCGATCGTATCAGACACTGCTGTCTGGAAAGGCTGGAACGTAAACGTGGGTGATGTATTGGCATTGTTGATCCTGGAGTACTGCGAGTGGCGCCACTCAAATCCGAAGCGCAGAGAGTGGCGTCCGCGGGTCCATGAAACGCTGTCTGAAACGATAAGGCTGTTAGGAATGGCAATGTCGGCGTTTCCGCCGCTGAGCTGTTGATACCCGATGTTCAAAGGGCTACCTTGGTATAGCATGACCGGGAAGTACACACCGCTGGCACCGGAAATACCAAGCGTCTTTTCCCAGTCTTGTCCGGTATTGCTCACTCCCCGGCTCGGGTCATTCAAACGATTGAAGCCAATGTTCAAATGGTTGAGGAGAGTTGGACTGATTGTGTCGTCCCATCCGAAACGAATATAGTGAGAAAAACGTGACTTAAAGAAGTTCGGGTCCAGAAGCCCGGGAATATTTGGAGTTCCGTTGAGCTGCTCCTGATCGCGGCTGCTGTAGGAAAAAAACAATTTGTGGTTCGTTGCCAAATTGTGGTCGATGCGGAACGACATGGTGGTGTCGTAGATTGGGTTGACAGAATTGAAGGCAAAGTTCTGAACCAGCCCATTCTGGTTGCCCTGGCTCGGCGCAACATTGGGATGAACTGTCAGGAACCCGAGAACATTCTGGGCAACTGTGCTCAGCGGACCGGGGAGCTTATTTCCTGGAAAAGCGGTTCGACACCTGACGCCCCCTACCGTTTGGGTCGTAGAGGGGTCGAAAATCTGGCCTTTGAAAAGCTGCGTGCGGTCGCAAGGATTGAGCACCGGGTTCTTGTCTTTGTCGACCAAGGCAGGCCCCAGCAACGCGGAAAAATCGCCGGTGCGCTCCGCATCCGTAGGCAGAGTTGCAATGGAGGAAGCCCCCTGAAAGTTGCGATATTGCTCCCACGAAAAGAAAAAGAATGTCTTATCGCGACCATCGTAAAGTCTGGGAATCCGAATCGGGCCGCCTAAACTGCCGCCGAAGTCCTTCTGATGATCTCGTGGTTTGGGTGATCCAAAGAAATTGTTCCGCCACGAATTCGCATTCCACTTATCGTTGCGGAAAAAGAGGAATCCTGTGCCATGCCAGGCATTCGTGCCAGACTTGGTTGCGAAGCTCTCGACGCCGCCGGTGGTGCGGCCGAACTCGGCTGGAATGGTCGAGGTCATCACCTTGAATTCGCTCAGAGCCTCAATCGACGGTGCGTTCTCATCGAACGTCGAACCCAACTCTGCATGGACGATACTTGCGCCGTCCAGAAGCACTTCCGTTGCGAAATTCTGCCCTCCCGATAACTTCGATTCAAAGATTCCTGAAGAGTTGTCGGTTCCTGGACCCGCAGTTCCCGGCGTCAAGAACACGAAGGCCTCCGCCGACCGCAAATGGCTCTGCCCAGTAGCAGCTAAGGCCAACGGCAATTCCTCTATTTGTCGGGTGCCAACAACTGTGCCGATATCGGAACTCTCCGTCTGAATGGCGGGCGGAATGGCGGGCGCGTCGGCAACCACCGTCATAGTTTCCTTAACATCACCCGTTGCCAGCGTGATATCCAGCGCGCTGACGGTGTTGACTTGAATCACGACGCCCGTGCGCTCTGCGGTCTTGAATCCAGTAGAGGTGGCTGTGACGTTGTAGGCACCCAGTTTCATATCCTGGATACGATAAGCACCGGAGGAACTAGAGGTGGTGTTGTATTTGGTCCCGGTGTCCACGCCGGTTGCTGCGATGGCTGCACCAGAGACCACGGCGCCCGAGCTGTCAACAATGGTGCCGGCGAGTGTGCCGCGGTCCGACTGCGCAACTGCGGTTAAAGCCGACGTGGCCAGCAAAGTAGCGATCGTTACATACTTCCGCACAAAATTCAGCCAACCCATGGACGTCCCCCATCCCCTACGATTGTTCCCATTTCAGGGAATCCCACACACAATTGCACACGTCCCGGAGCCGACCGGCAGGATCCGAAGGACGGTACGCAATTCAGCCTCCGCGCTTTTCACGGCCACTTCGTGCTGAACAATTTACTCCACTGGCGTGGTCGGAGTTTATGAAACGTATCCCGCGCTGTCTACCATACGGTTGCATGGTCTTCTTACTATTCTTTTGTATAGCTCCTCAAGTTTGTGGCGCATCCCCCGCGCAACCATATGGATGGAGGTCTCGTCGATCTCCCGCAAAGTTGTTGAGGAATTTGGTGGCGGCGGTAGGACTCGAACCTACGACCTACGGATTATGAGACCGTCGCTCTAACCACCTG
>WNFL01368783.1_pt1 | contig 14259 bp, 14 predicted proteins | sample 5400361 | NCBI WGS metagenome assembly WNFL01 (sample SAMN13153351, study PRJNA577476) | soil metagenome | isolation source: 40 cm soil on Douglas fir-dominated hillslope | place: USA:California | collected 2013-09-17
TGCGAAGATCGCTTGGGCATTGTGTCACTTATGCCGAACCGCACCAATTCGCGCAACTACGGCTGCGGCCCGATCCCCTCTGGAGACGCCACTACAACGAAGCGAGGCCGCACAGCTCACTGTTCGGATCGACGCCGATGGAGTACTCAAACCGCTGCCGAGGACTGGCACGATACGTGGACGGAACTGGGGGGCAGGTCCGTCTGGCCGTAGCGTCGAACGAAACCCTACGGCGCGTGGCGGCAGTGTCCCTCTTCGAATTTCCAGACGCCGGCGTTCTCGCCCGCGAGCAGCAGATCCTGCACCGCGCGAACCTCCGCTTGCGGCGGGACATCGACGGCCACGAGCCCGGCTCCATCACTTTCATGCGAACAGCCCAACTGCTTCAGGGGCCGCCAATGTCGGCTGAACACGGCGGGGTCGAGATGGCGGGCTTTCAGGATCCGATAGGTCGAGTGACCCGCGTGCAATGACACTCCGGCGAACGACAAGACCCCGCGAACGTGATCGGCAAAAACAATGTCGTGCTCGCTCACCCCGAAGACATGGAACGGGACGTTTCGCAGCCGATATCGCCTCTCAGCGACCTTCTCCCCCCACATCGTCTCGCTGACGATTCCGCCGCAGGGCGGATCCACGTCGAATTGAATCCGGACGATCTCCCCGAGGCGGATCTGCCTCGCTCCAAGCGTCGTGCGATGGTTCGGCATGATGCCAGGTTTAGAGCGAGCGCGGAACGCAAGACATCGGTCACCAAGCGGATTAGGCAGTGGTCCTGATTTAGGTGCTGCCGGAACCTCGCGCCGACAACCTGATGGCGTAGACCACGTCGTTCGCCTCCGGCGGTGCCGGTGGCGACGATGGGCGGCGGCGCGCGATGAGAGGTGCACCATCGAGCCGGGTCACGCGCACTACTTCAGGCTGCACGGACCGCGGCTATTGGTGGAGCACGACGAGAAATGCGTCCGAAAACACCGTCGCGTGAGTGCCCGGCGCATTCTGAACCCCGGCGATCGCAACCTGATTGCCAAAGGCGGCGCTCACCGACATGGCCTCATTCCCCCTGCCGGCGGGTCCTGCAGGAAGCGCGATGCGCTTCTCGACCTTGCCGGATGAGTCGAGCACCAACGCCAGCGGGTCCCTCGTATCGCTGACGCTCAGCCCCCTCGGATTTTGCGTGTAGTTGGTTGAGCCCACTGCCAACAGCCTTCCATTGTCCAGGGCGGCGGCGTCCCAGAACATGTCGCCGTTCTGGACGTCGAGGTTGCGTTCATAGTTGACCTGACCGGTCGCTGCCTGGGACGAGAGGATCCAGCCGTCCCAGCTTCCCGGCTGATCGCCGGTCTTGATCCGACCCAAGAGAACGACCGAATCGTTCGCGACCCGCATGTTGAGCAGGCGTTTGCTCCTGCCTGGAGCTCCCATCAAAGCGGCAGGGGTCCGGATGCCCTCCGCGCTGAGCCTCGTCACGACCGCGGCACCGAAATCGAAGCTCGCAGGATCGGCCTGCGCCATCAGGTTTTCGCCGAAGAACGCGTCGTGATTGGTGAGAACATCCTCCGTGCTGGCCACGCAAACCTGGAGATTTCCCTGGGCGTCCACGTCGGCGTAGACGAAGAACACGCTGTCTCCTTGGTGAAAGTTGTCGAAACCGCCGCCGATGATCCCGACAAAGAACAGGGGCGCCGCCGGCTCCACCCAGGTGGCCCACTTCCGCTCCAGCGTCGGTCCCTCGAGCCGGTACGCCTGCACCGAGTTGTTCGCCCAGCGGACGACCGCAAAAAGGTCCTCACCGTGCGCGACAATCCGTCCCCGGTCGAGGGACGCCAGGAAGGCTGGAGGCGGCTCGGTTCCGCTCGGAGAAGGTAGCCGGATCAACTCGCGGTTCGCGAGCGCGCCATCGGCTCGGAAGCTCCACGCGGAGGCTCAACAAGCTCACGTCGCCGGACCAATGAGCGACGGCATCGATCAGGGTCCATCCATCGGGAGCGTCAAACCTCCGGACGATGTCCGAGGCCGGGCCCAGCAAGCCGGCGTTCCGGATCGGTGTGGTGACCAGCATTTGCGGTTGAAGCTTTTCGAAGAGCAGCAGCGACTCACCAGGTCTCGCAGCCGAAACCCTGACCGCAGCGGCGTCGGAGAAATGAACCTCTCTCCGCGGCGGCAGGGATCCGACGGGGTTGCCGCAGGAGAGCGACGCCTTTATTACCGAGAAGAAGCTGGTGAGGGGAGATCCTGGGTCTAGCCCAGGTCTAGCGCCGGGGATCCAAGGGGATCAGCGCGTAGACGCCGTCCTCGGCGCCGCGCCCGCTCCGGCGTGCTCCTCCAGGAACCGGCCCGACCGGGCGAGGAATTCGACCAGGTTCTCCTTGCGCGCCAGCGAGTGACCCTCGTTGTCGGCCACCATGTACTCGACCGCCACCCTCCGCTCGCGCAGGGCGCCGACGATGAGGTCGGACTCGCTGCGGGGCACGCGCGGGTCGTTGGCTCCGGCGTAGACGAACAGAGGTGCGGTGATCCGGTCCACGTCTTTGAGAGGCGAGATGGAATCGAGGAAGGCGGCGTCCCGTTCAGGATCGCCGAACTCGAGCAGGAAGATCTCGCGAATGAGGCCGCTGGTGGTCGCCATGAAGGTCTTGAGATTGGCGACCCCGACCAGATCGATCCCGGCGCGCCAGAGACCGGGCATCCGCGTGAGGCCGACGAGCACCGTGTACCCGCCGTAGCTGCCGCCGTAGACGATCACGCGCTTCGGGTCCGCCCAGGGTTGCGAGGCCGCCCAGCGGCCGGCCGTCTCGATGTCCTTGAACGCTTCCAGGCGCCGCGGCCCGTTGTCGGCCTCCTCGAAGGCACGGCCGAAGCCGGCCGAGCCGCGCACGTTGGGTTCCACCCAGGCGTAGCCTTGCGAGACGAAGAAGGCCGTCGTCGCCGACCAGCGGATCCGCGAGCTGCTCGAGGGCCCACCGTGGTACGAGACGATGACCGGCAGCTTCCCTGAGCGACTTTTTGGCAAATACACGTTGATGGGGATGGCCAGGTCGTCATGCGCCCTGATCTGCGTGATGCTGGTCTCCATCGCGGGCACTTCCCGAAGCGAAGGCCGCGCCTCGTTGCGCAGCGGGGCCGCCTTGCCGGTCCTCGAATCGATCGCCCAGACGTCGTTGGGCGAGGACGGGGTGGACCAGCGCGCGAGCAACCGCTTGCCGTCCTTGGAGAAGTCCGAGAGGTCTCCTTGGCCGAGGGGCATGACGACCCGGGCGCGAGGCCGCAGCGTGCGCGCGTCGAGCAGGCGCACCTCGGCGTGGTTGCCTGCGTCGACGAGGAGCGCGAGCGAGTCGCCCGTCCGAGCCACCGCGAGCTCGCTGATGGTCGCGATGGCAGGCTCCTTCTCGGTGTAGCGCGCCTTCTCGGTGCCGGACCCGGCATCGAGCGCGAGAACCAAGGCTTGCTCGCCGCCGCCGTCGGTGGCGACATAGATGGTGCGGCCGTCGGGCGAGAACCGCGCGTCGAAGATGCTGACCTTCCCGGTCAGCGGGTACAGGGTGCGGTCGGCCCCCGACGCGAGGTCGAGGCGGACCAGGTAGTTCTCCGACCGGGTCGGATAACGGATGAAGAGGCCGCTCTTTCCGTCGCGGGCGACGTCGGTGAGGAATCCGGGCTTGGGGTTGCGGAACACCTCGCGAGCGGCCCCGGGCGCCGCCGCCGGGGCCGCGTACACCGTGGAGCTCACGTCGCTGATCTTCCGGGCGCTGAAGTAGATCGTCTCCGGCGCGAGGTCGGGCACGTGAGCCTGGTCGCGCTGCATCCGTTCGCCCGGCGTCAGCTCGGTGAGGCCGGACCCGTCGAGGTCCACGCGCCAGATCGACCACTTCTCGTCGGCGCCGTGGTCGGACCGGAACAGCACGGATTTGCCGTCGGGAGTCGTCCGGTCCAGCACCACCCGCTCCGTCGACTCGAACAGGCGCTTCGCCGGCGAATCGGGCCGCGCCGCGTCCGCGACGTAGAGCTGCGGCAGCCCGTCCCGATTGGAGACCATCACCACCTGCTTGCCGTCGCGCGTGAAGAGCGCCTCGGTGTTCAGGAACGCGTCCACGAGCGGCCGGGCCTTCCGGGAAAGCTCCGCGATGCGCGCACCGGCAGACCCGGACGGCGCGTCGGGAAGGACCGGCCCGGCAGCGGACCTCTCGGCGGCGGGGGCCGGCTTCGCCCGCGCCGGTTCCCCGGCGGCCGCCGGCGCGGCCGTCGCCTGCGCCGCGAGCGTTTGAATCTCCGGCGGCGCGGCTGCGCGGTCCGACGCTTGCGGAGCCGTGGCGCACGCGAAAACGAGAGCGACCGCGACCATCGGGGAGCGCCACAGATCGGGGTTGCGCATGGTCTTGCAGGGTACTCCGGCGGACGGAGGTGGACAAACGGTCCGCGGACGCCTCAAGGTGCCGGTGGCAGGAAAGCGCCGGAAAGCACTTCGCCCCGGCGGTCGCCGGACCGCCATGAGGGAGCGGCGGGTCCGGCGACTGCGACGGATTTGCATGGCCCTCCCCGAGGCCAACGAGAAACTCTCGCACGGCGAGCCGACATGGTTCGCAGGCAAAGGCAAGGTCTTTGCGATGCTCGACGATCATCACCACGGCGCCGCGCACCTCTCCGTGTGGCTTCCCCAGCCCTTCGGTGCACAAGAGGCCTTGATCGCCTCCGACCCGGGGGGCTTCTTCCGGCCACCTTACGTCGGCGTGAGCGGCTGGGTCGGCGTGGTGCTCGACACGCGCCCCGACTGGAACCGAGTCGCGGGCCTAGTGCGTGAAGCCTACCTGAGCGTCGCCACGCCGAAGCTCAGGAATCTCGCGGCTGGGAACACGAAGGATTGACGGCGGCCGGCGACTCCGCCAACCCCATCGGCTACCATCTCTGCGAAGATGCCTTCCCCGCTCGAGCTCCAGCTCCCCCAGCCAGGCTCTCCTCCGCTGGCGGCCGACGAGATCCTTTCACGCTTCGTCGGGGCGGCAAGCGCGCAGGGGATCGAGCTGTACCCTGCGCAGGAGGAGGCGATCCTCGAGCTGCTCGCCGGAAAGCACGTGGTGCTCGCGACTCCGACCGGCTCGGGCAAGTCGCTGGTCGCCCAGGCGCTCCATTTCTCCTCCCTGTGCCGAGGGCAGATCAGCGTCTACACGGCGCCCACCAAGGCGCTCGTCAACGAGAAGTTCTTCCAGCTCTGCGACGCGTTCGGCCCCAGGCGCATCGGTCTGCTCACCGGCGACGGAGCGGTGAATGCAGAGGCGCCGGTCCTCTGCTGCACGGCGGAGGTGCTGATGAACCGCGTGCTGCGCGATCCGAAGCTCCGCGCCGACTCGGTCGTCATGGACGAGTTCCACTATTACGCCGACAAGGAGCGCGGCGTGGCGTGGCAGTTGCCCCTCCTGGCCTTGCCCGGCACCCAGTTCCTGCTCATGAGCGCCACGCTCGGCGACACGAGCGCCATCGAGAAGTCGCTCGAGACGGCGACGGGCCGCGAGAGCGCGCGCGTGGCGAGCGCGACCAGGCCGGTCCCGCTCGAGTTCGAGTGGCGCGAATCGGCGCTGCACGACACCCTGGAAGACCTGGTGGAGCGCGAGCGCGCGCCCGTCTATCTCGTCAACTTCAGCCAGCGCGCGGCCGCGGAGCGGGCGCAGGACCTCATGTCGTCCGACTTCTCCAGCAAGGAGGAGAAGGAGGCGCTCAAGGCCGCTACCCAGGGCATCCAGTTCGAGACTCCCTACGGAAAGGAGTTCCTCAAGTTCCTCCGCCACGGAATCGGCGTGCACCACGGGGGGCTGTTGCCGAGGTATCGGCTGCTGGTGGAGAAGCTCGCGCAGCAGGGGCTGCTCCACGTCGTCAGCGGCACCGATACGCTCGGGGTGGGCGTCAACATCCCCATCCGCACCGTCCTCTTCACGCAGCTGTTCAAGTTCGACGGCGAGAGGCTCGGGCTGCTCTCGGTCCGCGAGTTCCGCCAGATCGCGGGGCGGGCGGGACGCAAGGGATTCGACGTCCGCGGCTACGTGATTGCGCAAGCGCCCGAGCACGTCATCGAGAACAAGAAGCTGGAGGCCAAGGCAGCGCAGGGCAGGAAAGTGCAGAAGAAGCAGCCGCCGCAGAAGGGGTATGTCCCGTATGCCGCTGGAGAGCCGGTTCCAGGTCACGCACGGGATGATCCTCCACCTGCTGCAGGCGGAGCAGGAGACGAGCGCGCGCGACGGGCGTGGGCCGCAGGGGTACGCGCGGCTGGTGGAGCTCATCCGCAAGAGCCACGGGCACGAAGGCAACAAGCGGCTTCACCTGCGCGGCGCGGCCGAGAAGCTGCGCACGCTGCGCAAGGCAGGCGTGGTCGAGCTGGTGCGCGGCAGCGAGTGGCTCGCGCCGCGCTTGCGGGTCGGCGCGCACCTGCAAGACGACTTCTCGCTCAACCACACGCTCGCGCTGTGGCTTTACGACACCTTGCCGCGCCTCGACCGCGCCGCCGAGACGTATGCCCGAGACGTGCTCACGCTCGTGGAGAGCATCCTGGAGGAACCGCAAGCGGTTCTCTGGGCGCAGCTCGACCGCGCCAAGGGCGAAGCGATCGCCGAGATGAAGGCGCGGGGCATGGACTACGCCGATCGCATGGCCGAGTTGGAGAAGGTGGAGCACCCCAAGCCGCTGCGCGAATTCGTCTACGACACGTTCAACGCCTTTGCCGATGCGCATCCGTGGGTCGGCGCGGAGAACATCCGACCCAAGAGCGTCGCGCGAGAGATGTTCGAGACGTTTGCGAGCTTCAACGAGTACGTGCGCGACCTGTCGCTCCAGCGCAGCGAGGGACAGCTCCTGCGGTACCTGACCGACGCGTACAAGACGCTCGTGCAGAGCGTGCCGGAGGAAGCGCGCGACGAGGAGCTGGAGGAGATCATCGCCCATCTCCGGCAGATCGTGCGGGGCGTGGACTCGAGCTTGCTCGACGAGTGGGAGTCAATGATGGACCCTGCCTCTCCACGGATGGTGCGACCGGGCGCTACGAGCGTGGCTCCCGCGCGCCCGCAGGACGAGACGGACCTCCTGCTGCGCGACCCGAGGCGCAGGGTGGCGCGCGTGCGCAGCGAGCTGCACCGGCTGCTCGCGGCGCTGGCGAAGAAGGACTGGGAGGAGGCGCTGAGAGCGATCTTCATGCGCGAGGGCGCCGAGCCGTGGTCTCCCGAGCGCCTCGCGCGCGAGCTCTCGCCTTACTTCGCCGCGCACGCCACGGTAGACCTGACGCCGCGCGCGCGCCGCCCCGACCGAACGGTCCTGACGGAGGACGGTCCCAGGGCATGGCGCGCGCAGCAGCGCTTCGGCCCGCGTCCGAGGGCGCTGACCGCGCACGAGGCGGTCCCGGCCGACCCGGACGGCTCCGCGCAGGCCGAGGCGCTGAGCGAGGTCGATAACGCGGACTGGACGCTGGAGTGTCTCGTGGACCTCGGCGAGGAGCGAGCGGCGGATGCGCCGCTCATCGAGCTGGTCCGGATCGGGACCTGAGGCGGCATCGCTGCCTGCTCTTCACCACCTCGCCGTCCTTCACTAAGCTCGGCCGCTCCGAGAAGCGTCACGTCACGCAGCGGATCGCCGTCCACTGCGACCACGTCGGCTCGCTTGCCGGGCTCGAGCGCGCCAGAGCTGCTGCGCGCGCCGCGCGTCGATCGGCCCTTCGCGGCCGGCGGCGATCACCGCCCTGGCGCGTTGGGATTCGGGACGGGCCGGCCCGTGGAAGGCCGGCCCCCGAAGATTCATTGCACAGGGTACGAGACGTTCGCCTCCACCGTCACGCGCAGGCGCGACCCGAACAGCCCGCCGGCAATCGCCACCTCGTTATAGCGGGCAAGGTTGAGAGACTGGCTGGTGGCCGCGGGATTGCTCGTTCCCGGGATGGTGTACGTCCCCGTGTCGGCCGCCAGGACTGGGCCGAAGTTGTTCGTCGTGACCACGGCAGCCGCCAGGATCGGCGTGGTCCAGCTGACCCCGACGGGCTGGTTCATGGCGACCGCCACGCCCGCCTTTGGATAGCTGATGGTGTGCACGCCCGGACCGCCGAGCACGACGCCCTGGATGTTGCCGGTGATCGTCGCGGTCGGCGAGATCTGGGGCAAACGGCAGGGGTTGCAGACGACGGTCAGTGCGAAATCCCCGGAGGGGAACGACGGCTGGGTCTTGCGATAGTCGCCGGAGGACCCCGGCGTCGTCTCGGTCAAGGTGACCGAGCCCCAGGTCAGGTTGGCGATCGTCACGGTGGCGCCGGTCACCTTGTTGCCCGCTCCGTCCTGGATTGTGACGACGAGGTCGGTGGGCGATCCGGTCGATTTGGAGACGGCGTCGACGTCAGCCTTCACGGACAGGTTGAGGCTGCCGGTGCCGCCGTCGTTGCGGCTCACTGCGGTGTTGGTACTTCCGCCGCAGGCGATCAGAACGGTCGCCGCCACTGCAAGCGATCTCGAGAGCATGTCTTCCTCCAGTGCATTCGGTTTTTTTGTTCGAAGAGCGTTACTGGAGGATGACGGACACACTAAAAAAACGGTCACGCCACATTTGCGCCCTCAGGGCGTTCGGCCCCCACAGCCAGCCACACCAAGGCGGCCCTGGCGGCCAAAGCGCACGCTCGCTGGGACATTCAGAGCTCGTTAGCGCCTGAGTTCGCACGTCTCGCTAGCGCGCCTCGGTACCTGCGCCAGTCTTGAAGGCTTTTGGTACCCTAGTACGTACAATCCGCCCACGTCCGAGATGTAGAAGAGTTTGTGCGCCGTGAGCTGCGCGTGTGAGCACCAGCGCGTCCCCGATCGGGCAGCGTCGCCGTGGCGCCCGGATCCACGCTCCTGGAGGATCCAACAACATCGGACCAGCGGGACAGGTCTCTACTTCGGCGCCACCGTGTTCCCCGAGCTCTCATCGGACTTTTTCGTCCTGAGCGCTGGGAACAACAACAGCCCTACCGTCGTCGGGATCAGCGGACATCGGGACCCGCTTCATGATCGACGAATATTTCGCGCAGACTGGTGGAAATAGCAGCGGCAACCCCGGCTATTTCGACCAGCGGGCGTTGCTGTTTTGGATCCGCATCCACGCCTGAGGTCAGGACCTAGGGGCCTTCCGACTCGATGGGGCCCGACAACCCGGCGGGGTCGTTCCTCTTCGAGCGCACGGCGACGTGAGCCTTGCCGCTGCGCATCGCTATGACGAGATCGTCCATTGCCATCGGAGACCCGTCCGGTTTCGTTCCGCGGATCTGCGAAGCATCGATCGTCCCTTTGCCCTCGGCCGCTCCGGTCGCGTTCGGCGTGAGCGGCAACACCACGATGACCGGGCCCGCATCGCCCGGCGCACCCATGTGGATCTCCGCGGCGGCGGGCGGAGTCGCCATGTCCGAAACGTGAACCTCGTACACGATGACGGCCCCGTCCGTGGTGAAGTCGGCTGTGCCGGAGGGCGCGGCCGAACCGGCTGCCGACGCATTGACGTCGTTCGACGACTTCAGCCGTGAATGGAACTTGTGCTCGCCCGATTTCGCCTTCGAACGGCCCCTCGCCTCTGGGGCGGAGCGACCTTGCGACGCCGCCTTCGACCCCTGGTCCGCTTGCGACCCGGAGCCCGTCTGGGAGCCGGACCCCGACGATGTCTGGGCCCCGGCCGTTCCGACGAGTGCCAGCGACAGCAGGTATCCGAGCGTTCGCTTCATTGTTCCTCCGTCGAGTCCAACGACCCGTGCTCCCAGGTCTGCCCTGGGCACGCGCCTCCATCCTTTGCATCGGGACCGAGCGGCGCTCTACGCTTTCCGACGTACACGCCAAGACGCCGAACGTTCGGGTCGTGTCGAGACGGGATTCACCGCAACCGAGGAGGAGCGGCATGAAAAAGACAAGGGCAAGCGTCGGGACGAAGGTGTTGATCGCCTGCATGGCGTCGTCGGCCTTGGCGGTAGATCCTTCTCCGCCGGCCAAGGGGCCACGGTTTGCGCCGCTCACCTATGAGCAGCTCAACGTGTATCAGAAGCCCCTCGGCGAACAGATCTTGAAGGTGTCGAGCGTCGGCCTGGGTGGGCCGTACAATCCCCTGCTGCGCAGCCCCGTGCTCGGGCAACGCATGTTCGATCTGCTCTATTACCTGCGCTGGAATTCCTCGTTGCCCCTGCGCCTGAACGAGATGGCCATCCTCATCACCGGGAGGGTGTGGCGCTCGCAGGTCGAGTGGTACGCGCACGCGCCGCTGGCGATCAAGGCGGGCCTTTCTCCGGAGATCGTCGCCGATCTCAAGGCGCGGAAACGCCCCGCGAACATGAAGGAGGACGAGGCGGCCGTTTACGATTTCGTGACGGAGCTGGCCGCGAAGCATCAGGTGTCTGATGAGACCTTTGCGCGTGCCAAGCAGGTCCTCGGCGAGCAGCAGGTGGTGGACCTGACCGCGGTGAGCGGCACGTACGTCACCGTGGCCATGCTCCTGGCGATGGCGGAAGAGGGCGTCCCTCCCGGAAAGGAACCGCCGTTCAAGCCCGGTGACCCCTGAGCTCGCGCTCTACGCGAAGCCAAACCCAGTTCGTCCGGGCGCCACAAAGATCCTTCCAAGCGGTGGCGCGTTGCAGACAGGAACCTTGGGAGGTTCCATGCACCGCCTAGCCCTCTGCACCGCCCTGTGCGCTCTCCTCTCCACCCACGCCCCTGCGGCGTCCCTGCCCGCCGAGCCCGACATGCGCCGCCCGCTGGACTGGCTGATCGCTGCCCAGAACGACGACGGCAGCTGGGGCGACGGCGCCAAGGACCCGCACCCCGACGTGGCGACCACCGCCCTCGCGGGCCTCGCTCTGGCGCGGCTGGGCCACACCGGCTCGCGCGGCGAGTACCAGGAGCGGACGCGGCGGGCGGTGGCCTACGTCGCCTCGGCCGTGGAGCGTGCGCCGCAGGACGAGATCGCCATCAACCCTCCCGGCACGCTTCCGCAGCGCAAGTTGGGCCGCAACATCGACACCTTCATCGCGGCGCAGTTCCTCGCCGAAGTGCTGCCCACCCTGCGCGGGCCGCTGCAGGCGCGCGCGGAGCGAGCCCTGGGATCGGTCGTGAAGCGCATCGAGCGCGCGCAGGCGAAGGACGGCAGCTATTCGCGCGACGGCTGGGCGCCGCTGCTCGCCTCGGCGTTTGCCAATAACGGGCTCTACGCGGCGCAGCGCGCGGGCGCGCAGGTGGACAAGGACGTGCTCGCCAGGGGCCAGGCAGGCCTGGTGGGCAAGTACGACGACAAGACGAAGACCTTCGGCGTCAGCGACGCGGCCGGTGTGCAGCTCTACTCGGTGGCCGCGAGCATGATGGCGGCCGCGCAAGTGGCGCAGTCGGGGGCGCCGGCGAGCCCGGAATTGAAGCGGCGCGCCGAAGAGGCACGCAAGGCCGGCACCGCGCAGCTCTCCAACGAAAGCGTCCTGCGCGGCTTCGGGAGCTACGGCGGAGAGGAGCACGTGTCGTACATGCTGACCGCGGAGGCCAAGGCCTCGCTCGGCGGCTCCGAATGGGCCGGGTTCCGCAAGGACATCCGCGCCCGGCTGGCGGCGATCCAGCGGGAGAACGGGACTTGGCGGGGCGACCACTGCATCACCAGCACGACCTTCTGCACGGCGGCGTCGCTGATCACGCTCGCCATCGAGCCGCGCGCAGTCGGCCGCGCGTCGTGACGGGCGGCGCCCGACCTATTGCGCCGGGCGCGTCTGCTTGCGAATCTTCTTGATGAAGGTCTTGGTGCATCGTCCATGCGTGCTCTCGTGATTCACGATCTCCGCCAGCAGCCGCGTCTTCGCGTCCCCGGCCAGGACCAGGCTAGCGTTCACTTCGAGCGCGAGCTGCAAACCTTCTGACGTGGCCGGCCCCTTTGGTCCTTTGGGAGTCGCGACCTCGGCGCGGTAATGCGACGGCTTCGTCTTGGTGACGTCATGGAATCCGGACGACGTATCGGCTCGTCGACCAGAGCCGTGGCAGCCGGGACAGGTTGCGGAGCTGTGGCCCAGGGCGTTGCCGATGCGCCCGTCTCCACCGCACAGACGGCAGGGCTCACCGTCCATGCGGTCCTCGATGGGATGTCACTGCACAGTCCAGTCGGTTCGCTCGCATGCCGGATCTCTACCACTGATTCGGTCTGGGATACGGGGCGAGCGCCGGCGCCAGAGCTCCTGGCGCGGCGCCCTCGTCCTAGGCCGGAAAACCTCCTGAAAGCCGCGTGACCGTCAGCGGCGTCCGGTCACGCCGGGTCCGTTTCGTCCGGCGCGGCGACGGCCGCGCGCCAAGAGCACGGCCACGGTGACCAAGGCGAGCCATGCGGCCGGAGTGCCTGCCCCAGAGCAGCCGCTATGCGGTAACGTCGTGGTCACCGTCGGAGGGGGCGGTTCTCCCGGCGGGACGATCCCCGCATCGGCTGGGCCGCCCGCGTCTGCCGGCGCCCCTGCATCCGTCCCACCATCCGCAGGCGGCGGTCCTGCATCCGTCCCACCATCCGCAGGCGGCGGTCCTGCATCCGTGCCACCATCGATCGGCGGAACGACGTCCCTGCCCAACGCGTGCAGAATCGATTGCGCAAGCTGGCCCCGCGCGGACTCGAGCGCGGCAGGGGTCGTCGTGGACTGATACGTGACCGGAAAGAGGCTCCTGGCGAGCTGTTTGCCCTGGGCGCCGAGCCCGAGCTGCGCCGCGTACGCGAGCAGCTCGTAGTCCTCCATCCCGTCGCGGATCATCTTCATCCGCAGCGACTCGACAGGAATCTCCGTCTGCCCGCCGATCTTCGCGACCGTTCCTGGGTAGAACAAGTTGCCGTCGCCGGTCCCACCGAAGTTGAACTGGTTCACCCAAGGATCGCCGCTGAAGTACGCCTGGGTGACCTCGTAATAGAGCTCACCGGAGACGTCGTAAGCGAAGCTCATCCACTCCATCGCGCGATTGCGGGTCGCGTCGCTGTCGATCGCCATCGTCGGCCAGCCGGAGACGCCGCTTCCCGGGCTGCAGCCGAAGGAATCGCAACTCTGGTACCACCAGACGTTGGCGGGATAGAGGGCGCGCTGGTTCCCGGCGTACTGGGTGCCGGGACGATTCTCCATATGGTCGATCACGGGGCTGAACAGCGAGATCGCGCTTGCCACGTTGTTCGCCGTAGCGTCCTGCTTCGAGGTGGTGACCAGGCGCGGGAGCGACGCGTCCGCGGCGGTAGAAACGCTCAGCCGTTGCCCGAGCTGCGCCCAGGTGCAGGTGGCGGGCGGCTCGTCGCAGACGTAATTGAAGAGCGCGTTGCTCCACCCCTTCGCCTTGAAGTGATCGGACCATCCCTTGAGCACGGTCGCGCTGGTGATGTCGCCGTAGACGCTGACCGCGGTCAGCTTCGCTCCTTGGAGGCGCGTATTGGCCGTGCCGTCGAGAAACGGACCGGCGTACTTGTCGAAATCGGTCCAGCCCCCGCCTCCGCTGGAGTTGATTGGCGGCGAGTACCACGGGATGTTGATGCTGATGCGGTTGTCCAGCGCGGACTGGATGTAGCGGGCGCGTAACGGCTGCTCGTAAGCAGCATTGCTGCAACTGCCGTCGCCGTGGCCCATGCAGGGACCGTTCCACGTCATCCCGAAGGCGCTGCGCAAAGTGGCGGTGGACGGGATCGCGAAATCCCAGACCGTCAGCGTGATCGGAACCTGGGCGGTGACACCTCCGGTGACGTTCACGGTGCCGGTATAGGTCCCGGCCGGCGCAGCGGCAGGAACGTGGATGTCGACGAACACCGCCCTGCTCTCCCCGGACGGCACGTCGAATGGAAACGCGTTGCGCTTCTCGCCGGCGATCGGATCCACCGAAGGCACCAATGCATCGGGCCAGACGCCGGCTGCGCCGTCCCCTCCCGTCGGCTGCGTCACCGTGATGAGGGCCTCGCGATACAGCGTCACCTCACGTCCGGCGATCACGTTTCCGCGCCCGTCGCCGAGCCCCTCGATGCTCATCGAAACGCCGGTCGCAGGACCGGTCACGACGACTTGAAAAGCCTCGAACTCATTCTTGGCGGCCGCGATCGCGGCCGAGGCGGCACTGCCCTGTGGCGGCTGCGTCTGGGGGCGGATCTTCACGGGCGCGGGTGCGACCCAGACCGTTGCTGCTCCCACACGTCCGGCTACCAGGAACACCACTGCGGCAACGAGCCAATGCCGGATCTGCATCCGTACGCTCCTCGGTTGGTTGCCCCCCGATCGACACGGCGGCTGCAAGCCGTGTCGGGTAGCGA
>WNFL01048939.1_pt1 | contig 14258 bp, 13 predicted proteins | sample 5400361 | NCBI WGS metagenome assembly WNFL01 (sample SAMN13153351, study PRJNA577476) | soil metagenome | isolation source: 40 cm soil on Douglas fir-dominated hillslope | place: USA:California | collected 2013-09-17
CGGCACGCCGCCAGCATGCGGGCGATCTACGACCTGGCGGACCTCGAGCGCTCGCTCTTCATCCACTCGACCGGCCAGTCGGGCAATTTCCTCTCGCCGTGGTACTCGAACATGGCCGAGCGCTGGGCGAAGGTCGAATACGTGACGATCCCGACGCGGCGCGAATCGATCACGAATCCGAAGCGGCTGGTCCTGAAGCCGTAGGCGACTCGCCGAGCAGCTCGCGCACCAGCGCCGACTCGCGCGCGTAGAAGCCTTCCGTGTGGAACGTCTCGTCGAGCTTGTAGAGCTCGTAGTCGAGGTGGTGGCAGACCTCGTGCAACAGCGTGCGAAGGAAGGTGCGGAACTTCACGACGTTCTCCTTCTTCGCGGTGCGCATCCACACAGTGATCCGCGCGAGGTCGCCGGTGATCTCGTCGGGCTCGTACAGGCCCTGCAGCTCGTAGGCGGAATTGGCCGGACGCCGCTCGAGCACCTTCACGACGACGCGCGGCGTTCCCAGTTGCGCATTGAGGGCATCGACCAGGCGTTGGCAGGTCTCGCGCACGCTCGCGACGCTTTCCGCGGCCAGTGCCGGCCTGATCGCGACGGTTGCCGGCATCAGCGCGGCGGCGTCGGGGAGCTCGATGCGGGTGATGCGCTCGCTCTTGCGGTAGGTGCGTTTTCCGGCCGCGGAGAGCTTGTCGTAGTACGCGAATGGCATGGGAGAATATCGCCTTGAATCTATTTTATAGCGACGTGTTCGTCCTCCCGCTGCCCTCGCACCATCGTTTCCCGATGGGCAAGTACGCACGGCTTCGCGATCGCCTGCTGGGAAGCGGCGAGTTCGGGACGGACGATTTCGGCGTGCCGCCGGGCGTGACGGACGCCGAGATCGAGCGCGTGCATTGCCCGGGGTACGTGCGGCGTGTGGCCTGCGGCGCGCTTTCGCCGGCCGAGCAGAAAGCGATCGGGTTTCCGTGGTCGGAACGCATGGTGGAGCGCTCGCGCCGCTCCTGCGGCGCGACGCTCGCGGCGGCGCGCGAGGCGCTCACGCGCGGCTGGGGCGCCAACCTCGCCGGCGGCACCCACCACGCATTCCGCGATCGCGGCGAAGGCTTCTGCGTCTTCAACGACGCCGCTATCGCCTCGCGCGCGCTGCAGGCCGAGGCGGGACTCACGCGCATCGCCGTCATCGATTGCGACGTGCACCAGGGCAACGGCACCGCGGCGATCTTCGCCGAATCGAGCGATCTCGACGTGGAGCTCGCCGATGGAACCGGCGACGACGAGTACCTGTGGCACCTGGAGCGCGCGCTCGACGAGACACTGGAGCGCTCGCGCCCGCAGCTCGCGTTCTATCTCGCCGGAGCCGATCCCTACGAGGGCGACCGTCTCGGCCGCCTCAAGCTCACCAAGGCGGGACTTGCGCGGCGAGACGAGATGGTGCTGGGCACGCTCGCCTCCCGCCACATCCCCGTTGCGATCGCGATGGCCGGCGGCTACGCCCGCGACATCGAGGACTCGGTGGACATCCACGCCAACACCATCCGCACGGCGCGGCGCATCCTGGACGTCTCCTGACGATGCCCAACTGGGCATTCCTCCTCATGCGCCTGGTACTCGGCGTCGGCGCTTCCGCCCTCATGACGTGGGGCGGAAACAAGCTGGGCGGGTTCCCATATGCGCTCATCGGGTTCGTGTTCTCCACGCCCCTCATCGGCGTGGCCATCGCAAAGCCCCTGGTCGAAGTGATCCATGAAGGTTTCGGCTGGCTGTGGACGCAGCCCATGAGGAAATGGCAGGGGATCTACTACGAGTTCAACGGCATCCAGGTCCGCGTGATCCAAGACGACGACACGCTCTGGTTCGCTGCCGACGACATGATCAGGGCCACGGAGATCGAAGCCGTGGGCGGCACGCTCGGCGAATCGAAGCTGCTCCCGCAATGGGGTCTCGCATGCCTCACCATCGAAGGCGTCGAGGCGGTGCTGGGGCGCCATCGCAACCATGAATCGCAGCGCTTCTTCATCCTGTGGGCGCGGCGCGAGGTGCAGGCGCCGTGGGAGAGAAAGCGCAGCGGCGCGCTCGCGCAACGCTAGCATTCATCTTTGCGGTGGGCGGATGTCCCCGAATCGGGGCGTGAACGTCCCGCGCTTGCGGTCCTCGAGGTAGTGCTCGAGCGTGCGCCTCACCATCGCGAAGGCGAGCTGGTCCCACGGGATCTCTTCCTCGCGCACCAGCTTTACCTCGAGGCTTTCCACGCCCGGTGACACGTCAGTGTCCAGCAAGCGGGCGCGGAACATCATGTACACCTGGCTGATGTGCGGGATCGAATACACGGTGTACAGGTCCTCGATCTCGACACGCGCGTTGGCTTCCTCGAGCGCCTCGCGCGCGGCGCCTTCCGCGGCGGACTCGTTGTTCTCCATGAAGCCCGCCGGAAGCGTCCAGAGGCCGTAGCGCGGCTCGATCGCGCGCTTGCAGATGAGGATTCGATCGCCATGCGCCGGAAGGCAACCCACGACGATCTTCGGATTCTGATAGTGGATCGTGCCGCACGCGTCGCACACCGCGCGCACGAGGCTGTCGCCGTCGGGAATGCGGTGCGTGACCGCGGCGCCGCACGAATAACAGAACTTGATCAAGGACTTGCTTGTGTCAATCGAAACGCGCAGGCAGGCTTCAGCGCGTTGCCGCATGGTAACATAACCCCATGAAATTGAACGCGAAAATCATGATTTCCCGAATCGTCGCCGCGCTCGCCTGCGGCGCTTGCTTTTCGATTGCCGCGGCTCCCGTGAAGGAGATGCCCGCGCGCGCATTCACCACCGCCAAGTCCGCCGCGCGGCCGCAGTTCAGGGCGCCGGCGCTTGTGGCGTCGACGAAGGTCACGCTTGGGGCGATGAGCGTCTCCGAGAAAGCGCTGGCCGCGACGCCATCGAAGGCGGGCGAGCCGCTGCGCATCGGCGCCGTTCGCGCGCTCGCGAAATCTTCGGCGCTCGAAACGTGGACGCCGGTGGACGGCGGATTCGCCACGCGCATGCAGATGGCGAGCGAAGGCGCCCTGGGCATCCGCGTGAAGCTCGAGCTCGCCGGCGTGTCTTCTCCGCTCGAAGTACGCGTGCAGGGTAACGACGGCCGCGTCGAATGGAGACCCGTCGATCCCGCGAAAGGCAGCGAGGCGTGGACGCCGTGGACGGAAGGCCCCGAGCAGATGATCGAAGTGTTCTCGCCGGTCGCGCTCGATCCGGGCGCGGTGCGCGCGACCGCAGTGGTCCACTTCACCGATTCGCCTTTCACCAAGGCGGCGGCCTCGTGCACGCTCTCGACCTCCTGCACGACCGGCGACGCCACGCTCGACACCGCGATGGCCGACCGCACGAAGTCCGTCGCGCGGATGAATTTCATGGACGGCACCGGTTCCTTCCTGTGCACGGGCACGCTCATCAATAGCGAACGCTTCCCGTCGCCGTTCTTCATGACGGCGCACCACTGCGTGAACAGCCCGCAGGCGGCGGGCACGCTCACCACCTTCTGGTTCTACGACGACTCGAGCTGCTCCACCAACATCCCGAATTCGGGCGCCGAGCAGATTTCGAGCGGCGCCGAGCTCGTGATGACGAACTACAACGTGGACGGGACGCTGCTGCTCCTGAACGGCACGCCACCCACGGGCGCCGTGTATTCGGGGTGGAGCAATGCGCCGGTGTCCGTCGGCGCGTCGATCTTCAGCATCAGCCATCCGAAGGGCGACACGGCGCGCTGGGCGCTGGGCACGTTAACCGATGACGACGGCCGCATCGTGGGCCCCGTCCAGCAGTTCAACGTCATCCACTTCACGCGCGGCTTCATCGAGGGTGGATCGAGCGGCTCGGGCCTGTTCACGCTCGGCGGCGGCTCGTTCCAGTTCCGCGGCACGCTGCTCGGCACCTCCGGCGACTACAGCTGCACGCAGCCCGGCGCCGACATCATCTACGGGCGCTTCGACATCTTCGAGCCGCAGATCGACCAGTACATCCGCAACGCCGCGCAGGCCGCGGACGATGCGCCCAACCGCGCGCGCGACCTCTTCAACGCCGCCTTCACCGATCCCAACGGCTTCGACAAGCCGCTGAACGAGCGCACCGACACGCTCGCGCTCGACAACCGTCGCATCGATTACGTGGGTGACCTCGACGTGTACCGCTTCCGCCTCACCCGGACGGCATGGATGAGCACCTGGACCGAAGGCCAGCAGGACACGCTCGGCTCGATCCTCGACAGCCGCGGCGTGAACATGGTGTCCAACGACGACTGGCAGCAGGGGGCACCCTACAACTTCGGCATCACGCAGCTCCTGCAGCCGGGCACGTACTACGTGCAGGTGGGCCATTGGGAACCCACGGGTACGGGGGTCTACAACTTCCGCATGCGCGCCGACGTGGTGGACGCCAACTACACGGCGTTGTGGTGGAACCCGGCGGAGAACGGCTGGGGCCTGAACGTGAGCCACCAGGGCAATACGCTATTCGGCACGCTCTATACGTATGGGCCGGACGGCAAGGCCGTCTGGTACTCGATGTCTTCGGGCGTGAAGCAGGCCGATGGTTCCTATCTCGGCAGCCTCGTGCTCACCACCGGCCCGGCGTTCAACGCATCGCCCTGGAACGCGGGCGCGGTGAGCGCGACCGTCGTGGGCCAGATGCGCCTCGCGTTCGCCGACGATGGCAATGGCTCGCTGACCTACAACGTCGGCGGCGCGACGGTCACCAAGACGATCACGAAGCTAGACTTCGCCGGCCCGCCCACGTGCACGTGGTCCGCGTCCAATCGCTCGCGATCGACCAACTTCCAGGACCTGTGGTGGGGCGGCCTTTCCGAATCCGGATGGGGCGTGAACGTCGCCCACCAGGGCAACAAGCTGTTCGCCACGCTCTTCACGTACGACGCGAGCGGACAGCCGCTCTGGCTCGTGATGTCGGACAGCAGCAAGACGAGCTCGGCCACTTACACGGGCGCGCTCTATCGCTCGACGGGTCCCGCGTTCAACGCCGTTCCCTTCACACCGATCACGCCGGCCAACCTCACGCAGGTGGGCACGATGACCTTCGTATTCACGGACGGCGACACCGGCACGCTCAGCTATACCGTGAACGGCACGTCCGTCACCAAGAACATCCAGCGCCTCGAGTTCGGCGCGATCAAGCCACTGTGCTCGCAGGGAACGTAGCCGAAGCGCTCATCGAGTCCATCGACCACGAGGGCGTCGGGGTCGCGCACGTCGAGGGCAAGGTCACTTTCATCGACGGTGGCGTGACGGGCGAGCGCGTGGAGTTCACGCGCCGGCGCAGCCGCGGCAACTTCGACCTCGGCTCGGTCACGCGGGTGCTGCGCGAAAGCCCGCAGCGCGTGACGCCGCGCTGCGCCTACTTCGGCACATGCGGCGGATGCGCGATGCAGCACGTGGAGCCCTCCGCGCAGGTGGCCGCGAAGCAGCGCGTGCTCGAGGACAACCTCGCGCGCATCGGCAAGGTGACCCCCGAGCAGGTGCTGCCGCCGATCATGGGTCCGGCATGGGGCTACCGCAACCGCGCTCGCCTTTCCGTGCATTACGTCGCGAAGAAGGGCGGCGTGCTGGTGGGATTCCACGAACGGCGATCGAGCTTCGTCGCGGACACGATGTCGTGCGAGATCCTGCCGCCCGCGGTCTCGAAGCTGGTGCCGGAGCTGCGTTCGATGTTCACCGCGATGTCGCTGCGCGAGCGCCTGCCGCAGATCGAGCTCGCGGTCGGAGAGGCGATCACCGTGCTGGTGCTGCGTAACCTCGAGGCGATCGGCGAGGAGGATGCGCAGCGCCTTCGCGAATTCGCCGATCGCCACGGCATCCAATGGTGGCTGCAGCCCAAAGGACCGGAGACCGCGCACCCCTTCTACCCGCTCGAAGCTCCGGCGCTCGATTACACGCTGCCCGAATTCGCCCTGCGGCTGGCTTTCGGCCCCACCGAATTCACGCAGGTGAACGCAGGCGTCAATCGCGTGCTGGTGAAGCGCGCGGTGGGCATGCTCGATCCGCGGCCCGGCGAACGCGTGGGCGACCTCTTCTGCGGGCTCGGAAACTTTACGTTGCCGCTCGCTTCGGGCGGCGCGGAGGTGATCGGATTGGAGGGCTCGGCTTCGCTGGTTCGCCGCGCCGAGGCGAATGCCCGCGCCAATGGCCTCGAAGGCAGGGTGCGCTTCATCGCGCACGACCTCTACAACGATGCCGAGGGCGCGCTGGCGATCCTGGGCCACGTGGACAAGCTCCTCATCGACCCGCCGCGCGACGGCGCGCTGGAGCTCGTGAAGGCGCTGCCCGACGACGGTCCGTCGCGCATCGTCTACGTCTCGTGCAGTCCCGCAACGCTTGCGCGCGACTCCGGAGTGCTCGTGAACGTGAAGGGATATCGCCTCGTCGCGGCCGGCATCGTCAACATGTTCCCGCACACGGGGCACGTGGAATCGATCGCGCTCTTCCAGAAATGAAAGGGGCGGCCGAAGCCGCCCCTGTGTGTCATCCCGGACGCCGCGATCGCGGCACTGAGGTCATCCCGGACGCCGCAATCGCGGCACTGATCCGGGATCCAGCTATTTCAGTCGCTGCTTCCGATCCCGAGGAGCGCCAGCAGGTTCTGGAACACGTTGAAGATGTCCAGGTACAGCGCGAGCGTGGCCGTGATGTAGTTGGTCTCGCCGCCGTTCATGATTCGCTGCAGGTCGTACAGCATGAAGGCGGAGAAGATCACGATGCCGAGCAGCGCGAGGGCGATGAACATGCCCGGCAGCTGCAGGAACGCGAATGCGATCCAGCCCGCGATCAGGAGCACCGCGCCGATGGTGAGGAATTTGCCCATGCTGCCGAGGTCGCGCTTGATCGTGGATGCGAGCGTGGCCATCGTCGCGAACACCGCCGCCGTGCCGCCGAACGCGAGCGCGATGAGGCGCGCGCCATCGGCCAGGCGAAGCACCGCGCCCAGCAGCCCCGAGAGCATGAGGCCCATGAAGAACGTGAACGCGAGCAGCACCGCCACGCCGGCAGCGCTGTCCTTCGTCTTGTTGATCGCGAACATGAAGCCGAATGCGATCGCGAGGAAGAGCACCATGCCGATGACCGGATTGCCGGCGAAGAAGCTGAAGCCGGTCGCCACGCCGATCCATGCGCCGGCGATGGTCGGCAGCATCGATATGGCGAGCAGCAGGTAGGTGTTGCGCAGGACCCGGTTCTGGGCGAGCGCGATCGTTGTCGTGCGTGGCTGCGCCATCATCGGTGATTCGGGTTGCATGCTTTCTCCTAGCTCAGAGTGCGGTCCAAGTGGACTGCTGAATTAGAGTATGGGGCACGCCGCACAGTTTCAAGGGCCCCTGAGATATTATTCTTTACAATCAGGGCCATACCGTGCTGGCTTGGCAATGTATAGCAGGAGGTTGCCGAGAGGCTGAAGGCACCGGTCTTGCCGCTCGCCCGCTCTTGGCGAGCGTGGGGCGCACTAACCTTCAGGTTACGTGCGCGCCAAAACCGGAAGCAGAGGTGGGTGAGGGAAAGCGAAGCGTCGCGATTTTTGCAGGAGGGTTGGCCGAGAGGCTGAAGGCACCGGTCTTGCCGCTCGCCCGTTCCTGGCGAGCGTGGGGCGCACTAACCTTTAGGTTAGGTGCGCACCAAAACCGGAAGCAGAAGTGGGTGAGGGAAAGCGAAGCGTCGCGATTTTTGCAGGAGGGTTGGCCGAGAGGCTGAAGGCACCGGTCTTGCCGCTCGCCCGCTCTTGGCGAGCGTGGGGCGCACTATCCTTCAGGTTACGTGCGCACCAAAACCGGAAGCGGAAGTGGGTTGAGGGAAAGCGTAGCGTCGCGTTTTTGCGGGAGGGTTGGCCGAGAGGCTGAAGGCACCGGTCTTGAAAACCGGAAGGGATGAAAGTCCCTCGTGAGTTCGAATCTCACACCCTCCGCCAGAATTCTGGCGCACTTTGATAGTCTCCGCCTTCGCGCACTCTCAGCCGGAGCCCCGATTGATCCTCAACCCACAACGGCACCCACGTTTGCGAGTTCCCCAGATGGGTGACGCCCTCGGCGGACGCGGTGGGTTTCGCGAAGCTCGTCGAGGCGCTCGACGCGCTGATCAACCCGTGTAGCACTCGTAGATGATCGCCGAGACGTTTCCGGCTCGGGTGGTCTCGAAACGCACGCTCTCGTTCTCTCCGGCGTAGATCGAGCGTAGTTGCCAATCGTCCTTCGCGACGCTCCCGAGCCTGGCGCGGGCCGCATCGACCGGCTCGCCGACCGCGAAGGGCGCGAGCCGCGCCCACGCAGAGCTCCGGATCGTGACCTTCGCGAGCGAGTACCTGCCGGGATCGTTCGAGTACGCGATGAGGTCCACGTAGAGCCCGTCGAAGAGGACGCGCTCGTGAGTCGTCGTGTAGCCCTCCCAGCGTTGCGTCTCGAGGCGCTCCACCCGGGGACGCGGGCCCAGCGCGAGGAGCGCGGGCAAGGTCGCGGGAAGCTTCAGGCTGAACTTCCCGCCCTGGCACGCGAGGCCCTCGACGAAGTACTGGGGATCGCCCGCCGGTCCCGCTTGGTTGGCCCACGCCGCCGTTCCCGCGAGGCCCGCGAGGAGCGCGAGGCACGCGTCGGCGAACGAGCGGCGGAAGCGGAATCCCATGGAAATGGCCCTCTGGAGGCGGCAGATTACACCGGATGGGGACCGCCCCTTTTTTCTTTGTGGGTTTCCCGCGGTGCCTATTTGCGCGGCTGGAAGTCGGACACGTCGATGGTGGTGTCGCGCGACACGACCTCGTCGCCGCGGCCTTCAATCGCGGCAATGATGGCCCCGGCGAGGCGCGCCCCCGCGGTACTCGCGAGCTCCACGGTCGCGCAACGATCGCTCGCGTAGTCGCCCGGCTCCGTTCGGACGTCGCTGCGCAGCGCGATAGCGCTCACGCTCACGAGAAAGCCGCCCTCGCGATGCGGCCGAATCAGCGTCCACACGGTGAAGCTACCCACGACCTGCGCCTCCCTTGGCGCGCGTGAATGGGCCACGCGTTTCGAGGATTGTACCGGTACCGGTGTCGCGCCACGAGCTACCGGGCCGTCATAATGGCGCGCATGGGGGCTAGTGCGGCTCTTTCTGCTGGAGATGCGCGATCCGCGCCGACGCGGCGGAAAACGTCTGGGTCATCTCGTGCATGAGCGCGGCGGTTTCATCGTCGCCCTCGAAGCCGAGCTCGTCGCGGCGAAGGGCGAGCGCTGCGCCGGCGAGATCGATGGTCGCCTCGATCACCGCCGCCTGGCTCGATTCGGGAAGCTTCAACAATTCCGACGGGAGCAGGCAAGCGACGTACTCCCGCACGACCTGGTCCACATCCTGCCGCGTCCGCGCTCGGCCAATCAGGGTCCGCCACCGCTGGTACTGATGCATGGATCGCTCCCCACGACCACGCCGTCCATCGATGCTACCCGAAAGCGGGTGTGATGCAAGGCTCGTCGTGGTAAGTTAGCGCGCACAAAACGTGGGAGGAGTTTGACCATGCAACTCAGCAAGTTGCGCTGGCTGATCATAGGGGCGCTCGCATTCGCCCCCGTTGCGTTCGCACAGGACGCGGGCACGACTGCGTGGCTCGAAAAGGAAGGCCTCGACAGCGCGAGCACCAAGTCCCTGAACGAGTTCGACGCGGTCGTCGCGCGTCCGAAGGGCGGCGGCGACGAGCGCGCCATCATCTTCGCCAAGGGCAAGCCTGCCTGGCAGTCCAACCCGAAGGAAACCGACCCAGGCGCCAAGTGGACGATCAACTCGATCGGCCGCGACCTCGACGGCAACGGACAGCCCGACGTGCACTTTTCGACCAACACGGGCGGTGCGAACTGCTGCGTCACGCACCACATCTACGAGCTCAAGCCGAAGGTGAAGCGCCTCGCGGTCTATTCGGCGGGCAGCATGGGTGCCAGCGATTTGATCGACGTTCCGGGGCGCAAGGCGCCGATCATGATCTCCGCCGACGATTCTTCGGCGAACGCGTTCGCCCCGTACGCCAACTCGTATTTCCCGCTGCTCGTCCTGGAAGTGGGCGCCAAGGGGCGCATGCAGTTCGCGCAGGACATGATGCAGACGCGCCTTCCGGGAATGCCGCCGCCCGTCTGCGCGCAGCCCCTCGCCAACAGCAACCCGTGGCTGAAGGAGCGCTGCGCGGAGTACACGAGCGCGCGGCGCCAGGCGCGCACGAGCGAGATCAAGACGCGGCTCGCCAACATCAAGGCGACGCGCTCGGCCGAGAAGATCAAGTGGGAGGACTATTTCGAGAACGGCGTGCTGGCCGCGGTCTCCGCGGAGATGAACCGCTACGCATATACCGGCCACGGCGGCGCGGCGATGAGCTGGCTCGAGAACGTCTGGCCGGGCAACGATGCCGTGAAGGCGAAGTTCGTCACCACGCTGCGCATGACCCAGGCGAAGAGCGTGTTCGCCGAGGACCTGAAGACGATCGCTTCGGGCTACAACTAGTCGGCGGGGTTTCCGACCGTCGCTCGCTCGTCGCTTGACGACGACGCGAGGCGGCGCGCGGCGGCCGCCGACATCGGCCGCGCGAGAAGGTATCCCTGCGCGCGCCGGCAGCCCAGGCGCTTCAGCTCGTCGACCTGCTCCTCGGTCTCCACGCCCTCGGCGACGACGTCCACGTCGAGGCTGCGCGCCATCGCGACGATCGCCGTCACGATCGCCGCGTCTTCCGGGTCCACCGTGAGGTCGCGAATGAAGGACTGGTCGATCTTCACGGTATCGATCGGGAAGCGCTTGAGGTAGGCGAGGCCCGAGTAGCCGGTGCCGAAGTCGTCGATCGCGATGCCCACGCCGAGCTTGGCGATCTGGTGCAGCGCGTCCTGCGCGTCCCCGCCGCCGGCGATGATCACGCTCTCGGTGATTTCCAGCTCCAGCAGGGCGGGATTCACGCCCGTCTCCTTGAGCAGCTCGCGCAGCCGCGTGAGGAAGCTGGGCCGGGCGAGCTGCTTGGCCGATACGTTCACGGACAGGGAATAGGACTTGCCGCCCGCCTGCCAGCGTGCGGCCTCGCGAATCGCCTCGCCCAGGACCCATTCGCCGATCGGCACGATGAGTCCCGACTCTTCCGCGGCGGCGATGAACTCCCCGGGCGGAACGACGGCCGCGCCGTCCGGCGGATGCCAGCGCAGCAACGCCTCGAAGCCGGTCACCGAGCGGTCGCGCAGGTCGAAGAGCGGCTGGTATTGCAGCTCGAACTCGCGCGCCTCGACCGCCCGGCGCAGCGAGTTATCCAGGGCGAGACGCTGCTGCGCGGCGACGTTCATGTGCTGCGTGAAGAACTGGTAGTTGCCGCGTCCCATGTCCTTCGCGTGGTACATCGCCGTGTCGGCGTTGCGCATCAGCGTCTCGGCATCGGCGCCGTCGGACGGGTAGAGCGCGATGCCGATGGAGGTGGACACGTGCAGGTCGTTGCCGTGAAGGTGGAAGGCACTCGCCAGGACTTCGAGGATCTTCGAGGCGACGGCCGATGCGTCGCCGGACGTCGCGACGCCCGGCACGACGATCACGAACTCGTCGCCGCCCAGGCGCGAGACCGTGTCGCCCTCGCGCACGCACACGAGGATGCGGCTCGCCACGGATTGCAGCAGACGGTCGCCCAATTGGTGGCCGAGCGAATCGTTGATCGTCTTGAAGCGGTCGAGGTCGAGGAAGAGCACGGCGACCTGCGAACCCGCGCGATGCGCCTGGGCAATGGCCTGCTGGATGCGGTCGCGCAACAGCACACGGTTGGGCAGGCCGGTGAGCGCGTCGTGGTGCGCCATGTGGGCCACGCGCTGCTCGGCCATCTTGCGGTCGGTGATGTTCATCGCGACACCGATCACGCGCTGCGCGCGGCCGTCGGCGCCGCGATGCACGTGGGCGCGGTTGGCGATCCAGTGCACGGAGGCGTCCGGCCAGACCACGCGGTAGTCGACCTGGAAATCGCCGCCATGCTTGATCGCATGCCGCAGCGTCGCCGCGAAGAGGTCGCGGTCCTCGGGGTGCATGCGCTCCTGGAGAATCCTGTAGTCGACGTTGCCGGCCTCGGTGGGACTGCCGAAGAGGACGTTGAGCCCCTCCGAATGCGTGAACCGGTCGGTGTCGGCCTCCCAGTACCACATGCCCATCTGCGCGGCCTCCATCGCCAGGCGCAGATGGGACTCGCTCTCGCGCAGCGCCGCCTCCGCCTGCTTGCGCCGCGTGATGTCGGTGATGGTGACCATGGTGCCGACCACGCGCCCGTCGTCGTAGATGGGCGACATGCTCACGGAGGCGTCCACGAGCGAGCCATCGCGGCGCAGGCGTTGGGTTTCCTCGACCCAGATGGTCTCGCCCTTCTGTGCGCTCTCGCGCAGCGTCCGGGTTTCATCCCGCAGGTGCTGTGGAACGACCGAGGTTTTCGTCTCGAGGACCTCGCTCTCCTTCCAGCCGAAGAGCCGCTCGGCCGCCGGATTCCACATGCGGATCACGGTATCCAGGTCGCGCGCGATGATGGCCACGGGAGCGGCCTCGATCACCGCGCGCAGCCGCTCGTTGCTGTCGCGGGTGTTCGATTCGAGTTTCTGCGTGAACGCGAGCTGCCTGGACAAGCCCTCCGTCGCGCGGCGCGCGAGCTCGATCGCCTCGCTGCGCGAGCGTGCCACCGCCTGGAATATCCCGTACAGAAGAAGCGTCATGCCAAGGCCCGCGGCCAGCACCACGAGGGCGGGGGGTTGCAGCCAGGGCACCAGCACGGGCTCCTGGTCGTACTGCACGAGCCATTGGCGGCCGGCGACGGTCACTGTCTTCTCGGTCGCGCGCTTCTGTTGCCACCAGGTCGCCGGCGTGTCCGCGGTCTCGTTTGCCGATGCATAGAACAGCGTCGCGGAAGTGGGCTCCGCGGCTACCGCGCCGACAACGCCGAGGTCGTGAATGCGCACACGCACGTTGCCGAGCAACGAGTCGCTGAGCGTGTCGGCGAGCATGTCGTCCACACGAAGGACCACGTTCACGAGCCCGAGGAGGCCCGCATGGGTGGCCGTGTGCCCGAACACCGGCAGGTAGATCACCAGGCCGTAGCTCGCGCCCGACTCCTGCGCGAGCCGGTAGCGGCCGGTGGCGCTGGGCTCGCCGAAATCGCGCGCGCGCTCCGCCGCCGCGCGCGACGCCGGCCGCGAGAGCACGTCAAGGCCGACCACCGATTCGTTGGTTGCGAGCGGCTCCACGTAGTCGATGGCCCAATATTCCTCGCGGTCACCCGGCGGCTGGATTGCGAAGCGGGTTCCAACCGGGCCCATGGAGGGGTTGGAGCGCAGGCTGAGGAGGAAATGGTCCCGGTCTGCGAGTGGCACGCGACGAATGAATTCCACCGCCTGGACACCCGGGAAGCGCTTGCCCAGCTGCAACGCCCGCCCGTACTGGCGGAAGTCCTGCCGGGTGACCTCCTCGGTGTGGTATGCGAATGCCTGCAGGCCGTAGAGGATGTCGAGGTAGCGCTGGATGCGCCGCTCCAGCACCACGGTGGCGACGTTGCCGCGCGCGGTGAATTGCGCCGATTCCTCGCGATCGACCACCCGTCCGGCCTGGTACCAGGCGAACAGGGTCGCGAGCAGGCCGCAGGCGAGCGCCAGCAGCCGGACGTTACGGGAGCGCAGGAAGTTCTTCATGCATTCCTTGGGAGTGCGCCACGCTAGAATAGCGGCTTTTCCCGATTCATCCCCGTGTCACTGATCGTCCAGAAGTATGGCGGCACCTCCATGGGCAGCCCGGAGCGCATTCGCGAGGTCGCGAGGCGCGTGGCGCGCTTCGTGGACGAGGGCCACAAGCTCGTGGTCGTGCCCTCCGCGATGGCGGGCGAGACCAACCGCCTGCTCGGGCTCGCCAGGGAGCTCAATCCCGACGCTTCCGCGCGGGAGCTGGACGTGATCGCGTCCACGGGCGAGCAGGTCTCCATCGGCCTGCTGTCGATCGCGCTGCACAAGCTGGGCGTGAAGGCGAAGAGCTACACGGGCTGGCAGGTGCCGATCCTCACGGACAACGCGTTCAGCAAGGCGCGGATCCTGGCAATCGAGGAGCGCAAGATGCGCGAGGACCTGGACGACGGCCACGTGGTGATCGTCGCGGGCTTCCAGGGCATCGACGACGACAACAACATCACGACGCTCGGGCGCGGCGGCTCCGACACGACCGGTGTCGCGCTCGCCGCGGCGCTGAAGGCCGACGAGTGCCAGATCTACACCGACGTGGACGGGGTCTACAC
>WNFL01065340.1_pt1 | contig 14255 bp, 19 predicted proteins | sample 5400361 | NCBI WGS metagenome assembly WNFL01 (sample SAMN13153351, study PRJNA577476) | soil metagenome | isolation source: 40 cm soil on Douglas fir-dominated hillslope | place: USA:California | collected 2013-09-17
ACCTAGGCGAAATTATTAGCCGGCGAGGGTGGGTAGTGGCAGAGGTACGAACGGTGTCATTTGCAGAGAATTGTATTTCTAGAGACCGACTATGTTTTCCAACGACAACGGCCTCTGTTCATCACAATCAGATCCGCGCGAGCCGGTGGGCGATAATGACTGACTCAATACGGTGAACTCGTTGCTGCTAGAGCTCCAGTAGTTCCTGAAGAGTCCATCAAGCTCGATGACTTCGCTCGCCTCTCGGTGCCTTGCCCAAAACTTCTTCATTCGGATCTCAGCGCGGATCTGGGATGTTGGACAGATATCTCTACCACCAGTGAGTGAGTGAGTGTACGTACGTATTGGGGAAGTAAGGGACATACTGGCGTTGTACTGGTGTCCAGGTGTGATCATCTTTCCTCTGTACTTCTCTCTCCACATTTTCTACAAACAACCTTAGCGTATACTCCCGATTTGGAACGTCTTGCAGTGTGATTTCTGTATGTTTACTGAAATGAGAGGTATGGGACGTAAATTGAGGTGTAGCGCCGCACGCACGGTCTAGCAACAGGCTTGGATTCTTGATGAGCTCTCGAGATGCTATCTAGCCATCGAGGGTACTCACAGGTTCTCTTTCTTGGGATCTCGAGTCGCCATGTTTATTAGATTACTTTGAGGTTGCAACGTGGGGTGGTGGGGTGGTGCAACCTGCCTGCTTGCTTGACGGCTGTCAGACGTGCTGCTTCCGGCGCCGCTCCGACACTCTGAGCATAAAGAAAAGGTCGGTTCGCCGGTCTTTGCCTGGGACCTGGTTGTAAGACCTCTCCACACTACGGGTTCTGAGAATATAATGAGATAAGATAAGATTGGGGTAGCATATGGCATGGCAATTGATTGGTACGCGATTCACCTGAGTTCATGCTAGCATCCTCTCCCCACTCAAATACCCCGGAGGTCCCCCGACCAACTCCAACGCTTCCTGCGCCCAGCAAGTATCGAATTCAAGCACCAACCCCCTCATTATATTTTTATTATACTAGATAAAACTGCTAGCACGGCTGGTCCGAGTCGCGCTCGTCGCGTCGCGGTTAATGCGGTAAGCCAGCTGCCCATAAAATGAGTGGCTTTGCTTCCCATTCGCACAAGATACAGATGGAGGTCCTCCAGACGCCGGGGCTATGACCCACAAGGTGGGTTATTCTGGTGTACTACTATATATGTTATGAGCCCATCGATTCTAGCCTTCCCCCAACGTATCCCTTCTTCCCTTCTTGTGTCTGCACGCCTGTACATCTGTGTCGAGCATGGTTTTTCAGACCAAGACACAGAGAGATACAACACCTCAGTCATTTAGAGGATAACATCGAGCACTTTGAATCAGTCTTAGGTGTTTTGATGACACGAAGCAATACTATTGGCGGAATGGGTATGGACGGTGCGCAGAGGTAATTTATAAATGCCATATTCACCCAGCGCAGCATACAGTTCCATCCATTCTGTTTCCCTTGAAGACCCGCGTCACGTCGTGGGGCCCACAAGAGCGTGGCGTTTCATTCCACAGCTAGATTTGGTTGGGTCCAACTTATATGATATAAACAAAAATAGCTAGACGGTCAAACGGAAGAATATGAATATTGAGAAGTAAAATGCTGACGGACCTCGATGTCTTGATGCCTGATGCCTCGTTTTCTGCCGTCATTCCGACTTTCGCCTAACATTACATGTGCAGCGCTGAACGCATTCAATACTATTAGAAGGTACAACGCGACATATGCTCGAGCTATAACGTTCTCCAAACCAGGCGATCCAGCGCAGGTGCTGGAGTGCCGCACCGCGCGCGAGCCTCTCTCGCAGCTAGGGGAGTGCGACATACAAATTCGGACACTGTTGAGTCCAGTCAACCCTGCAGACGTACGTGTTCCTGTCTTTTGGCTTTTTCCATGCTCTGACCGTCCACACGGCACTAGTTGAACGTGATAGAAGGCAAATACCCAGAGAAGCCGCGTCCACGCACTGGGTTCTCCTACAATCCAGAAGACGTGGTATTTATACCGGGGAACGAGGGCCTCGCGATCATCGAAGCCGTCGGCGCGCGAGAGCCCAGGCTCAAAGCGGGCGACTGGGTGGTGATGCACCGTGCACAGAGTGGGACATGGGCCCAGAGGCAGGTCGTCGATCGCATGGATGTGATTGCACTTAATGAGGAGGCAAGGGAGGTCGGCAGGGAAGCTGCGAGCATGCTCATGGTGAGTACCAGAGCATTGCGCAGAGGGTATGAACCTGAAATATATGTAGGTGAACCCTATGACTGCCCATGGTCTACTTACGGAGGTCGTCAAGCCCAAGAGGAAAGAGTGGGTCATCCAGAATGGCGCGAACAGTGCGGTGCGCGCGCCCTTATGCAAGAGCCAGGTTTGGGAGTTGATAGGCGTTGTTCGTAGGTTGGGCGATGTGTGATCCAGATTGCCGCTGCCAATGAGTACAAGACGCTCAACTTTGTCCGGAATCGGTATGTCTCATACAACTCTTCGAATAGTGCCAAAATTTCTAATACGAATCCCAATTCTAAGACCTGACATAGAGGATCTGAAACTCGAGCTCAAAGCTCTTGGAGCAACAGAGGTCTTCACATATGAGGAACTCGCCGACAAGGGCTTCAAGCAAACCTGGGCTTCAATCAATGGTGTGAGTCTATAAATATCACTGTCATCTGATAGGGTGCCCTCACCCTCGAGTACAGGACAATCCTGCCCGACTTGCCCTTAATTGTGTGGGCGGCAAACCTACAGCGAAAATGGTCACCCTTCTTGAGTGAATAGCGAGTTTCATCAGTATCGCAAGTATTTACTCACTTGAAATTTCTGCGTTCATAGCGATAACGGGCATTTGATTTCCTACGGTGGAATGTCCAAGGAGCCCCTGACGATTCCTGTGGGCAGCCATATATTCAAGAATCTCACATCGCACGGTAAGAGCGTTGTACATTATCTCAGGCATCGATAAAGCGCTGATACGGCGAGGCGTCAGGGTACTGGCAAACGAAATGGTACAAGGACCATACGAGACTGGTGGCCACACTCCAGCTTGGCTGCATTGTAAAATGGATATTAAACGGAGACGTAAGTGCCTTTTGTGATTGTTGTACTCTTTCGACGATGCCTCACTGCTCACCGCAGCTCAAACCACCACCAAGTGAGATAATCCCCCTCAAAGGGTCCGACGAGGAGGTCACACAGACTGTACGAGACCTAATCGGTCGTATTCAACGAGGAGAAATGAAGCGCAAGCCGCTACTGCAGTGGGAAGCATGAGGGACTGAATTGCTCGACAAGGGCACAAGGAGAAGTAAGATAACCCAGATTATACAACAAACAGGTGATTGTGAGCCCCAGCGTTCCCACCCACCCTATACTGCCTTCCGATCTGCGAAGAAGTGCTGCAATATACTGTTAGTCCATATCCTTGTGAGAGACCAGAGGGTAAACGCACCCGTAGATGCCGTAGCTGCAAGTAGCAAGTCGTGATAAGTACAATGAGTTGAACGACCATGTACCACATGGCACGGGAATTGGTCGCTTCGCTCAAATTCCTGAATTCGGCCTCGCGCTCGCGTTGGTACTGCTGCTCGCGGCGAATGCTACGCAGCTTATCGGTCAAGTCGCGTAGCCTATCGGAGACCTGGCCCGCATGCCTGCGGTCTTGATCCTGGTCGTGCCGCGCTGCACCCACTATGACGTCGAGGTAGAGCCGGATATGAGATTTGGAGAACCAAGAGGAGGTTTGGTTTGTTGATATGCAGATGGAATGGTCGCCGGGATCATGCGCGGTGAAGGTGAACCGGCCGTCTGCTGGCCCAGTGGTCTTTGTTACATGGTATCCTGAGTGAATTTCCTGGTATAGGCAGTTGATGAGAGTGTAAGTAGGTAAAAATGTAAGGGAGTAAAGCGCGAATGGGACGCCACGCACCTGAATGTCAACTTGGACGCCTATTTGCTCATTGAGGAGGTACTTTTTCTCCTCAACGGAGTATTCCAACGCCCTGTAATGTCCTATGAAACCTCATATCAGCCCACGAAAACGTGCCTCACGCGCAGGAAAGAGGCGCACCTTCCACAACAGTCTCTGAGGGGAGTTCCTCTATGAAGCATCGCTCCTCGCCGGCTTCGAGGTAGAAGTGGAGTCCAAATATAGGTGTTACGGTCGCCAGCAACGCACCCAGCGTCCAAGACAACCTCATTAGTTCCAGCGTCCTTCGTGGCAGGTCCAAGCAAGAATCAAGAATCGAAATTTCTTGAACCCGTTCTTTCCTATCAACAATGGCCCCCACGCGTCTGAACCCGTCGGCTATCGGAAACAAGGTGAAGAGAGAGCATGTTTATAAGACTGCTAAGCGCGAGAAGAAGCAGGAAAAGCTCAAAAGGAGGATGCAGCAGGCCTCATTGGAGAAGAAAAATCCAGAGTTGCGGGAGGTGGGTTTCTTTCATTCGAAAACCTGGAATATGCCACCCTTAACGTATTAAACTTAGCAACGTCGTGCCGAAAACATTCCCAACACATTGGACAATATGCGCGAATTCGATCCCTCAATGCTCACCACAAACCCGGCATTGTCAAACGCAGAGGCGTCCAACCCGAACGAAGCTCAACCTGGGAACGGTGATGAGATGGCGCAGGATATTGCGAATGACCCTTTTGCCGCGTACTTCGACTCGACTTCCGATCCATCCACTCCGCGCAAGGTACTCATCACTACTAGCCCCCAGGCGGGCAAAGCCACGTACGATTTTTGTGATGAGATCGTCGGTGTGTTTCCCGGTGCCGAGTTTGTGCGCCGGAAAAAGGGGAAGGGATTCGAGCTTGGCCGGATCGCTGGGTGGGCCGCAGGGAGAGGCTACGGGTCTATGGTAGTTGTCAATGAAGACCATAAGAAACCTAGTAAGGGGGCCATTCATTGGTACGAAGGAGGATAACTGATGGACCGAGTGGGTAGATGCTATTACTATGGTTCATTTACCAAATGGACCAACTGCCTACTTCAAGCTTACGTCTATAGAACTCACCAAGCAAATCTTTGTGTGTACTTTCCTCCTGCGGCTATTGACTTCGATACTGAACTTTCTCAGGGACACGCAAGGGCCACTCCGCACCATCCAGAACTTATCCTGAACGGCTTCGTTACAAGATTGGGACACGCAGCCGGCCGAATGTTTCAAACATTATTCCCCCCATTACCTGAATTTGAAGGTCGACAAGTGGTAACGTTGCACAACCAACGCGACTTTCTTTTCTTCAGGCGCCACCGGTACGCGGGTATCTCTCCATTACCACGCCATATCTCACATTCTTCGCAGGTATGCCTTCCGTTCAGTGGAAAAGGCCGCCTTGCAGGAGATCGGCCCACGTTTTACTCTCAAACTCCGATGGCTCAAGAAGAGTGTCCCAGCAGTGAAGGACCTGGGGGCGCCGCCTCCACCCTTGATATTGGCGTCGGACATTCCAGAAGGCGAGGAAGCTAATTCTCCGGCAGATATATGTCAACCGCCCAAAGGGGATGAGTATTTATGGAAATGGAAGGTAAGTATTACGGTCATTCTACTCAATATTTGAATGTTCTCATTTGGGTGTTTTTGCAGCCTGAGTTAGAGGTTTCACGACGCACTTTTTTCCTGTGAGGCCTGGAATCGGCCGCCATCACTGTACGTTATATGCCACGAGCGGAGGTTATATGATATCATATTGTTTGAATATCCGTCGGTGTGTAGCGTACGCTTCGACCAGGATTTGGGATTGCTACTCGATCCTCTTGAACCTCGCCTTAAAACTCGCCCTATGTCCAGCACCGCCGACAAAGGGTTCATTGGTAGGTTGGATATTCTAACAGTGTGCACTGTTTATTTTTATTTTTATTTTTGTTTCAATTTAATTTAATTTAATTATCTTCTGTTACATGTTATGTTCCAACAGCCAGCTTGTAAATTATTCTGGAAGTCGTTGGTCGCTATCCCATGCATGAATACCGTACTGCGGAGTGGAGTGGTGCTGCGTACACGTTGCCTTACGCCGAATACTTAATCAGCTGCACTCGTGCACTTCCATCGCGATCTTAAACTTGGCCATGACGACCCTAGAACACGAACTGTCGAATGAGCTCACAAAACTTAATATATCAGAAGACGCGACACCAGAGAATCCATGGGCATCCAAGGCTGCAACACCTGTGCCCGAGCTGCTATCGAAAGATGAGGACGTGGCCCCTCCACCAGCTGCAACGCCTGTGTTCGAACGCGCAATAACCCCCCCAGCGTTGGATCCAAACGTGCTATCAGAATTCGATCCACTGGTGGACGAGGAGAAGGAAGCACGAGAGGCATGGGGAACAGCCGAGAGCCACCCCCCACCACAGCCCCCAGCCAAAGAAGCAGAAGAGTCGGCCAACGACGAGTCGCAAGAGATAGACGCACCTCCGCCCCCGTCTCTGACTCCGAGGCACCAACAGACAACCTCGGTCGATTATTCCGCTGATGGACCCTCCAGCGCTAGCTCGTTCACCACCGTCTTTCCCGCGTTTGCGAACATCGCCAGATCGCTCTCCCGCCAAGGAACTAGAAACGATGTGAACAGATCTGGCGTCGAAGTTTTACCGAGTCCGACTACTTTGGCATCTATGGCGAAGAAACAGGCCACCGCCGCTGTGGAGGAGACTCCCAAGCCTGCAAGTGGCAGTGGCAAAAATCCATCAAAATCGACCGAGCCACAGTTTGATTTCCAGCGGTTTCTGGACCAGCTCAAGACGAGGAGTGCAGAGCCTATTGCCAAATACTTCAGAAGGTACGTTCAGTGCTTGTTGAACGAGCGAGGATAAGGGCTAATTTGTCGTGCTCGCGCGTAGTTTCCTGGGTCACTTTTCCAAGAGGACGTTTACCGTTAATGACCAAGTCAAGCTGGTCAACCAGTTCCTCATTGTGCATGCCTGGTCTCTTTCGGTGGCGTCGAATGTAGCAGAGCTGACAAAGGGTCTGTAGTTCATCGAACCCAGGATGCGAGAATGCGACGTCTGGAAACGTGAAACGGACGAAGAGTTTGAAAACTCTATGGAGGCTATGGAGAAGCTTGTTATGAACCGGATATATGACTTGTGCGCGATCACTTTGAATCGCCAAACCCGTTTTGATATCCGTCTTATAGTACTTTCACGCCTCAGATTGCTTCACTCGGACACAAAGTTACAGCGGACGATTTGGAACGGGATCAGGTTCTCTCCCAACGTATTCGACTGTTCAAATGGATCGAAGAGAAGCACCTCGACGTCCCCACCGGTGATAACAACGCTGGATTCCTCGGCTTCGCACAGCAGGGTACGTCATCTCTTTCTCCGATTTGGCAATTCCTCGACAATCAGTACAGAGCTGCTCAAGATCAACCACTACAAGGCTCCGCGCGACAAGATTATCTGTATACTAAACTGTTGTAAAGTTATATTTGGTGCGTATTATTCAATGTAACAGCGAAGGAACTAAGGTCGCTCCTCAGGTCTTATCCGGCATCTCAAGAAGGATGAAGGGGCTGATGCATTTATACCGATCCTTATCCTCGTAGTTATACGAGCGAACCCCGAACATCTCCTCTCTAATGTCGAATATATCCAACGATTTAGAAGTCCACAGAAACTGCAGAGCGAGGCTGGGTATTACCTTTCCAGCTTGGTAGGTTATCCCCACTCATTCGGGTTGTATATACCTCACCTGTACTTTCTAGATGGGTGCCGTATCCTTTATCGAAACAATGGACCACACCTCGCTCTCAAAAATCACCCAAGAGGAGTTCGAGCGCAATGTGGAGGAGGCGATCCAGAATCTCCCGCCATCGCCAATGCAAACGCGATCTTCTTCATCCTCTGATACACCCCCTCCAGAAACGGAGCTGGAGCCACCCAAAACGCCCTCAGCCCCCCCTACAGTCGGTGAAGAGGCTGCAAGGCCACTGCAACTCCCCACACCTGCGTCCATTGCAGAGGATACACGCAAATTTTTCCAGCGCACCTCAGACCTCGCGCAGCAGACGATCTCCAAACCACTCAACGCGATCGGGCGGATATTCAGCGATGCACTCGATACTATCGAGGATGACCGACGAGAGTGGAGCCACCCTGATCAGGTGGCGCAATATCAGGAGCATCAGCAGTACCAGTATCCTGGCGAGAATGCGTATCGCACGCCTGCGCGAACAGGGGAGAACGCGCCACCGCCCATCCACACACCGTACAAACCTCGTGTGCGACCTGCTTCTACGCCGGGTACGCCCTCTGCACCCGGTGCGCGCACACCCGAGTCAGTTGCGCGTATGCAGCAGCAGTCCGGCGGAGGCGGCGGATTCTTCCAACCCAATTTCATTGGGTCGTTACCTGCCGGGCTAAACTTTTTCCCCAGTGGCGGAAGCCCGTTCGCCACTCCTCAGCGTGGGCCTACGCCGGTGCCTACAACCGCCCCTTCCGGGTACACGAGTGAGTTCGCCCCTGTGGGACACCACACAGAGGAGAGGGGAATCATGGAAGAGGTTGGAGCGATTGATCACGCGCATCGAGAAAGTGCTCGGGCGACAGTCAAGCAGATGTTCCCCCAGGTGGAGGATGATGTTATCGACATGATCCTCGAGGCCAACGACGGTGATTTGGGAAGGACGATTGAGGCTATGATTGATATTGCCGATGGATCCTAGAGATGAGTGTATCCTTGCAAGGCGCCTGCACCGCGGCTGTGGTCCTTCAGAGGGGCCATGTGCTGCGACATGTGAATTCTCGTTCATGTAGAATCTTGTTGTTCGTATTATTTAGAGGAAATATTGGATGGACGTTGCATATACTCATATGAGAGGTGAGGCTATTTCGTCGCCAATGATCCAGCAAGGAGCACATACTACACAAACAAAATGAGTGGCTACCGCTGGAATTAGTTTGACGCACTGATATTTCCTAATAACAGTACAACAAGCACAACACGATGGCAGAATGAGCCCGCGAATTTTTTTAGCTCTCTCCCACTATCAGAGAAGATTGGCAAACTCCCTACCAGAGATTGGGCAGCGCAACACAGCGCTTTTGTATCTTACGTTTTCACTGGGACCTTGTGTCTCTTAGAAGCCTGTCACATAGTCTCCTTCAGTAAATACCGGGGTCTCTTATGTACAGTGATTGGGGGACCGCTTAGGTTGCAAAAATCAGACTGGCTGCTTTCTCGGATCGGGGCGTAATCGAGCAAGGGAAATGAAGCGGTCGACTGCAGCAAAGGAAAAATCAGTGATTCTGCCTGCGCACACAACCCGTCACTCACGTGGCGAGATGGTCAATTCTGCCTAAAGCATATCGCACATCAATAGGCTTTCCGTTATCATCTAGTGCTGGGGAGACGTCAAAGGCAGCAAGGATGGATGCTACACCAAGCCAAGTTGACAATTCGGCGAGATATCGCCCGGGGCACTTGCTGAAGGAGAGAAATTTCAGTCAGCTTCATTCTCTCCCCACTTCGTATGTGGACGTACCGCCTCCCAAATCCAAATACACCGACTTCGCTGGGATCCATCTCTGGGACACGGCCTTCAGTGGCCAGGAAGCGATCTGGGTTGAAATTATCTGGGTCCACGTAAACCCTCGAGTCCCGGAGCATTGACCTGAAAGTACATGTGGTGAGGCAGAATATAAGGTTGTGATTGCGGACGCGTACCAAGCGTTAGCAACAACTATGGAACCTTTCGGGATGACATATCCCTTGTAATGATCCGTTTCGTTAAGGAGATGCGGAAAACCTGGAGCATTGCGCTCAGCAGTCGAATCGTCTCTCACGCTGCTTTCGGGTCACCCACCGATTGGCGCAACAGGAGCGCACCGCATCGCCTCCTGAAGTACAAATGAGTTAACCTGACATTGGACAGTATCAGGACACTGTACCATCAAAAATGCGGTTACGTATGGCAACTCCGGCCGGTCGCCAAGCACTGGCAAACGATCCTTCCCAATGACTGCGTCGAGTTCCGCTTGTGCCTTCTTCTTGGCTTCAGGGTAGAGTATCATATAAAATATCACGCTTTCCATAGTGCCTGCTGTCGTATCAGCAGCAGCTGCCGTGTAAATCACATGATTTCAGGGTCACATCTGGGCTCCAAGCTATGAGCAATATACCTCCATAGAGTGCGCCGGCAATATGCTTGATCGCCCATTCAGTTTTCTTGTATGTTGGATTGGATTTATCCAGCTGTGTAATGTGATTGCCGACAAAGCTCCTTCGAGCGGACCCTGCTGCCTACATAAATTGAGCACAATCCCACAGAGCCGCGGTCACATATTTACCACTCGCTTCTCCACTTCCGCAAATGGTTCGTCGAGTAACTGTTTCCAGGTAGCTCTGGCATCCTTTGCGACTTGCTTGAAGTGAGCACCGGGTATCCACTCGGGAACATATTTGACTATTAAGGATGTGGTTAGGTATGGTCATCACCACGTGCTTAAAGCTGGAAATTGCGCACGAAATGGGAAAGTATCGACGAGCCAAGGGGACGGTCCGATGCCGGCCGAAAAGTATGTAGCGGCTCGCTTAGCGAGGGTGACGTAAGAGTTATCATCGCTAATATCGATCCCATAGCCAATATCTACGACGATTCGGGCCGCGAATCTGGATGAGGTATTATCTGAGTATTGGCAGCATTATATTAGTAGCGAACTTGGCGATGAACGACTCACTGTTGCACATGTTTACAGAAATCATCGGGTGTGCTCAAGAGGTCTCGTAACATCAAACGAGTGCTTCCCTCTTGTTGGGCAGCGTAATGCACGGCTTCATGTCGGTTGAACTGCTCATGTAAGAGTTTACGACAGTGACGCCACTCTGGGCCATAGGTCATTGGCGCAACACCCCAGTTGAAGCCCATCCTGTTGTAAAACAAATCAGTGACATGGTTGGTATCGTGGGTGAAATATACAATTCATGTACCATAACGGTCTGCAACCGATCAGAATATTTTGCTTCATTCATAAGTTTAGTTGCATCTTCGTAGTTGCTCAGAATGATCAAGTGTTGATTGAACACCCTAACATTCACGATATCGCCTAGTTGGACGTTTAAATCATTTTCCAGTTCATAGCCAAATAGCCCTTACCGTACTGTTCTGTCCACTCTGCAAATTTGAGCCAAGGGCGCTCCTTCGGCATTTGAAAGAGGTTTCCGACGACGGGTGCCTGTGGTGGACCTGGCGGGAGAATAGAGGAAGGGCGACTCTTGCGATATACATAGAGTATGCTGAGAAAAGTAAAACTGCCGATAGCAAGTGCTACTACGTTGTCATCTGCAATGAACGAAGACCCCATTTTTTAGAATCGAGTCGTCGATGGAGACGGAGCGTAGGACCCACTGATAGAGCTCAACCTTTTATGGGATAACTTTGACAGTCATCTGCTGGCAGGTGTTACATTTCGCTTTTGACCCCACGTTCCCGTCGAGAATTTTGGAACGCGAGCTTCTGAGTTCAAGGCTCATTGCAATAGCTGGACAGCATTGAAGAGTAATGCAAACCTGGTTTCAAATGTGCTGACGACACACTTGTCCCAAGACAAATGAGACGGACCGTCGACGATGATTATTGCCAAGAAATATAATTGGATATATGCCCATGCGGAAGCAGAATTAACCCCGGTGTTTCTTGTTATGTTATCGAAATTTTGAAACAAAAAAAATCTTCTTATTTCCCCAGTATTGGTTTTACGAAAATTCAAGTGACCGCTTTGTCAACCGGTCTCGGGTCAACCTGTTCCCGAAGTGTTCCCGAAGTGTTCATGGGGCGCTATTTCATGGCTTAATCTATCTGGCAACCGATCAGTTCCTTCGGAATAGCTAGGGGCCTGGCCGTAAAATCGAGCTACGAGCTTGTTTATCCGAGAACAGCTACGTAGGCGAGCTTCTATTTAAAAGTAGGTCAGCAGATGCGAGCAGCAGGTCGGTGTGATGAACGCGAACGGTAGGTTGGTGCGATGAATGCGAACAGCAGGGTGCAACGAATGCCCAAACACAGGTGCAATGAATGCGAAGAGCAGGCACCGCAACGGACGCGGCGGCACAAAAAGCAGCCTTTATTTACCACATGGTGGCAACGGGCTAGCAGCGAGCGCTAGCCGTACAGTATACAATTCTAACAGCTTTGATGACACAAACGTACCCTGGGATGTTCGGAAGTTGACTGTGGAAGTTAGGAGACGGTCAAAGCTCACGCCTGGCGCAAGACAACCCAACGTCAAACAACACCAAATGGAATAATTGCCAAAAGATGTGGCGGAATAAACACACTGCTTGTTTTTTGGCAGCGACTTCTTTGACTTGTTATCTTTTCCGGAGCACTGTATTGCATATCAAACTGACAAGAATAAAAAGACGTCCGGAAACGAGTTGAGGTGCGAAGCTGCGATGATCCGGGGTCGCATCGAACACCATAGATGAGAGTAAGTCCTCCGAGGTGAAATAGTCTGCCGTCCATCCGCCTCTGGCCCTGGGTAAGCAGGATGCGACATGTCATCGAAACCGTGGGTGCATTTGGTGCCCCCTGGCCAACCAACCAGAACTCTTCCATGTTGAAATCACCTATCTATCATGAGGTTTTGCATTGAGTGCTGTATCCTGACCAATGCGCCTCATCTACCATCTTTCGCATTGGTTAGACCCTCTCCCCCAAGCGCCCTCGAATCGTCGAATAGGAGTCGGTCGTGTTGCGCAGAGGAGAGTGGGACCATGGGAGAGGTTGGAGCGATTGACCAAGCGAATCGAGAGAGTGCGAGGGTGACAGTCTAGCAGATGCATGTTCCCCCAAGGTGGAGGATGATGTTATCGACATGATCCTCGAGGCCAACGACGGTAAGTTGGGAGGGACGATTGAGGCTACGAGTGATATTGCCGATGGCTCTCAGAGATGCGTGTAGTCTTGCAAGGCGCCAGCACCGCGGCTGTGGTCCTTCAGAGGGGCCATGCGCTGCGACATGTGAATTCTCGTTCATGTAGAATCTTGTTGCTCGCATTATTTAGAGGAAATCTTGTATCGAGGTTGATATCCTCATATGCGAGATGAGACTATTTCTGTCGCCAATGATCCAGCAAGGAGCACATACTACACAAACAAAGTGAGTGGCTACCTCTGGAATTTATTGAGGTCTCACTGTCGGAACTTGACTGGCACGATCACTCAATTATGAGAGACGCACTTGTTCAGGAACCCGATCCTGATATATGCTACTAATACAATGTTCCACCATTTTCCCTGAGAAATGCGAAAGAGCGTAACGGCCATGCCATGAAACTCGCGAACAACTGAACGCATATACGTAGCCATGTGGTACACAAAAGATCACTCAGTCCCCGTTTTCTGCCACGTCAAGTCAAAAATATTCAACCCCCCAGGCCCCCAGCAATTCTCGGACGGTTAAAGGCACACTGGGAACAGGCGGCAATGTAGCACCGATTGCACCTCTGTGGGAGGGGGGGGGATGAAGGATGAGTTATCTAGTTCTTCGAGGACCTAGAACCTAGAAGAATACGCACCATCAAAGATGATTCCACGGATCCTCCGCACTCTCCACAGCGCCCACCATTCGTATTCTGCAACCAATTATGGTGGCACGGGTGATTATGCTGCAAATATTCAGCGAGCGCGACGATGCGTGCTCTCCGACGCTCTGCGGGGGGTACGTAAACTCGCAAGTTGCCCAGATCGCGTACAAGGGAGGAGTAGCCAGCGCCGCCGCCGCCTTGGTGGGGGTTGTAGTCGTTGTGGTTATCTTGCTGATTGTCCTCGTTGAGCCTTCTTTCGGCCTCCGCATACAACTTTTGCTGATTCCATACCTCGCATCCGCAGCTCTTCCAACGCGCCGCGCACTCGTAGCAGAACTCGGAGCCGCATCTACACGTGACGTGGTTGCACCCAAAGGTGAGCTCGACTATTGCGCGGCAGCGCGGACACCGCTGCCACTTGTTCTCTTGGAGGTGGTCGATCATGGCGGCGCTGTCGTCCTCCTCTTGGTTGCAAGACGAGTCCCATGGATGGGCAGGTTGCGGGCAGGTCGTGCAGATGAGAATATGGCAGGATGGGCAGGCCATCTCGCGTTCGAGTGTTTGCACTGGTCCGAGGAATACGGAACACATCGGGTGGGAGCAGTATCGACGATCTTTCGCTGGGGTGTTGTATTCGATAGACTTCTGTTCAAAGTTCTCCCAAATACCGGTGGGTATTAATTGCCGGAAGGCGTC
>WNFL01050357.1_pt6 | contig 14254 bp, 15 predicted proteins | sample 5400361 | NCBI WGS metagenome assembly WNFL01 (sample SAMN13153351, study PRJNA577476) | soil metagenome | isolation source: 40 cm soil on Douglas fir-dominated hillslope | place: USA:California | collected 2013-09-17
AATGCTACATAAACAAATCGGAATTGTTCTACCTCCAGCAACGGCAAAAGGTTATTCACCACGCTCCCCTGTAACATACTTTCTCTGTCGAAATACGGGGGGGGAAGAATCAAACTCTTGTCTCTATTTGTTACGGAAACGGGGTCTTATATACTGTACATAGACCCGATCTTGCCCCTGGAGCACAGATCGGCGTACTGCCACCAAACATAGTACCAAAGCGACTTGACCTGCAAGCGCATGTGCACATACCACTGGGGTGCCAGCACAAATCGTAACATTCTCTCGTATGACCATATGCTCTGTGTTTGTATGCATATGTGTTGTCTGGTTTGGAGATACGCCCTCCTACTAGTTTATATGGTGCCGAGCTAGGCACGATTTATTTCGATTTCTCCAATTTCATGGACTACTACTAGAATACCGCAGAGTATCTGTAGTGAATATGAACCGCATCGCCATCAGCCACAAGTGACGTGACCACCGAGAAGCCACTGCAGCACCGATTACGTCAATAATTAATGGTGATAAAGGATACGCCAGTATTTCAAGATGCATCGCTGTTGACGGGCACATTGGTGTTCTGGCATATTTCTTGGCTATGGCGCCGTTCTATTTGAAGCGGAATACCAACCGCTCAAGCCACGGTACCATATCCGATTTTACCGCTGCTATATGAATCCCGCTTTGGGCTCTTCAAGAAAAGAAAGCCTAATGCCTGTGGTACGGTGTTGTATACAGTGGCTATGATACACTTCCATCACCTCGAAAGTCCCGTAAGAATGAGTGATGCAGGTAGGTGAGAGTCATGAGGTGGAGTCTGAAGGTCCACGTGCATTTACGTCTCCTAACTGAGAAACGACTCTCTTCCAGTTCTAGTGGAGATATGAGGGACGCACGTGTGTAGAATAGATAAAATCGCAAACCTTATGCTCGAATGACTGAAATCCAAGCCCAGAGGCAGCGATGTAAGTCAAGTACTTCGAGAGTGAGACTAACTCTCGATCTTGCATTGCCCTGGTCGTGTGGCAATCCTTGAACGCGGAGATCTTCAACCCTTCACTCGGGTTCAGCGCAAAGTTGCGGCCCTGGACGTAATGGGTCAACGTCGCGAGGATGGACTGAAGCGTGACGGACCAAATCGTCAATGTGGATTGTATTATTGGCAGAGCTAGGATTTAATAAGCAGGTGGGCAACCAGTCATGACCTTACAACTCACTATTGAGGAAAGAGCGACCAAATAACCTTTAGTGGCTTGACGTGGTGATGAAAGTCCTCCCCATCTCGCTTTGTGAAAACTTGGAACATTGATTTCTTGTCCAGGACAAAGGCAATCTATGCGTAGGAAATTAGGTAAGTGGCAGCCGAATAGCCCGGAGCGGCGAGTCCTACCTTGTAGGGTCGATCGTGACCAACAATACCAAGCTCAGCTAATTTCGTTTCTAACCATATCCAAGAGGTTTGAGACCAAATACAGATATCGTAGTAAGGGTAGGCGGCTACAAGAGGATGAGAACAAGTATCGGCAGATCGTACTATTCGATCACCTTCGAGAAACTCGTGAAGATGCGGGCGAGCGCACATTGAAGGAGGGAGTGTCCCTGAGGTGAGTGGTTTGGTGTCTAGGATAGCTGAAAGGTGTGAGTGTGTGGACAGAAGTGATGAGACGGTACGTACTGTAGTCCAGGTCCAGGACAAGTAGGCTCTTACCCTCCCGCAAAGGATTCATGATATTGACATTCGTACTCGCAACCACTTCCCTGATTTTCCGCAGATTTCGCCGATCATTCTGCACCTTCGCCGCAGCCTCGGGGTTTGAGGCAAAGTCGATATCGAGGTCGTTGACTACGTCTGGTAGGTCCATATCTAGGGGAGATGTGAGAACATTCAGGCGCCAGACTGCTCGACTCACCCGAAGGATCCTTATGCTCCTTACCCTGTGGGGTTCCTATCAGGGTGAACTTCTTTCCGGGTACCAGGTTAAGTTCCTTGCTATATAGGACCAACGTGAGGTGGGTATAAGTATAACCGCCTGAAAGAATGTATTTTCTCACATGGTAGCTTCATCAGGGGGGAGTTTTCCCTTAACAAGACCGATAATCTTCTGACGATCTGGAGGAACTGTCGTCAAGTCCTCCAACGCAGCCTTCAAGTCAAAGACTCTGCGTATACCGGTCAGTCTCCTTACGTGTCGTCCTTTCAAATGCGGAAGGCGAACCGATCTGAATCCGCGAGGTCCAGTTTATATGCCTTCCCTGCGTGAGTAAACTCGAGAGACACCCAGGTCTCCGCGAGCTTGTCGTCGCTCGCCCCTTCTGTCATATCCACCACATGTTCGTTCTCATGGGTAACGACAGCCTGGACGGCAACGAGAACTGCGGGAGCAACGTCGAGGCTCATTCGCACAGATCGTCGGGCTGTTTGCGAACGTACACAAATGCAGTTTGGTCCAAGCGCGTGCCGGGCCAACCAAACTAGGGGCAAACATGGACTCGTCTTGCACTCGACCGTGATGGCCGCACCTCTGAAAATGTGCGCAAACTGATTAATAATACACAATACCATACTGAACATACTCATTAGCATAGTTGTGGGACCAGCGCTCGGGAACATCAGCTCTCTGTTCGAAAAGGTCAAGACTCTTGATGCAAAATATGGAAAATTCGAATTCGCGATATGTGTTGGTGACTTCTTTGGACCCACTTCGGGCGAGAATGATGCACAGATCGAGGACTTATTGGCCGGTCGCATCGCTGGTTCGTCATCTTCAGGTCTCCGACACCTAGCCATTGACGCACGAGACTCTACTTATAGCGCCTTTGACGACCTATGTTATGACCGGTATTCAGTCTCTTCCAGAGAAGATCCAACGCAAGGTTGAGGAAACTGGGGGAGAGATATGCCCAAACCTTATGTATCTCGGTATGGGCTATCTTCAACGAGTTCAAACCATACTTGACTTCTCATAGATCAGGCCAGTGTCATTACTACCTCCCACGGCCTTCGTATTGCGACATTAGGTGGTCAGTTCGATGCGGAGAGATACAACTCGATGAGCCCGGTCGGTTCCTTTGAATTATTACCTCCTGTGTACTCACTGGTTGCAAATGGGCAGTCGTATCTTTGCAAAGCTGATATCCAAAAGCTACTTGCACACCCTGCGATCACGGCGGCGAGAAGTCAGCACCATAAACCTGGTTCCCTTGCTGCTATCCGCGCAGCAGCCGATTCCACACCTTCTAAAATTGATATTCTTCTGACACATGCCATCCCTGATACGATTGTCAACCTTTCTCACAACGCGCCGCCAGTGGCTCAACTTGCGCCGTCGTTTTGTTCCCATCTCAATAAAGTCATCGAAAAGGCAATGCCTCGTTATCATTTTTCCTCAGGTGTGGGAACCTTCTGGGAACGCGAGCCCTTTGCCTGGCCAGGTGTAGCGGAAGCAGGAAGAGTAACTCGCTTCATTAGCTTGGGGTCGGTTGGAGGGTCGGTTGGTGCCGGGGAAAAGAAGCCTCGAGTATACTTCCTGTTTCGTGCAAATTTGCTTCTCTGACCGGCTCGTTCAGTGGTCTTATGCGTTCTCTATCGTTCCAATAACCCCAAACAGTGCCACTCTCCCCACTCCAGCCAACGTAACTTCCAATCCCTTCCTCTCAAATCAAGTACCAGGCCAGTTGTCTCCGCAGCTGCTGAAGCGATCATTGGAGGACGACGGACCGCAGTTCCGATGGTCGACTGAAGGCCAACGTGACACGAAGCGCCGAAAGAGAGGTAGAGTGTTTCCTACTTCGGTGCTCCCATAATTTACCTGGATGAATAGACAATGGATGGGAGGGGCGAAAGCAGGAAAGTCATAATACAGCCTGCCGGACTTGCGGAGCAGCCGAGGTTCACTTTATCATCTATGCGGAATTGTCACGGACTAACTATTCCACAGCACGAATCAAAGGATTGTCCTGAAAGACAGACACCTCCTGAGGGCTACGTATGTCGACGGTGTGATCAAGGGGGCCACTACATCCGCGACTGCCCCACTAAGTACGAGAAGGGAGACACTGGAGGAAAGAAACCGCCACCCGGATATGTCTGCAGAGGATGTGCAAGTGAGCTCCATCTGATTGACGACTGCCCTGTCGTGCAACAGAACCGGCAAGAACGGGATGAACGAAGGCGAAAAGATGGCCCGCCTAAGGATATAGGACGTGTGTACCTAGATATTGGTGATGGACGTTCGGCTAACACGCTTATCTCAGCGGATGAATGCTGGTTCTGTCTCTCAAACCCCAAACTTGCGTACGTCCACTGTATATTTCGCGCGCCACACATTATCCTTACCTTTCGTGAAGAAAACACCTTTTAGTTTCGCTTGGGGAGGAGTGCTACGTTTCCTTGACGAAGGGTGGACTACCTGATACTACATCATCGGACCCTCGAATGAGGGAACTGTTTCCAATCCCTGGTGGAGGGCACGTTCTCATTGCACCCATCAGCCACCACCCAACACTCCTTTCATTGCCGCCCGATGAAGCCACTACTACTTTAGCGGAAGTGGAGAAGTGCGTGCGCCTCGCATTTTGCAGGATTGGAAATAATATGATCTTGGTTGACATCGAAATTGCTAGGTACAAAGCTGCCCTCCGAGGCTTCTATGCCAAATACGATACGTCGCCCGTGTTTTTCGAGGTTGCCAAACGTCGTACCCACGGCGTACATGCACACATGCAGGTCATACCAGTGCCAAAGTCACTCTCAAATGGGGTGGAAGGTGCATTCCGCCAACAGGCTGAGCAGCTAAGGCTCACATTCGAACCGGATCATGACGCCGATCCCACTGTACGAGACATCAAAGAAAACTATCTACTTGTGGAGCTCCCGGACGGCAAGAAAATGTTGCATCTTATCAAGGATTTTGCTCCTTTCCCCCTCCAGATTGGAAGGTAGGCTTGTGAACGTTCTACCTCCTTTTTACCATAGCGCTGATGATGCGGTATGCAGGATGACCCTTGCTGCGCTGCTTGACCTACCTGATCGCGTGGATTGGAAGAATTGTACGATTGGGGAGAGAGGAGAGGCTGAGGAGGCTACGGCGTTCAAGAGGGCGTTCAAAGAATTTGACCCGTGTATGTAGTATCCCTGAGTCTGGTACACTTTCTGTTCGCTTGAGTTGGAGGACAAAGAAGTCGTTGCTCGCCCCTGACGCCACCGACCTGAGGACAACCTAGGGTTCAGAATAGCTGAGAACCAAGCCTACGACATGGGGTATTTTTTCGCAAGCATGACTTTTGGAATTTGATCTGCCATTAGGGTTCGAACGTCGAATATCGTGATTCGAACGAGCTTGGAACATGCAAGTGACGACTATCTCAAATGGTGGTGAGATTCGCATGATCAAATTTTCTCTACACCTACTGGAGAGGTGACGCCCTGATCGCCGAACGGACGATCGGTAACGCCGCGAACTCTTTTGGCATGGAGCTCCCCGGCGAGCCATTAACCCTCCTTTTACATCGAAGCATGTTGTTTTAAGTGGGTAGTCATTAGGACTGCTCGTCTATATCGAAGATTCTGTCGGGCAATGCGCAATTTGAGGTCTCCTCGGCCCCTTGGCCTAAGGGCCTAGCTTCCCATCCGCCCATCCGCATCCGAAATGAGCCCGGACCGGGCGACACTCATTTGTCACTCCGTCCGGAACGGAGATTTGGTTTGACGTGCGGTTTAGCAATCGACGTTTTTAAATGACACTAGGACATCCTCTTGGATCTTCGATCCATCATAGTGTGGCGGCATTGCCGCCTTGCGATGTTCCTCGGCCGTGCGCTGGAAATGGAAAGGATTGTACCGTTGTGTCCCTTTAAGGCAACTTGCGTTTCGTTAATCGTTAATGTACTGACCGCGTTATCGCTCAGCAGATCTACGGTTGGACTCAAACAGAAACAGAAGCACCAAGTAACATCCTTCGTCTGCCACCAAAGGATCAACTGTCTGTTGAGACTATTCCGTCCCAACCCGGCGCCTGACAACCATCCTCTCTCTGCTCGCTCTCGGGAGGTTGCGGGTCATGTGAATGGGGAGGGCTGTGTGATGGTAATGGGATGGAGGGAGTGATGGGGGTGATGTGGGACAAGAGATTATTGATGAGCCGACGACGCGCCTCCCTCCCACGCGCCTAATTCAAACCGTCTTCCACTGGATACCGTACCTGTTTTGCCCGCCCTCGCGTGGGTTCCACATGGCCACGGCCACGTGTGGCTTGGGTTTGCAGGTGTTCATCGGTATCAACAGGTTGCATGACTGCACGAGAGAAGTTACAAACGAGTGATAAAGTAAGTTTTACCATTGTGACGGGTCTAACTGACGTCCTAAGCGCGGCGAAAGCATTCCATCCTCGTTTCATGGATTTAAGTATTACAATGAGACATGACCGGTTTCCGGCTCATCAGACCCGCCCTGTCTGCATTGTCACTGGTCTCATTTGGGCTTGCGAAACCCTCAAAATTTGAAAGAAAAGTTACCATTTTTGGACTGACCTTGTTTCCCTCTGGAAACGCTGATTTCTGTGAAGGTCTACACAGCCATTTATTATCAATCAAACGTTGGCGGCACTGCTATCTGCTATTACGATCTCAACCCTAAGGACCTCTTCTACTGCCCTGATTCTGCCCACGGTGCACGGGATCGGTAATTGGCGACAGACTTAACCTATAAGGCAGCCTTGATTTCTCCCCTGACCGGATTTACGACCAGGACTGGCCATGGAATTTACCTGGCATATCCGCGACAACACATCGCTACCGTCCTCTTCAATCCGGCAACAGTCTACGATGACCTTGCATGGGAGCCACGAGCGTCCTTCCGATGGCGACCCGCCACAAGGTTCCGGGTCACAAGGAGACCGGACTCGAATGTACGTAGAGAGCCCATGCTCTAGCCCTCCTTAACGACTCTCCTAGGCCAAGTTCTTGCATCCACTGCAAGCGACGGAAGGTAAAAAAATGCCCCTGCGCCTTTGGGAGGCTCTGAGCCTACTTGTACCAGATTCGCTGCAGACCTCAGGATGATGGTCGGTTCCCTTGTCAAAGGTGCAAAAAGAAAGGTTTCGATTGCGAATTCATGCCTGTAATCGTACCGCCTGGGCGGAAGTAAGTTTGCTAACTCTCGAAGTACGGAAGCTCGCTCAGTATTTGTAGGCAGTTAGTGCGCGATATCCAACAGCGTGATCAAGTAATCAGGACACTCCTTCGCCAAGTCCATAGCAGCGAAGAAACGACTCATTTACGAATCGCCTCATTTCCGGTACCCCAACCCACATCCAATGAAGTCAAGTTATGGCTCGAGAGACAGCAACAATCCCAGCTACCGAACCTCGGAAATTCGGCTGTTGAATCTTACGCCATGCTTACCCAACTGGAGGTATCATCTGACGATGAGTTGGATGAGGAGGGCAGTAGTCTTTCAGTTCCAGCTTCTTCTTCTGCATCCGAGTCGGCACTAGATGCCCTGGTGCGCCCTGAGAAACGACGCAAGGCTTCTCCGAAGCTGCACTCTCTTCCTGGCGCGGATGCTCCCCTCGGCTTGATAGCGGCAATGTCACTTCGCACAGCGGAGGTCGCAGCAGATGAAGATGATAGTAGCAACTCTAATGGCTACTCCTTTGACATTGCGAACAAGCAATTTTTCGTGCGTCCTCCAACTGTGGGGTAGACATTCGCTAACGCCCCTTGTAGGCTCCAGGTAATTGGCGTTATTCATAACTGATTACATACGTTGACCAATCCACAGGTCCCTTCGCGAATCTAGAATTAAGAAAGATCATTAACGAGCATGAAGCTCCGCCGGAAATCCTGACTACGGGGCTCGTCAAACCCGCAGACGTGGAGAAGCTATTCAAACTATTCTTTGAAGGAATCAATATCACGCTCAAACTCTTCGATCCAGTGTTACATACTCCCATCAACGTTCTTGCCCGTAGCCCATTCTTGTTCACCGTCAGTGAGTTGTATTGTGAACTCGTGATTAGTTTCAGTGACTGATGATTTCTCTTAGTTTGTGCCATCTCCTCTCGCTTTTATGTCGAACGGCCAGATCTATACCAACTTTTGATCCACTTTGCAAAGGCTTCTGCAGCCTCCGCTCTGATTGATGGTTACAAATCAATTGAGATGTGTCAGGTGCGCATTCTTGACAACACCCATAAGACGAGTATTGAGAAGCGAAAGGCGTACATGATTCTTGCAATGTATCCACCGCGAGTCAAGTCATTCCAGGAAGAGCGAGGCTACCTTTATTTGGGCCTTGCAGTTCGGTGCGAGTTTTGTCATTCTCTTGCACCGTCTCCACCTTTTTTACTGTCTTCTAGCGTGGCAGTGGATCTGAATCTCAACCGTCCTTCTGTTACAAAGGTTGTCAACGACCAGCATGAACGGGAACTCCTCAACATAACCAGGACGTGGCTTGTCCTCTTTGCGATGGAGCGCGCCTCTTCAGTTCTAGTCGGGCGAACGTTGACTCTTCCGGATGATCCTGTAGCCAGCAATTGCAAGAATTGGTGGCATTTCTCTCGTTTCAACCTCTCATGGGATAAGCATGTCTCGGAGTATGCAGAGGTAAGGCCCACAAGATGCCTGCGGCCATTTAAACTAACATTTAATAGCACGCACGAATATGTGGTGCTTTTCATACTCTGGTCTATTCCGATCCCAAAGACCCCCAAATGTTCAACCACGTACGTCCATTGCTTTCTCACTCATAACCTGCTCCTTAATGACTCGTATAGCACGTCAACCATCACCAGATTTGCCTCGAATACGACGACAAACTCCGGGATTTCCTTGCAGAGTGCCGTCGAATAGATATGCCTGGCCAACCAAGTAGGCAACATCTTCATGGAGTGTTCCACCCACTTACCCAAATCAGGTTCGGCGTCCGTGTATCAAGCGGCGCTGATGCCGTGGACCGTCAACTACACGAGAGTGGTGATCCTTGGTTTTGGACTTCATGTTTGTCTGAAGAAGCAACGTCGCATTGAAGCAGAGGATCCTCTAATCATTCGGGTGGGTTGCAACGGTGAATGGACGCGCTCACTACTTACGAAGGATTAGAGCATGGAAGCTGCTACAGTGGTGTTGAATACCTTCATGAACAAACTCGGCCCTTCCAACTACTTCCGCTATTGCCCGAACAACCAGATTCTCTTCACTGTGTATTGCTGCGTCTATTTGCTGCGAGTAAGTTCGCAACGAAATATTTACGTGGTCTCTGACCTCAATGATATCATCAGTTTCTCCTTCCCCAGTTCGAAGGCCTCTTGCTGCCAGAGCAACATGACCGAATTTTACAGATTGTCCAACAAGTACATGACGCACTTAGCTCGCCATCTGTAGCTGTCGACGAAAAGCACATTTCAGTAAGTGGATGGGCCAAATCCCCCAACAGGACTAATCGACCCGCAGGCAATGTACGCCAAATTCCTACACGCTCTAATGAAGCGCATTCGCAAAGCCAGAGGAGGGTACCAAGATATCGTACACACGAATGCTCCTATACTGGCGACTACCTCAGCTTTCTCTCAGTCTGCTTCCCAAGGAGCGGCACGTGTCCCAATCGCGGATACGCTCTCTCCCATGCACTCTCTTTTCGATCCCTCTAACCAACCGCCAGTGCGATATGAGGAGCCAGTTTCGCCACGAACTGTTCCAGCGAGGCACTTGCACGAGCAAGTGCCCATGCAGGTGGAACAAACTTATAACGGTGCTTTTGGTGTTACACAGGCACCCGGCATACCTGCGGACGACACAGCGTACTGGAATGACCTCATGTGGCCGGGAGTAGGTTGGCCTATGGAGGGGGCCTCTATACCGCCGCAGCAAGTTCCGAAGCCGCAGCAAGGCTTCCACTCTACTCCTCCACAACCTTCCTCGGCCAGCACCCCCGGATACGCAGCCGACCCCTACCACTGGCTCGGTCTTGGAAGCAATCCCTCCGTAGAGGGGTGGTTTGCGCAGTATGCCACGCATCCACACGCACAACAGCATCAAAATATTACGAATTCGCCACCTCAGGGCCGAAACGGGCAGACCCAGAACCAAAGCCAGAATCCGCAATACGACAATTACGGAGAACCCACGCACTATTATGCCGGACAGGGATCACAGACTGTTCCCTCCAAAATGTATCACTAACTTCTGGACCACCTGTATCTAACCCTCGCTCTTCATTCTCCGACTGCCCTGTATCCAAACGACTTTCCTTCGTTCCCTATTTTTAACTACGCCATGCAATGTCTAGTTAACGGGGCATGATCTTATGTATTTATAGACACTGATGATATTTAATTCATGGCCAGTAAATGTAAACAAGTACATCGATGGGTACGGAAACGGAGGGTAAACGAGGGTAAACGAGGGACAATGTGAGCCGAATAATAATAAAACAAAACAAAACAAAAAAGAACAGGAAAAAAAGCAGATGCACTATGCCAGTAGAAACATGAGTGAGAGGTTAGAATGCCCGAGTTAGCGAGCGAGGATAGATACCGATGCAGTCGCATGTGAAGTGAAGAGGGGTAGCACAGATAAAGGAGTGGAGTGGTCATTCTCGTGTTAAAGAGAAACATGGACCCAAAACATGGTGATAAAAAGAGGAGACAACAATAGCTTGGGCTTGCAGATATCTGGCGGGTACGTGGATGTACTTGCACCCAACTCGAACGGTGATAGACAGACAGTCAAGATCATAACCTTCGAGAATACTCCATGCCGAATGGGTTGGAGAGGGAGGGCCCATTTACAGAGCGGGACAGCACAAGGCACTCTGAAGCGAGCGCCGGCGTGCCATCTCCCAGTTGATTGCCTGTCTCGCAGACAACCGACAACCGCAACAATTAACAACTCCGTCCTTCATCCTCTGACTCGCGTCTTATGTAGCAGTAGAAAGGATCTGGCCGAGTTCGTTCTCGTCCGCTGCTTCCAATTGCCTGGCACGAGCTTTGAGGCGCACTAAAGGGAAAAAAAGGCATCAGTATACTTGCAAAGGGGAAAGAGGCGCAACAAGACTCACAATTTCGATCAAAGCTGACCAAAACGACTTTTGCATACGCTCCCTCTGGAGGTGGGGTATTCCTCGGGCCGACACCCCTCAACAAAGCCGAGCGATCGACCCAATGACCATCCTGCCACAGTGCAGCGTTCAAGATCAAGTCGTCCATCGTACGCTCCCAGGAGCCCGGGGCATTGGAGAATGACACCTTCTCGCTGCGGACATTGAGGGTGCTCAAATAATTCCCGCGCGAAGTCTGAACCTTCAACCCATGCGACGACCGCATATGCTCGGAGATGTACTTGGTTGCTGCGGCTGCGGTTGGGTGGTCGGCCGCAAGGCCATCGAGTTCGGTGATGACTGCCAGTGGAATGACAACTGTCCATCGCTCGGATTCGACGAGGGTCGTGACCATTGAGAGGGCGCGAAGGAAGACATTGGTGTCCACCACGAGGACAGAATAACCGGGCAGGACAGAGAGCGCGCGACGGGCCGTCTTGGGCCGTTGGGTGCTGGATCGCTTCCTGGTCGAGGAGGAGCGGGCCTGCATCTCCTGTAGTCGCCGTCGTTGTTCGAGTAACGCTCGGGTCTGGTCGTCGAGCCCTTCGAGATACTCCTCATCGATTTCCATACTGTCTTCCTCGCCAATGACCTCCACTTCCAGCTCTTCCCAATTGCGCGTGCGTCTTCGTTCCTCCTCTTCACGCTCACACCTCTCCGCCTCCCTCCATCTCTCCACCTTCTCCGCAAGTCGGGGACCAATACCCCACTCCCCGCTCTCCCTGGCATATTCTACGCCTGTGAAGCCGGCCAAACTCAACGCAGCGCGTGCGATGCGTACCCACCGCCCCCGCTCGATCCACGCATCCCCAGACGTAACATTGACGTCCTCAATGACTCCGTCAGAATCCGCATCCACGGAATTGAGTTCATCATTTTCGAGCACATCTCCCTCGCACGTATGTCCTGGTTGAGGCTTCCAGAACCCACGCTCGTAAATTCGTCGGCCCAGCCACTCCATACCACGGAGACACCAGTCCTCGGGTAGAGGTGTGCATCCAGTTGTTAGCCTGTGCCCGGTAGCGGCCTCGGCGTCCATTAAACCTCGGGGGGCAGAGGATAAGAATGCTGTGAGGTCTTCCCAGGGGATATATTTCTCCAACAACGAGAGATTAGTTGACTGCTTAAGGTTCATGCAGAGGAAGGTGAACATGAGGGTGATGTAAGGGTTGAGGGTAGGCTTTGCAAACGCGCTCGCACGGCGGGTTGGATGGCGGAGGCAGAAACTGAACATCTCCATTGCGAGCTGGATTGTGAGTTGGAGTGCATAGGGTATTTCAGTTTGCATATCCTCGTCTTGTTCTTTGGCAACCTGAACCGTCGGGGTTGTCGAGTCGACCTCCATTGCTGTGGGGCTGGAGACCGCGGGGGTGCCGGAGACAGCGAGATCACCCATCTTCGCCACGAGCTCGCGTTTCTTCGCAGAGGTTGTACCAGAAGAACCTGCGTCGCTGGGCGAGGGCCGGATCAAGGCGTCCGACTTGCCATACTCGAACAGTGCACCAATGTTGACGACAGCCATCATAATCCAATCCCTTTCCTGTGCTCCATCAAGCTGAAGCCTCTCGAGGAATCGGGCCAAAGTAGGGTGGAAATCATCGAGCTGGATATGGGTAAACAACATTCCGTGGAGGAGGACGAACAACTCGGGCGCCTTTGCCTCTGCGAGGTTACGTCTTGACTGAGCGGCGGCGAAGAGCGGTTGAATGCTCTCACGCGATGTTGGGTAGGGGTTTGAAGCTGTCATGCTGCGCAGCCTGTCAGCAAATAATGACAAGTAGATGCTGGGAGTCAGGCAACCTACCTTTTGACGAAGTGGAAAACCCCTCTGAGCTCTTCATCAGGCACTTCGCGGCAGAGCAGTCCGAGGTGGTGAAGCAATCGTCCTGTGCCGGGCACGTCCTTCAACGCACTGGCGTACCAGGTTCTGGCGTTCTTCCTCCAAATTTCCCTTTCGGGCTCCAAATCAAACAATCTCGCTGCCTCTAATCCAATAGAGGGGGGCGGTGTGTCGTCAATTCGTGGTATTGAAATGGGGAGGTTGTCCGCCGTGAGTGGGGCACTAGGACCAAATGAGTGTACCAGCCGTTGGGAGATGGCCATTCGATACTGTGCTAGATCACCGAGAGCCTCGAGCCAGAAACCCTTGTATGCGGCCCAGAGTGATGACTCGTGCGATGAGCGCTCGTAGAGCGCTTGGTAAAACCCGTACCCATAGATGATGAACTCGTGCATGTGTTCAAGTGCTAGAGGGGACTTGTGACCGCCCCGCCGCAGCACCTCGAGACAGTGGTAGAAGGCATTGCCCCACATGCGGTTTGGGATGTTGTACTTTGTGACAAAGGACTGCATCGACACTGGTACAATGGGCTGGAGAATCTCAAGGAGCATGCGCTCGTACAGGTCGACAAGGCTGTTGGAGGCGTGAATGTGAGACATGCGAAACAGCAACAACAAGCGGTGGGCGATGTACGTACGCCTTGTGTCGATCGATGACGGCCTTCCAGCGTTCCGACTCTGCATCGGAGGCGGTGGGAGTGCTCTCCCCCTGTTTAAGCATGGTGATCACTACTGGGGGAGCGTCATCTGCATCCTGTCGTATGGCATCGAATGCGGTGAGTTTCTTCTCGGCTTCGGAGATTTCGCGGTAGATGGTCTTGAGGGTATTCATGAAATCGCCAGTCTCTCCATCGCGTGGGGGATGGCGATTGGGAGGGGCGGAGGATGAGGAGCTTGCGGTCGTGTGGGAGGAGAGGGTCCAGGCAGTGGAGGAGGTGTAGGAGGACATGGAGGATGGGTCAACGACAGAGGATTGTTGACTAGAAGGTGCTGTGGCGCTCTGGCTGGCGCGCGTCAAAGCAGTAAAGCGGAGGGGATCGTCCTTGCGATGGTCGAAGAGATGGCCTCTGGGACCTCGAGAGGCATAGGCAGGGAGGTGCTCTGTGTGCTCCTGGATATATACTGTATCACTTGGGCGTGTCTCGTGCTGTCTAGGCCGCATAGGAATTGGGTCCAGGTCAGGGTTGAACAACTTCTGCTGAGTGGACGGTTTTGGGCGGCTGAGGACGGCGGGGCTGCCGGTGGTGGTAGATTGTGAATGGACTACTTGTGGGGAGGGGTTGGGGGAGAGATGGGAGCGTGACCGCTTGTGTTTAT
>WNFL01058847.1_pt3 | contig 14243 bp, 10 predicted proteins | sample 5400361 | NCBI WGS metagenome assembly WNFL01 (sample SAMN13153351, study PRJNA577476) | soil metagenome | isolation source: 40 cm soil on Douglas fir-dominated hillslope | place: USA:California | collected 2013-09-17
GCTCCGCCGCATCCGCACAGCAAAGCGCTCGATAAAAAGATCACTGTCAGTGTCGTCGATCTTGTCCACATAGTTGAGCTCCACTTGGAGTATGTTGACGCACCATTCTCGCGCACTCAGTCGAGATTGTCATCCTGACCGGTGGAAGGACTTAGCCCAAGGTTGAGGCTTCGTATCCAGGGCACGCCTTCAGTCGTGCCAAAACAATCCGCAAAGGCCGCGCCTTTCAGGCGCTGCAGGCCCGTGTGGAGCGGACAGTCCTGTCCGCTCCACACGATCAAAAAAGGAGCGATGCACGACTGTGCTTCCAGGTAAAAAACTACAGCTTCATCCCCAACTGCCAAAACAAGAACGAGTAAATATCCACATATTCTTCGATCTGTTTGCTCACTGGCTTTCCAGCTCCATGCCCGGCTTTGCTCTCGATGCGCAGCAGGATTGGACGCTCTTTGCTTGTGCCGTTTTTCGCTTCCGCCTGCATTAGAGCAGCCATTTTCTTGGCATGCATCGGGTCCACGCGCGTGTCGGTATCGGCCGGTATCGGCCGTCATGAATAAGATTGAAGGATACTCCGTCCCCGTCTTCACATGGTGGTAGGGAGAATACGCATAGAGCCAGTCAAACTGCTTGGGGTCTTCCGCCGAGCCGTACTCTGGAATCCACAGCTTGGCAATCTGGAAGTTCTGATACCGCAGCATATCCAGCAGCGGCACCTGGCAAATCACTGTCCGAAATAGATCGGGACGCTGCGTGATCATCGCTCCCATGAGGAGCCCGCCATTCGAGCCGCCGGTAATCGCCAGATGGTCTTTGTCGGTGTACTTTTCGGCAATCAAATACTCGGCGGCGGCGATGAAGTCGTCGAAGACGTTTTGTTTTTTGTCGAGCATGCCCGCCCGGTGCCAGTCCTCGCCAAATTCCGCCCCGCCGCGCAAATTCGCCAGCGCGAAGACGCCGCCGTGCTCCAACCACACGTAGCGCGCCCCGCTAAACGTTGGCGTATTGCTTACATTGAACCCGCCGTAGCCGGTGAGCCAGGTGGGGTTTTTGCCGTTGAGCACGAGGCCTTTTTTGTGGACAACGAACATCGGAACTTTTGTTCCGTCTTTGGACGTGTACCAAAGCTGCTTCACCTCGTAAGCCGAGGGGTCGATGGGAGCATCGACCTTCGCCCAAAGTGCACTTGTCCCGCTCTTAAGATCGTAGTGATACACCGTGGGCGCCACCGCAAAAGAATGGAACGCAAAGAACACGTCGTCCCGGTCATGCCGGTTGCCTGTGGCAAACACGGATCCAAGACCGGGCAGCGGAATGTCGCCCAGCGGCTTGCCCTCCAGGCTCAGCAGTTTGAGCAGGGAAGTGGCGTTCTTCTCGTAGCTGGCCAGCAGCTTACCGCCCGCCACGGAAACCCCTTGCAGCACCGCGTCCGTTTGCGGAATGATCTCGCGCCAGTTCTCGCGCTGCGGCCGCGCTGGATTCACCACAAATACGTGATACCGCGGCGCATCCTCATTCGTAGTGACATAAATCGCGTCGCCGTGCGCCTCTCCGCTGTACAGAAAATTCTTGCCCATCGAAATGCGAACTGGAGCTGCGTCGGATTTGACGTCCTTGAGGAAAAGCTCGCTCTTGGTCCAGCCCTGCGACACCTCGATCAGCAACCACCGTCCGTCCTCTGAAAGAGAAACATTTGGCCAGTCTTCCGGATCGCGCCCTTCGCCAAAGATCAAAACATCCTTCGCTGGATCAGCCCCAAGCGTGTGATGGAAGACGTGCCGGTTGTACATCTCCTGCCCTTCCGCCACATCCCCTTTTTTTGGCAAGCGTGTGTAGAAGAACCCGGAATTGTCCGGCATCCAAGCCACGCTGCTCGCCCGTGCCCGCTCAATGGCATCGGGCAAAGTTTTGCCGGTAGCGGTTTCGGTAACATGCAGCGTGCTCATTTCCGAGCCACTTACCGACGTTCCATAAGCCACATATTTTCCGTCCTCGCTCGGATACCACCAGTCCAAGGCAACAGTCCCGTCCGCGGCGAGCGCGTTCACATCCAGCAATACCCGGTCTTTTTGGTTCACACCGCCGTTCACCCCCTCGCGTACATAAAGGACAGGCTGGTTCTGCATGCCCTCCCGTTTCGTATAAAGGAAGTAAGGCCCCGCGATCTGCGGGGCGCTAATGCTGCCCACCGACAGCAATTCCGTCAGCCGCTTCTCAATCCCAGCCCGCCCGGGCAGGGGATCCAGCACGCTCCGCGTATAAGCCAGCTCGTCCTTCACCCACTCCTTCGTTTGCGGAGTGGTGCCGTCCTCCAACCAGCGGTAATTGTCCGCGATCTTATGACCATGCCACGTATCCTCCACCGGCTGAACAGCAGCCTTAGGCGGCCCCGGTGCAGGAGCGCCCGCGCTATCCGCCGCGGAAACAACCACCGTCAATACAAAAAGAGAAACCAGCATCAAGAACAAGCGTAAACCTCCAAGCATGACCCCACCTCGCACTCTGGGACTAGACTCGTTTCGCAAATGGTTCAGATCCACATAGCGTGAAATCTTGCAAAACAAATTCAATGTTCCACTCAATAAACATAATTGTCATTTCGGGCGGAGTGAGAACCCCAGCACTCTCGAACTCCCCCGACTCTTGCAATCTTTCCCTGTCGCGCTCCATGCCTGCATGGCCAGTAAGCAACCGACCGGTCGGTGTTTTATCGCTCCAAACACCTTGTTTTCCACATCCACACTGCATCATTCTACGTCTTATGCGCAACAAATTGCGCGTCACAAAAACTTCGCAAAACCGCATTGACAACGCACTGCGCCGGGACGTATTGATATCAGGTTCACTTATTCTCAAAGCAGAGGCGGTGCAGTTCGTTCGCTTCTGCAAATGCCGTTCTCCGTACTCGTAGGCTAGGCTTTTATCCTACCGTCGGCTTGGCCAACGTCCAATCCAACCGCCGGAAGTTTTCGGCCCAGCTCCGTGTTGCTTCCAAATTCTCCTCCGAGGTTCGTTCCATGAAGACAAGCATCGCTCCTAAATTTATGCTGCTGGGGATTCTTCTGGCGGCGTTCGTAACACTTCCCATCCAAGCCAAACAGATTCTAAACACGAAACTCCAGGAAAATCGTATGTCTCCCGCAGGCCACTTGGCGGCAAAGGTGCGCACTGCTCTCAAGTCTGGTGCGCCACAAGGCCTAGCCTCTGCCCTGAAGGCTGCAGGAAATGGCAACTGCGTGAATACGCAAGACGATTGCAATCAGGATCAGGATGGCCCGGCCGGCGGTCAAGCTGAGACCTCCATCGCCGTCGATAGCACCGGTCAGCACATTGTGATCGGCTACAACGACACGCGCGGTTTCGCGCTCAATCCCATTTCCGTTTCCGGCGTCATGTATTCCGACGACGGCGGCAAGACCTTCGTTGATGGTGGACAACTTCCTTCTCCGGGAAACGACAGTATCGGAACAACCCGTCTTCCACAGATATTCGGCGACCCCGATGTCAAATACCTCGGTGGGTGCAATTTTGCCTATTCATCCATCATGCTGAAGAAGTTTTCGGCGACGGCCGCCGCCCAGACGATGTCGGTCCACGTTTCCCGGGATTGCGGCCACACTTGGAGCGGTCCGGTCGAGGTAACGGCGGCGACCAATCCTAACGGCCTCGTCGTGGGTGGTTCGCCTGCCGACGCTGCCGACAAGGAATTCATGAGCGTCGATTCCGAAACCGGACGCGTGATGCTGAGCTGGAGCAACTTCACTCCCTTCGCAGCCGGGGGCGTGGAAATCTCCACTACCTACACCGACAACATTCTTGACACCAACAATCCTGTGGCTTGGTCTTCCCACCAGGTGGTGGCCGCAGCAGACATCGATGGACAATCCTCGGTTCCGGGGTTCGCCAAAGGTTCCAGTAACGCCTACATTGCCTGGCGCCGGTTCCCGGGGTTCTACACCAACAGCATCGGTTTTGCCCGCTCTGCCGACAATGGGCAGACCTGGAGCGCACCGATCGAAATAAATTCCAATTTCGTAACCATGGACCAGGTCCTCGGCAACGATCGTGTCAACACCTCGCCTTCGCTCGCCGTGGATAACTCCGGTGGTCGTTTTGCTGGCAATGTATACGTGGTCTACGCCGACAACAACAGTTTCGATGGCGCCGATATCTACGTGCAAAAGAGTTCGAATGGCGGCGTAACATTTTCCGTGCCGAGAATCCTGAACTCCAAGCCGGGCTTGGATCGTGCGCAGTGGTTTCCCTGGGTCACAGTCGATAAAGACACCGGGCGCGTCTACGTCTACTACTATGATCAGGGCGCGGCGAAGACGGGAGACTTAACCCGGGTCTCGTACGTCTTTTCCGACAACGGCGGCGCCAGCTGGAAATCTCAAAAGAGCCTGACCGACGCCAACTTCAAAGCGGGATGGGGCAATGATACGGGTCAACCCAACCTCGGAGATTACAACCAGGCTGTGGCTCAGGGTGGCGAATTCTTCGCCGTTTGGGCCGGCACAACTCTGCCGGGCTTTACCGACGGCCAACCCAGCACCAGCATGACCACGCCGGACATCTTCTTTAAACGCCTGTCCATAACAGGCGGTGAGAATGTGAATGTCACTCTAGTGGCTGGCATTACGCAGGTCAGCAACGTGAAAATCTACCCCAGCGAAGCCGAAGGGAAGAAGACAACCGTATTGTCCGAAAACTTCGACGAAGTTGCGTCAGGTGTTCTGCCCACGGGCTGGGGATCCGTACACGGTCGCGGTTTGAACGTCGTGCCTTGGACCACAAGCGGCTCGTTCTGCGGCAGCACTTCCAACGCCGCGTTTCATACCAACGCCAACGATGGATTGCCCAACAGCGATCCGGCCCGCTGGGAGCGCCTGATCAGCCCAGCTTTCACTGTCCCCGCGGATTCGAGCTTTGTTACCGTCGAATTCAACATTTGCACCGATACCGAGGACGACCCGGTTCTTCCCACTCTCGGCTATGACGGCGTTTTCCTGCGCGTGACCGATCTCACTCCGGGGAGCACCGTACGTTCCGAATTGGCGGAAGCCTTCGAGCAGTTTTTCACGACAGGCAACGCCAATCACTACCCGAAGCACATGCCTCGGAATGGCGACCCCAACTACTTCCCGAACGGCGACATGTCCATGTGGTCGGGCGACTCGCTGGGCTTCCAGCGTGTGAAGATGCGGCTGGTGGGAATGGAAGGCACAACCGCGCAACTTCGCTTTGAGTTTGCTCAGGATGGCGGCGGAATCTGCTCCGACGTACGCCCTGGCCACACCTGCGGCGTAGCCATCGACAATATCGTTGTGCAGAGCGTCAAGGTCGAGCGTTAAACCGCTGGGCAGTATAAAACTTGAGCAGGCTGGCCAACCCAGCCTGCTCTTTTTTCCCTTTTTGAACTCGGGGGAAGCCCCTTCCTTGGGGCCATACCGGATGGTATATTTGTAGGGTCAACCTGCACGACGCGACACTCCTCAGTAGCTCAATGGCAGAGCATCCGGCTGTTAACCGGAGGGTTGTAGGTTCGAGTCCTACCTGAGGAGCCATTCTAAAATCTGCCCTGTCATGGGTTTACGCCGCCTGCTGGGAATCAATTGCGACAACTTTTGTAGCCCAACGTAGCCCAAACTAGTCCTACACGTTCGCACCAATTACGCCGCCATGCCACGTCGTGCTGTAGCCCGGCTGCGTACAAGTCGGTGACGGTGCGCCGCGCGTGCCCCAACCAGAAGCCAATCAAGTCCTCGGGCACACGTGCTCGCCTCAACTCTTGGGTGCGGAAGCGACGGAAGGCATGAAAGCCTGCCTTCGCGCCGGCATCGTGCAAAGCCCGATGCACGTTGCGCTGTGAAAGGGGGCGGCTGCCGTTTCGCGTGGTAAACAGATACCCGGATTTGTCGGCCACGCACTCAAGGAGCACGGCGGCCAAGGACTCCGGAATGTCAATCATGCGAATTGCAGCCGGGGTTTTGGGCTCCTGCTCCCGGCCATGCCAGATTGAACGTTGCACAGACAGTACTTGGCAATCTGGCGAGAGATCACCGCGTTTCAGCGCCAGTGCTTCCCCAATGCGTAGGCCGGTGCCTGCCAGCAAGGCGGCGCATGTCGTGGTAGCGTTTTCGCGATGATTGCGGAAACCTCAGTTTCGTTAAATGGGATATCGCCAAGCGACTATCGGTACCACGTCTGAGCAGGCCGCGTCCCTTAGGACGTTGACTTTCCAACAGCTGTCAAACCATTCTGGTTTACTGCGAAGAAACTACTTCAGTTCCGTGATGATTGCGCGTTGTTTTCCACGGACTAACGTTTCATTGTGTGTGCGGTTGCGAAGGTTGAACCTGGCCGTACCGGAGGTGTACGGATTCACGACAGCCTGCCCGTCCGGAGTAGTCGACTTCAGGTCGCCGTCCCCAAGGAACAATACCACGACGTCTTTATCGTGGAAGTGCATCGGGGTGGCCACGCCCGATGTCCAGGTGTAATCCCACACGATTATGCGCTCATTCTCCAGGAGCTTCTTCGCGCCCGGCCGCGGAAACGCCAGCGGATAGCCGCTGGTATTTTCCATGGGCGCCACCAAGTGGTCTCTCAGATCGACCACGATCGAGCGCCCGTCGATCCTCGGCGGGGTGCCCTTAGGCAGGAACGCAGCTCCGCCCTTCAAGGACACTACAACTGCATCAAACGGCCGCGCAGGTACGGAGTCCGTGACATCCCAGACGACAACCCGGTCATTTTCGATGATCGGGCTCAACGCCGTTTGCGAACCAGCCTGGAACAACATTGCACAGAACAAAAGGATACGAACCATTGAAGAAACCTTTCAGATAGAGTGCGCGATATTTGAATTCATAAGATCACGTTGCTTTCCGGGATGCAACCCGCGGAAGAATCTTCCACCCGACCCATGAGATCGCTCACGAAATGTTACACCGGGGCGACCGCCGCACCCTAACGACCAAGCAAGTCCACGAGACTGAGGCCGAATCTGTCACATTTGTGGTCTGTCAAGCCATCGGAGACCGGAACCGCCCCGCTGACTACATCCATCTCTGGCATGGAGACGCCGATCTCGTAGCTGTTCAACAACCCTCTGCTGTGATTCCCGGGGGCATTGCCTCATAAGCGCTAACTTAAGCAGGACGGGCTAGAAGGTGACCCTGCCGGTCCGGTTCTCAACGGTAACTTCCGAGTAGACGACAAACCGGGAACTAATCGGTTCGCACGCTGGTGCGTGCCCTGTGTCCGCTGTAGAATGTGGCTGCAAAGGAGCCACACGGTGCGAGATCTCAGCCGACGCGCCTTTCTCGCGGGCGCAATCGCGCTGACAGGAGAGGTATCGCTGCCGCGCAAAAGCGAGGCCCAAAGCGCAAAGACCAGACTGATCCTCCTCGGTACAGGAGGCGGACCGCGACCACGGAAGGCGAGTTCGGCGTCCGCCCAAGTCATCATCAGCAACAACACTTCGTATGTCATCGATTGCGGTAACGGCGTTGCGCGGCAGCTTGTCTTCGCCGACGTGCCTCTACCCACCCTGCGTCACATCTTCCTGACGCACCAGCACTCCGACCACAATGCGGACTATGGGAATCTGATTTGGCTGGCGTGGGCCGCGGGGCTCAGCTCTCGCGTCGATACCTGGGGGCCACCGCCACTCGCGAAGATGACGAAACTGTTCTTCGAAATGAACGCCTACGATATCGATACTCGGATCACGAATGAAGGTCGGGTTCCGCTGGTTCCTCTGGTGCATGTCCACGAGCTGCACGACGGCGGTCCGGTCATGCACGATGAAAACGTGAGAGTGACGGCGACGCTCGTGCATCATCCGCCCGTTGTTCCGGCGTTCGCCTATCGTTTCGATGGCGCCGACCGTTCGATCGTCATTTCCGGCGACACGACGCGGTCGGACAATCTCGTGAAACTTGCCATGGGTGCCGACGTGCTTGTGCATGCCGTGCTTTACGTGCCCGCTGTCGATCGTCTCGTGGCTCGCGTGCCAAACGCGACAGCCCTCAAGGCGAGCATCATCGCTCACCAAACCTCAGCAGAAGATGCCGGCCGCGTGGCGCAAGCAGCCGGGGTGAAGACTCTCGTGCTTTCTCATCTCGTGCCTGCGGACGATCCCGAGGTTACCGATCAGATGTGGATTGATGCGGCCCGCACTCACTTTCGCGGCTCGGTGGTTGTCGGCAAGGATTTGCTTGAACTCTGATGTCTGGGATCGCCAACATGGCCGCGAGCTATCGCTGTTCGGCCGTTGGGCCCTTCGCAGACGTCATGGGCGGGCCACTAACGACGTGATCGCTAGGGCCAAGACCGCAGCCACAACAATATTGACTCGCTTCATCTGCTCGCCTCTTTCTTGCGGGCTTATTCGATTCGCATAAAATCATACATGCTTTATTTCGCAATGAGATTTTCGTTTGGGACCTTCTCGCGACGGATTCTGGTCGGATGACGGGCAAACTGGAAGGGATTCTTAAGTTAGCGCTTATGGGGCATTGTCGCCGAGGTACCGGCTGTTGCCGCTTAAACCAACGTTACCTCACTGGTTTATTTAGGTTGGGTTGGCCGATCGCGTGACGGGAGTAAGCTGAAGCCTTTTCTCGCCTGTTGCGTCTTACTGTCAGGTGTAGATAGACTGGTGATGTTGAAACTGTTGATTAAAGTCGGTGTTTCCGCACTTGCGCTCATGTTGGCAGCGCTGCCGGCCGCGGCTTGCGTGTTGCCTGCTGGAGGAATGACGTCTGCCGAGCGCGAGTGCTGCAAGAAGATGGCGGAACAGTGCGGGGACATGGGAATGGCGAAATCTCATCCTTGCTGTCAGCCGACAGGTTCGCCAACCGATTTACATGCCCTGAAGGCCTCTTTTTCTTCCCAGGACCATTTGAGTCTCGTGGTTCTTCAGGGACTACCGATCTCGGCCCAAGCCGTCACATACTTTTCGCTGACACCGCAAGCGTTTCAGGTTTCCTACACGCATAGCCCGCCTGGGTTAGAGTCTCTAACCACAACCGTCCTAAGAGTCTGATCTTCTTTCCTCTGAGTTGCTAACGCACTCGTGCGTCTGCACGTTGGTGCGTCTACAAACTTGTGTTTGTGATGCGGAGGAAAGATGCAATCCATCTATTTGTCCCGAAGTCTCTTCGGGTGTACTCGTATTTCGCTGATTAGTGCAGTTGTGCTCGTTGGGACGATGCTGCTCCCGGTCAAGGGGACAGCTCAACAGACAGGGAATTCACAACAACCGGGCTCAACTCCCAAATCTTCTGGTATAGCCGAGCACGCGGGAATGACCACGTCTCTGCGCGAGCTAATCCAAGAGGCAGAACAGAAGAACCCGCAGATTGCGGCCTCTTACCACGGGTGGCAGGCCGCACGGAACGTTGCAAAGCAGGTTTCCGCACTAGCCGAGACGCAACTCTCGGTACAGCAGTTCAGTGTGGGCAGCCCGCGCCCTTTCGCGGGCTACAGCAACAGTAATTTCGCCTACATCGGATTCGGGGCGTCGCAGGACATCCCCTACCCTGGCAAACGGCAGTTGCGCGCCCATGTCGCCGCGCACGAAGCGGACTCCATGGAAGCGCAGACCGATTCCGTTCACAGAATGGTGGTGGGAAATCTCAAGATGGTCTATTTCCGCCTGGCCTTCATTCAGCAAACGCTCGGGGTTCTACAGAGAAGTGACGCGCTACTGAGCCAGGTAGAGGCGGCGGCTGAAGCGCGCTACCGCGTGGGCCAGGGCAATCAGCAAGATGTGCTGAAAGCTCAGTTGCAACACACGAAGATTCTTCAAGAGATCGCACACCACCATCAGGAAGAAGGACTGCTTGAAGCTCAAATCAAGCAGCTCTTGGGACGTCCTCAGGAGTCCGCCGACATCGTTGCCGAGACCCTCAGGTTGCGAGCTCTTCCGTACACGGCAGCCGAACTCTTGCAGCGGGCCCGCGAGCAGAATCCGGATGTGCACTCAAAGCAGGCCTCCATTCGGCAGCAGGAGACCCAAGTCGAGCTGGCACACAAAGAGTTTCGCCCTGACTTCAATGTGGGCTACACATACGAGCACACCGCGAGTCAATTCAAGGACTACTACATGGCGAGCTTGAGTGTGCGCTTGCCGAACCGGGGCCGCCAGCGCGCAGCATTAGCCGAAGCGGAACAGAATCAGGAGCGCGCGCGGCAAGAGCTGGACGCGGAATCGCAGCGCGTGCTTTCGGAGGTGCAGCAGCAATACGTGCGGGCAACGACTTCGGAGGAGCGATTGAAGATCTACAGTGACGGTCTTGTCCCGCAATCGGAAGCTACCTTTCAATCGGCCCTGTCTGCATATCAATCGAACCGCCAGGACTTCGAGAGCCTGCTTTCCGGGTTCCTCGATGTTCTGAACCTCGATTTGGAATATCGAAGCGAGTTGGTGGAGCACGAATCGGCGCTGGCTGAACTAGAGCGCCTTACCGGGGTGGATGTGCCATGAACGAGCGCAACTTCAGAACGAATGCAAATGAGGGATCAGACATGCTCCGTACAGAAAACAATAATTATCGGCGGGCGTTTTGGATTGTACTGACCACAACCGTTGTGCTGGCGATTGTGGCGTCGGTTTTGTGGTGGCGACTAAGCCATGCTGGAGCTGCGCCGCAGTTTGGCGCGAAGTCCGCAAGCGAGTCCATGGAGGCGATGGCGCAAACCTCATCGGCCAATGCTTCGGGTTCCGAAGCAGGAGCGGCGGGCGGCCCCCAAGCGGGCAATACGCAGGAAACGCCGCTCGCTCCGATCCAACTCACGCCCCAGCGAATGCAGAGCATCGGCGTTGTGGTTGGAAAGGTTGAATCCAAGGCGGTCAACACCGAGCTTCGTTTCTACGGCAACGTACAGGTTGATGAGCGGCGGCAGGCATATGTGCAGACGCGATTCGCCGGATGGATTCGCAAAGTTTACGCCGACGCTACCGGCAATTTTATCGGCAAAGGTCAGCCCTTGTTCACGATCTACAGTCCTGACCTGGTCTCGACAGAGCACGAATACCTGCTGGCGAAGAAAAACTCCGAGTCTTTGCAGCAAAGCAAAGTGAGCGGGGTGGCTTCGGGCGCGTCTTCTCTCTTCAGTGCTGCCAAAGAGCGGCTTCTGCAATGGGAAGTGTCGCCTGCCGAAATTGAGAAGTTGGATCACGGCGGAAAGGTGATTACCGATCTCACGGTCAATTCTCCCGTCTCAGGCTACATCACGCAGAAAAACGCGTTGCCCAATATGTACGTGCAACCCGAAACCATGCTGTACACCGTGGCTGACCTTTCCGACGTTTGGATCCTTGCCCAGGTATTCCAAAGCGACGCAGGGAAGATCAAGCCGGGCGATCCCGCGGAGGTCACGGTCGATGCGTATCCCAGCCGAGTTTTCAACGGACGCGTGGATTACATCCTTCCGCAGCTCGACATGAACACGCGCACGCTGCCGGTGCGGTTGGTGTTTGCGAATCCTGGTCTGAAGTTGAGACCCGGAATGTACGTGAATGTTCGCGCAAAGCTGCCGATGGGACGGCAGTTGGTCGTCCCCGCCAGCGCGGCTTTTCATTCGGGAATCAAGAACTTGCTGTTTGTCTACAAAGGCGAAGGCAGCATTGAGCCGCGTGAAGTCGAGCTCGGACCTCAAGTCGGCGATGAACTGGTGATCACGAAGGGCATCAAGGCGCAGGAACAAATCGTCACTTCCGCAAACTTCCTGATTGATTCGGAAGCTCAATTGCAAGCAGCCGCGGGCGCGTTTATTCCTCCCCCTCCGGGTGCTGGTCAGGCGGCCTCGATGAATGCTCCAGCACAACAGCAAGCGAATGTGGAACTGACGACTGATCCCGACCCTCCGCACAAGGGCAGCAATATCGTTCGTGTGAAGCTCACGGGCCAGGATGGGAAACCGATCACCGGAGCCAACGTAACCGTGACTTTCTTCATGGCCGCAATGCCGGCGATGGGAATGGCCGCGATGAAAACCGTCATCAATGCCAGCGACGAGGGCGGCGGGATGTATGAAGGCAAAGGCGATCTCGGCTCCGGTGGCACTTGGCAGGTCACCGTCAGGGCGCAGCAAAACGGGCAGACGATTGCTAACAAGCGGCTCACGCTCAATGCCACAGGAGGTATGTAACCGTGATCGCCCAAATCATCGAGTGGTGCGCTCACAATCGCTTCCTGGTTTTCACCGGGGTTCTCGCCGGAATCTGGTCCATGGGGCACGTTCCGCTCGACGCCCTGCCGGATATTTCCGATGTGCAAGTGATCATTCACACCAACTGGGAAGGCGAACCGCCCAACATCATTGAAGATCAAGTTACCTACCCGATTGTGACTGCATTGCTTGCTGCGCCACGAGTGAAAGCGGTACGCGCGCAGACCATGTTCAATGACTCTTACGTCTTTGTTGTCTTCGAAGACAGGACGGATATCTATTGGGCCCGTTCTCGGGTTGTGGAGTATCTGCAGACGATTGCCGGCCGGTTGCCTGCAAACGTGCATCCTGCGATTGGCCCGGACGCGACCGGCGCGGGTTGGGTTTATGAGTATGTGCTGCGTTACCAATTGGCAACCGTCCCCGGTGTCGCGGAGGTCGCCAGCATCGGCGGATTCGTGCGGCAGTACCAGGTCAATGTCGATCCCAACAAACTCCTCGCGTACGGCATTCCACTATCGACAGTGATCGACCGCGTGAAGTCGAGCACGAATGAAGTCGGTGGCCGCGTACTCGAGCTGAGTGGAACGCGATACATGATTCGCGGGCTGGGCTATCTGAAGTCGCTCGATGATCTGGCGAACGTGCCGGTGATGGCGAAGAACGGGACGCCCGTACTCATCAAAGATTTGGGCACGGTCTCCTTCGGGCCAGACATGCGGGAAGGTGTAGCGGAGTGGAATGGCGATGGCGAGACCGTGGGCGGCATTGTGGTCATGCGCTATGGGCTGAATGCTCTCAACGTGATCGATGGCGTCAAGAAGAAGCTGGCTGAGATCAAAGGCTCCCTGCCGCCGGGAGTCGAGGTCGTCTCCGGCTACGATCGCGGAGGACTAATCAGCGAATCGATCAACACTTTGAGACACAGCCTGATTGAGGAAGCGATTATTGTTTCCCTGGTCATTATTGTGTTTCTGTTCCACTTCCGTTCGGCGCTCATCCCGATCCTCACTTTACCAATCGCGCTCGCCATCTCTTTCATTCCTATGTACTACCTGAACGTCAGCTCCAACATCATGTCGCTGGGCGGGTTGGCGTTGGCGATTGGCGTTTTGGTGGATGCCGCCATTGTCATGGTGGAAAACGGATACCGGCATCTTTCCGAGCGGCCCGTGCCGGCATCGGAACGCGAGCGAGTGCGGATTCTCATCGACGCTGCCAAGCAGGTGGGCCCCGCGCTGTTCTTTTCTCTCCTTATAATCGTGGTCTCGTTCCTCCCGGTGTTCCTGCTGGAAGCCCAGGAAGGACGCATGTTCCGTCCGCTGGCATGGACGAAAACTCTAGCCGTGGGATTCTCGTCCTTGTTGGCCATCACGCTTGATGGTCATTTTCATTCGAGGAAAGCTGCGGCCCGAATGGGAAAATCCGATTTCAAGAATTACGCAAGCACTTTATTTACCCGTTTTACGACTCTGCCTGAAATACCGCAAAACGACGCTGTTGCTCAATTTGGCATTCCTCGTCGTGACGTTCCCGTTGATGTTCAAGATGGGCAGTCAGTTCATGCCGCCCTTATTTGAAGGTTCATCGCTCTACATGCCCACGGCACTTCCCGGCATTTCCATCTCGCAAGCCTCGCAGCTCTTGCAGGAGCAGGACCGGATTCTCCGTTCTTTTCCGGAAGTTAACACTGTCTTCGGTGCAGTCGGCCGGTCCGATAGTGCCACCGACAATGCTCCGCTCGATATGTATGACACGACCGTGATGCTCAAGCCGCGCGAAAAGTGGCGCTCAGGGATGACCTACGAAAAGCTTATTCGCGAGATGGACGAGAAGCTCCAGTTTCCGGGGCTGACAAACACCTGGACCATGCCCGTGCAAAATCGGCTGGACATGGCGCTGACGGGAATCAAAACGCCCGTGGGAATGAAGATTCAAGGCACGAATCTGGAGCAAATCCAGCAACTCGGAGCACAGGTCCAGCAGATTCTCTCGGGGTTGCCGCAGGTGCGTTCGGTTTTTGCCGAGCGGGTCTCTCAGGGTTTTTACATCAATGTAGA
>WNFL01411265.1_pt2 | contig 14243 bp, 20 predicted proteins | sample 5400361 | NCBI WGS metagenome assembly WNFL01 (sample SAMN13153351, study PRJNA577476) | soil metagenome | isolation source: 40 cm soil on Douglas fir-dominated hillslope | place: USA:California | collected 2013-09-17
AGTGGTCATATTTCCCCAAGCTTCATCACCGCCGAGGATATCATCGACTTCCTTCCTCTTCAAACGCGTGCGGGAATTCATCTGGGCCGACTTTGGGTCAGACCTACACTCCACTAGCAAACACCAAACAGTAAAAGCCAAATCAAGTGTTTTCTGACCTGCTTCGTAATAGGGAACTCGTAGGGACATGTCTGGCAGACCCATTTGTTGAAGCCTGTGCTTTCGTCGGAAATGACGAGCATGTTCGCACACCCAGGGCAGAACAACATCCCGATCAAGCAACACTACTAGTCAGCTCGACTCACGAAGGACGGACAAGGGTGGGGTATTCCAACGTGCGTGGGACGGCCCACGCCGGGCCGCCGAGAAAGGTCGGCCACGTTCAGCCCACAGCCCATACACATGATTGTTCTCCCCACTCCCTCTCTCCCTCCCTCTCTCCTTTCTCCCTCCTTGTCCCCACGACGGCGACGACGATGTTCGCATCGGTTCGAATCCTCCCCCGTTCGTTGCGCCTCGCAACCGTCGCAAGCCTCAGCGCCGGTGGAGCCTATTACTTGCTTGTCCCGCCCACTACACCCGACCCGCGCGACGTAACAAGGCGCTACAAAGTCCCTCCTGCATGGAGGCCTCCACCTCGTGAAGAGCTATTACTGAAATTACGGCAAAGCGGGACTGGGGACCCGCAGCAAGAGTTTGACCTGTTGGTCATCGGAGGCGGCGCGACAGGCGCGGGCGTCGCGTTGGACGCCGTTACACGTGGATTGAAAGTCGCCCTTGTAGAGCGGAATGATTTTTCGTCCGGTGCGCCATCTCACTGCTTCACCTCTGCTCTCTCTTTGATATATCTTGTCATTTGCACCCAGGGACGTCCTCTAAATCAACTAAGCTCGTCCATGGAGGTGTTAGGTACCTCCAGAAGGCAATAATGAAACTCGACTATGAACAGTACAAGCTCGTCCGAGAGGCACTGCACGAGCGCAAGGTGTTCTTGCATACCGCACCGTATCTTTCGGTGATGCAGCCGATTATGCTCCCTGTCTACAAGTGGGTACACCATCCGTCTTTTCCTCGAGAGGTAGGGTCTTTTCCTCCATTGGCGAGAACCGAACGATCGGGCCTATCCGGTGCATCAGAGCGTTATCACAAGCGGCGGTTACTCTCAACGCCCACGCTTTTTGTGATTCCTTCATGCTTTGTGTACCACTTGCGAGTCGAGATGTCATACGCGTTCTGGTCGAACTTTCTGGATGCTGCACCACCTTTATTAGCATAAAAAACCACTTTCCTCCTCCTTAACACGTCTGATGTCCCTGATGATCACTGACATCCCTTTTCTTCCGAATAGATGGTGGCAACTCCCTTACTACTACACTGGTTGTAAAGTGTACGACCTACTAGCAGGGCACCAAAACATCTCTTCTTCGTACCTGATATCACGCTCAAAAGCGCTCGAGGCCTTCCCAATGCTCAAATCCGCGGGGCTGGTCGGCGCAGTGGTCTACTATGATGGGATGCACAACGACGCGCGGATGAACCTCGCGCTCATCCTCACGGCAATCAAGCACGGTGCGGTAGTGACCAACTATACAGAGGTGACGAGTTTGCAGAAGGACACGGCGGGCAAGCTGGTCGGTGCAATGATCAAGGACACCACGACGGGCACCGAGTTCCTTGTCCGCGCAAAGGGGATCATCAACGCCACGGGGCCATTCACCGATGCAATCCTGGCGCTCGACAACCCCTCCCACAAACCTATCGTCCAAGCATCGTCGGGCGTGCATGTCACGTTCCCTAACTACTACTCACCGCGCAACATGGGCCTGCTCGATCCGGCCACGTCAGACGGTCGCGTCATCTTCTTCTTGCCCTGGCAGGGGAACACGATTGCGGGCACCACTGATACAAAGGCGCGCGTGGAGACGGACCCGAAGCCGCACGAGGAGGATATCCGCTGGATTTTGGAGGAGGTCAGGCGCTACCTTTCACCAGATATTCAAGTCCGTCGTGGGGACGTACTGAGTGCTTGGTCTGGCTTGCGGCCGCTTGTGCTCAACCCAAATGCGCAGGAGGGGACCGAGGGTCTTGTGAGGAATCATTTGATTACGGTCTCGCAGAGTGGGTTGGTCACGATTGCTGGAGGGAAATGGACGACGTATAGGGCTATGGCGGAGGAGACGGTCAGTCGGGCTGTTGAGCTGTTTGAGTTGAACGCCACGTGGCCATGTAGGACGAAGGAGGTGCAGCTGGTTGGTAGTGAAGGGTGGGCTAAGAATATGTTTATTGGATTAATTCAACGGGTAGGCATTCTCGTACCTCATCGAACCCAGGAGGTGCTGATGACACTATTTGAACAGTACGGACTTGAAACTGAAGTTGCTCAGCATCTTGCCGACAACTATGGTGATCGCGCGTGGACTGTATGTGAGTATATGGAGGCAACGGGTGAACGATGGCCTCTGTACGGAAACCGTTTGGACTCAGTATACCCATGTAAGCTTTCCAGTGGTATACGCTCTCATATATTTCACTTACCTGTGATCCCACGACCCCAACCCAGTCTTAGATGCAGAAGTCCGTTACGCAGTCCACAACGAATACGCGTTAACAGTAGTCGATTTCCTCGCCCGCCGTTCACGTCTCACATTCCTCAATGCGCAAGTTGCACTCGACGTCCTCCCCAAAGTCGTCGAAATCATGGCGCAGGAATTACGTTGGTCGGCCAAGCGGCGGCGGCAGGAGATCTGCGACACGGAAAGGTTTATGGAGAGTATGGGCGTTCCGCTTGGTTCTCGCCCGAGCCAGGCAGATCAGGAGGTAGAGAACATCAAATGGGCGTGGAACCACTGGGTTTGGAGTTGGAGCTCGCCAGACCCACTCAAGGCGGCTGTGAGGAGGGTGCAACTTTCCCGGGCGCAGTTTGAGTCTGGTGAGGTTGAATTGCTCAAGGCGGCGTGGGCGAGCAAAGCAGGCGACGAGAGGACAATTGATCGCGACTGTGCGAGAGATGTCATGCTTGAGAAGCTGGACGTACCGGGATTAACGGAATCTGAAGTTGACGAGATCATTGTGAAAGTGGTCAAGGACCGCGAGGGCATCGATCAGGAGGAATTTTTGCGCGTGCGTCCCTTTGATTTGACACGTTTTTTGGGAGGGGGCTATTGTCGAGTGGACCAACTAACCTTTGTACGATAGGTGTGCGCTACGCTCAAGGACTTGGCCGCTGCTCCGCCACTATCGAAAAAGGCCCGCAGGTCGGAGAGGAGGGCGATCCCGGTTGAGAAGAGTGGCGGGGGTGTATAGTTCATCAGTGACATTATCAGGAAATTGGGCCCGACTAATGAAACTAAGCGACGTTTAGACTCAGTGTAGTAGAAGACTGTAACTGTATTATGAAATATCTAACAGACGTTCTATAATGGGCATCAGACTATGTATTTGGACAGATAGTGAAACCGAACTTACAGACTCGGTGCGGTAGCAAAACTGAGTCCGTCTCGTCCTCCTTCAGGGGATTCGAGGTGATGAGCTATATCAACCCTCATCCACAAACTCGCGAATAATTGTTGCAAAATGTCTTCGTAAAGACCCACACAGTCTCTTCCTTGACTTCATCCACAATCTCCCTCGCTTCCCAAAAAAGAATTCTGGTCCTTGTCATTGACGCAAGTGATGAGCGTGGAAGCAGTCAGAGTCGTCCAGACATCCTGATGGCCTTCTAACCGGAGGATAGGAAGACATGGAAAGCTTCATGGGCCAAATGTCTTGGATCTGTCAACTGTCTGAAATTGTCAATATTTCCAATGAAGAGGAGAGTAGGTTCACATGATGGACTGATATCCTGAACATACGAGGACTGCCCCGAAGCCGCCAATGGTTTGAGGCTACTTGAAGCCACTTGGGAGGTAGCCCCTCAAAGCGTCTACAAATATACAGTCCAAGAGGTGGAGCGAGCTGACGGTAAAATGCTTAGTATTTGTGCTTGGCATGCGTGGCTGGCGTTAAGATTATGCAAACCCAAACCAATCATCGTGGATTGTGGGAGTGCAGGGAAGAATATTGAAGGAGGATGCGACATAGGACAACATAGTACTGGTGTCACTGTCAAAGAACAACCAGATCACGCACCCGCCTATCTTTTGGGAAACAGCCTCCAATGGTACACTTGTTTTCCTAAGTACCCCGTGGCGACTTTGGCCGAGGATCGACCAAGGATATAAGAATTAAGCAAAGTCCCGGTCATTTTACTGTGACAGATATATTATCAGCCAGAAATGCGCATTATAAACACGAGAAACATGAAATTTCAGACCATTCGCATCCCCCCAAAGGGAGAAAGAAAGTAAAGCATCGAAGAGGACGCCCAGAGTACAGGACGACTTTCACGCCTCTTCCTCTGGAACTTCCTCCACAGTAACAGAGCGCGGCAGTCGGACGCCACCTCTCGATTCACCCGCAAGTGCCTTTTCCCTCTCCTCGATCCATTCCTTGATGCTCTTCCCAGCGGGCCTAACATACTCCTTCGGCTGTGCACGGCTTCCCGAAGCGTTTCTGACAGCGTCGAGAGAGGGACCAGTGATTGTATCGGGTTCCCAGAGCGCATCCCAAGCCGCCTGGATACCTCCAATTGTCATGTATCGGTGGAGTGCGTGGTGTGGCGAGGCAGGCGACACAGGCCAAGGCGGGATATCTTCCAGAGGTGGGAGGTCGTCCGGATCCTCTTGTGGGTACCACTCACGTCTTCTCGGTCGAATAGGGAACGGCGCACGTGGGTCACGAGCAATGTGGAAGGGAGGGACCAGGAATGGGCTAACAGCAAGGGGATTGACGCGCACAGGAGAACTATCTTGCATTTCCACATCAAGGACAGGCGTACCGGCCCTACGAAGTTCGAGTGGTGGCTGTCTTCGAACGGGCGGGCCCACTGGTGTTGCAGGTCGTCCGCCAGGCACCAAGGGTGAACCAGGGTGTATCTCCTCTCTCGAATAGGGTTCGCTGAGTGATAGCGCCAGCTGCTCTCCGGTAATACGAGTGCGCATTACCATTGCGGGAGACTGCGTACGGAACTGTCGACGGCGAGCATTACGGGAGTCAAATTGAGGCTCGTCTTCGTCCGAGGAAGTAGCCATGAGCATGGCCTCCACCTCAGCGGGAGAACCCTGAGATGCGATGTCATTGGTAGATGTACTTGGGCGTTGGCTTGGGGGCAACATCTCATTGAGATAGCGATCATCGTTCTCCTCCACCGGGTCATCCAACTGGCCTAATGGTACCCTATCCAATGGCCTTCTTTGGCTGCTCCGGCTGGACGAGGGAAGTCCTCTTGAATTGCTCATGGTCGACCCTGGGTCGTTTTCGTCGTTGATAGGGGTGGCGGGATATTCGAAGGAGAACGGATGCGGGGTATCACTGGCACGGGTTTCCACCAACGGCATTGGGTCCGGCACATTTCTCTCATGATAAACCCTACGGGCGATGTTGCTGACTGTTGCTATCCTTGATCCACTCGCCACATGTTCGGAGAGATCGATAGGTGGGAGCAAGGTGGGAGCGGGTCGGTGGGGAGAGGTGGAGAAGGACGATTATCCCGAAGAACGGGCAACGGTCGCGGACGTGGGTCTCTTCCAGCGGTCATGAACTCCTGTAACTCCTGCTGTTGACGTTGTATTTGAAGCCTCGCGCCCAGAGAGCGTAACTCTTCCAATTGATTATTCAATTCACGAACTGCGAGGGACATTGACCGCAACTCTTGCGCAATCGCTTCTCGAGTCTCTGAAGGTTGTTGTTGTGTCGCCAACTCGTCTGTCAACCGCAGACGACGATTCTGAACGTCCGACATGCGGAGCTCGAGCGTCGTAACCTCATGACGTGTTCGGTGCATCTCGTATCGGACATATGCGCTAGCTTGTTCGTATCCTACATTTGTAGAAACGTCGAAGAATGTCGAAATGTGGCTCTCCAGATCGGTACGGATACGCTCTCGAGTTTCACGTTCCTGACGGCCAGGATCTGACTCGAAGCCATGCATTGCCGCTTCGGATACACCAGTGGGGTGTTGCTGAGCACCAGTGAGTTGGTCTAGGGTCAGAGGAGCGCTATCCACCGCAGGCGGAGGAGGCAAAAGGTTGGGCAAGAAAATGGGAAAGCCACGATGGACAAGCCTTTGCACCCACCAATAGAGTCAGTAAATTGGCCAGTTCAGCGGTATTCAGCTCACCTTTCAGGATCGAGGTCGAAACGACAACTCGGACAGGTTGAGCGATTTTGGAACCATGGAAGGAGACAATTCTCATGGAAGACGTGGGTGCACGGGAGAGCAACGACTTTACCGACAAGGATTTTGAGGTCCTCATAGCATACCGCACATCCACGCCCATCTTCTCCAGAACCTGCTTTCAGCGCGAAGAATCTCATTAAAAGGTTCTCATCAAGTACTTCTAATGCATCAAGGAGCTTCTTTGCACGGTCTACGCCCAACTGGTTACTCTCTGCATTTTGTGGCCGAGTGAAGTTGGGGTTAGGCGCGAGGAGAAGGTCGAAAACATTGTTTAATTCTCCTTCGAGGAACTCTGGAATGTCTAGGGCATCAGAGTTCCATGATGGCGAAAGTGGCGCGTTGCCGGTAGTGATATTCGCGGTCCAGGATGGCGGGAAAAGGCCGTGGAGGCCCTCGATATCATCGAACCCTCCAAAGCCGCCAGTATGGTTCTCGAAATCACTCGGTACGTCTCCCCATTGGTCCGCGACAGCCTCTTCATACGGCCGCTGGTTGGTGTCATTTCTCACGTACTCTTCAGAGTCAGTGTACTGGTCGGAATTCTCTGAACTAGAACAAGACATGAGAGCTGGCATTTCATCGTCCATCACTCGACTCGTAACTTCCACGTTCCTGGAGCCGGACGCTCTGGACGGGTGGTTAGGAGAGGCAAGCGCGGCTCGTGGTGAACTTATGGCGTTTGCCTGGGCGAGGGCTGAGACGAACGAGGCGCCGTCACTCTCTGAACCTTCGTCATCATCGGCGTAGTACGAAGCCTCTGGTACCGGGGAGACATCGTCGAGACCAGAGGCCCCGTGGCTAAGGCTAGGCGGGGCCTGAACGATATTCAAAAAATCAGCAAGAGAAGTGTCGAGATCAAAGGTGTTGCATTTACCGTCGACGAGGATGACATTTGTTTGCGAGTTTTCGCGTCTCGAGCGAGGGAATCGATGGCTGGACGGAAACCTTGTTCAATGTTGGAGACCGAAAGAGTGGGTAATAGCAAGAAGGAACAGCCAAGGAAGCTCAACAGACAACCCGAACGGATCCCAGGCGCAAAGGACGCGTGAGACGACGAGCGCGGGAGAAGAGCAGTTCAAGCTTGCAACAAAGCGATGGTGATGTTGACCACTTCCGATTTGGTCGGTAGCGCCCAAATTGTCCTAAGATAAATCTTAAAAGTATAAATATTGATAATATTGATAATCAGTAAAGTGCACTCTCGCAAAGACTGCTCAGTCCGAGACACTCCTGTGGCCATTCGAGCGAGTTTGTAGGTGGAATATCCAAGCCGACGAAATTAGATGTTACGTTTCTCATTGGGGTTGTGCGAAACAGGAATCCAAGAAAAGCAATGGTGTAGCAAACAACGTCTCGCTATGTCAAACAAGAACCACGTCCGTGTGTATGTGATGGTCCGTAAGGGGCAGGCGAGACGACTAGACTGGGAGGTGGTACAAATGCCCCGAATTCAGGAAAGTAGAAGAGATCCCGTATATCTTGATCAATAATAAGATTAGGCGAGAAGCGGAGGAGCGGAGGAGCAGAATAAGAGTTGCAAGTGCCACAACGAGCCTCATGCCGAGGTTTCATTGCTGGAGTAGGTACGTAAAAGGGACGGCAAATCGCCTGCGGGAACGACTGCATGAGTAGTTTGTTCCACAGCAATGCTGGTGAGCCTACCAGGGCGCATGGGCTTAGTAAGGAATCCATTCATCCCAGCTGAGAGGCATAGTTCTTTGGTAGACTCTTGACAATCGGCACTCAAAGCAATGACTGAGTAGACATGATCAGATTTTAGACGTGAATGACCAGCCAAGAAACGCACTCGGTAGGGTGATAGGAATCTTCTTCTTCATCTCTGCAGCACGCACTCGCTTTGCCGCCTCAACGCCGTCGCAGATGGGCATATCTGGAGAACGGTCTTAGTTGCCAGTGTTAGCTTCATTTTTGTAAACGGGGCGTACGATGGTCAAATAACGCGAATGTAAAGAAGCCGGGTTCTCGCTTCTCCCACTCCTTGAAAGCGGCTTCGCCGTCGGTGGTCGAGAAAACGTTGACTTTGTAGCGTTGAAGTTGGCGGACCAGTAGCTGGTTGGCGATAGGGTTATCTAGAGGATATGTGAGACCTAAGGTGGAGTGATTGACGTCAAACACAAACCTTCAGCAACAAGAACAGTCGCAGTTCCAATCAAAGGTTTTGCGGCCTCAAGCTTTGCTAGAGCTTGGCCAATCTGGCTTGTAGGAAACTCCCCTACTGGTGTTTTGACGTCTCTGAGCGAACCAAGGAGTTCAAGCAACCGAGCGCGTCTAGGAGGCTTGTTCATTCGAATAATTGGACCTGCTAGCCCTCCACTGAGGAGCACCGGTTCGGATGAAGGAACGGTGGATAGGCTCCCATTTGCCGACGCCACTGCCATGTCGACGTCTCCACCAGCGGCAGCAGTGGGGATGCGACCCCATGAAGACGCAGGGGCCGTGATTGGTGTAGGGGTATACAGGTGGATGGCCTTCGCATCCTTGGTACTGCCGTATGTGTTGAGTATTACAGGGATTTGTTCCAAACGCTTGGTATTGAAGTGGTCGAGGAGAACGAAGTCAACTGGCTGGCCTTTCGATCCAGTCCCATGGAGCCACGCCACAGCTTCTTCGAAAGAGTTGACGCAAAAAACATCGAACCCATGTAGAATAGTGGTCAGGAGGGAAAGAGTAACCGGAGATCGAGAGGAAGCGAGAATCCGCAGCGGACTTGGTCGAAGAAGCCGTTGACAGATGGATTCAAGCGCGCGCTCAGCCTGGAAGAGAGGTCAGGATTGTTCAATGGAATAAATCGAGTGTTACCTTTTTCGTCTCCGACGACTCGTGGATTCTGAGGGGAATCCAGAACCAGAATTCTGAGCCCGCACCAACTTGCGACTCCACCCCAATATCACCGCGCATATGTTTGACCAGAGAGAGCGATATTGAGAGACCTAACCCCGTTCCACCAAATCGACGCGTGCTCGAATTGTCGGCTTGGGAGAAAGGCTGCCAGAGATTCCTCTTATCCGAGTCTGACAAACCAATACCAGTGTCCTTGATGCTCCAACGAACAGCGACTTCCCCAGGGGCGCAGGAGATCGACGGGTCAACTGAACAGATCGTTTGGACCGAACCGGAGGCAGTGAACTTGAGAGCGTTGCCAAGGAGGTTCATGAGCACTGTAGAGTCTGGTGAGACGAGAAGAATAAGACCAAAACCTGTATTTGTGTACCTTGTCGAATCCGAGAGTAATCACCCACTGCCCATGTCGGAACGTCTGCCTTGATATCAAATGCCATATCTAATTTTCGGGATGCCTAACAAGAGTTTCAATACCATAGAGACGTCTCAAAGATAGGAGGTACCAGTGGGAGGAGTAATTCGACGCAATCCGCAACAACGTCCTCCACAAGGAAAGGTACGGGCTCCAACTTGAGGGCAGAGGCTTCAAGCCTGTCTCGGAGGGTAAGGTTCAGTGGAAAGGAGGAGGAGACGACCGACTTTGAATAGTCGAGGATGGAGTCGATAATCTTCAAGAGCAACTCGCAAGATTGTTGGGCCGTTTGGACTGCGGAGACGGGTTAGTGCCACTGTGGAAGGGGGAGCAATATTATTCATTTACCTAGTTCCCGCTGATTGGTGTCTAGGTTGGTGCTCCCAAGTATGTCCAGAAGCCCATAGAATGAACTGATCGAAAAATGGGCCATGGCTAGGTAGCTGTACTGTCAAAAACGCACCTGAACGGCGTCCTTAATTCGTGGCTCATGGACGCCAGGAAATTACTCTTGATTTTGGTCGCCTTCATTGCATCCTCTCGACTCTTCCGGGCTTCCTCCAAAGCCTGACGTTGTGACTGGATCATCTGTAGGTTGGCTTTCGTTGCTTGTTGAACGGACTTGAATAGTAAAGCGTTGGCGATTGAAATTGAGGCTTGCCGGACCAGCAGCGACAGGATGGAGACATGGTTCTGAAAGAAAGGATAGTGGTTGCCGAGGAACAGGGCACCATAAACTTGACCACGGTTATTTGACATCGGTATGCAGATTACCGAGCGTAACTTCGTCTGTGCCGCTTCTGGCGCGAATCGCGACTCCGCCGAAACGTCCTGGAAAAAAACGCGTTCACGGGTATAAAAACCTGCAGGAATGGTCAATGTCGTCATTGCTGGAGACAAAGACTACGAACAGTGTTGTAATACTGCTCGCTTTAGGGGATCGACAATCCTTTTGATCGACTTTGGTTGCCTTGGTGTTCTCATGAGACTAATTAGGGCCACCAATCAAAGATTACGTACTCGAAGACAATACACGGTTGAGGAGGCGTGTAGCTAGTTGCGACGGTATATTCACCTTCGTCCGTCTTCATTGCAAGGACTGCATCCTGAGCGTTGAAATTTTCTGAGCGACGAATGAGATCCAGGGAAGGCAAAAGAGAAGCGGAGACAAACCAATTGCGATTTCGGTGAGGCGTTGGAGGGCTAAGAGGCGTTAGTAGGGCCGGACGGACCACTGTGAGCAAATCACACACAGGAGGTGAGATTGATATCAGACGCGATGACTTGGGACCACTTGAGGACGTCTGAGAGATCCTCGGCAGTCAGGCCGGTCAGCTCGTCCTCTGCGACATGTGTTCGTTTTCGAGTGTTGGTCGTAAGGTCCCTTTCGTTAGAGGTTCCGACGGCGTTGTCAGTTTGTACTGGGTTTCTGTCAGTTAAGGTCTTAGTTTCAAGTTGAATGGAGCAATATACCTCCAACGTCAGCTGAGAAGATGGGATTTCTTAATTCAAAGGGGGAAGAGGTCGATATTGTACGGGCGAGATGGTTCTGTGACGCGATCAGAACTGAAGCAACAAGCGTCACCAGACTTACGACAACCCCATATGCACCCCATTGAGCATGGCGAGCAATTCCTCTGCGTTGCAATTCCGTGCCCAGACCCCTATCAAAATTCAGCATGATCATAGCACACTGTCAGTAGCGACGCACTCGATTCCTTGACGTTGAAAATGGCATCCTTCTAAGTACAATGCCCAGCCTTCCTCCATAATCCAGTCGTTGTCCATTGCTAGTCTGGCCACAAGTTAGCACAACGCCGACATTCCTGGATAATACATACTTAACAGCAGTATCATAGAGTTTGAAGGCATCTGATTTGCCTTGATACGAGGCAAGCTCCGCTTCCTGTTAAAATTTGTGAGTATGCGCCTTACCAGTAAATCCTGGCGACTCACGATGAGAGCATGCCATGTACTATTGTTAACTGGACTCGGTGAGATCCACCTTCGGAGATATTCTTGGTTTAGCTGAACTTGATGGAGATAGCGGCTGCGCTGGTCTTTTGGGATGCTATCGCTCCACAAACATTGAATTAATGCTAGCGAGTGGAAGAATAGCCCGAAGCGGACGTGACGATGACTAGACAAAACGTGAGCCCACAGGGAAAATAACGATGATAAGATATTTTCACCTAGGATACAATTCTCGGGTCTTGTAGACCTCAAATCCGAGCTCGGCAGCTCTCGAGTGGTATCCAAGAGCGTGAAGACCGACCAGCTAGGAACAAGTAAGCAAATGAAAAGGGATCGGTGTGATTATTTACCTTGAAGCTATTGTACCTAGGACCAAGTCAGGCGATATTCGGACTTACGGATCAATAAAACAAACCAATTCATCGTGAGATTCAGGTTCCCGGAGCATTCCTGCAATTTTTGAAGATAATTAGCTTCCCTCCACGATCCGGTATCAAACGCAGTGTCCGCGTTGCGTCCGATCGTCTCGCCTGCTAGCGCACGGATGGTCATGAGAATACCTGTAGAGTCTAAGTACGTAGACAAAGGTCTGGTAAGAAGTAGAATACGCACTGATCGCTAGGGCATTGGTGTCACTGTGAACAGTCCAAACTCGGATGTCTGCAACCGCCTCTTCGGCAGAGGGTAACAGATCGTTAACTGGATAAATATCAGAACCTGGAGTACAATGGTGAGAGGTACCTGTCACATACGATGTTCCGCACAGAGCAATCGGGTCGCCAATGAATAACATTGGCTAAACCCTTCGTAGATTCGATCCCCGGCAGAACGGGCCCACTTGATCGCCTGTTCTACTCGTGGCAGCATGTGCTTCAAGTGGTCCTGGCCATATCCCGAGACCATTGCAGTAAATAGCAAGTCTGCTCGACTGAGAACGAAGGTTAGTGGCGGTGATCGGACATGCTGGGGGGGGGAGTCTACTTACGACTTCTCCGTCACGCCGCCATGGTCGTATGCTATCTTGAGGGCAAGACCACCAATGTCTGCACAAAAACGATAGAGCTGGCGTCGTTCCGCCGCGCCTAACCATCGAACTGTTAGAGTTGAGAACCCATAACCGATGCGCGTTCATACCTCCAATACACCATAAAAAGCCGAGACCAGTCCCCGGTGATATACCCTCACTGTACTCTGAGTTAGTTCGGGGGAAAGGCCAGGGTCTTTAGGTCAAGCATACCGTAGTGCAATGTTAATGGTCTTTCATCGGGAGTCGGTGAGTAAGACCTCATGCGTATACGGGGTGGACCCACAGTCACTCCAATCCATTCTGGGAATCCAGGCCCGGCACCCCACCACGCATTCGTAGCCGCATCGTTCATAAGAGAGACGATGAGATCCGTCCTCGGGTTCCGCGTCTTTGGTAATGCACAGATATGGTCGAAGCCGAGTGTAAGTATCTCTGCCTTGACTTGATCGAACATGGCGTCTGCCTGTTTGAGCGACACGACTTCTGGAATGTCAATACCAAGTTCACGCAATGCCGATGCAGTATCCCTGAAGGCGTTCTCAAAGTCCCGTTGCAAGAATTTGTTACGACTTCGTAATCGGAGGGCGCGGGCTCGGTCTTCTTCTCGTTGCGCATGAGCTAGTATTTCGCCAATGAGCTGCTCTGACGCTTCGTGATTGCCTACGTTCATGTTAGAGATTAGGGAGTTCTATACTGGAGAAGTATGCACCTTGTGCTCCGTATAACCTATGAACTGATGAGTATAAGTTGAAGAATATCCCGGAGAATACTCACTCGGAGATGCTGAGGGAGAGGACTAGGGTACGGTCGAGATATTCTTGCCAAGCACCCTCACCGAGCAATGTCCGCGCGCTAACGAAAGCTTGAAGGGCAGGCTATCCACAGATGTCTGAGACGCACCACCACGATTAAGTTGATGTGAATGACTTACCTCATGAGCCCCACGCGCAGCAGATGCCTCAGCCGCCGATACCAAGCAGTCCACAAATCCCTCCCGCCTGGGGTGCTCGCGAATCAACGGAATGCATCGGCGGCAATACTCCGCTATCCGATACACATCCCTCTTGTCTTTGTCAGTTTCCTAATTCCCGCATTAGAACCCGACCATGGCACCGTAAGGAATATCAACGACACACCTGCATGAGTTTAAACGCGACTCGTAGGCACATCTTCATAACGGTGATGTCCGGCAGCTGGCTGGCCATATGTAGTATTGCCGCTTGTCGGTATCGATCGTGCATAAAGCTGCACATGTCTCTCGCGCGCTGAACCAGCCATCCCTGGGCAAGCACCTGCTGCAACCCCCGCATACTCGCCTTGCTGTAGGCGAGCTCAGCGCTGGGAACACGTTCGACCATTTTCGATGGCGACTTCCGTTTTCCGAGTTGTTGGATGAGGTTGAGGTCGTCCGGTTTACCGCCCTCGTCCCAGTCCACCATGTTCGCGATATCGTTAATCTTGAACCTGCGGAGAGTATATGAGAACAGAACACGAAATCGAGAAGGAAAAGTGGATGTACGTCGGACTAAAGATGCTCGCCCATATCAGATACTGCTGAGCTTCTTCTGGTAGTTCACGGAAATGAGAGATAAGGAATGATATGTCGGTAGGCGCAGAGACGTGGGCGTGTACGGTCTTCTCGATAGCGGTGAGGTTGTATCTGGAAAAATATAAGAACGAATACCATCAGT
>WNFL01095081.1_pt1 | contig 14241 bp, 17 predicted proteins | sample 5400361 | NCBI WGS metagenome assembly WNFL01 (sample SAMN13153351, study PRJNA577476) | soil metagenome | isolation source: 40 cm soil on Douglas fir-dominated hillslope | place: USA:California | collected 2013-09-17
CCTTAATATATGATGGCTGTTTGTTTGGGCGTTGTGTGCTAATCAGGCCGCTTCTATAACTCATAATATGTCATGATATGAGTGATAGAAAGTTCGTCTATCGCTCATGACTTGGAATTGGCAAAAATCGGAGTGGCCAAATTTTACGTGGAATCAGGCTCGCCTCGAAAAGGCAGAGCAGCAGTTTCTGCTGGCAGGGGGTATTCTCGTCGGCACTATTAAGCATTTGTCCGAGGGAGATCACCAACAGCTAACGGTCGACGCGATGAGCACGGAGGCGGTAACGACTTCAGAAATCGAGGGTGAAATTCTCGACCGTGCCAGCGTTCAATCGTCGATCCGCAAACAACTCGGACTCGGCGTGGATGAGCGTCGCGTGCGACCTGGCGAGCACGGTATCGCGGAAATGATGGTTGATTCATACCGGTCGTTTTCCGAATCGCTTTCCCAAGAAATGCTATTTCGATGGCATGAAATGATCGTTTCTGGCCGGCGTGATTTGAAGGATGCTGGCAGATTCCGAACGGCCACTGAACCGATGCAAGTTGTTTCCGGCCGAATCGACGCTCCGCGAGTGCATTTTGAAGGCCCACCAGCGTCACAGGTGGCCTCCGAGATGAATCGCTTTCTTGAGTGGTTCCGGCATACACAAAAAGACGGCAAGCAGCCGCTTTCAGGCCTGACGCGGGCTGCCGTCGCGCACCTATATTTTGAAAGCATTCATCCTTTCGAGGACGGAAACGGAAGAATAGGCCGTGCAATCGCGGAAAAATCTCTGGCGGAGACGTTGGGACAGCCGACCTTGATAGCGCTCGCCGCCACAATTCTTCTACGGCGAAAGGCCTACTACGAAGCGCTGGAAGCGGCGAACAAACGAAACGAGATCACGAACTGGGTGGCGTGGTTTGCCGGAATCACGATCGAGGCACAACGACGCACCATTGCTCTCGTCGAGTTCCTCATCGACAAAACAAAGATGTTTGATCGCTTGAAGGGCGAGTTGAACGAAAGACAGACAAAGGTACTGATCGGAATGTTCCGCGAGGGGCCGGAGGGTTTTAAGGGCGGCTTAAGCGCGGGAAAGTACACCGCGATTACGGGCGCATCACCTGCAACTTCAACACGCGATCTATCGGATCTCGTCTCGAAGGAGGCCCTGACCAGGGCCGGAGAACTACGCCACGCCCGGTATCGTAGCGTCCCGCTTCGCGCCGTCTGTCAGGTCAACGTCAATGAGCAAGGCCGGCTGGTAGAAGCATGAAGAACTCTAAGGAATCAAGCGTGCGACTGCCGATAAATCAAGCCATATCGTCGGACCGCGAGGCTAGGTCCTGATAAGAATTGAGTCCCGTTCCGGAGTCGCGAAAACAACACTGCTGAACTGTGAAAAATTGGTTCTTTCAGAATTGGAATAGTGAAGCCGGTGCCACCACGCATCGATTCTGAATTGCGCAAGACTGTGATGAGCCACCGGGCTCGCCGGGATTTGATCTACGGTGGGGAGTTGATGACAGCGGCCTCCCTGCTTAGCTTCAACTCGGCGAGCCATGCTTCGAGAATCGCAACCTGGCTCGCCGCCGAATTCGTAAAAACGATCCCCATCCCCAAATTAGGGAAAACAAACAGTACGCGAGCAAGCCCGGTGAACTTAGTATTTCCCTGCAGAATTGTGACCTGAATCTCTGCACCTTCGGGTGATGGGTGTAACGTTTCTAGAAAGCAGCCGCCGATACTCAGGTCGCCGGTCCTTGCCTTAAGCCTCGTCCCAGATTCGATTTCTACAAATTCTGCGTCCGCGATAAATTGATACCGTGGAGCACGACGGCGCTCTGAATCCATCGCTCACCTCCGGCTCTGCGGCGCGCCTGCCACTGGCGAAAACTCCATGCGATTCCGCCCGAGGCGTTTGGCCGTATAGAGCGCTGCGTCTGCATACGAAATGATCTGATTGAGGTCCCGGGCATTGTCTCCGTTGAAGCAAGCCACTCCGAAGCTAGCTGTGACAGTTAAGCATTTGCCGTCAATACTGAACTTGGTTGCCTCAACGTCTGTGCGGATGCGTTCGATTACAAGCTTCGCGTTTTCACGAGTCGTATGTGATAGGGAAAGCAGGAACTCTTCGCCGCCGACACGACCGCAGATATCGCTCTTACGCGAATGAGACTTCAGAATTTCCGCGACTCTCTTGAGAACTACATCGCCTGCTTTGTGCCCGTAGGTGTCGTTGATGCTTTTAAAGTGATCCAGATCCACCATTACGATCCAAAATTCAAAGCCATAGCGAGCCGCAGCACTGAGTTGCCGGATTGCCCAGTCTTCGATCGCTCGACGGTTCGGCAGGTTTGTGAGTGCGTCAGTTAAGGCCAGTTGTTCCAGAAGGCGATTCTTTGCTTCAATCTGGCGATGGAGTTCTACCGCTCTCCGGCCCACTCCGGCGCGAGCCAGTAATTCTTCTTGGTCAAACGGTTTCGTAAGGTAGTCGTCGGCCCCAGCAGTCAATCCCTTAACAACTTGGCTCTTCTCGGTCATACCAGTCAAAATAATGATGTACGTATATGAGTCTCGAAAATGTCGGCGGATGTTTTCGCAAAGCTCAATTCCCGAGAAATCCGGCATCATCCAATCGGTGATCACCAGAGAAGGCAGATGTTTGGCGAAGATGTCCACTGCTTCCCGGCCGGTCTTTGCGAATAGAACGGAATATCGTTGCTCTGATAACGTTTGGTCGACAAGTTTCCGATACACGGCGGAGTCGTCAGCGACCAACACCTTAAGCCCCTCTCCACCGTTTTCAGCGATGTTCATTTGGGACTTCCTGGGTCGTGAGTCTCGGGTGGCGCGGCCGGTTTTCTCATCATCCTCATAATTGCTGCGAACCTCTGCGTCTGCCTCTAGAAGAGCCCGAACCGAGTCGCATGTGTCGAGCTAGCGCCTTGATTTGGGCTTGCTGTTTGAATGCGAATAACATGGTGGCGAGTCCCAGAGCGCTGAGCGTGCCGCCGAGCAGGATAAAAGCTTCCGTATAAGGCCCAGAATGTTGTAAGGAATCTGTCAATAGATACACGCCTAGAGAGCTGAATAATGCTGACAGTGGAATCCAGAGATACTTAGCAGGCCTCATGTGACTTCCTGAGTCGCGAGCCAGTCCACGGGAGGAAAGCTAATGGGCCAGAATTGGGGCTTGCGTTCGTCAAATTCGAAGGCGATTGGGAAAGTCCCATCGGATGGCGCGTCAACCCGAACGACTCGACATCGAACTTCGTGGCCCGATTGTGGGTTAATAGGTTTGAGTCCCTGCCCCACGGACATTCGGAAGGGAGCGTCCAGCAGGCCGCCGTGGGCGTTTACGACCTCGGTAAACGCCTGCGCGCGCACACGATTTCCACCGGGCGGCTCTGCGGCAAGGAAGACAGCGACTTGGAGTAATACCATCTGACTGCGTCGATTCTGAGGGTCGGCATCATTCATTGTCCGAGCCTCGGAATACTTCATGCCCTTGGGACGCTTTGAGGGCATTTCGACGGAGTGCCATGACTTCGGGCTCTGCTGGGACGAGTCCGTCCGCGAGACAAATGCCGTTGTTCCTAGAAGTCGTGAATGGACCACCGAGAGAAATAGGCAGTTTTCGGAGAGTCGAAGGGCAACTCCGATCTTCCAGCGAACTGTTATCTTGCCGAGCCAAGACATATCGTGGTACTTCACATATATAATATTATAGAACAGTAGAATTATCATCTTATGTGCTACACTAGTTAATGAACCTTGGTGCCGCTGCGTGACCGGTTTGAGAGGAGGAAGAACAGCAGCGATTGCCGGCGATCGCTTGCGGACTTGCGCCTGGCGGAGGAGCTGTCGCATGGAGAAACACACGGCCGCACAGGTCCAATTCGATGCTTTAATTCGAGAGTCGCAAAGGGCGACGCGGTTCCAACGGTGGAGACATTGGAAAAATTCGCACGCGGGTCAGTTGAGGCTAGTCACGAAGAACGAACTGCCGCGCGGCGGTCAAAATCGACCGAGAGATGCTGGTCGAGAACCACCGCAACAAAACGAGAGCACAATCTCATCTCGTTCGACGCCCAGGCGGAATTTCGCAACATCGGCCCAAGAACCTTCTGAAAGACTGTCAAAATAACGTAGTAGCTTTTCACTTCGCGCAACCACGGAGTGGTCCGTTTGAGGCTGGGCGAGACTTCGCGGCATAGTTGCATCAGGGCGCTGAAATCCTGGGCCTGGATGGCGTCAGTTTCGATGCCAGCAATAGAACGCAGGGAGTCTGAGAGAGGCTGGTTGGCCGTAGTAAGCCAGATCATCCTCCACTGGTGAACTGCAAAATTCACCAAAGCTGCGGCCGAGATTACGAGAATGAATATGGAAACCATTTAAGTATCCGGTAATTAGTGTGACAATACCACGCGAAGTCTACAATGGGACTAATGTACCACTGAGCTAGGACCGTCCATGTCCAGGATCACGGCATCCCAAAGAGCTTACTCTCGATGAGTATACAGAAGCCTCATTCAAATCTGTCCCGGATTGAAGCCTCCCCTGCGCCAAGAACAGACGCGATAGCGGGCGAAGGATTCAGTTGGCGGACTATATTGGGGAGCATTCTAGCTTTGGCACTGTTCGCAACCGCGCTATTTCTACTGATTATGGATTCTTCAGCGATTGCATCTGCGGTGTTATTGAGAGTCAAGTTTGCCGAGGCAGTCGTTGGCTTGGTTGTTCTGGCGGCTCTAATCAGCTTGTATGCCGTCTACCAGCATACGCTCATCAGACGCCTTCGTAGTCAGCTTGCAGACAAACAAGACCATTCAGAGATCTTGCGAAATCTGGCGATGATGGACCAATTGACCGGTCTGTACAACCGGAGATTTGCCGAACAACAACTTGCAGCCGAGGTATCCCGTTGTTCTCGCAAGGGGCACACTCTAACCGTGGTGGTCTTTGATTTGAATGATTTCAAAATGATTAACGACAAGTACGGACACCCGGCAGGGGACATGGTGTTGCGCAAGTTTGCATCTCAGGTCAGCAACGCTATCCGCGGCGCCGATTTCGCCGCCAGGATGGGCGGTGACGAATTTCTTTTGGTGTTGCCGGAATGCAGCCTTAACCAAGTCCAACTCGTACTTTCAAGGCTTGATCGAGTCGAAGTAGATTGGCATGGGCAGACAATCCCAATAATGTGGTCGGCAGGCTCGAAAGAGTACCGGCCAGGTGAACGCCCTGACGAACTACTTTCACGTGCCGACTACGCTTTGTATGACAACAAACGCGCCAGCAAGAAATCTATCGCACCAGATGCTGGGAAAGCCCAATTTAGCAATGATTAGATGCCTGACACGTCCAGAGGAACTGGCCTCCTCGCGCGGCATTCACGCGCCTGGCCGCGAGGATTGGCCGTCCTCAATGCTCCGCAAATATCGCTCCCAAGCACGCACGCGGCGATGGGCGCGCAGCGTTGCGCCGAAGACCACAAAGGAAAGGGCGCAGAGCACCGGGGCGACCAAAACGACCACGACGACATCCTTCCCGGACACCGAAAATTGATCGCGCAAGAGGAGAAGTCCGAGGCAAAACATACCTGCGGAAAGAATATGTCCGACTATAGTAGGCGAAAGGCGCATGGGTCACCCGTAGTTAGGTTTGTAGTCAATCGTCTGCCGGGCGAGGCTTGTGGCTCTGAATACAAACGAGGTACGAAATGCGGAATAGTCATGGGAAACGATGCTATCGGGTGAATACACCGACTTGCTCCTTCTTGGCTGCCACCACGAACTGCGGCACGGTAAGAACTTTCTTCATTTCGGCGCCACAAGAGCATCGGGGATGCTGGCCGACGCAGTGCGCGACGGAAGTCAGGTATGCCTCTGTTCCGCAGCGTGGATTTTGGCAACGGAACTTCGTCCCTCGGGTGCGAGTTGCGGTTTCGATGTCGCACTGCTGCAATAGCACGATGGTAGGCATAGTGACGGACGTTGGGCGAGCGCGGCAATAACCGAAAATACGTAAGTACTCGACATTGTGCCGCACCTGGAGAACCAGGGTTATTTTGCGAGAGCGTAAAACACCGCGAGCGTGGCGTAAGAACAGGAAAGGAATGCATTTTCGGTGCGTCGCCGATACTCTCTCGGATTCAGCAGTACGCTTGCGTGAGTTGGCGGTGAGTTGCCGAGAGCCGCCGGACAACGTAGGTAAAGATACGTAAGGATTTAGGCTAACTTGACTGCAATGCCGACTGGGGTAAGACTGCCTGCGCAGCGCGGTTTGGATCCGGCTTTCGGACGATTGCAGTATCTCGAAACATGGCATGGGCGGTGACGCTAGCGTCGCGCACCGCCAGCACAGTTGCAGTGAACGTAACGTCGACTGGTTCGGGCGCGTGAGCAAGTTTGGAGGACGAGGAACACAAGTTTCCTGGAAGCTGCGCGGCGGATTCAGCTTCGTGGAGATCTTAGCCGAGCGTTTTGAACATGACACCTGGTGCGATGCTTTCGGATGGTTAGGTAGGTTCGTGAAGAAGATTCGGATTCTGGTCGCCGACAGCCATGAACTGATTCGTCGTGGGGTGCGGGCGCTGTTGCGTCCCTGCAACGACTTGGCTTTGGTGGCTGTCGCAATGGACGGTCATGAGGTGTTCGCGAAAACCAGACAACTGAGTCCAGATGTTGTGGTTCTGGACCTCAGTTTGCCGCGACGAGACGGGTTGGAGGTCGTGGGTGCGATTGGCCGGCTGGGTCTGGGTACGGAATTTGTGGTGTTAACCGCACATGAGTCCGACCAGATGGTGCGGAGCGCACTACAAGCAGGGGCTAAAGGTTATGTTCTGAAGTCGGATTCCGGCCGCGATATCATTTCAGCAATACGGGCAGTCGCTCGGCACCGACAATATCTCTCCAGGAAAGTTTCCGAGATTATCTTAGCGAGCTTTGTCCGCAGTCAGGAAATAAGGAACCGAGCTTCCCCGTCGGAGTCAGGGTTGACGTTTCGACAGATCGAAATTGTGCGCTTGGTGGCCGCGGGGCTTGGCAACAAGAGAATCGCCGAGGAGTTGGGGATTTCCGTGAAGACGGTAGAAACGCACAGGGCTGCGGTAGCTCGGGTTCTGAATATTCACACTGCGGAAGAGTTGGTTCGCTACGCACGCCGGAACAGAATTGTGACCGGGCAGTCGACTCGGCCTTCGCGTGTGTGATTGACTTCAAGGCCCGCCATAAAATGGCAAGCGGGAACGCGGCCGGCCTTGTTGTCCGGCGGCGCGACCGTGGCAGTCGAGGACATTGGGTTGGTCCATGCGAGGTAGAATCAGTTGCGCCCCGGCGAGCGACTAAAGCAAATTCGCACACAACTAGGTATTACGACACGCGAAGTTACCGAAAAAAGCGAGCGAATCGCGCGGGTCGAGGAGAATGAAGAATTTCACATTTCGAACGCGTGGTTGACGCAAATTGAAAATACCGAGGCGACGCCGAGCATATACAAGCTCTTCAGCCTGAGCGTCATCTACCACGTTAAGTATGCGGACCTTCTGAATATATTCGGAGTCGATCTGTTGAACGTCGGGAAGCATCAGATGTCCATCCCCTTGCAACAGACGCATCTGACCAGCATCGAGGTGGCCGACAGCGACCGGACAGTGACATTTCCGATAAGGTTCGACCGCGGGTTCAGTCTTGAACAGACTAATTTGTTGTCGCGGATGGTGGAGCTGTGGGGACAGGTTCCGATTGCGCTGATTCAACATCTCAACGTTCGGCACAACCTTTACGGATACGTTGGTCTGGGGGACCAGACTCTGGCGCCGATGCTAAAGCCAGGTTCGTTTGTGCAGATCGACCAGAAATCCAGAAAAGTCCAGACGTTCAAATGGCGCACGGAGTTCGATCGGCCCATCTATTTTGTAGAACTGCGGGACAGTTATGCGTGTTCCTGGTGCGAACAGCAGGGTTCACAGCTGACGCTCGTGCCACATCCCTTGTCACCGTGCGCAGTACGTCGTTTCGTTTACGGTACTGACGCGGAGATCGTTGGGCAGGTGACTGGGGTAGCCATGCGTATTGTCGATATCAATTGGGGCGGCGCTGTCTCCGGGTTTGGACGATAGTCAGAGCAATTCTGATGTTGTCGAGGAAGAGTTGGATCGCAAGGGAGTGGGCTTTCATGGGCACGATCACCCGGTAGGGTTCAAGTTTTGTCCAAGCGGAAAGGATTTCGGCTGGGTCGAAGCCACTCGTCTGAAAGTAGGCGTCGAGCTCGGAAACCAGGTCCTCCAACGGAGCAAAGGCGATTTGCTCGAAGATTTGACTATGCTCTGCAGCGAGCGCCTCAGACGCTGCCGGTTCAGTGAATTGCAGAGCTAAGCCTTCATGAAAATAGAGTCCCGAATTGTAGTCGCGGGGGGAAGCGAGATACACCAGCTGGCCAAACCGAGCCGCGATGGTGTTGAGCGTTCGGATCTTGAGGCTTTGCCTCGCCGCCCGCACATTCTCGAATGGAGGCGACACCGTCACGTTGCGGCCCCACCGGTCGGATGCGGGTCTCGGTCGTGTCGGTCGGCCGAGAGATGCACGGGCAAGAATCTCCCGACCAACTCATGGAGGTACTCGGAACGCGAATCCGCATGGTTTGCTAACCACTGAAGATTTACAGGCCCGTGGAGCCGGACGAGAATCGCAAGAAACTCACAATAAATCAGATACCCGCCGTAGGTCCAAGCCAGGCGTAGTTCCACCGACGGTTCGAGGTTCCTGCTGGTTCGCACAGCCGCGCGGTGAACGCGCATCAAGGCCGCTGCATCGGCCTGGGCGCAACGCAGCCAAGCCAAGGCTATGTCCTTTCGCTGTTTCGCGAATAGTCGCCTGAGCTGCCGGGTCCCTTGCCTGGCCACGAATTCAGCATCGGTTGCACCGAATATTCGCGACGTAAACTCAGAAGGCAGAGTTAAATCGCTGAGCGGTTCATCCGACGTTGCGAAGGGGTGACGATTGGGTGTTTGACGTTGTCGAAAAAAATCCCAAAGCAGCAGAAACAGGGCCAGCCCCAGAGCGATATAGGGAAAAATTGGCGTCAAGCGCGGATTCTCCTAGCCAACGAAGCGCGCGCGCGGCCCAAATGCCTGCCGGTCGCCGCAGCGATCTCGAGATAGTCCTGATGCATTTTCGATTCAGGCCCGGGTGAAGTCGCCGGATAAGACGTCCACATCGCGTGCACCCAAACGGAGAGCACGGCTAGATAGACGGCCGGCTGAAGATAGACCCAGTAGACTTGGAACCAAGAGCCGTAATGCGCTCGGAAGGCAAGATAGAGGACGCTGGACGCCAAAAATAGTCCGTAGCCCCGAGTCAGACCGTTAAGATTGCGACCGAGCGTCACCGCATAGTAGCGGAAAACGAAGATGAGCGCTATGAGCAGAGCTGCCTGAATGACTCGAAGATCGCGTTCCATTTCGACGGTTGTGGTGATGGGCCAAAATTTGTTGCCGCCCCAGACGTTTGTTAGCGCCTTGGTAAAGACAAGAACCCAGAGCAAACAAAAGAGGGCGCGAGCGTTTCGAACAGCGCCGGGGAATGGGACCAGCGCTGCTCGATAAATCTCCCAAAGAATTCCCCAACCGAAGAACAATCCGACGAACTCTGTTGACCAATAAACTCGGGAGTACTGCTCGGGCTTAAATGAATATATATAAAACCGGAAGAGATCCTGAAGAAGGACAAAACTGACATAAGAGTAGAAGTACGGATACGCACGGAGCAGCCCGGCCTTTAGAGCGCGCGCCAAGATTAAGATCTCCAAGAAATTGGCGGCCCACCACAATGCATCCGTGAACATAAAAATATAGTCGGTTGATGCTAGCACACGGAATCGAATGCGGGGGGCCGGAAAGCATCTTCGGCTCCCCGCTCGGACGTTACTTCAGCCGGATTATGCGGTCTGGGTCGACCACGGGACAGGAACGGGAGGTGGAGGTGGCGCTCCTCCGTCCGCTGTCAAGACGAGAACAGGGATGGCCAAGGGAATTGGCGGGGCCGGGGGAGCGCCGCCATCGGCGGACAGCTTTTCGTTTGAAGGGATTGGACCACTTCCCGGGGATGCCAGCACGGCAAAAGTGAGGACGACCCCCAGGGCTACGATCTTTTTAATAACGTTCATTTTCTTTCCTCCATTGAATTTGGTTCGGCTAACGTTCGTCGGGTGGAGGCGTACGTCGCGTGGAAAGCATATGGAGGAGCGCTTGGATCAGAGTTCTCGTATCCGGATTTGCCTGTAATCCCGATCAGAAGGGAGCGGTCGAGTAGATGCGGAATTGGACAGTTCGACATCCGCGAGAGTAGATGGAATAAGAATGGGTGGAAGGATGCACACGACGCGAAGGTGCTCGTGGCGCGGAAAAAACACGCGACGTCGGAGTTCTGCGATTCGGAGTGTCGCGGAACTGGCAGCACTAATGAGGATTTAGTGTGCCGGTGGCGAGTGGCGCAAAAGCAGAAGGCCAGATGAAATCAAGCGTTTTGCTTGGTTTCCCAAGCACAACTCGCATTCGCAAAGTGTGTCCCGGAAAACGGCAAGGCGAACAGCGCCGTCCATGACCGATACCTAACGCGCAGCAGAACTTACTTGACTCGCAAGACGGTCCGGCGAAATAATCGTCAACAGAAACCAGGTATTAAACTGTGTCAACGGTTATTGCCTTTCGTCTTGCCCCAGCCCGGAAAGTAGTATCGTGTTGGCTGTGACCAACTTCGCCCCTCATTGGGAATGCTCGAATTTATCGGGCTTTCTTTATCGCGGTAAAGCAACGGAAGTTGGCTCGAAATGCGGTCGCCCAGCCGCCAGGAGAGGAAGAGATTCCGCCCAACGGCAAAACGAATCATCGGAGCGGGTGGGCGGTTGACCTTGTGAGATCTCTGCGTATCCTTTTGGTAGTCAATCGAGAGACAGACTGGTCTGGAGTCCGGGCCTTGCTCGAGTCACAAGAAGGCTGGACGCTGGCCGGTGTGGCAGGCGACGGTGACGAGGCCGCGGCCAAAGGCAAGATCCTGCGGCCGGACATTATCATTATTAAGTCGCATCAAGAGGACGGCTATGTCTTAGCGACGAGTCAGAAGCTCGCTGAACTGGCATCGCTTGCCAGGTTCGTGATTTTCAGCGGAGACGACTCCGAAGATTGCATTTGCGAAGCTCTGCAAGCCGGCGCTCAGGGGTACATTCTTGCCAGTGAATTTGATCGCAAAATTGTCAGCGCTGTAAGAGAAGTTGCGCAAGGGCGCCGTTTCCTCAGTTCGCAGGTCACCAAGGTTATCCTAAAACGATTTCTAGCAGCGCCGGCGCACGCGGACCGATCGGCCGGGACCGTGCCTTTGACCCCGCGCGAGTTAGAGATTGTCCGTTTGCTGTCGGCGGGGAGCGGCAACAAACAGGTTGCCGCGGATTTGGGCATCGCGGTGAGAACAGCAGAAACGCATCGCGCGAACATTATGAAGAAACTGAAGTTGCACAGCATTGTGGAACTCATTCATTTTGCGATCTCGTGGGGAATTGTGCCGGCAAGGAGTTCGCCAGCTTCCAATAATCTAACGCTATCCGAAGAAAGGTAAAGCGGTCGCGCGCGGATAGCAGGTGTTCCTGATCAAATAAACTCGTGGCAAGTCACTTGTTGGGAGCCTCTACGTAGTTCTACGTATTGCCTCGATTTGCGGCGCCCGTGCATCGTAAACGGGTGACGCCTATGACCGCGAGGTGCCGCTGCAGCCTACCGGACGAGCCGCGATTGTGCTTCGCGACGCGTGCCGCCTCCCCTCGCAGTCCTCAAAAACTAGTCTTGCGCAGCAGGTTAGAAGAATACTTGACCGCGCCATGTCGGTTTGTGGTTGAGGCCATCGATCGGCTGGGGCTGGACGGTGTTGGGCTATCGCTGTTAGCAGAGCCGCCATCGTTTCGAACGAACGCGCGAAACGCGGGGAGCGGCAAGTTGTGAGCGCGACGAAATCCAGCCAATTCGAAGCGCTTTATGAGCACGGCGACACTCGTGAACGGCTCCGGCGAATTGAACATCGGGAGTGGCTGTTGTGGGCTGCCGCCGTCACGATCACGCTGTTGCTAACAGCGGGTATTGCGTCCTTCCTTTTGCCGCTGCTGAACAGCCACGGCAATGATGAGTCTCTGTCGGCATTGCGCGAGGAAGTCATCGGACTGTTCGGTGTAGTTCTTCTCTTTGATCTTTACACGATCTATCAACAACTCCAGCTTCACCGCATGCGTCGTCGGTTGCTAGACAGTGAAGAGCTTTTTCGGCTCATCAGTGAAAACGCCGCGGACTTAATAGCCGTTGTCGATGCAGAAGGACGCTGGATTTATAACAGCGGTTCCTACCAACGAGTTCTTGGCTATTCGCCGGAGGAGTTAAAGAGTTCTTCTGCGTTCGCCCAAATTCATGCGGACGACATCGGCCGCGTGCAAACGGCGGCAGACGAGACACGGCGGACGGGCGTCGGCCAGCCGATTGAATACCGGATTCGGCACAGGGACGGATCTTGGCGGGTCATGGAGTCAACGTCGAGCCTCATCGGAGCAAGCAAGAAATCGGAAGATCGCCTGGTCATCGTTAACCGCGATATCACACAACGAAAGGAGACGCTGGAAGCCCTGCGGTTATCGGAAGCCAGTTTCCGTTCGCTCGTCGAGGAGGCGCCTTACGGAATCTATCGCGCACGACCGGACGGGCGGATATTAGAGGTGAACCCGGCATTGCTGCGCATGTTGCGCTACGACGCGCGCGAGGACTTCCTGCGATTGAATCTGGGAAGAGACGTTTTTCGCAACCCGGAAGACTTCCAGCGCCTTTGCGAATTACTGAAAGGCGCAAACGATTTCGGCGACATGGAATTCGATTGGGTGAGGAGAGATGGTTCTTTTATCACCGTGCGTTGCGGCGGGCGACGCTTGAAGGAGGAATCCGGGAATTCCGCGGGGATAGAGGTGTTTGCTGAAGATGTGACTGAAAAGCGGATCTTGGAACGGCAACTCCGCATGGCGGGAAAGATGGAGGCAATCGGACGCTTATCGGGAGGAATTGCCCATGATTTCAATAACCTGCTAGGCGTCATCATCGGCTACAGCCAGTTGTTGCGGCGGAAACTGGGCCCGGAGCAGGCTTCCCTCTATGAATTCGCCGAGGAGATTCAGAAAGCTGGTGAGCGTGCGGCGGCGTTGACCCGGCAGTTGTTGGCCTTCAGCCGGCAACAGATTTTGAGCCCCACAATATTGGACCTGAACCAGCTTGTCTCCGACATGCAAAAGATGCTGCCTCGGTTGATTGGGGAAGACATCGAGGTGCAAGTGAACTTGGATTCTGATTTGGGCACGGTCAAGGCGGATCGTAGTCAGGTCGAGCAAGTGATCATGAATCTGGCGGTCAACGCCAGGGATGCGATGCCGAACGGCGGCAACCTATTAATCGAAACGTCGAATATGGAATTCGACGAAGCGTACACGCGGAATCATGATGGCGCAAAGGTTGGACTTTACGTGATGCTGTCGGTCACCGATGCGGGAATAGGCATGACCCCGGAAGTTGTAGCGCAAATCTTTGAACCTTTTTTCACCACCAAAGAATTGGGTAAGGGTACGGGACTAGGTCTAGCCACGGTTTATGGTGTTGTGAAGCAGAGCGGAGGTTACATCTGGGTGGACAGTACGCCGGGCGAAGGGTCGTCGTTCAAAGTGTTCTTGCCGCGGACGAGCGAGCGTATCGCAGGGGCGACGCCGACAGTGCCGAACGTTCCCGATGCAACGCATCGAGAGACGATCCTTTTGGTGGAGGACGCGGAACCGCTTCGGAGGCTGGCTCAGTCGATTCTGGAGCAGCACGGCTATAGGACTCTGACAGCTGAACACGGGGAAGCTGCGCTCAGGCTGACGGCGGAACACCGACACCCGATAGACCTACTGCTAACGGATGTCGTGATGCCCGGGATAAACGGACGGGTGCTCTCCGAACGGCTGCTGCCGCAGTACCCCCACATGAAGGTGTTGTACATGTCAGGTTATACGGATTCGTTCATCGCCGGTCACGGCGTTCTCGAGCAAGGCAGAGCGCTGTTGCACAAACCGTTTACGGAAGAGGCTCTATTGGCGAAGGTACGGCAGGTATTGGACGCCCCTTCGCTTGTCGCGGCCGAAAAACACTAAAGAGGCGGCACAGATGGCAAAGTTGCTGGTGGTTGATGATGACAAAGC